>Ga0181559_10001685_pt1 | contig 21735 bp, 9 predicted proteins | sample 011ome_21_FD_133752 | JGI IMG/M metagenome (GOLD analysis project Ga0181559, IMG submission 133752) | Coastal salt marsh microbial communities from the Groves Creek Marsh, Skidaway Island, Georgia - 011508AT metaG (megahit assembly) | ecosystem: Environmental > Aquatic > Marine > Intertidal zone...
GCCGAGCCGTCCAGCGCGGGGCTGTGCGCCAGGAGCAGCGCGTACGCGGCGAGGGCGTGCAGGAACCCGACGAACGTCAGCAGGTTGGGCGCGACCCACTCGGGGACGAACGCGCGCACGGCGAACGCCCAGAACCGGTTCAGGATGAGGGATTCCAAGAGCGTGTCGTCGGGGGAGGTGTACTTGTACGAGCGGACCTGCGCGCACCGCGCCGCGCTCGCGCGGACGTGCGGCCTGCCGGGGTCGGAGGCTGCGCAGCACGGCGCGACGGTGGAGGACATCGCGGGTTGAGCGCTTCCCGGAGTGGCGACGAGGGTTTGTCGAGAAGAAAAAATAAAGCGTTTCCTTGTAGGCATATGCGCTGGCGTGAACTGACTGGACCGTACGTAGGCACACCTCTTGAGCCGCCGTGCCTATCCTATATCACTAAAAGCCCATATGGAAAAAATGTCACGATCTTGTTTTCAAATTGCGGTGACTCGACGCAGATCTGCTCCGCGATCCGTGGCACCTCTCCGTCGCCTCAGACGGGTGCGCACGCGGCGCGCAGCAGACGCCGTCTGTCACTCGCCCCTCCCCGCGACCGCGAGCGAGCGCGGTCGGAGGTAGCATCGCACGCGTTCGGTCGTCGCACTCCCCGCGTGCGCGCTCGCGGACGCGTGCCTCGCTTTCGTCCGAGCCTGTTGAGCGAGCGACATGGGCAAGTCGGAGAAGAAGCGCAAGGCGCCCGAGCCCGGGACGGACATCCCGTACGGCAACGGCACGATCATGAAGGTGAAGGTGAGCAACTTCATGTGCCACAAGAACCTGGAGGTGGACCTCGGCCCGCGGATCAACTTCATCGTCGGCGAGAACGGCTCGGGGAAGTCCGCGGTGCTCACCGCGTTGTCGGTGTGCCTGGGCATGAAGAAAGCCGCCAAGGAGCGCAGCGACCGCGGGATGAAGGGTTTCATCCGCGAGGGCTCGACGCAGGCGAAGGTGGAGGTGAGCATCCGTAACGTCGGGCAGGACGCGCTCGAACCGGATCTGTACGGCAACGTGATCACGGTCGAGCGCACCATCAACGCGACGGGCGCGGCGCCGTTCAAGATCCGGAACCAGTGGGGCAAGGAGATGGGCTCGTCGCGCGACGAGCTGACGCGCGTCACCGACCACTTCAACATCGACGTGGACAACCCCATCGTGGTGATGTCGCAAGACTCCTCGCGGCAGTTCCTGCACTCGGGGAAGGACAGCGACAAGTACAGGTTCTTCGTCAAGGCGACGCTGCTGGAGGACATCCAGCAGAAGATCGCGTACATCAAGGACCTCGTCAAGAGCATGGACCAGCAGATCCAGGAGCAGGAGGAGAAGCTCCCCAAGGTGGAGGAGGAGGTGGCGAGGCTCAAGGAGGAGTTCGAGAGCTACACCGCCATCGAGAAGCTGCGCGAGCAGGTGCAGGAGTTCCGCCGGCGCCTGGCGTGGGCGGACGTGTACCAGTCGGAGATCATGCTGAAGCAGACCGAGGACGAGGGCGAGAACCTGCGCAACTTACGGCCGACGCTGGAGACGAACATCCGCGACCAGGCGGAGACGGTCGCGAACTGCCAGGCGGAGGTGAACGAGGCGGAGAAGCGCCTGACCGAGCTCCAGGCTGAAACCGCCACCTTGATCGCGGACATCCATGCCGCGCACCAGAAGCAGTCGACGCTCTTGCGCGAGAAGACTCGCGCGGAGACCAACGCGATGGCGCACGCGAACGAGATCACGAGGGCGGAGGGGTCCAGGAAAGAGCTGGAGGACGCCATCGAGCAGGCGCGCGCGTCGCTGCAGCAGCAGTCGCAGGCGCAGGACGACCCGCTGCAGCGCGCCGTCGAGGCGCAAACCGCGAAGAAAGCCGAGCTCAAGGCTCGCCACGACGAAATCGTCGCGCGGACGGAGACGCACGCGAGCGCGGACCGCGAAGCGCAGGGCGCGCTGCGTTCGGCGGAGATGGCCGTGAAGGACGAAACCGAGAAGCTGCGTGACATGGAGTCCAAGCTGCGAGAGGCGAGCGCGGACAAAGGCGAGCTCCTGGATAAGCTCGCCGGGAAGAACGGCCCGCAGAAACTGCGCAAGCTGGTGGACCTGGTGCGCAAGCGCGCGAAGGAGTTTTCGCAACCCCCGATCGGGCCCATCGGGCTGTACGTCAAGCTCAAGGAGGAGTACTGGGCGGACGCCGTGGAGGAGACCATCGGCCAAGGTCTGGGGAGCTGGCTCGTGGGGAACATGAGCGACCGCGACGTCCTGAACAAGATGATCAAGCACGACTGCCAGATGCAGGGCGTCACTATCGTGTCCATGAACGTGCGGCGCGAGCGGTACGACCTGGAGCGTAACGCGGCGCAGCGCCCGCCGAGGAGCTTCAAGACCATGCTCGACGTGCTCGAGTTCGAGAACGACGCCGTGTTCAACAACGTGGTGGACACCAGTCAGGTGGAGCGCGTGGTGCTCGTCGAGAACCAGAGCATGGCCATGGACGTCGTCGAGAAGCACGCGAACGTCGCCGAGGCGTTCACCAAGGACCGCAAGATCGTGAAGCGCGGGAACACCCGCATGGACACCGCGTTCCGGTTCAACCTCCGCGCGAAGCTCTCCGCGGACAAGAAGGAGCGCGTCACGACGCTCAAGGCGGGCATCGCCGAGTGCAAGAAGCAACTGGCGGTGCTCACCCAGAACCTCGCCGCGGCGCGCGAGCGCGCCAACCGCGTCGCGCGCGCGCGCGAGGAGGACCGCCGCGAGGCGCGCGACGCGCGCGGCGAGATGAGCCGCGCCGAGGAGGCTCTGGCGGAGGCGCGCGCCGCGGCGGACGAGGACCTGGGCGTCGCCGGCGTGGACGTGCGCGAGCTCGAGACCGAGCTCGAGGCGATCGTCGCGGACCTCGACGGCCCTCTGCGCCGCAAGGGCGAGGAGCTGAAGACGGCGCTCGCGGCGGCGGCGGAGGCGGCGAAGCTGGCGCACGACGAGCACGAGGCGCTCAAGGCGCGCGCGGAGGAGCAGACGCCGGTGAGCGTCCGGCTCGAGGCGGCGGTGACCTCGGCGACCGAGACGCTGAGAACCGCGCAGGAGCACGCGAAGTACTACGAGGGCAAGCGCGCGGAGCTCGCGGCGACGATCGCGGAGAACGACACTAGCGTCGCGCAGCTGCGCGAGGCGGTGACGCTCTGCGCGCGCGGCGCCAAGAGGGTGTGCCCGCGCGAGAAAGCCGAGGCGTACCTCGACCCCGCGCTGGAAGGCAAAGAGCTCGCCGTCGCCGAGCTGCAGAAGCTGTACGACCAGGCCACGCGGCGCATGGCCAAGGAGGAGCAGAGGCTGGGTCGGCCCCAGGACCGCGTGCAGCGCGAGCTGAACGCGCAGACGAGCCTCCTCGCTCGCCTCAGGGAGACGCTGCGCAACTCGCGCGAGCCGTGCAAGAAGCTGCAGCGGGGGGTGAAGGCTCGCCAGCGGCTGCTGAAGGAGGCCTCGACGAACGTGCAGAAGGAGGTGTCGCACCGGTTCAACCTGTACCTGCAGAAGAAGGGCAACGCGGGCAAGATCACCGTCGATTACCACGCTGGTTCGCTTGAGTTAGACGTGAAGATGGCGGGCTCCGGGAACACGGTGAAGGACACGCGGTCGCTCTCGGGCGGTGAGCGCTCGTACAGCACGCTGGCGCTTACGCTGTCGCTGGGCGAGGCGATCGAGTCGCCGTTCCGCGCGATGGACGAGTTCGACGTGTTCATGGACGCGGTGAACCGTAAGGTGTCCATGGATAACCTGATCGAGTTCGCGCGCGACGACCTGAACGCGGAGAAGCAGTTCCTGTTCATCACGCCGCAGGACATCAGCGCGGTGGACGCGGCGGACGCCGACATCAAGGTGCAGCGTATGAAAGCCGCGAGGCCGTCGTGAGGCGCGACGCGAGGCGCGAAGACGACGAGAGACGGGCGGACGACTGATTTTTGTGACGATCGCGACGACGACGCGACGACGACGACACGACGACGACGACACGACGACGACGAATATTTGGCGTTCCAGAAGCACGGCACCCGTTTTCCTCACCCCTCACCCACCTCGTTCTCGACGTACCCGCGCTCGCGCGACTCCTCCTCCGCCGCCGTTTCTCGTCGCGTCCGTCCGAGCCTCCGGACACGACTCGTTAATCTTTTTTCTTCGGGTCGACGTCCTCGTCCTCGCCTTCCGTGTCGCTTGACGAGTCATCGACGACGTCCACGCCCGTGGGGTCCATCGCTGCCCTCGCCTTCGCCTCCGCCCAGTACCGCCACAGCCCCCTGAGCTGCTTGAACATCCAGAACCCCATCCACGCGAAGAGCAACCCGAAGATCGCCTCCTCGGTTTCGATTTTCAGCCAATCCCCCTCCACCGGGTGCGTCGGCGTGATCATCCGCCGCGAATATTGGAAATGTCGCGCCTCATGTAGCTGCCCCGAAGACGAACCTTCGCCGCTCATGCTCGCCGTGGCGTCCGACCCCGGGTGCGCGGGAGCGTTTGGCGGAAACAACGTGCCACTTGCGTTCTTTTCGCGGGCGCTTTCATCGGAACACGGAAAGGAACGCCAAGAAAATAACATCGCGCGTCAGTGCGCGAGCGCGCGATGGCCGCGCGCTCGGCCGGCGGCTCGACGCGCGCTTCGGAACCGGAGGGGTCGGCGTACACGTTGACCTTCCGCGCCGACGACGGCGCGGGCGTTCCCTCGGGTCTGGGCGAGACCGAGGTGGAGGTTGATTTCGGCGAGCAGCACGACCGCGTCCCGCACGTCTCGGACGACGGCATCGATGAGGCGTGGCGACGACAACTCCTCTCCGCCCCGCGAACGTGGGACGCACCCAAGTTCCGGCTCGCGAGCGTCCTCGTCACCTCGACCGCGGGCGGAACCACCGCGGTTTCAGAGCGCCAGCGGCTCGACCGCCGAGACGGCCGAGCCGCTCCGGCGGTGCTCCTTCGCGTCGGGTCCACGTCGTACAAAGAGCACGTCGGCACCTGCACCTCGAGCCGCGACGCGGCGGCGCGGCGCGCGTTACGCGAGGACGGCCTCGCGACTTTCGGCTCGGCGTCCGCGCATTTCAGCGACGCGCTGGGCGTGGAAGCGGCGCTCGAGACCAGCGACGGGGGCCTTGTTCTCCTGCGCCGCGCCGCGGGGGTCGTGGGGAGCGTCGGGAAGTTCAACGGGCCGAGCGGCCACCCCGAGCCCGAGCTCGTAAAAAGCGATTCTTCGAGAACGTCTTCGAGAACGTGCGATGATCTCGTGCGCGAAGAGCTCTTCGCTTCGGTCCTACGCGAGATCGCGGAGGAGACGGGCGTGCCGTCCGCCTCGTTGTCTCCGCCGCGGCTGGTGGGCGCGATGCGCGACGAGTTCGGGAAACCCGACCTGCTGTTCCGCGTCGCCACCGCTTTTACCTCGCGCCAAGTCGTCGCCGCCGCGCGGCGCGCGCGCGACGCGTGGGAGTCGGACGCCGTCGTCGTCGTCTCCGCGACGCCGCCCGAGGGCGCGGACGCGCGCGTCGACGCGCGGTTCCACGAGCGCCTCACGCGGCTGTTCTGGGCGCGGTGCCCGGACGCGATGGCGGCCACGACGCGCGCGACGGCGGAGTGCCTGTCGCCGAAATGAATGTCTATCTATATCCGTAGCTACACACAAAGTAAAAATGAATTATATAAAAGGTGCTTTCGCGTTCCGAGGAGGCTCGAAAGCGTTCACCGGGCGGACGCCGCGGTCCCCGCGGTCCCCGCGGCGGTTTTCTCCTCGCCCAGCAGCTCCCTGAGGACCCTCGCGGTGATTCTCTGTGCCACCCCCGACACGACGGTCTCCACGAACCGCCTCGCCGCGGGGGTCTGGAGCGCGTCCGCGAGGGGCTGGAGCGCGGCGGGGTCGAAGCCCTTGCTGGAGGAGAGCATCGTCGTCACGCGGAGCACCTGCGTGCGGAGCTCCATCATGCGCGCCTCCTCCTCCGGGCTCCCCACCTTGATGGGGGGCAGCCTCTTGAGCTGCTCGGGCAGGAGCGCCACCACGGGCGCGAGCTGCTCGCTGCGCGCCGCCTCCACGCTCTGCCCCAGCAGGAGCGCCTCCAGCACCTTGATCGCCTCCGCCTCCACCAGCGGCCGCAGCTCGTTGACCTCGCCGGGCGCGTCCTCGCCGACGACGAGCTCGATGAGCGGCGGGATCACCTCCGAGCCGTTGTAGTCGTCGTTCTTGCTGCCCTCTCTGAGGAGGTTCTCCAGCCGGTTCCAGCGGAACTGCTTGTCCTTGAACAGGAGCTCGGAGAAGGCGTCGCGCAGCTGCGGGCGCGGGTCCGTCAGCAGGCGCCGCGCCATGTACGGGTACGCCTTCCCCAGCACCTTGAACTTGGGGTCCGTGGAGAGCGCCAGCCCCTCCAGCACGGTGAGCGACCGCAAAATCAGGGCGTAGTACCCCGGCACGTTGAACGGATATTGGTACAAAACGCCCCCCAGCCCGTCGGTGATGGTCTTGAAGTTGAGCTCCTCCACGGACGCGTCCAGCACGTCGTCGAAAAACGCCGCCAAAGCGGGGACGATGGGCGCGACGTCCACGCTCTCGTCCAGAAACTCGAGCGCGTAGTAGTCCTGGGCCATCGCCTCGTAGTCCCGGTTCACGAGGTGCACGACGTGCTCGATGATGGCGTACCGCGCGCGCTCGGGGGTCTCGCTCATCATCCCGAAATCCAAAAACGCGAGCTTCCCCTCCGGCGTCGCGAGCAGGTTCCCGGGGTGCGGGTCGGCGTGGAAGTACCCGTACTCCAGCAGCTGGCGCAGCGAGCACTGGATGCCGGTGTCCACCAGCTGCAGCACGTCCAGCCCCTGCGCCTTGAGCGACTCCTGGTCGGAGAGCTTGGTACCTTGGATCCAGTCCATGGTGATCACTTTCGGGGAGGTGTAGTCCCACTCGATCCCGGGCACGACGACGTCCGGCCGGTCGCCGTACAGCCGCGCGAACCGCTCGGCGTTTATGCCCTCCTGCACGTAGTTGAGCTCCTGGAACACGCGCGCCGCGAACTCGTCCACGAGCTCGACGATGCTGGTGTTCAGCGAGTCCACGAACCCGTCCGCTAGCTTCGCGCCCTCGCGAATCAGGTGGAAATCCAGCTCGAGGCCGTTCGGGATGTTGGGGCGCTGCACCTTCAGCGCGACTTCCTTTCCGGAATCGCGCAGCGTCGCGCGGTACACCTGCCCGAGCGACGCGGCGGCGATGGGTGACGGCGTGATCATCCCGAACATCTCCTCCAGCGGCCTACCGAGCTCGCGCTCGACGCAGTCGAACGCGTCCGCGTCCGAGAACGTGGGCAGCGCGTCCTGCAACGACGTGAGCTCGTCGAGGTACTGCGCCGGCAACAGGTCCGGGCGCGTCGACAGCGCCTGGCCCACCTTGACGAACGCGGGGCCCAGGGCGGTGAGTTTCGACCGGAGCTGGTCCGCGCGTTTCTTGGCGTTCTTCTCGAAGTCGCCCCGCTGGTTGTCCATCGCCACGTCCAGCGCGAACCCCCCGAGCGCGGTGGAGATCTGCGTCACGCGCACAAGCTGCTCGAGCGGCCGTTTCGAGTAGTACCTCGCCGCGCGTTCGGGGTCGTAGTCTTTCACCGCCTCGCTGCGTCGCAGCGCTTTTCGCTGCGCATCCGTCACGGGCACCATGCCGTCCCCGACGCCCATGGAGGACACGACGCCCTTCACGGGGGGCAAATCGCCGAGGTCAGTCTCTTCCATCACGGGGGGTGCGGTGCTGGCGACGCGGGTCACCACGCTCCGTCTCGCGCGGTCCGCGTCCGCGGCGCGTCGCCCGCGGATGGGGGCTCGAGACGCGCCCGCCACGACAGTCCCGGACGTTGAGGCGCCGGCGCGCCCGCGCCGGGAAGAGCCCTCCGAAGCGCCGGAACGCGCCGCCGGGGCGGCGCGGGCCGAGCCCGGGAGGGAGCCCGCGACCGCAAACGCGTGACTCATCTCGTGTACCTCGCGTCCACCGAGGCGCGTCACTTACTGGGGCGTCCCGGGCGGATAGACCAGAAGTTGTCGACGTCACGCTTTCTGCGTGTCCGCGGAAAGATTTCGCGGATCCTGCCCACTGCCAGTCGCGTGGCGAAGGAGAAAGATGTTTGCGCGTACGTACGGTATCGTTTGGATTAAAAAGCGAGCACGCTCGATTCGCCGCCGCGCGCGTCGCGTCGCCTACTCGGCGGCGGCGGTTTGCTTCTCCATCCCCGCGGTGGCCTGCTCCCAGGTGGCCCGCATGGCGCACAGCTTCGTGACGAGCGGCAGCACCTCCGCGGTCTTGACGCGCACCTGCTCGCACGAGTCGCGCTCGCGCACCGTCACGGTGTCGTCCTCGAGCGACCGGTGGTCGACGGTGACGGCGAACGGCACGCCGAGCTCGTCCGTGCGCGCGTACCGCTTCCCCACGGAGACCGCGGTGGTGTCCAGCTTGGTGGAGACGCCGTTCGCGCTGAGCTCGCGCGAGATGACGTTGGAGAGCTCGTTCATGCCCGCGTCGTTGAGCAGCGGGAAGATCGTGCACTTGATGGGCGCGATGACGGGCGAGAACCGGAACACCGTCTTCTGCTCGTCGTCCTTTCGCACGTAGAAGGAGTGCTCGAACATGCAGTACATGATGCGCCCGATCCCGAACGAGGGCTCGATCACGGAGGGCGTGAAGTTGCGCCCCGACACCTTCTTGGTCTCCATGGCGATCCGCACCATGCCGGGCAGAAGCTCCATCTCGCCGGCGGCGGTGGCGAGCGACGCCGCGCCGTCGGCGGAGATTTTCGCGTCCAGCGCCAGCGCGTCCTCGGCGCTCAGCGCGGCGAGCGCGTCAGTCACCGCCTTGACGTCCTTCTTGAACGCCTTGCCCATGTCCTTTTTGTTGGGCTCCACGACGAGCACCTCCTCCGTCCTGGGCTCGGCGAAGCGCTCGTGCGCGGTGAGCTCCGTGCCGCTCTTCGCGCTGTGCGCCTTCAGGTCAAACGCGCTGCGGTCGGCGAGGCCGACGCACTCAATCCACCCGTACGTGCTCTCGATCTCGGCGTCCCAGCAGTCCTCCGCGTAGTGCGCCATCTCGTGCTGCAGGTGCTGCCGGAACCGCAGACGCGTGGGGTTGATGCCGATCTTGAGCAGAAACATGTGCGTGCGCGCGATGAAGTACCCCAGCGTCTCGTTGGCAATGACGCCCTTCGCGACGGCGTCACCCGCCGACATCGGAAACGGCCGCTTCACCGTCGCCAGCTGCGCTTCGCGCGAGAACAGCGAGAGCTCCACGTCCTTGACCTCCCCGAAGCGAGGATGCTCCTTGTGGTCGGGGTGCACGAAGTGCTCGATCTCCGCCTGCGTGAACTCGCGCACGCGGAGCAGAGCCTGTTTCGGCGCGATCTCGTTGCGGAAGGACTGGCCGATCTGCGCCGCCGCGAAGGGCAGCTTGCCGCCGTTGTAGTACAGCAGGTCGCGGAAGTTCACGAAGATGCCCTGCGCGGTTTCGGGGCGCATGAACCCTCTCTGCTGGCCGGACGGGCCGATCTGCGTGGGGAACATCAGGTTGAACGGGTAGGGCGCGGTGAGGTCGTTCTTGGTCTCCGGCGCCTTGAGCCCCAGCGAGACGATGGCGGCGCCCATCTCCTCGGGCGTGAACTCCTCGAGGCGCGCCAGCATGTCCTCGAGCTCCCTGCGACGCTCGGGCGTGAGCATTGGGTCCGCCATGATGCGCTCGAGGTTCTCCTCCACCAGGTGGTCCGCGCGGAAGCAGTCCTTGGTGACGACGTCGTTGACCATGAGGTCCGTGAAGCGGTCGACGTGGCCCGACGCCTGCAGCACCACCTCGGGGGTCACCGCCGGGCACTCCACCTCGAGCATCTGCTCGTTGAGCACGAAGTGCTGGCGCCAGAACGCCTGCAGGTTGGACTTCACCGCGCACCCGGGCGGGCCGTAGTCGTAGAACCCAGCGACGCCGCCGTAAATCTTGAACGAGGGGATGTAGAACAACCGTTGCTCCAGCGCGCCGCCCATCTTCGCGCGGAAGTTCTCCTTCTCCTTCAACTTCTCGTCGCCGGCCGCCATGGCCTTCTTCACCTCCACGTCCAAATCGATCTTGAGCTGCTTCAGCTTGGCGATCGCTGCGTCGATGGTCGCCTTCTCAGCCTTCTCAGCCTGTGAACAAACGCAGGACGGAACGCGCGGGGTCAGTCGGGGGAACGGAACCGAGGGCGCCCCCGGGTCGGTCGGGGATCCGACGTTCCGTGCAATCGCGATCGGCGTATGCCGGAGACGATAAAGAAAAGATCCGGGAGCGCGCGCGCACCTTGAGCGCGCGGACGTCGTTGCCGGCGTCGGTCACCGCGTCCTGCATGGCCTGAAGCCGCGCGGAGTTGTCTTCGGCCATCTCGGGGCGTGCGTGCGAACCGCGCGGGGCGCGTGCGGGAGACAAGTGACGCGATTGCGCTCGACGCGCCGACTTTTTTCTTCGGAGCGAGCGCTCATCGAGGCCGATACCATCTTACGGTACCAGGCCGAAAAAGCTGCATCGCGCGGTGCCACGGGGCGGTGTCGGAGCGAACGAGGGACGAGCTGTCGCCGAGACTAACGGCCGTTTTTTAGCCTCTCTGACTGAATGCCCATAGGCCCACTGTCCCAATTTGAACCCCGTAAAAAAATCAAGTTGTTTGCTTTTTTTTGGTTTTTTGAACCGCGTCTGCGCATCTTGCGCGGCAGTAAGACCTGCGCGCAGAAGCGGCAGGCACGCGCAACGCTCTGTACAGGACCGCGCGAGGACAGGAAAGGCGAGTTGCGAAGGACACTTGCCAGCACGGATGGCGTCGCTCTTCACTCCCCCCGCCTTGACCGGCGCGAGAAGCGCGATGAGGCACAACGAGCCGAACGTGTCGTTGAGGTCCGGCATCGCACCGTTGCAGCGCCGCGCGTTCGTCGGCTCGCGCCGCGCCGCCCGGCCCGTGCGCGCCGCCGCCGGGCCCAACGGCACGCCCAACACGTGGGCGCCCTCCTCGAACAGGCGCTCGTACTCCCCCAACGGCGGGAACCTCGGGAATGTGCGCGACTTGTACGAGGGCGCGACCGGCCTCGACGTGCTCGCCATGCAAAAGGACCTCGTCGCGGAGGGTTTCCTCGGACGACAACACGCCACCGGGTACGTCACATCCGAGATTTTTTCCCCATCTCTCCACAACCACCGCGCGCGCGTGTCTCGCCTCTCCTCTCCCCGTCCCCGCGTGTCCGCACGCGCGCGCGTTCCCGCGCACCGCCGGCGAAAGCCCGCGTAGTCTTTCATCTTCTCAAACTAACTTGAACGTTGGCCGCACGCGTCCCCGCAACCTCGTCCCCACGATCTCCCCTCGCAGCGTGTTCACGACCGCCACGCGCTCCGCCGTGGAGAAGCTCCAGCAGCAGTACGGCCTGCCCATGACCGGCATCTGGGGCTCGCTCGAGCGCGGCGTGTTCGACACGAACGCGCGCGTGCTGACCGCGCCGCCCGCGTCCGCCGCGGCGCTGTTGCCTCCGGACTACAACAGGACCACTTCAAACGTGTACGCGAAAGCCGTCGGCGCCGTGCCCGCCGCGGCGCCGGCGCCGGCGAAGGCGGCGACGAGTTCCGGCGCCGTCGCCATCCCCGGGGACGTCACCGGGATCGCCGTCTGCGCCTCCGCGGGCTTCCTCACCGCCGCCGTGGTGAGCAAGGCGAACGCCGCGAGGCGCGCGAGGGCGCTCCAGCCGCCCGGCCCCCCCGCCGGCGCCGTCGTCGCCTCCGCCTTTGAGACAATCGTCGCCGCCGTGCGCGGGCTCGGCGGCGCGCCGCGCGACCGCGGCGGTAGCCGGAACGGCTACTACGACGAGCTCGGGTACTTCCACGAGGAGCCCCCGCGCGGCCCGCCGCCCGCGCACCAGGCGACGCGATCCGCCGAGCCCGGCTGGTTCGCCCCTGACGCCGCGCGCCCGGAGGGGCACGACGACTTGACGCTGTACGGCGGGTACCCCGCGCCGCCGCCGCCGGGCCTGGACGTTACGGCGCGCGGGCCGGTGCGCCCCGGCGACCGCCGACGCGGGCACGCGGACGCCTCCGCGCCGGAGGACGTGCCTGCGCACGCGCGAGGGTACCACCCCGCGTTCTCGCCGGGAGGGCCCGCGTTCGACCCCGACCGCGTCGCGCCGCCCCCGCCGCCGCCCGCCACGCCGCCGCCGCCCGGCGCCGGGCACCGCGGGAAGCGCGCCTCCGGCGCCGGCGCCTCCGCCTCGCCGCGCGGCTACGGCGGCTGGGGCGAGGACCTCGACCTCATGGGCCGCGACGGCGCGCACCGCGACGGCGCGGGCTCGCTGGACGCCGCGCGCGACGCGCGCGACCGCGCGGGAGGGGGAGGGTCCCAGGGTCCCATGGCCTCCGGGTTCCGCTCGAGCAACGGCGCGGCGAGGCCCGCCTCGCGCACGCCGGCGTCCGTGCCGCCCTACGGCGACTGGGGCGGCGGCGGCGGCGGCTCCGCCGGGTTCGACTCTCGCGTCCGCGCCGGGCCCGCGGCCGTGCCCGAGTTCGGCGCGTCGGACGCCGTGCGCGGCCTCGGCGCTTCCGCGCAGATGCCCAACCTCGCCAAGGCTGGCCTCGGGAACGGACCCGCGGCGGCGGCGACGGCGACGGCGGCGGCGTCGGCGACGGCGACGATGGCCCCCCCCGAGCCTCCGTCGGTGCGCCGCCGGCGCGAGGCTGCGATGCACAAGTCCCCCGGTTTGCTCAGCGCGATCGGCGACGGTCTGCGCAACCTCGCGGGCGCGCCCTCCGGCGCCGTGCAGCGCGAGCAGTCCGAGTTCACGGCGCGCGCGCAGCGCGAGCGCGAGCTCCTGGCGCAGGTTGAGCAGGCGAATGAGTTCGCGCGGCTGGAGCAGAAGAAGCGCCAGCAGCTCGAGGCGGCGTACCAGAGCACGCGCAACGCGCTGAAGGAGGCGCAGAGCGCGCGCGAGGGGCTCAAGGCGCAGGAGACGGTCTCCAAGGCGATGGACTCCAAGATGCGCGAGCTGGAGAGGACGCTGAACCAGACCGCCACCGGCGTGTTCGCCAAGGATGGCGACGCCTCGGCGCTGGCGAGCCGCGTCGCCGCGCTCGAGAAGGCGCTGGCGAGTGCGGCGGCGTCCGCCGGCGCGACGGGCGGCGACGTCGCGGCGGCGGCGGCGATGACGCACCTGCAGGAGAAGGTGAAGGCGCTCGAGACCGCGTTCTCCCAGCGCAACGCCACCGCGGACGCGGCCACCGCCGCGCTCTCCAAGGTGGAGCGGCTCGCCGCGCAGGTGCAGAAGGATGCGGCGGCGGTGCCCGAGCTCCAGCGCCAGATGCAGGAGCTGCGCGACGCGATGGCGAAGACGCCGGGCGCGGCGGCGGCGGGCGGCACGAGGGCTGTCGACGCCAACCTCAAGGACGTGACCGCGCGCATGCAGAAGCTGGAGGCGTCTTTGGAGCACCTGCGCGCGAACCCCGCGTCGCTGGACGTGCTCTTCGCCAAGGTGAGCGCCGTGGAGGAGGGCCTGGCGGCGACGGCGAACGGCTCCTCCAAGGCGATCGACGAGCTCTCGCGGAAGGTGTCGCGGCTGGACGGCGCGCCCGCGTCCGCCGGCGCCTGGGGCCAGACCCCCGTGCAGGCGCCCGGCGTGAACAACGTGGTGACCAACTTTCCCCCGCCCGCGAAGGCCGGGAACAAGCCCAAGCCCCCGCCCGGGTTCAAGCCGCCCGTACCGCCCGCCGCCGACACCGCCAAGCCCGCGACGCCGCCGCCCGACTTCACGCCCGCCTTCTCAGTGTCGGCGGACGCGCCCGCGCCGGCGACGCCGCCCGGCTGGGAGCCGCCGCAGGCTGCGTCCCCCGCGCCCGCGCCCGCGGCGGTTCCCGCGGTGGACACGTCCAAGCTCGGCTCGGACTACAAGGTGGAGGAGGGCACGCTGCCGCGCATCGCGACCGGGCGCGAGGTGCTCCTGCAGGGGTTCAACTGGGAGTCGCACAAGTTTGACTGGTACAAGCTGGTGGGCGAGCGCGCCGGCGAGATTGCCGACGTCGGGTTCACGCAGATCTGGCTCCCGCCGTGCACGGACTCGCTCGCGCCCGAGGGGTACCTGCCCCGCGACCTGAGCTCGCTCAACTCCAAGTACGGCGACGAGGCTGGCCTGCGCGCGCTCATCGCGACGCTGCGCGAGAAGAACGTGCTGCCCGTGCTGGACGCCGTGCTGAACCACCGCTGCGCGACGCACCAGGGCGCCGGGAGCAAGTGGAACAAGTGGGAGGGGTGCGGGTTCATGGACTGGGGCGAGTGGGCCATCACCAACACGCAGCCGGATTTCCAGGGGCAGGGCGGCGGCCCCACCGGGGACGAGTTCCACGGCGCGCCCAACATCGACCACCGCAACGACAAGGTGCAGGAGTCGCTGTGCCAGTGGATGAACTGGATGATGGACGACGTCGGCTTCGGCGGCGTGCGCTTCGACTTCAGCAAGGGCTACGGCGGCGAGTTCGCCGGGCAGTACACGCGTGCGTGCATGCCCGAGTTCGCGGTGGGCGAGTACTGGGACACCTTGAATTACGGGCAGGGCCTGGAGTACGACCAGGACGCGCACCGGCAGAGGATCGTGGACTGGGTGGACCAGACGGGCGGCATCGCCACCGCCTTTGACTTCACCACCAAGGGCATCCTGCAGGAGGCGTGCGGGAAGCACGAGTTTTGGCGGCTGGTGGATAAGAAGGGGCGCGCGCCGGGCGTGATCGGGCTGTGGCCCGGGCGCGCGGTGACGTTCATCGACAATCACGACACCGGCTCGACGCAGGCGCACTGGCCGTTCCCCTCGAACAAGGTGGGCATGGGGTACGCGTACATCCTGACGCACCCGGGCACGCCCACCGTGTTCTGGGACCACTACTTCGACTGGGGCGACGACTTGAAGAAACAGATCAGCAGCCTGCTGAGGGCCCGGGACGACGCGGGGATCCACTCGCGTTCGAAGCTGGATATCGTCGCCGCGACGGACTCGCTGTACGCCGCGCACGTCGGGGACAGGCTCGCCGTGAAGCTCGGCGGGGACTGGTCGCCCTCGGGGGGCGGCTGGGAAGCCGTCGCGTCCGGTGACGGGTGGTGCGTGTGGACGAAACAGTAGAGCGGAGAAGAAGAAGAAAAAGAAGACGTTCGGCGTCGCGTCGAGAAGCGCGGGGGGACGGGTGAGGAGGGAGAAATCAAGACTCGAGGGTACGCTCGAGGGAACCCGAAGACAAGGCGCGGGCGGAACGAAAAAAAAGAACGTCCCGTGCCTTTCGGGAATCGCCGTAGGCTTGCGAGATGCGCGCGCCCGTCGCGGCGACGACGGCGGCGTCATGTCGTGTATCAGTATGTTTAAGTTATTTTTATGACGTATGACTTTATGACTTTATGACGACTCAGTACGACGACCCTCTGCTCGCGCACCCCAGCAACGCGAGGTACGCCAACGGCACGAACGCGTTGTCGGACTGCTCCGTCGCGGTCTCCAGCCACGCCGCCCCGAGGCTCGGCGTGAGGATCGCGCGCCAGGACACCGCGTCGCCCGCGCTCAGACGCCAAAACGCCCACGACGCCGCCGCGTTGGCCGCCGCGCCCGCCGCCGCGCCTTCGACGGTTTTCCTCGAGCCCCGAAACGCCGGCGTTTTCCCTAGCCGCACGCCCGCCACGGACGCGCACGTGTCCCCTATCCCCACGGCGACGATTCCGGCGAACGGCCCGAACAGAGCCACCGCGTCGTCGCGCGCCGCGCCCGACCCGCGCGAAAGCCACAGAGGCGCGGCGACGGCGACGAGCAAGGAGACGTGGCTCGCGACCACCGACGACCCCCCCGCGTCCCTGTGATCGAGGAACCGCGCGAACAGCCGGTCGATCGCCTCACCGACCCGGATGGGACCTCCGAGCGCCATCGGCAGACGCACCGAGGCGCCGCGCGTCCGCGCCACCTCCAGCGCGGCGAACGCCGCGAGCGCGGCGGCGTACGCGGCGGCGAGGGTTTCGCGCGAGACGAATTGACGAATTGCCTCGTCGGACGTTCCGCACAGCGGCGGCGCGAACATCGCCGCAGCCAGAACGTGGTGTGTCTTGCGAAGCAGGACGACGGGAACACGCTGGTTCTGGTGCGTGTCGTTTCTCTCGACACGAGACATTCGCGCCACCACTAGAGCGGTTCCGAGAAACGCGCCGACCCACAGCCCCGCGGTTCTGACGGTCGCCGCGCGCTCCGCGATGCTAAAAATCCGCCGGGCCAGACGCGCCGCCGCGTCGTCCCCGCGCGCGTCCCTCGAGACGTACTCGAACCAGAGGACGACCGCGCACACCGAAAAGGCACCGAGGCGCTCGCGCGCGTCGAGCCGGAACGCGCGCGCCTCTAGAGAGGTGCGCGCGGACCCGGGACCCGGTTTCCCTCGGCGCGCGCGGCGAGGGGGGGGCGCCGGCGCGGCGGCGAACAGACCGCACGCCGCGAGCGCGCCGAACAGCACGAGCAGGCTCGTGTCATCGCGGCGCTCGTAGACGTGACCGGGGAGCCATTCGAGTCGTCGCGGTATCGTCCCCCGCTCGAGCGCGACCGCCGCCGCCGCCGCCGCGGCGGCGGCGGCGGCGACCGCCGCGCTCTGCGCGACGAGCGCCGCCTCCGCGCGGGACATGACGCCCGGGAACATGGGAGGGAGGCGGGACGCGAGCGCGACCGCGGGGAGCGCGTGCGCCAGCACGCACGCGCCGAGCGCGGCGTGCGCCGTGAGCGAAGCCCCGCCGGTTTCCATGAGCCGCGTCGAGGCGGTGGCGGCGCATACGAGGGCTGCGAGTACCGCCATCGATGCGCGAGAGACGCCCGGGACGACGCGCCTCGGGGCGACATCGCGAGCGAGCGTCAGCGCGCCTGCCGTGACGCAGGTCCAGAGCGCGAACGCGTCGCGCGGGGTCATGCCATCCGGCGTGCGCGCGGCGAACGTCCAAGGCAGGGAAAGCAGCCCGAGGGTGGCGCTCGCGTCCACGCCCGGTCTCGCGTCGGGCGCGGGGGACCACGCGCTGAGAGCGTCCGCCGCGAGTGCCCCCGCGCCGAGCCCGACGAGCGCGAGCGCCTCCGGCGCGTGCGTCTCGCGAAGCGTCCAGGCTGCGAAGAGCGTGATGAAGGCGACGATGGCCGTCTCGGGAGCGCGAGAAGGTGCGTCGCGCCCGACGGCGCGACGCCTCGCGGCCATGCGCGCCTCGGACTGGTCGATGTCGTCTCGGAGCGCGTGCGACGAGAGAAACGAAGGACAGACGCGCCGATAGTTTTAGTGTAACGCGCTACTCTACGCGTGTCTACTCTACGCCGTGTTCTCCGCGCGTTTCCTGGCCGCCATCTGCGCCTGGATCACCGCCATGCGCGCCTTGATGGCCGCCTCCTCCTCCACCTTGGTCTGCGCCTGCGCCTTGGCCTGCGACAGAGCCACCGAGTCCGGCTTGCCCGAGCCCGTCGCCGCCACCGCGGCGGGTCCGCTCGTCCTCGCCTCGGAGGCGGTGGCCTCGGGCGCGCTCTTCGCCGCCGCCGCGGCGGTCACCGCGGGGCTGGTGTTCACGACAGGCGCCGCGCTGGACTCCTCCAGCGACGCGGGCAGGGTCATGCCCGCGGCCTGCGCGGAGATGGCGTTCGCCGCCTGGACCCCCGCGCTGCGCTCGGCGGCGAGCTTGTCCGCCGCCATCGTCGTCGCCGCCTCGTCAAACTTGGTCATCGCCGTGGCCACCTTGGCGTCGCGCACGTTGCTCTGCTTGACGTTCTCCACGGCGCTCGCCGCGGCGGTGGACTTCGACACCGCGTCCACCACGGCCGCCTTCGCGCGCACAGCCTCGGTCTTCTGGAACTGCGCGTCGTACTCCGCGCGGCGCGTCGCGAGGATGTCCTTCTTCAGCCGGTCGCGCGACGCCTCCGACGCGGCGCGCGCTTCCGCGGCGGCAGCCAGGCGCACGTGCGCGGCGTCCAGCGCTTTTTTCGCCTTCATACCGGCGTCGGCCGCCGCGGTGGCGTCCTTGGCGGCGACGTCGGAGGCGTCGATGAACGACTTCTGCTCGGTGTTGGACGCCACCTTGAGCTCGGCGTTGCGCGCCGTCTCGGCGTCGAGCGTCTCCCGCGCGGTTTTCTCAAACAGCGTCGCGGCGTCGAGCTTTTTCTGCGCGTCGGCGGCGGCGATGGCGAGGTCACCAGCCTTGATTTCCTGCGTCGTCGCCGCCGCGGTGATCTGCGCCATCTGCTGCGAGCGCTGCACGCCCTGCTGGAACGTCTCCTCGCCCACCACCGCCGCGTTCTTGGTCGCCTCGAGGTGCTCCTTCGCCGCCTTCGCCATCGCATCCGCCTCCGTCTTGGCGTCACCCGCCAGCTTCTCGGCGGCGGCGAAAGCCTTCCGCGCCGACTGCGTCGCATTCGCGGCGGACGCGAGCTCTGTCTTGCGCGTCGCGACGAGCGCGGTGGACGCCTCGTACTCGCTGCGGGTCAGCAGGTACGAGCGCTTGTCCTCGGCGAGACCCGCCGTCTCCATTTTGGCGGCGTCCTCGAGCGCCTCCGCCTGCGAGCCCGCGGCGGCTTCGGCGCCGGCGGTGCGCACGTCGAGCTGCGCGGATTCCTCTTCGATCACCTTCTGCTGCACGTCCTGCTCCGCCTTGTTGGCCTCCGCCTCCGCGGCGGCGAGCCGGTCGGCAGCCAGGTTCAGTGCGCGCACGTTCGCCGCGAGCTCCTCCTTGACGCCCTCGTTGTCGATGTACGCGCCCGCCTCGACGACGGCGGCGGAGGTGGTGTGCGTCTTCGTCACCAGCTTCTGGAAGGGCTCCACCACGCCGGCGGCGACGGCGCTCGCGTCGTCGGGCTTCACCGCGGGGACGGTCGCCGCAGGGACGGTCGCGGCGGGGACGGTCGCCGCGGGGACGGTCGCCGCGGGGACGGTCGCCGCGGGGACGGTCTCCGTGGGGACGGTCGCCGTCGGGGTGGCGACTACGGGCTGCTCGACCTCTGCCTCAACCGCCGCAGCTGTCGCGGCGGCGGTGGACGTGGAGACGGCGGGAGCCGCCTCGGCGGCGGCCTGCCCGAGGCGCACGGGCATGGCCACGAGCGACGCGCCGTTGGGGTGCACGGCGACGATGCCGGCGGACGCGACGACCGCGAGGGAAGCGGCGGCGGCTGCGGAGCGAGCAGGTTAGAAAAAGGCACGCGTCAACGCTGGTGTTACACGGGATGACGTGAAATTCGACCTTCGCGCGAGACGCGCAGCCGGGGTGCCCACGCCGGGGGTCACCACGGGGGGTCGGGCGTCCCGTTCGAACGGCTCGCGTGTCAAATTGCTCGCGACCCCGAAACCGACGGGCGGACGTCACCCGTCGACGCGACGGGTGACGCGAGGGCGTCGGTCACGAAGCCACGAGGATCTGAAACGTGGGTGTTATTCGGAAATCGCGGAGACGCACCCGCGAATCTCAGCGCGCGGCGCATCGACGTGCGGGACGGGCTCTCTTCGGGCTCATCTCCGACGAGGAGCGGGGAGTGCTCGCTTCCTAGAGCCATCGTGTGCCGCGTGCGGGAGCTCGCGAGGCAAGTAGGAGTGGGGACAAGGAGCCCGACGATCGACCCAAGAAGCCGGAACGCGAAACGCGAAAAAGTTCGGGACAACTTCGAATCCGAAGATGTACGTATGTGTTCTAGTCACAAAAAAAGCCATCATGTGTTATGTGTTTTATTTAGAGTGACTTTACATATGTAGTAAAACAACATGCTCGAGTGTGTGAATGTTCGTTTTTTTTCTTCCGTCTCTTCTGCTCGCCACATCACGTCGGCCAGACGAGCAGCGCTCGGACGCGTCGTCGCCATGACGCGCGTCGACCCGAGCGTCGTGCGACGGAGGTGCGTTCACGCGCGTGTCTCTTCAGACGAACCAGCCGCGAAACGCTCGCTCGGCGGGCTGTTTCCCCGGCGCACCGCGCGTCGCGCGTCCGTTTCGCCGTCGCGTTTCGTTCCTGTGGTTCCCCTCGGCACCGCCCTGACGCGTTCCCCATCCGACCGCCGCGCGTGCAGGGTCCTCGAGCGCCTGCAATCGAGCGACGTGGAGATTGACGAGTCGGATCTCCCCGAGCTCCCGACGACCGCGAACCGCGTCTCCGCCGCCCCCACGCGCGACCCGCGACCCGCGGGCCACGTCGGCGTGGCGCGCGCGAACGGCACGTCCCGAGCGACATCCTCGGGAAGCGCGAGCGCGAGCGCGAGCGGCGTCTCCGGCGAGCCCGCCGGCTCCGGCGCGCTCGCGACTCGCGCGCGGCTCGCGCAGAGGCCTCTGTGGGGTCAGAACGCGGCGTCCAAGCCGGCCAAGGCGAAGCCCGCGACGTCCTCCTCCACGCGCGGCGCGTCGCTCTCGGTGCTCAAGCGCGAAGCCGCGGAGGCTGCCGCGCGCCGCGACGCCGCCGCGCTCGACAAGCTGGACAAAGCCCATAGTGTGGAGTTCGTTCCTTCCCGCGCGCGAACGCAGGCGCAGAAGAGCCAGGCGAAACGCAAGGGCGAGCGCAACGCGAGCGTGTACAATCGGCTGCTCCGCGAGTCGCGGCGCTCCGCGCGCGCGCCGCCGCGCGCCGGGAAGGAAAACGACGCCTCCGCCGCGGGCCTCCCGGTACGGCCCGGTTCGGGCGAACCTCGCGCCCGCGTCGTGGAGGGGAGTGGTGATAGGCACACCGGGCACACCACCACGGAGGACGAGGGCGGCGGGTACTGGGCGACCACCGAGCCAGAGGATGCCTGGACGACGGACGCGAACGACGACCGGCGGAGCGAGAGCCGCGGCGGGGACGGACCCGCGGAGGACGCGCGGCGCGCCTGGCTCGACGCGGGCTCCCCCGCGGTCCCGGCGGCGAACGACGCGGACACCCACGCCTCCGCGGTTACCGACGTGGGTCCGAAAAACGCGGCTCCGACTCGGCGTCCGCGCGGCTCGTCCCGCGTGGACGCCGTGGACGCCGAGCCGGACGAGGACGACGAGTACGAGGCGGAGGAGGCGGAGGCGGCGGAGAGCGAAGAGGCGTCCGTCGCGTCTTCGTCCCCCGGCGTGCGAATCGTCCCCGAGGCGCGCGCCGCGGCGTCGGAGGACGAGCGCTCCGACTCGGAAGACGACTCGGAAGACGACGAGGACTCGTTCTCGTCGGACGTGGCGTCCTTGACGCTCGGGTCGGAGGACTCGTTCGCGTCCGCCTCGCTCGAGCCCGAGGAGGAGCCGTCGGCGCCGGAGTCGGGCGAGAGCGCGGGGCGCGACCCCCACCCCGACGACGTGGACGTCGCGGCGACGCTCCGTGAAGATAACGCGACTCTGCGTTCGAAACTGCGCGAGGCCGCGGCGGCGCTCGAGGCGTCCGCGCGCGAACGCGCCGAGGCGACGGAGGAACGCGAGCGCGCGCGAAAGCGAGCCGAGACGCGCGCCGCCGAGCTCGCGTCCTTCCGCCGGGACGCGAGCCGAACTGAAAAGACGCTCCGGCGCTCGACGGAGAAGGCCGAGAGCAAAGCGCGCCGCGCGGTGGAAGACGCGAAAGACGCGGAGAGACGCGCGAAAGACGCGGAGAGACGCGCGAAAGACGCGGAGAAGCTCGCGGCGGACGCGGAGTCGCGCGCGCGGACGGCGATGCGGCTCCGGGAGAGCGCCGCCGCCGCCGCAGACAAGGCAAGGAAGAAAAGCGCGACGCTCGTCGCGGACCTGGAACGCACCAACGA
>Ga0181559_10001689_pt1 | contig 21710 bp, 14 predicted proteins | sample 011ome_21_FD_133752 | JGI IMG/M metagenome (GOLD analysis project Ga0181559, IMG submission 133752) | Coastal salt marsh microbial communities from the Groves Creek Marsh, Skidaway Island, Georgia - 011508AT metaG (megahit assembly) | ecosystem: Environmental > Aquatic > Marine > Intertidal...
AGACGCACGGTTGGTTACGAGCTCTCGGAAAGGTCTACTCGTCACACCGTCACCAAGGCCTCTTTCCAAGGCTTCCCCGTATTCGCAATGTCGGTGCTTTGTGCGCCCTCCCTCCGATTGCAACCCTGTTCCATCAGGGCGACCCGCGGGTCGAAGCGCGGTGGTCGCGCTCCTCGCTGTGTCGCCAACGATGGTCGACCCGAGAAGCCCGCCTCAGCGGAAAAAGCGCCTCGTGGACGCCGCGAGTTGATGCTGAACAGCAGCAGCCTGCTCGTCCTCGGCGGTCTCCTCGACAACGCGCTCGGCGGCGTGGTGGACAACTCTCGTCCCAGCGGTCTCGGCCTCGCCAAGTACAGCGACGACATTACTCTCACGCTGTGCCCTAACAAGCCGAACTGCGTTTCCACCACGGATGATCTCAACGACGATTCGCACTACATTCCTCCCTGGACGTACAACCCTGATGAGGGACGCGGCATCCGAAACCCCGCGACGCAAGCCCAGGCGATGGATGAGCTTGTTGACGTGGTCACCAACACCGATTGTGACGGGTTCGAGACGACCATTGTGACGAGGCTGGACGATTACTTGTACGTCGAGTACAAGGATCCCAGGTTTGGGTTCGTGGACGATGTTGAGTTCTTCTTCGCGCCTGGGGACAGGAGTCGCGTGGAATACCGAACCGCGGGACGCGTGGATAAGGCGCCGAGTGCGGGCGAGACGCAGCGGAAACGCATCAAAGCGCTCCGCATCGCGCTGCAAAAGAAGGGGTGGAAGAGCGTCGGTTTCTAAAGTCTCATGCTAGTGGCAATGTATTACGTAGGTCATTTTAAGTCATCGCGTCTAATCTCCACGAGGCCGTACAGCTGTTTCGCGACCGTCTTGGGAACCCCGCTGATCGGGTTGCCTGTGACGTCCAACACCTTAAGGCTCTTCAGGTTCACTACAGACTCGGGAATCTCTTCAAGCGCGTTTCCGCTCAAGTCTAAAACTTGCAAGTGAGGCAGCTCGAATACGATGGCAGGCAGCTGCGTCAGCTTGTTGTCCGCGAGACACAGCGACCGTAGCTCCTGCCCGTTCTTCTCCAGTACTCTACTCAATCTGCACACGCACGCCTCGCCCACCTTCTCACACAACATGTTCACGCACTGCAAGTCTGAGCTGTTTCGCAGGTCGAGTGCTTTCATCGAAGGCGACCGGTTCGCCTCGAGCAGCGTGCGCACCACCTGGTACAGTCGGTTCGCCATCAGTCTTGAAATGCCTGCTGCAATCGAGACCTCCACCGGGAACTCAGGGCTCAAGCGCTCATGCGTGCTGTGCTTAAACGATCGAAACGAAGGTTCGATGCGGTGCCGAGGCGTGTGTCACCGGGAGACTGGCGCCACGTGGAAGATGGAAATGGGCCGGCTGTTTAGGTCTGTCCTATACACGAGCCGAACAATTTCGAGAATCGGCACCCGGCGAAACGCGGGACCAGAAAAAATCAAAGAAAAAAAAAACCGGCAGTCTTCGAAAACGAGGTAACAAGAAAATGGCGCGCCCGGCGGGTGCGGGCGGCGGGGTCGCCCGCTTGCGCACTGGGTACCGATATAACGCGTTGTTCGTCTTCGCGTTACTCTCGTGCCTGCTATGCGAGGCATCCTCTTTGCTGACGGGATACAGGCGCGTGCACGCGTGGGGTTTCAATCGTTTCGGCCAGCTTGGCATCGACCACGAGCCCAACCAGTCGAGGCAAGCGAAGCCGGACCAGTGTGAGCCTCAGTTCGTGCCTACACTCGGGCACGAGGTGCTTGGTCAAACTGGAACAAACATTCAGCGGATCGTCTCTGGACAGAACCACGCCATCGCCATCACCGAGGAAGGGGACCTGTACGTGTGGGGAAATAACGACATGGGGCAACTGGGCCTCGGAAAACTCGGCACTGAAGACACCGAAATACGTTTCAAGCCTACGTTGCTTGAGCTCTTCAACCCTAACGGCCTGAAGCTCAAAGTCGTGGACGTCGCGATGGGCTTGGAACACACGCTCGCGCTCGTCAACGGTGGTCGAGTGTATGCGTGGGGGAGCAACTTGTACGGACAGCTCGGCTTAAACGAGGATCCAGAGACGACGCCTTTTTCGAGTGTCCCCCAGGCCCTTGACGTCGGTGGTGAGTTGGTGAAGAACGTCTCGGCAGCAGCCGGTCATAGCGCTGCGCTTACTTTCACTGGTGGCCTTTTCATGTGGGGTGCGAACCAAGAAGGTCAGCTCGGGCTGGGAGGATGCACGGAACCAGATGGAAGGGGCTCTGACCCGTGTCTGAACTCTGTCCAAAAGCCGACGAAGATTCTTCGAACCGCGGACGGAAGTTTTATGCCCCAGATTAAGCTCGTGGCGTGTGGGGGTCACGTGGCTGGAGGGACAGACAAAGCTCTAGAAGGAGGCCACACCATCGCTGTCTCGCAAAGTAACGAAGTGTGGGGTTGGGGTGACAACTTTCACGGGCAAGTCGGTAAGCCGCAACAGTACATGAAGATCGCAAATCATACTGAGGTTTTCACGCCGAACAAGTATGACGAGGTTACTGGGAGGTATTACAACCGCGAAGTGATGCCAGTTTCAGCTGGATTCCTCATACTTGAAGAGGCTATATACCCACCACCACCAGCTGCTGTTGCATATCCACCGCCTGCAGTTGAAGGCGAAGAAGTAGCCAACGACACCGCTGCGGTGATCACCGAAGCATCGCCGCCGCCGCCACCATCACCGAGCGCTGCCTCTATGGCCCTCGAAGTGGTAGGTTTGAAAGCAGGCTCGCATCACTCTATAGCTTTAGTTCGAACTGGCGAAATGTTCGCTTGGGGCGACAATTTCCACGGTCAACTGGGACTTGGATACATATCATCGCAACGCGAACCGGACCGCTTCGAGAAAACGCAGGAATACAGAGCCCCAGAAATGATCGATCGACCAACGCGACTCAAACATTTCGATTTTTATATGGCCAAATTGTCAACTATCCTTCAGGGAAACGAGACAATAATCATAGAAACTGCGGAGCGCGTGACTGGAAGAATTCAATCAGAGGTGGACGCGCGCATAACGCAGATCGATGCCGGAAATTTCCAGACTATTGCGCTTTCAAGCAAAGGAAATGTTTACATATGGGGAACGAACGCTTTAGGACAACAGGGTACATGCGATTGTGGCGCGTGTATGGCAAACTATGATGCTGCGGGCACGTGCCCAGATATCCAAGCACCACCTGCACCACCATCTCCCGAAGCGCCGGTTATCGCGGGTATAACGTACGAAGCGGCACCCTTCGTACCAAACATCGAGAAGTACGAATGGAACGATGAATGCGAGTGCAACTGCGCTGGTGCGGGGACGTGCAAATACACGCCGCAGATTGAAAATACCAACGCGATCAACGCTGGGCGGTGCGTCGGGTTCAATGAAAACACGAAGTGCGAATGTACACCACCATATCTTGAGATGACAGGAGAGATTACCGCGATGGACACGCCGATGACATTTGCTCTTGGTGCGGAAACCAATTTTACGTTCGTTACGGTCGCTGCAGGCGGCGCCATGTTTGCGATATCGGAGGCGGAGTGCCCGACAGACAACAACGGGAATGAGTGTTCAGGCAACATAGGCGCCTGTACTGCCGATACAGCTGATGCGCTTAAGACATGTGACTGTCCTGATGGCACGGCGGTAAGTTCATTTCATTATTTCCCTCCTTTTGAATTCTTTACTAAATACTCACGTTTGCCTTGCGTTACAGGGTATCTTTTGCGAACACACCTGCCCCGTCGGGACTGAGGATGACGTGATTCTTATCCGTGGGGCGGGACACAACAGTATCAAATTTCCGGATTCACGATACAGTGTGATTGACGACGGCCCGATGGATGGAATGATTTGCTCAGGTCACGGTATTTGCGACGATAAAGGCGCCTGTGATTGCGACGAGTACGTTCCCGAGTCTTTCCTTCAACGCGTTTGAATTTATTTCCCCATTTTACTCGATTTTTGCTGACACGCACGCCTCTTACAGGTATTGGTACGGTGACCGATGCCAGTATATGTGCCCTTGGGATAATGAAAAGCGACATTGCAGCGATAACGGCGTTTGCGTGTATGATCCTAGCGTTCAGGAACTTCCCTACTGCAAGTGTAACGCGTACTACACGAAAAACCCCAACCAGTTCCTGGCGGATCAAGCCCTCGCGGAGTGTCAGGAACAACAAATTCAGATACAGGATAATGGCTGGTGTTCATATTATGATGCCACCGTGGGTTTCGGTGAATGTTTCGAAGCCGGCATGTGCGGCGTCTGTGAAGACAAAGAGGGCGGGGCCCCCCGTAGCCGGTCTATCGTGTTTACCCTCACTCTAATGTGCGTGTTAAGCGTTGCGTTGTGGTCGTAACTCGGCAGTCCGTAGTTTAAAGCTTAGACAGAATCAATCATTTGAAATGTATTTACTGGAAAAGAAGCTAGTAGAGATCTATCGCTAAAAAGTGTCTTGACGTCCTTGCTTTGAGTATTTATTTACCCGATTAAAAGAAGATCCAGATGAACATGAACACACAAAACAACACGAGCATCGAACCGTACTCCGCAAGCGGCCTGAGCGTTATGCGTTTGTCTCCAGTGACTTCCCGAACGTGCATAGTCGCGGCGATCATGAGTCGTGCGAGAGGGGGAAACTCCATGTCCGAGATTGGCCTGTGAAGCCAGTCGCCCTGGTAGAGTCCCTTTGCGTTTGCTTTCGACTTTTCGAGCCTAGCCCATCCGATTTTGGGCCTATGCACACCGGGCGACGTCGAATGATCCATTTCTCCCATGTTTCTGGAACCGCCTCCGATGGACGTTCGCCGCGTCGCCTCCTCGCCGAGACGGTCCAATCTGAAAACAGAAAACGCAGCGCTGCGAAGCTTAGGAACCCTTTTCCGCAGCGGGTGCGAGGGTCCGACCGCCGAAGTGTCTCGATCAAGTCGCTCGAGGAGGGCGAGAACAATCTGTGCTTGCCCCTCTTGATCTAGCGAAAACATCGAGAGTTTCGGTACCAAAACTTGCGGCGCTGCGGCGTATCCCGCGCGAATGTTTCCCATCGGCGTCGACGAGTGCCACTCAGACGAGCCATCGCCGACCAACAACTCTGGTGGATCCCAATCGAGAATTTGGGATTTTATGAAAGGTAAAAACGCATCATAAGGCGTCGGCGGAGGGGGCTCCACGTTCGGAGTGGGCGGAGCATATGGATCAACAAGAGCAAACTTGTTGTATGCTGTCTCAACGTCTTCGAGCAACTCGAGCAACTCCGGAATGGATGCGAGCACACGCAGCACGCTGAGCAGCGCGTTCGCGGTACCTTCAGCATCAACGGGAACTCGCTTGCAGCAAAGCTCAAGAAAGTGTCGCATGAGCTCACAGTAGAAAGGCAAGTTATGCAAAACGTGTGCCTTGTCTATTTGCTGCCTCGGACGGCCTCTTCGGCCGCCCCTAGAGCCAGACGCGCCTGAAAGAGGAGACGAGTCGTCCGCGAAAGCGGGTGAAGACGGCTTCCTCTCCGTCGCCACCGCTGTCACAGCCTCGAGGCCTCGAGAGAGCGTCGATGTGGGTGATCCCGACGACCGCAAAACACGAAACGGCTTAGGAAACTCAAGGGTCCAAGGCGTCAGATATGTCACCCATAAAGTCAGCAGCGGCGAGAGGCTAGCCGTGCTTTCGGTCGGCCACTGTGTAAAAGCCTCGCACAAAAAGCGGTACAGCGGCTTCTGGAGCATCTCTTTGGCACGCTCCACCTCCTCGACCGAGTCGCGCTCTCTATCAGCAGGCGAAGGAGTACGACGCGCCGATCCTCGCGCGAAAGGCGTGCTACTACCCCCCGATGCAGGGGGTGAACGCGGTGACAATCGCTCGCCATCCGCAGTCACACTTCCCGTCGTTTTCTTTTTCGCGCCATTGTCTTCCGATGTCTCGGCAAATAAGTATGTCGTCAACAGAGAGACAGCGTTGACGAGGTCATCGTTAGGTGGATTGTAATACGAATACTGCTGTTGCAGTCCCATAGAATCCCCATATCTCGAGCCGATAGCGAAACCACGAGAGCGGCCATCCGCGCTGATGCCGTACGGTGATCGCGAAGGATCTTCAGAGCGCAGAGGCTCTTCAACTCCTGGAAGCCAAAATTCGATCATTATGCTCACCAGCATCTCGCCCTGGGTGACATTCCCGGAGCGGTAAAAGGGCTCGGACGGCCTAGACCACCCTCCCGTGCCACGTACCCCCACCTCCCGCGAATTTCCACGTCCGATACTCGCAGGACCGCGGGGAAGGAAGTATTCGAGATGTGACAGGAGGAGTTCGCGATACGGATGTATTTTTTGGCTTCGGCCGAGCAAACCGTCCATCCACTGGGGTCGACCGGAGCCCGAACCGTACGGCGATCCTTGCCTGCCATGCCTCCTCCTGTCGTTCGTCAGGGAAACCGAGCCGCGCGCTTCTGAGCACGCGTAGTACGCTGACCAGAACAGGAAGTAGTGGTACAGTCCAAGGTGAACGTGAAAACGACCTTGCGTGTCCCGCTGCACGCAGTTACGGTAGGGCAGACGCTGGTTCAGCTCTGCAGGATCAGTTTGAAGGCGACGTTGCGTGCGCACGGGCAGACGTTCGAGCGGAAATGCGAACTGCATCAGGCCGTCGGCGTCTGCGGCGAGGACTGCTTTCATCAGCGGTCCGGTGGGGGAGAGGAAATCTATCAGCATCCAAGCCTCTCGCTCCGAGTTCCTGTCCTGTCGCCCCGCGGAGACGGACTGAAGCCAACCATTGGCGCCGTCGTCGAAGTTGAAGATCGACCACAGCAACGGTTGATAGCACGCGCTGAAGAACCCCCGAAGGTTGTCGCGGTTGTTCTCCAGCACCCTAAGCACGCTGTTGATGCGGTGCGACAGCGACGAGTGCCGGCCGCGCAGTATGCTGTTTAGCTCCTCGAACGTCGTCGGTTGCTTGTTCGCCCCGCCGGAATCGTGGCGTGGGCTCCCGCCGACGCCACCCACGGAGCTGCTCGCGCCCACGCCCGCTCGACGGGGGCTTGCGCCGCTTCCTAGTGTCGCCGATCTCGGTGTGCCGGTACCGAAGAACTCAGCACGGAGACCATCCATGGTCGGTCCCCGAGGCACCCCCAGGAGGTATGCCACCAGCACTTTTGCGCCACCGCTTGTGCTCGCGCTCCGGCCGGCGAGTTCCAGTTCACAGAAAAAAAAATGGCCTCATGTGTCCCGCATAGATAGTGTACCGGGTACACCCTCTTTGAAAGAATGCGCTTTTCGCTCCCCTCCTTTTTGTTTTCAAGCATTTCTCATGACGTCATGAACATTCAGAGAAAGTACAATATTGGGAAAAAGTTTGATCAACGCACTTCAACTTCTACGCCGCCTTCGGTCGCTTCCTCTTGCACGCGCACATCACCTTCATCTCCGAGAGTATCCGCGATACCCTGAAGTTCTCTCTCATCCCCATCGTCCTCGCTATCCTCCACCGGGGACGAATCCCTTCGTGCTTTCGCGCCTGCGCCGCCGCGAGCGCGGACGTCCGCGATGAGCTTTCCGAACACATCCGCCTTGGAAGCGGGCGCCGCCGCCGCCGCCAATCCCGATCCACCCGACCCCATCATGCCGGGAGCCGGCATCATTCCCGCGCGATCTCGATCTCGCTCGAGCTTACTCACCTCTTTGGCAATCGCCGCTAAGTTAGGCCTGTGCCCCGAGTCGATGGAGGCGTTGACGCGAAGGGTGAACTCCTTGTGCCTGTCGATCAACTGGTCCCTTCGGCCGACGGCGCTCAAACCGGCGTCCGAAAGAAGCTTCCTCAGAGGCTTGTCCTTCATAATGTGATACACGAGCTTGGGAAGCTTCGCCATCGCGTATTGCTCGTCGCTGTTCTCGTTGCCGAACTCGTCCTTGGGTGACGATTCGCCTCCCACCGCTTCGGCGATGGCGCTGCCGAACGCACCTCCTCTGGTGAGGCACACGTCGACGTGACTGTTGATGAGCCCTTCCTGGACGCCCACGCCACAGATGGGGCACTGCACCGTACCCGGTCGTTTTTTATCATCAGATCCTCCCGGGGTGGTGGACGGCGCGGACGGCTGGCGACTGCCGAGTTTCCGCCTGGATTTGCCGCCGCCGCCGCCTCCATCTTCGTCGTCGACCAGGTCCACAACGTCGTCGCGCGCCGCGGCGTCGGTTTCCAAGTCAGATTCGCTCACCACATCGTCACCCTCGTCGTCCCCCTGGGTTCCGCCGTAGTCAGCATCGCCCGCCTCGCCCTTGTCGTCCTCGTCCTCTTCGTCCGCCGTGTCGTCTTCTGAAGGCGGCGTCGGCGCGGCTGCGCGGCGGGAAGCGCGAATCGGACGCCCCCACGCGCCGCCGCCCGACGTGGAAGCCTCCGCACCGCCCGTCGCCCGCGCGCTCGATCGGGTCGCCTTTTGCGTTTCCGCAGTAGGCGCATTGCTCTTTGCCGCGTCGATGTTTCGCGAAGTGCGACGCGTGGCTCGTTTTGCGGGGGGAGCGTCGTCCGGCGCGGGCGCCCGGTCGTTGTTGGCACCCCCGCGTTTGTTTCGTTTCGTCGTCCCCTCGCGCCCGGGAGGCGCGGCGACTGCTTTGGGCATCGGATCGTCGACGTGCCGCGCGCCCGCCAGCAGTCGCGTTCGCGCCGCTTTGAACGCTCCGACGACAGCCTCGAGCGCGTGATTGGGTCTCAGATCCTCCTCCTTCGCCGGGGCTCTGCAAGCTGGGCACTCTAGTTTGAACTCCTTCAGCGTGCGTCGGATGCACAACGAGCAGACTGCGTGTGGAGAGGTACGCGCGAAAGCCGGTCAGCGTGACGCGAGGGCGGTGCGACTGTCGCTCGTGGTCGCGGTCGCGGTCCTCCAAAGTGGAAACGCGTCGGGTTGGTGACGCACAGCTATGCGTGCACGTCGAGAAGCTAACGGGCATCGTGAACAGCTCCTGGCAAATCGCACAGCGCACGGACTCATCGAGTTTGCGCTGCTCCGGCTCGGGCCAAGCGTCCGGCTCGTCATCGTCGATGTCCCCGGCGTCCACCCCGAACATCTCTCCAGTCGTTCGCGCGTCGATCACACCGTTTCGACGCTTCCCGGACTGGCGGCGGCGTGCGCGGGAAGGAGTGGCGTTGCCCGTATTTTCAACAGTTTGCCGAGATCCCGGCCTCGAGTCAGGATGAGGGCTGACGCCCGGTCGCAGCCGAGCGTCTCGCGAGGTTGCGACGAATACTAACGCGCGAGCGCGGCGTCTCATCAATACACCGTCACCGCAAACTAAATCGTGATTCTCGGCCTTTACTGCTCGTTCTCTGCCGATGCCTCTCCGTCTTCGCTCGGCGGCGTCCACTCCACGAGCGCCGCGGGATACACCACCTCGTGCAAGAACAAACCGTGCGGCGGCGCGCCCATTGGCGCGACGCGCCGGTCCTTCCCCGCGAGCATCGCCTCGACGTCCTCCGCCCCCGCACCTTTTTTCGTCGCGGCGAGCATGATGGCGCCGACCATATTGCGCACCATGCGGTACAGAAAACCGTTGCCCTCCACCTCCAGACGCACGAACCCGTCCTCGAGCTCCACGACGTCGAACCTGTATATCGTGCGCGTCGGGTCTCGGACGACGGAGGCGTCGCGCGACGCGTTGGAAAACGCGCTAAAGTCGTGCGTTCCTACAAGCGCCGCTGCCGCCGCGCGGAGACGTTCCATATCCGGCGGCTTCCAGCCGCAGTGCAACGCGTGTTTCCGCGTGAACACGTCGTGCTCCAGCCGCGTGTCGAGGTAGTAGTGGTACGTCTTGCGAACCGCGTGGAAACGCGCGTGGAACGCGGGATGCGGTCTGCGCAGCTCCACGACGCGGATGTCCTTCGGAAGCATGCCGTTCAGGGACTTGCGCGCGCGCGTCAGATCGGTGAGCGGTCGCCGCGCGTAGAAATGCACGACCTGGCCGCGCGCGTGGACGCCCGTGTCGGTGCGCCCGGAAGCGCCAACTCCGAGAAAACCGCGGTCCTCGCCCGTGAGCTTGCTCAGCGCCTTCTCGATCTCTCCCTGTACCGTCGCGTCCCGAGGCTGGTACTGGAATCCGAGGTAAGCCTCCCCGTCGTACGTCACCTTGAGCATGTAGGTGACGTTTCGCCCGCGCGCCTCGCGATGCAATCTGCCTTCATCGCTCAGAGATGCTTCCAGCGCCGCGTTGCGCCAATCCCCTTCCGGATACACGGTGTCCAGCTCACCATCGGCGGTGTCGGGGGCAGAGGTGGACGCTCGAGGAATCCGAAACGCGCTGCCACGCGTTCTCGAAGGTGCTGTCCTGGGGCCGGTCGCGAACCACGAAAGGCCGAGAGACGCGCACAACATCCCGAACACGCCTTTACTCTTTCCGCACTGGGCCTATGACGCCCCCCCCGGTTTTCCGCGCACGCGCTCGTGCAACGCGAGCCCCGCTATGAGCTGCCGGAAGTCTCCGAGAGATGTGCACTCCACGTGAAAAGCGAGAAACCCTGCAGGTCGTTGAGAGTTTCGGATAACGCGAATCGACTCAGTCCTCACCGCACCTGCGCCTACTCGGCGACCGAGACGCGCCGTATCGAACGCAGAGCATGTCGGCTGACATAATGAACCTACCGCAGAAGGGCTCGTGGCACTGCTACGTGCACAAGCTTCGCGCCTGGATCCGCGATGACGACGGACTCCCCGTCCGGCCGTACCTGATGCTCGTGGTGTCCACGGAGGACGGTAAGTTCCTGTCGTGCGAGCCCGGCGATACCGCCGAGACCGCGCTCGGTGGGAATATCGCCAAGAAGGAGCCCTCGTCGGAGACGGTGCTGCATTTCCTGAAGCGCGTGATGACGCACCCGACGCAGATGAACAGCAACGCGGCGGGGGAAAAGTTGGCACCGAGCCGGCCGAAGACGATAAAATTCGCGGACACCAAGACGGCGGCGCTTCACCTGGGCGAGAAGGAGAAGTGGGCGGAGGAGACCGCGTGTCCGTACGTGCAGGGGTGCAAAAACGCGCTCGAGGCGCTGGGCGTCGAGGAGTGCCACTTCGCGCCGGTGCCCCCCATGTTCCTGGAGAACATCATCCGCGGAAGCATCGAGCCGGGCATGGCGCCCGAGAATCAGGAATACGGCACGCAGCACTTGCCCGGCTTGATGGAGTGCACGGAAGGGTTCACGCCCGAGTTCGGGAAGTCGCTGTACGCCGCCGCCGCGGCGTACGTCCGCGCCTCGCCCTGGGAGAGCCTCGCCGCGCGCCGCCCGATCCAGTTCACCTACAGGCTCGTGCTCCGCGAGGACGTGTCCATGAAGCTCACGGCGTTCGGCTCGGTGGTGGGCAGCAAGGACGCCGGGTCGTACGGTTTCTCCGTGCACAAGACCCTTGAGACAGCCATGAAGGCGTACGACCTGGAGAACACCGGCGACGGAGAGGATGAGGCGAACGCCATGGCCGCGGGGGGGCAGACCTGCATGTTCACGTCCGTGTACGAGACTCCGTTCGAGGATGTGGACAACGCGGAGTTGCACGGCTGGGAAATCGCGGCGAGCGTCGGAGACGCGCCGCCGGCGGAGGAGAACTGGCCTCTGTTCTGCAAGATCCAGTTCGAGAAGGGCGAGAACGGGGAGCAGGACACGCTGGCGCTGACGCGACCGGCGATCATCGAGCTGCAGTGCTTCGAGCTGATGTTCAAGGGCGTCGTCGAGCTCCTGAACAGCGGCGAGCTCAAGTCCTCCGGCGAGAACGCGCGGGACGCGGCGGGGCCGTGGACTGTTAAGGCGCAGACGGCGGCGGGGAGCGAGAAGGGCGAAACCGCGGAGGTGGAGCTCGAGATCTCGCTTCCGGCGCTGACCAGCGACCAGGCGGGGACGTTCCTGTGATCTTCGCGCGGAGTCTGTTGTGAAAGGCACATCGTATTTACAAAATGTCTACGTGCCCGCGCGTCTTCCCGATGTCGCGTGTATCAACCGAGCGTCGTCCGAACTCATTCGAACGCCCACTGGTTCTCGCGCCTCACCTCTTCCTCCTCCTCGGGGGTGAAGTCGTTTTTGATGTTGAAAGTCTTGCGAATCTCCTCGGGGGTCTTGCCCTTGATCATGTTCGCCACGGTCATGCAGGTGAGGTCGAGCAGAGACTTGATGTTGAGGTAGTTGGCAGCCTGAGAGAGGAAAAGAATCGAGTCAGTGTGAGATCTGGGTTTTCTCGGACGCGACGAAGGGGGCGGTGGAGGAGAAGAAGTCAGGGTTATCGGGTTCGCGAGACGCACCAGGATGAGCTCGAAGAGGGTGGCTTGGTCGACCTTGACGAACTCGGTGTCGAAGGTCGTGTCCTTGTCCTCGTCCTTCTTGTCGCCTTCCTTCTTGTCCTGCTCGGTGTGGTACGTGGCGTACTCGATCACTTTGGTCAAGATCTTAGAGGGGACGTTCGGCAAGGGGATGGCGGCGTCCGTGCCGGTGTCTGCAGAGGGAGAACGCGAAGAGATGCGAGGGTCAGGTCGGTTCGAAACGAGGCGTGGATGGGTGTCGGGCGGGCGCGGGACACATCACAGGAAAGGCTAGGCGGTGGGGATACGAGCGGGGACGTACCCTCGATCATGTTCTTGATGGTCTCAGATTTGCTGTTGTTGGTTTGCGAAGACGGGGACGGGGAGGTGGGCGCAGGGGTCAGCGGGTTCGCTCGAGACGATATCGGCGGAGACGTCGCCGGTGCACGTGCGCGACGCGTACTCACATAGCCACCTCTTTCTTGATCTCGAAGCTCTCTCCGTCGGAGGACATCAGGGTGACGGGACCGTCGTCGTCAGCCATCTTGCAGTCTTTTCAAAGTCTGTAGATCTGGGGCGGATGGGTTCGCGGGGGGAGCACTTCTCGGGGAGAGAGCGCGCGGCTGAAGGAACTCGCGAAGGACGCTAGTGTGCGTTACGCGTGTGGGTCGTGGACGTGCGGCGGGGCGCGAGCGTCAATGAACCCGTGCACCGACGATCCTCGAGCCACGCGCGCGAACGACCAGGTCAGATCCCTTCTCCCGTGAAAAAAATTGACTGACCGCGCAATTTGTTCGATTTCCCGCTCATCCTGCGTGATCGGTGTGCCGTTCGCGCGACCGGTCACGGTGCCGAGTCCGAAAGCGAAATATCTATGATAAAAGGAGTCGTTGAAAGGCGTTCAAAGGGCAGTTCATGCATGGTTTTTTGCAGCCGTCGCTCTGTTGAAAAAATTCGCTAATATGTAGTGGATTCGTTCGCTTACGCCTCCTCGGCGGCGGCCTCCTCGGCGGGCGCCGCCTCCGCCGCGGCGGCAGCCGCAGCCGCATCCTCCTCCGCCTTGGCCGCCGCGGCCGCAGCCGCCTCCGCCTCCGCCGCCGCCGCCGCCTTGGTCGCCGCGAGAGCCTCCATCTTGACCTGGTGCCTGGTGAGGCCCGTCTTCTTGGCCACGAAGCGCGTCTTGAGCTTCGCCTTCTTGCCGACGAGGTCGCGGAGGTAGTACAGCTTGGCGCGGCGCACCACGGGCTTACCGGCGCCGCGGATCTCCTCGAACGAGCACAGGGGCGAGTGGATGGGGAAGATGCGCTCCACGCCGTAGCCCTGGAAGGACTTCCTCACGGTGATGGTCGTCGCCACGCCCGCGCGGTGAATCGCGATGACGATCCCCTCGTACGGCTGCACGCGGCTCTTGCCACCCTCGACGACGGTGACACCCACCTTGACCGTCATGCCCACCCGGAAGGGAATCAGGTCGTCCTTCATTTGAGGCGTGTTCACGCGCTCCACGAACTTAGCCAAGCCCTTGCGGGAACCGCCCGAGTTGCCGCGGGGGTTCGCCGCCACAACCTGCAGCGCGCCGCGACGCGAGGCGGCGGGGACGGCGACGGTCGCCGAGGGCGCCGCCGCCACGGCGGAGCGCGCGCTCAGGGCGGAAGCCTTGCGCGCGGGCACACCGGATGCCTGTCGTGAAGAAAGAGAGATACGCGCGGTCGAGGAGGGGTCAGCGGGTGGTTCCGGCGAGGCGACGAGGGAAAATCCCAAGCCTCTTTGCGGATAAGACTTGACCTAACCCTTTTCGGACAGCGGACGAGCGCGCCGGACGCGCGGCTGAGCGCGCGACGCGACCGTCCCCGAGCCACGAAACGAGCGGCACCGCTCAGACATCGCAGGAAGTACCGTCGCGGCGGCGTCTCGCGGGCGTATCGGCGCGTCGAGGTCGTCCGCGCGCGCCCGATGGGCTCGCGGAGAGGTGGCGTGGCGCGTCTGGACGCCACGTCCAACTTTCGGCGGATGGCGAAAAAGCGCACGAGGGTCGAGGACGCGGCGGGGGATGCGACACGCACCTTAGGCACGAGGCACATCGCGTTCATGGAGATGCAAAGAGACATCTTGAATGTCCTGACGATGAGCGTGTCCCGACGACTACGCGCACGTACTGTGTCCGGCGACGGCCGATTGGAAAACGCGACGACGAAAAAGCCGCTGAGCCCTAGAGCGACGTCGGAGACGTGAAAGGCCGGCGAAACGAAATTAGACCCCGATTGACGAGTTGTCACCTGCGTCGTTTCTCGCAGACTGAATCTCATAAAAGAAAGCGTGAATTCGCAAAAGCGTCGGTGTCACGCATTAAAGTTCTCGCGGGGCGCTTTTTGCGTAAAGCTCGGTGCGGGGCACCGTCGCGTCATCGCTCGCCCGCGCCTTCTCGTCCGTTCGGAACCGTCACCGCGAGACCTCTTGTCTCGCACGCACGTCTCGCGATGGAGGTAGCGGCTCTTTTCGCGCGCCTCGCCCCGCCTCCGCGCCTCCCCAGCGCCGATTTCTCGCGCGGTAGAGCAGTCAGAGGAGAAAGAGCCGTCGTCGTGCGGGCGCGTCGCGGATGGGGCGACACCGACAGCCGGTTCTCGAAGCTGGACAAGAAGAGCGACGGGGCCGTTCGCGAGGATGACTACGGCGACACGCAGAAGAACATCTCGTTCCAGGAACTGCGCAAGCGTCAGGACAGGGAGCTCCGAAAGGTGCGCGCGAGACGGTCACCCGCCGCCGCCGCCGCTTCGCGAATCGTCGTTCGTTTTTCGTCCTTCGCGAGAGACGTCTTCCCTCCCGCGGGACGCGAGCGACTCTGACCCCCGATTCCCCGCTCGCTCCTTCCGCGCGCGCCGACGAAACACGACTCGCAGGACTCGCAGGACTCGCAGGAGCGCGGCGCCGACGGCGACTACTGGGGCGACGACGACGAGCTCGGGGGCTGGTCGCGCTTCATGGGGGAGGGCGAGAGCGGCAAGAGCGCGGCGCTCAAGAAGGGCAAGGCGCGGCGCGACGCCGAGAAGACGGCTCGCCGCGACGCCGCGCAGGCTGCGGAGAAGTCGGACGATGCCGGCCCGATCGCGCGCCCCGAGGTGGCAACGACCGAGAAAGGCGTGAAGACCGCGTACAAGCGCGGCGGCCCCCGGCCGTGGGAGACGGCGCGCGCGGCGCGCGAGGCGAAGCGGGCGGACGCCGTCGCGGCGGGCGCGGTTTCTCCGACGGACGCGGACGCGTCCAACCCGTTCGCGCGCGCGGGCATCCCCGAGCACATGGCCGCGGCTATGCAGAAGGCGGGCATGCGGCGCACGACGGAGATCCAACGGCTGGCGATCCCCGAGCTGGTGAGCGGCGAGGACGTGGTCATCCTCGCCGAGACGGGCAGCGGCAAGACGTTCGCGTACGTGCTGCCGATGGTGGCGTCGGTGGGCGCGCCGGGGCGCGGGGGCACGAAGGTGCAGGGCCGGTGCTGCCCCTCCATGATCGTGCTGGTGCCGAACGTGGAGCTGGGCAGGCAGGTGGCGTACATGGCCGAGCTCGCGGCGGAGTGGACGCAGACGAGCGAGTTCCCGAAGCCGGGCGTCTTCTCGCTCCTCGGGAAGGACAAGAAGCTGCTCAAGCCCACGGCGCCCAAAGCGCGCGGCGCGGCGAAGACCGCCGCGATCCGGCGTAAGGTGAAGGAGAAGGCCATGGTCAAGCAGGCGCGCGTCGCCGCGCGTCTCGCCGCGGAGGAGATGGCGCGCGGCGACGGCCAGTCGCGGGAGGATGTCGAGGAGGCTGGCGAGCGGGCGGCGGAGGAGGCGGGCAGCCGCGCGTCCAACGAGGCGCGCGTAGGCGCGACGAGCGGGTTCTCGGTGCAGGCGGGCGCGAAAGGTTCGAAGATGAAAGGCGACATGGAGGCCATTCCCGAGTTCAGGCGCGCGGAGGTCCTCGTCGCGACCCCCGCGCGTTTGCTCAGCCTCATGCGGGACGGGTGGATCATGCCCGGGCGGCTGCGTCACGTCGTCGTGGACGAGGCGGATGAGATGCTCAGCCGCGGGTTCGAAAAGGAAGTCGCGGGCGTGATCGAGGAGGCGTACCAGGGCGACGGCGTGAACCGCTTCGGCGCGCGCGTGCAGTTCTGCTTCGCCGCGGCGACCATGCGCGAGGAGGGCCCCATCTTCGACGCCTTCGAGCGCGGCGCGGAAACGCTCAGGTGGATCAGCACGAAGCAGTTCGGGGCCGTGCACCCGCAGCTGCAGCAGCGCGTGCGGCGCGTGGCGGGCGAGGACGAGCGCTTCGCGTCGCTGGCCAACGCGCTGCGCGGCGAGGCGCAGCACCAGGCGGTGGTCTTCGCTGACTCCCCCGGCGAGGCGGACGCGGTGGTTAAACAACTCAGCGCCGAGGGGTTCGAGGCGATGGCGTTCCACGGCAAAACCGCGGACCGCGGCGTGGCGATGGATGAGTTTTTCAACGGCGACTTGCCCGTGCTCGTGTGCACCGACCTGGCGGCTCGCGGGATCGATTTCCCGGACCTGCACCACGTCGTGCAGTACCGCCCGGCGGCGAGCGCGGAGATGCACCTGCACCGGTGCGGACGCACCGCGCGCACGGGGCAGGAAGGGCCGTTCATCGTGACGTGCCTAGTGGACGAGGAAAGCGACGGGGTTGACGACGAAGTCGCGCGGCTGATGGAGTTGTGAAGGTTGTGAAGATACCTCGCGATGATCCCGGGATGATGCCACACTACCGCCCTCCTCCCGCTTGCTTTTTGAGGTGCGTGAAACACTTCTTCTTAATCCACTCCTTGTTCTGCGGCGCGTACGCGTTGATGTTCGGCTCGTACACCAGCGCGCTCAAATCGCCCAGCGCGTCGATGTAGTTGTACAGATCCGAAACATCGTAGTCGATCTCCCTTCGCTCGGGGTACATCTCCTTCAGCCTCTTCTCGAACATCGAGCAGATGGCGTCCATCGCCAGGCTCGTCTTCTCGTAGTCCATGAACGTCCGCGACGAGCGGTTCTTCGTCTTCTGCACTAGCACGATCGTGTGTCGGTTGTCCGCCTGCTCGAGTGCGTGCGGGGAAAGCGCGTGAGCGAACGAACGAGTGGACCGACCGGAAGACGAGGAGGCGGTCGCGGGGGCGCGTCGTCGGAGCGTCTCGAGGCGCACGAGGTCGCGCGCGCGGGCGAGGCTCGGCTGCCGAGCACGTACCATGTTGTCTCCAGAGCGCGAGGCGACTGGTTCGGGGTTGACGGCGTCGGTGGAGTGGAGGCGGGGCCGCGTGCCGACCCACATTTTGGCGCGAAGAGGCGATTTTATGACGATTCGCTGTCATGAGACGTGTGAGACATACATGATGACGTGACGTCATCACCGCACTAGTACGTATGCGGCTGCTGTGAGATATAGGCCATCACCTCGCCCCCGCCGCCGCCGTGGCTTTCTTCCCGCTCGCTTCCGGCTCAACCCATGCGTAGCCGTGCTTTTCGTGGAACGCCGTGAGCGTCGTGCGCCCGAGGCACTCGCCGAAGAGCGTTCCGGTGGAGCAGCCCGTGACGCGCACGGCGACGTACTCGCCCGGCTCCGGCGTCGCGAGCTTTTCCCCCGCGCCGCCGTTCACGACGACGTTTTTTTTCTCGCCCCCGACGAGCTCCTCACCCACGTCGCCGCCGTAGACGCCCACCGGGTCGTTCGCGAACACCACCCACTTGCTGGTGTCCGTCTTGCCGGTCAGCTCCTGGTCGTTCTTCTTCGACGCGCCCTCGACCGTGCACAGGTGCACGCGGCCGATCTCCGCCTCCTGGTGCCTCGCGGCGGCGCCGCGGAAGGCGTCGATCACCTCCTGCAGGCGCCGCTGCTTGACGTCCTCAGGCACGTCGTCCTCCATCTTGCGCGCGGCGCTCGTGCCGTCGCGCTCGGAGTACGCGAACATGAACGCCTGCTCGTACGCGACGCGGTCCATCAGCGTCACCGTGTCCTCGTGCTCCTCCTCCGTCTCGCCGCAAAAACCGACGATGATGTCAGTGGTGACGGCGCAGCCCGGAATCTTCGCCTTCACGCGGTCGATGAGGTTCAGGTACGCCTCGCGCGTGTACCCGCGCGCCATGTTCTCCAGCGTGCGCGTGTTGCCGCTCTGCGCGGGCATGTGCAGGCAGTTGCACACGTTCGGGCGGCGCGCGATCACCTCGAGCACCTCGTCAGGGAAGTCCTTCGGGTGCGGCGAGGTGAACCGCACGCGCATCTCGGGGTCAATCGCCGCCACGCGGTCCAGCAGCGCGGCGAACTGCACGCTCCCCTCCCTCCGCTTGTCCGCGCGGTACCGCGAGCTGAAGCCCTCGGCGTAGCCTACGAAGGGCGTGCCGCCCGCGGCGGCCACCTCGGCGGACATGCCGGGGGGCGTCGCGACCGACTCCGGATCGACGACGTCCTCCTCTCGCGTCTTCCCGTCGTCGTTCCCGGCGGAGAGCATCGAGAGAAAGTCCGTCTCCCCCCCCCCCGCGACCTCGTCCGAGTACGCGTACGAGTTGACGTTCTGGCCGAGCAGGGTCACTTCCTTGACGCCCTGCTCGCTGAGCAGCCGCACCTCGTACTCGATGGACGCGGGGTCGCGCGAGCGCTCGCGCCCGCGCGTGTACGGCACGATGCAGAACGAGCACGCGTTGTCGCACCCGCGCATGATGGTGACGAAGGCGGCGTGCGCCCCCTCCTTGCGCACCGGCACGATGTCGGCGTACGTCTCCTCGACGGACAGCTGCACGTTCATGGCCTTCTCGCCGCCGTTCACCGCGCTGATCAAGTTGGGCAGGTCCCTGTACGCGTCCGGGCCCGCGACGAGGTCCGCGAGCTGGTCCGCCTCGAGCAGTTTCGTCTTGAGGCGCTCCGCCATGCACCCGAGCACGCCCACCACGGGCTTCTCCGACTTCTTCTTGCGCTTTCGCAGCGACTTGAAGTACGCCAGCCTCTGCCAGATCTTGGCCTCAGCCTTCTCCCGGATCGCGCACGTGTTCACGAGGATAACGTCCGCGTCGTGCATGTCGTCCGTTTCGTCGTACCCGCCGTCTTTGAGCACGGAGAGCATCACCTCGGAATCGTTCACGTTCATCTGGCACCCGTACGTCTCGACGTACACGTGCTTGCGCTCCGCCGCCGTCTCCGGCTCGGAGCGAGGCGCGTCCAGCACGGCGCCCGCCACACCCACGGGGGAGCTCTTCATCGACGAGACGTCCTACGAGCGAAAGCGAGAAGAAGGCGTGCCACGAGTGAGCGGGTCAGCGTCGCGTGCGCGCGCGGCGGAGAGGATGACGCGCGTGGCGTAACGGAGAAGGATCGAGCGGTACGTAAAACCCGAGGGGCGAGACGTGGGAGCGGGGCGCGCGGGCGGCGGCTGGGATGACGCGGGGAACGGGGGTCGAGGCGCACCTCGGGGGTGATGTGCTGTCCTCCGCCGGGTCCGTGCGCGCGCACGCTGAGCGCGGCGCGGCCTCCGGCGGGCTTAGTGCCCGCGCGCGCGCGGGGCATGCGCGTGCCCGCGAGGCTTGCGGCGCCGGCGGCGATGGCGGACGTGGCCATCTTGCTCTCCGCGGATTACGACTCGTGCGCGTACACCCGGCGTGACCTGCGATGAGGCGTCGAGTCCTCGCACCGAACTGCGCTCAGCGAGACAGAGCGTACAGAGCCTGCGAAGAGGTCTCGGTGTCAGCGCGTGGCACTGTGACTCGGCCCGACGCGCACGATGACCCCCTCGAGGTCTTTCTTATCCGGCAAAACCGAACGCTTTTCGCTTTTATCGGTCGGTTGGGCCTTTTCGTAGAAGAAAGACCCTCCTTCGTCTCTCTCCAAGGCGACGCGCGCGCCCGTCGCGTCGCGGCGCGATGGCGGACGCGGCGGCCGCGATCGAGGAGGAACTCGAGGCGCTCGAGGCGCTGTACCCCGACGATGGGCTGGTGGTGCGCCGCGCGGGCGACGCGCGCGAGGATGGTTCCGGAGCGTCCACCGCCGACGAAAAAGCGGTGCGACACACGATGGTCTCCTTGGACGTGGCGCCGCGCACGCTTGACGACGAGACGCAGCAGTACGTCCGCGCGACGCTGTGCATCACGCTAGATGGCGACTACCCCGCGAACCCACCGACCGTGCGCCTGTCGAACGTGCGTGGGCTGGATGACACGCGACAGGCGGAGGTGCGTCGCCGACTGGATGACGCGTGTCGCGATTTCTCATCCGACGAACCCGTGCTCGCGTTGCTGTGCGAGACCGCGTTCGAGACCCTGACCGAGCTGAACCGCCCCGACGGGGACTGCGCGTTTTGCCTCGCGCCGGTGGCGGACGCGGACACGCTCGACGACAAAAGCTCCGCCGTGCCGTTCATCAAGCTCATGCGGTGTTACCACTGTTTCCACGAGAACTGCTTCGCGAGGTGGTGGCGCTGGCGCGCCGCCGCCGCCGCCGAGGCGAGCGCCGAGCGGGGCGCGCACCACGCGGCCGCGAGCGCGTCGGAGGGGAGAGCCGCGACACCGACGCACCTCTGCCCGGTGTGCAGAGTCGCCATCGAGGACGAGGACGTGCGGCACGTCAAGCTGGACGGCGGCGAAGACCTCGGTTTTGGCGAAGACCTCGGCGAGGGCGAGCGAAGCGTCGTCGCCGCCGCCGCCGGCTCGGCGTCGGAACGGACGCGGCGCGCGCGCTTCGCAGCGGCGATGGCCGAGCAGAGAGCGAAAGGGGGTCTGATCGAGGAGGGCGCGGGCGAGGGGTTCGTGTTCACGCCGGGCGCGCGCGCGTCGGATTTCGCGCCAGCCTCTTCCGCGCCCGCGCCGAGCGCGGCGAGCAATCAGTCCGTTCCCGCGCCGCGGGCGCCGCCACGTCCGCCGCCGGCGGCGGGCGGGCGGGGAAGCGGCAGCGCGCGGGGCGCGCGCGGTGGCATGGGGTGGCTGAAGAAGGCGGCGGCCGCGTCCGGGGTGTCGGACGCGGGGGCGATGGATGCGGCGACTCGGCGAGTCGCCGCGCTGGACGTGAGCGGCGGTCGGGGCGGCGAGGGTCGAGGCCGGGGACGCGGACGAACTCGAGGCGGTGTCGGCGGCGTCGGTGAATCGCGTCAGTGACGTACTCTCGGTACCACAGTAGCCACAGTACGTAGTCTTTCGAGTTCCGGGAACGGTGTCTACCCGCGCGCGCGGTACGCGGTGACGTGTCTGTGCGCCACGGCTCCCGCGGTGCTTTTTTATTCTCGAGCTTCGCGTCTCTTCTTCTTCGCGACGGAGGAGGAAAAAGTCACGACGAAAAAGTCACGCGGCTTCCTCGACGATCGGCCCGCGCCCGTCGTCGACGCGCGCGTCCGCCTCGCGCACGGCCCGGCGCAGCCTGTCCTCCCCCGCGTGCCTCCCGACCGCCGTCGCGA
>Ga0181559_10001697_pt1 | contig 21669 bp, 7 predicted proteins | sample 011ome_21_FD_133752 | JGI IMG/M metagenome (GOLD analysis project Ga0181559, IMG submission 133752) | Coastal salt marsh microbial communities from the Groves Creek Marsh, Skidaway Island, Georgia - 011508AT metaG (megahit assembly) | ecosystem: Environmental > Aquatic > Marine > Intertidal zone...
CAATGAGCGCGCCGGACGCGAATTGTTCCACGAATTGTTCCACGAATTGTTCCACGAATTGTTCCACGAATTGTTCCACGAATTGTTCCACGAATTGTTCCACGAATTGTTCCACGAATTGTTCCACGAATTGTTCCACGAAGCAAGCACCAACCCGCTTCCAAAAGTGGCGACGAATCGCGATTCGGTTTCGCGCGCTCATTCCCCTCGCCCCGACGACACACCGACGAGCGCGTCGGTCACGGTCGAGCGGCGCGATGTCGTGGATTTACGGCGCCACCGGGGAGATGGGTTTCTGGAACGAGCAGATTCGCTCGGAGGCGCGGGTGAAGAAGCAGTGGGAGCGGACGTACGGGGTGTCGATTCCTGAGGAACGCGAGGCTGCGGAGGCCAAGGCGAGGGAAGCCGAGGCCAAGGCGGAGGCGCACAAGGCGTACATCGCCGAGGCGACCGCGCGACCGAAGCTGGGCAAGGTGGCACCCACCTGGAAAACCAAGTGCGGTCCCACGGGTATGACCCGGACGTGGGTCCCCACCACCGCGAAAGCGCCCAAGGTGGAGGATGAGTTCATGTGACGACGGAACGAAGTTCGCGCCGGTTGACGACGAGCGTTGACGACGAGCGCCGGCGCGCTCCCAAACCCGCCGCCGCGGCGGTGCCTATCACTCTACGTTGTATTCTATACGTACTTTACGAACTCGCCTTCGACGAAAGCGAAAGGACGGACCGGTCGGACCTGAGTCTCACGTCGTCGTCGTCGTCGCCGCCGCCGCCGCGTCCCGCGCGTCGGCGGCGAGCGCGGCGAAGGACACGCCGGAAAAGGGCACGTTCGCGTCCGTCTCCACCGCGCGGCGCGCGGCCGCAACGCCGAAGGAAACGGCGGAGGCCAGGTCGTGCCCCGCGGCGAGCGCCGCCGCGCTCCCCGCCACCAGCGCGTCGCCCGCGCCCACCAGGCTGCGCACGCCGGCGCTCGGCGGTAGCGCCGGGACGCGCGTGCGTACGAAGGGCGCGCGTTCGCGCGAGCGCGAGGCGTGATTCGTGATTCGTGATTCGTTCCCTTCGCGGCGACACAACACCACTCCGAGCGCGCCGAGCGTGAGCACGACGCTCCCTATGCCCGCGTCCAGGAGCGCGTCCACGTCGTCGCGCGTTTCGTCATTCTCGTCATTCCCCGGCGACTCGTTTTCGTTTTCGTTTTCGTTTTCGTTTTCGTGTACGTCGTCGGCGTCGGCGCGGCGCCCGTTCGCGCGCCGCGCGGCGCGCGCCATGGCCCGCAGCTCCGCGAGGTTGGGGGACACGACGTCCACCTCGCGCGCGACGCCCGCCTCGAACACGCGCGCGGCCTTCGCCACGGATACCGGCTCGAACCAGACGAGCGGCGTGCTTTTTTGTTTAGGAACGCCGCGTCGAGACGTTTTTAGGAACGCGGCGGAGGCGTCGCTCGGCGCGCGCGCGGCGGCGACGGCGGCGGCGAGCGCGGCGGGCGCGCAGTTACCGTCCAGCACGACGACGCGCGCCGCGGCGATGCGCGCGGCGTGCGCCTGGATCCACGGCGGGTCCAGGAAGGCCTCGACGGTGTCGCAGTCCGCGACGCCGGCGGCCACCTCGCCGCCGGCGTCCAGGACGGCGGCCACCGCGGGTGTAGCGGCGCCCGCGCAAACGCGCACGCCCGCCGCGGAGAGCGTATGCCCCAGGTTTCGCCACGCCTCGAGCAGCGCGCCGCCCGCGAGGTCGTCGCCCACGACGGAGAGCAGGAACGGGGGGGGCGCGCCGGGAGGGGACGCGCGGAAGAGACCCTCGGCGATGTTGCGGCCCACGCCGCCGGGGGTCTGACGCACGGTGCCGGGCGTGGTGGTACCGCGAAGCAGAGAGGCGCCGGGTCCGGGGCTCGCCTGCACGTCGAGCACCATGCCTCCGACCACCACCACCGCGCCTGCCGGGACGTCCCGGCCGCGAGATCCCGCGCCGGACGCGTCGGAGGACGGACCCGGGGGCGCCGTGACATCCGCGAGGTGCGCCACGCGCCGGTGCGCCGCGGCCGCCCGCATGACACCCAGACCGCGGGCTGATGTGGCGCGGCCACTCGACGACGGTTGTCAATCGTGTCGTGGCGTGGTGCCGTCTCGTCCGTCGGCGAGCGAAAAATTGGGATTGTCCAGAAATCTCGCCTCGTCAAATGGAGATGATCTCGTCTCGTATGGGCATTGTGCCTGGCGGAAGCGCCAGATTTTCCCGAAGCTTTTTTGACCAATCGCTCTTCGCAGAGCGATCCGGAGCAGCTCTAACGCTCTTGAAAACGGCGCCGGTCGCGTTTGCGATTCATTCCCGCACACACACAGCACCATGTCCGCCCTCACCTTCTCCGCTTCCGTCGTCAAGGCCGCCGTGCCCACCCTCGGCGCGCGCCGCGCGTCCTCCAGGCGCACCGCCGTCAAGGTCCAGGCCAACATGTGGCCGGTACGTCCCCGCCCGTTCGTCGCTCGTCCCTCTCGTTTTTTCGTTCGCGACCGATACCGCGAACGTCGACCGTCGAGTCGATCGCGAGCGTTCGCGGGCGAACCCTGACCGCCGCCTTCTCTTCCCTTCCCGACCTCTGCAGGAGCCCGGCACCTACCCCGGCGCCCCCGACGCGGACATGGCGTCTCCCCTCGGGAACGACGACATCCTGTCCATGGAGAAGGCTGCCGAGTACGAGGTGATTCACGGCCGCTGGGCCATGCTCGCCATCCCCGGCATCGTCGCGCAGGAGCAGGCCACCGGCATCCCGTGGTACGAGACCGGCGCGCTGTGCACGCCCGCGTCGTGCCTTGAGAACTACACGTTTCCCGGCGCGCCCGCGCCCCTCGCGCCCGAGGGATCCGGCCTCCCCTCCTTCTACGCCGTCGTGGCGTTCCAGGTGGTCCTCATGGGCCTCGCCGAGGCGTACCGCGGCGGCTTGACGAAGCCCCCGAACGGCTTCCCCGAGCCCACGCTGTACCCCGGCGGGCGCTTCGACCCCTTCAAGCTCTCCGAGAAGGGCGACCTCGAGAAGCTCAAGCTGCAGGAGCTCAAGCACTGCCGCCTCGCCATGGGCGCGTTCCTGGGCTGCCTCGCGCAGCAGGCGTACACCGGCGTCGGCCCGGTGGCCAACCTCTCCGCGCACGTCTCCGACCCCAGCCACGTGTTCTTCGGGTCGCAGGCCTCGCTCCTGCCCAAGTGAACGAACGTCGCGTGACGCCCCTAGAAAAGCGCTTCGGCGAGACGCGGCGGAGGCATACGCCGCGTCCTGTATATCATTTATTTAATCCGACGACAGACGACGTCTTTGTTACGCGTCGCGCCGCGCTCGCGGGCTCGCCGCCGACTAAAAAAGAAAGTCTCTCTCCAGAAAAAACGCGCGCGTCACGCGACGTTGTTCTTGCTCCCCACGCGACGAATGGGCACGCCCGCCGCCCTGGCTGCCTCGCACTCCTCCGCGCGCGCCCTGAGGTTTCGCGCGGACTGGTCCCCGGTCTCCGCCACCAGCTTGGCGAACATGCTGTTCTCGTCGCGCAGCATCTCGGCGGGCGTCGCCTTGGCCACCAGCTCGCCGCGGTCCAGGCACACCACCGAGTCGTTCTCGATGATGGTGTTGATTCTGTGCGCGATGGTCATGATCGTGCGCGACGCGAACTGGTCCGCGATCACGTCCTGCATCACCTTGTCCGTCTCCAGGTCCACCGACGCGGTGGCCTCGTCCAGGCACACCACCTTGGTGTCGCGCAGCAGCGCGCGCGCGAGGCACAGCATCTGCCGCTGCCCGGCGCTGAAGTTCTCGCCGTACTCTGCCACCGGCGCCAGCAGCCCGACGCCGTGCTCGGCGACGGCCGGCTTGAGCTGCACCGCCTCGAGCGCGAACCACAGCTTCTCGTCGGAGTGCTGCTTGAACGGATCCAGGTTGTCCCGCACGTTCCCGCTGAACAGAATCGGGTCCTGCGGGATGCACGTCACGCGACCGCGCAGATCCTTGAGCAAGATGGAGCGCACGTCCACGCCGTCCAGAAGAATCTCGCCGCCGCACGGCTCGACCAGCCGCCAGAGCGCCACGATGAGCGTGGACTTCCCCGAGCCGGTGCGACCGCAGATGCCCACCTTCTCGCCCGCGCGCACGTCGAAAGAAACGCCGCGAAGCACCAGCGGCAAACCGGGGCGGTACCGCATCTGCACGTTCCGGAATTCAATGGCGCCCGCGCTCGGCCAGTCCGGGCGCACCGGCTTGGCACCACCGCGCGCCGCCGCGCCGGTGGCCTCCTCGCTTTCCAGCGCGGCGTACTCCGTGATGCGCTCGACGGAGACCATGTTGCTCTCGAGCTCGGAGACGATGCGTATGAGCCACGAGAGCAGGCCGGTCATGTCGATCGCGTACGAGAGCGTCAGGCCGACCAGCGCGGCGTACGTGCTCCCGCGCTGCCACACGCCCAGGCACGCGACGACGAACGTGATGGAGTTGCCGATGGTCTCCAGCCGCATGGGCAGCCACCGGTCGCACCCGCACTTCTGCGTGTAATCCGCGCGCTGGTTCACCGATATGCGAGACTCGTTCTCCGCGATGAACCGCTTCTGGTGCCCGAACGCACGGATGGTGCTGATGCCGTTCAGCGTCTCGCCGAAGTGCGCGTAGATGGGCGAGCCGCTGATGCCGTCCAGGCGCTTCGCCTCGCGGTAGCCGGGGCGGAAGAACCACTGCACGTAGTAGTACAGCGCGCCGATGGGCACCAGGCACGGCATGAGCACGGGCATGACCCACGCCATGACCACGATCGTGCCGAGCAACAGCAGCCCGAACGACACGAACGATGAGACGCTCTGTACCAGAGTGTTATCCAGCGTCTCCGTGTCCTTCGTGAAGCGCTGGATCACGCGCCCGAGCGGCGTGGTGTCGAAAAACGCGAGGCGCGTGTGCAGCGTCGCGCTGAAGAGCGCCAGGTGCAGCGAGTTAGCCGCCGCCAGGGACGCGAGCGCCCACGAGAACGTGCGCGCCCACGAGACCGCAGCCTGCCCGATGCCGATCCCGGCGAAACCGGCGAGGTAATCGCCGTTGCTCAGCTCCCAGTGCTCCTCCGACCAGAACGCCAGCCACACGCTCGACACGACGCTCAGGAACCGCTCGACGATCACCATGAGCATCAGCGCGGACAGGAGCAGAGGCGAGCCCATCGCGCGGATGTACGCCAGGTACGTGCGCCCGGAGATGGCACCCTCCTCGCGCTTCTCCTTGGTCATCGTGTTCGTCTTCCTGTCCCGCTGCTTCGAGTCGCGCGCGTCCATGGACGCCACCGACTCGAGCTTGGTCCGCGAGCTCGAGTCCCCGGTGCCCGCGAGCGCCGCGGCGACGCCCGTCGTCGGCGCCTCCCGCCCCGGGACGCCGCCCCGCTCCGCCGCCGCCGACTCGGTCACCTCGCCGATGCGCCCCTCCTCCTCGTTCCGCGCGTCCTCGTCTTCCGCCGCGTCGTCGCGCCCCGGAGCGGCGCCGGCGACGGCGGCGTCGGATTCGGCTGGCTTCCGCGCTTCCGCGACGTGGGCGTTCTGGAGGTTCGCCGCCGAGCCGCTCCGCGACTTGGGCGCGTTTTCGTCCTCGCCGTGGTACGACTCCATGAGCTGCTTGAAGGCGCCGCCCTCGCGCCGCACGAGCTCGTCGTACGCGCCGCGCTCGACGATGGCGCCGTCCGCCATGACCACCACGTGATCCGCCTGGTGCACGAACTGCAGCTGGTGCGTCACCAGGAGCACGGCCTTGTCCTTGAACGCGCCCTCCGACTTGGAGAGGCACTTGCGGAACAGGTCCTTGGCGACGTGCGCGTCGAGCGCGCTCAGCGGGTCGTCCATCACCACCAAGTCGGCGTCCGCGTACACCGCGCGCGCGATGGCCGTGCGCTGCTTCTGCCCGCCGGACAGCGTGATGCCCTTCTCGCCGATCTCCGTCAGGTCGCCCAGGGGCAACAGCGCCACGTCGCTGCCCAGGCACGCGCACTCCAGCGCGCGCGCGTACGCGTCCTCGTCCAGCGCGCGGCCGAACAGCACGTTGTCCTTGAGCGAGAGCGACTGCACCCACGCCACCTGCGCCACGTACGAGGTGGTGCCCGCGATCACGGGCGCGCCCAGGCGCGCGGGCGTGCCGTCGGGCGCGTCGCAGCCGTGCATCTCCCCGAGCAGCGCGCTGATGAGCGCGGACTTGCCCGAGCCCACCGGGCCGACCACCACGGTGAGCTCGCCCTTTCGCAGCGTCAAGTCGATGTCGCGCAGAAACGGACGATCGAGCTTCTCGGAGCTTCCCGAAGAAAGGGGCTTGAGCGCGGTCCAGTGGAAGTGCCCCCCGGCGATGCTCGCCACGACGCCATCCTCCAGCGCTCGGGGTTCAGAGTGTAGGGTCTCCTCGAGCTCGACGTCCCCGGCGTCCAGGGTTTCGCGCTCCGCGCTCCGCGCGCCGCGGGGCGCCTGTACCTCCGCCGGCAGCGACACCGTCGTGGCGAGCGCCTCGGGCAGCAGGAAGTACTTCTGCAGGCGTCTCAGCGCGACGAGCGCGTCCGCGACCATGGCCAGGCACCGGGGGTAGAACATCACCGGGAACCGCAGCAGCGAGAAGAGCGAGAGGGAGGGGAAAATCACGGAAGGGGTCATCTCGCGTCCCATGGCGCCGCTGTACAGCGAAAACGCCGCCACCGCGACGAGCGTCGGCCCCGTGTTCATGATCGCCGCGTTCAAGGCGTTCCGGTTCTGCACAGCCTTGGCCTTCTGCATCTCCTCCGCGCGCACGCCCTCCACTTCCTTCCGCAGCGGCTCCTCCCACGCGTTGAGCTTCAGGATCTTCACGCCGCTCAGCGCCTCGTTCTGTAACTTGACGCGGCGGTCCGTCAGCTTCATCTGCTCGCGTCGCAACTTCGAGATCATCTGGAAGAACGCCTTCTGCAGCGGGATGAGGATCACCATCACCGCGAACCCACCGAGGGAGGCCCACCCGATGTAGAAGTACAGCAAGGTCATGTACCCCACCGTCTGCAGGATCCCGGACCACAAGACGTTGATGAACAGCATCAAGTCACCGACGCGTTGCGCGTCGAGCTGCATGTGGTTCAGCACCTCGCCCGTCGTGCTCCCGTCGCGGCCGGCGGCGCTGAGGCGCATCGTCTTGCGGTACACCGCCGTCCCGAGCGCGCCCTTGATGCAGATCCCCGAGGCCTGCGCGTAGTAGAAGTACACCTGCTCGAATACCGTGCGCAGCACCGGGATGAAAAACAGCAGCAGGCAGTACGCCGCGCCGTACCCGTTAACGCTGCCGCCGGCGACGAAGAGCTCGAGCGGGTGGGACTTGCCGGCGATGAAGCGCAGAAAGCCGCCGAGCACGACGGCGGGCAGGAACTGGATGAGGTCGTTCAGCAGCTTGAAGAGCGAGCCGGTCAAGATGATGCCTCCGAAGCAATGCCAAAGCGGCCACATCACCGCGGGCAGGAACGGGTCTTTGGGTGCTTTGCCCTCGCCGTCCCACTCCGCCCCCGCCCGCAGGCGATCCCTCTCGCGCTCAAGGGCCCGTTTGAGACTCTCCTCGAAACGCTTGGAGTTGTTGGACGCGAGGTAGCCCTCGGGAAGGGGGAGCAGATCGTCCATCTGGAGCGTGCGCTCACCCCCAAGCTTCAGGAAAGGAGTGACCCACAGGTACAGGGCCTTGCCGATGATGCCGTGCTGCGCCCTGGACGAAAACGTCGTCTTGGACCCGGCTTTTTCGCCCGCCGCCGCCCTCCCATCTTCCGCGGTCGGCACCTTCTCGAACACCACGTCGATGGGGTCCTTCTTGTCCCTCTCGAAAGACCCGGAACGCCGGGCGGGTTTGGCGGACATCGCAGCTCGCACTCTCGCTCGATACCCACTCCGCGCGCGCTCGTAGGCACTGACGCGTCGGGAGCGCGTCGATAACGAATATACGAGATCGTGACGTTATATGCCACGTGCTGCGATGACGTTATTTTGCGACGTTTCGGGGAAAAGTGTTGTGACGTGTCAAAAGCGATGCGCGCCGCGCTTCGCCCGACCTGCCACGGCCTCGCGCGACTCTCCCGCGCGCTCCCCCGCTCGTCCCGAACCGCGACCGCGGCTTCCCGAGGCTCGGCCGTGATGGCCCCCGCCGCGCTTCCCCGCGTGCCTCTCGGCAACTCCGGCGTCGACGTGACGGAGGTGTGTCTCGGCACGATGACGTGGGGTGTGCAAAACACCGAGGAGGAGGCGCATGAGCAGCTCGATTACGCCGTGAAGACGCGCGGGATCAACTTCATCGACACCGCGGAGATGTACCCCGTCCCGTCCTCCGCGGAGGGGTGGAAGCCCGGCCGCACGGAGGAGTACATCGGGACGTGGCTGGAGAAGAACCCCGAGATTCGTTCGCAGGTGGTGATCGCCACGAAGGTTTCCGGGTTCAACCCCAACTCGGAGACAGGCGGGAACCGGTTCACGCCTCCCAAGCCCAAGGCGGACTGCCGCCTGGACGCCGAGAGCGTCAAGATGGCGTGCGATGCCAGTCTGCGCCGGCTGCGCACGGACTACATCGACTTGTACCAGCTTCACTGGCCGGACAGGTACGTGCCGGGGTTCGGAAACAACGTGTACGAACCGTCGAACGAGCGGCCGAACACCGTCCCGGTGCGCGAAACCGTCGCCGCGCTCGGCGAGCTGATCGCGGAAGGCAAAATCAAGCACTACGGATTGTCCAACGAGACCACGTTCGGGGTGTGCGAGTTTGTGCGCGCGGCGGACGAGCTGGGGGTGCCGCGACCGGTCTCCATCCAAAACAGCTTCTGCATGCTGCACCGCTCGTTCGAGACGGAGCTCGCCGAGGCGTGCGCGCCCAGTAACTACGACATCGGGCTGCTGCCTTGGACGCCGCTCGCGGGCGGCGCGCTGAGCGGCAAATACCTGCGCGGGCAGAAACCCAAGGACGGGAGGCTGGTGAAGTACCCCTCGTTCATGCAGAGGTACCTGAACGCGCCCTCGGTCGCGGCGACGGAACAGTACGAACAAATCGCGAAGGAGGCGGGCGTCTCGCTCGCCGCGCTGGCGCTGGCCTGGTGCCGCACGCGGTGGTACGTCTCGAGCACCATCATCGGCGCGACGTCCATGGCGCAGCTCATCGAGAACATCGACGCGTTCGACGCCGAAAAGGTCACGCTGTCGCCGGAGGTGCTCAAGAAGATCGACGACGTGCACTTCGCGTGCAGGGACCCGTGCATGATCCCGTGACGAGACGGCGACGTTTCCGTCGCGGATACTCTCGTGATAAATAAATAAAGGTAGCTACAAAGACTCCGTTCGCGCGACGCGCGTACTCACTTGACGTACCCCACGTGTATCATGAGCGCCAAGTACGGCACGGAGACGCAGATGGACAGGCACATCATCGGCCACCCGATTCTGAAGAAGCTCATGAACGACACCGGGTAGCCCGCCTCGGCGGCGACGCCCGCCATAACGACGTTGGCGCTCGCGCCGATGAGCGTCCCCATACCGCCGTAGTCCGCGCCGAAGCACAGCGCCCACGCGAGCGGCTGGATCGTGAGCCCTTCCACGTTCTTCGCCATGCGCGAGATGACGGGAATCATCGTGGTGGTGAACGGGATGTTGTCCACGAACGCCGACGCCAACGCCGCCACCACCTGGACGAGCACGCTGGACACGATGGCGCGCTTGTCCACGTCCACCACCTCGATGGCGCTCGAGAGCTGGTCGGCGATGATCCGCAGCAGTCCCAGCTCGGCGATGCCCTCGGTGAACACGAACAGCCCCGCGAAGAACAGCAGCGAGTCCCACTCCACCTTCTCCAGCGCGTGCTCGAAGTCCGCGGCGGAGCCCATGAGCAGAATCGCGATGGCGCCGAAGAGCGCCGCGTACGCGGGCTCGAAGTGCACCACCGGGTGCAGGAAAAACAACAGCAGCACGAAGCCGAGGATGATGCCGCACCGCGCCAGCAACGCGAAGTCGCGGATGGGGTACCTCGCCTTCAGCTCTTCCATGTCCACGTTGATTTTTTTGCTGTACACCTCTTTGCCGTAGTACCAGCGCAGGAACAGAAGCGCGGGCGGCAGCGTGAGCAGCACGCCGGGCGCGAGCACGCGCAGGAAGTCCACGAACCCCAACTCATCCGGAAACGCGTTCCCGATGATCAGATTGGGCGGGTCGCCGATCATCGTCGACGTCCCGCCGATGTTCCCGAAGAGCGCCATGGGGATGAGCATCGGCCGCGGGTCCATGTCGATGGCTTTGCACAGCGATATGATCACCGGCCCGAGTAGGAGCATGGTGGAGACGTTGTCCAGAAACGCGCTCAACACGCAGTCGAACAGCATGAGCATCCACGTCAGGCGCCACATGTCCATGCCGCTGTACTCGATGAGGCGCACGGAGGAGTACTCGAAGACGCCCGACCGCGCGAGCAGCGCGACGATGATCATCATGCCCCACAGCAGCGCCAGCGTGCCGTGGTCCATCCACTGCATGATCTCGTACACGCTCGGGAGCCTGTGCTCGAGCGCGAGCAGGAAGAGCACCGCGGCGGCGCCCATGAACGCGATGAGCGTGCGGTGCACCACCTCGGTGATGATCAGCGCGAAGACCACGATCAACAAGGCGAGCGCGATCCAGTGCTGACTCACGCCCACCGCGCCGATGGAGAGCGCCTCGACGGAGACCCCAAGCGGCGCGGGGCAGTCCGAGCTCACCTCGACCACAAGATTCGAACCGGCGCCGCTCGGGTCGACGGTGAAGTAGAACGTCTCGTACACGTCCGCGCCCGTCGGACCCGACGCGCCGCCGCCAGACAAAAGCGCGCGCGCGCGGCGGGCGGAGGAAACCGCCGCGCCTTTGTCGTGGAGCTTGAGCGACGCCGCCTCGAGCGTCGTCCCGTCCTGCACGAGCGCGAGCTTCGCGACGTAGTAGTCCGCGTCCGTGTAGGTGTCGTCCGTCGGCGCGTACGCGTCGCACTTCCCGGCGCCCAGCGTGATCTCGTAGAGCCCGGAAAAGCGATGCGTCAGAGGCAGCGCCACGGGCTCGACGCCGTCCACCACGTACGCGCCGGCGGTGGCGCCGATGGCGGACTCGGCGTCGTACTGGTGCAGGATGTGCGGGATGCAGCACAGCACCAGCAGGACCACCCCCACGACGCACGCGCGGACGCAATGTTCCTTGAACGTGATCTGGCTCGCGGGCCCGCGCTCGCCCGGGTCGCCGTCCAGGGACGCCTTCGGGGACTTCCGCGGCGACCCGAAGTTGACGCTCATGCGCGGGCCGAAGTTGACGCTCATGCGCGGCATGCGAGGCACGGCGCTCTTGAAATCCGCCGCAGCCTCCTTGAACAGCTCGAAGCGGTTCACGCGGCGCAGCGCGGACTGGCGCCGCGCGTGCAGACCCTCCTTCTTGTACCCGGCGCGCGCGTTGTCCTGGATGCGGCCCAGGCCCTCGCGCAGGCGCTTCGCCAGCACGGGCATCTCCTTGGCGCTGAGCGCCTCGGAGATGAGCATCAGGCTCTCGACGTCGCGCGCCACCGAGCGCAGCGCGTTGCGCCGCGCCGCGCTGGTGCCCTCCAGCCCCTCTTCTCCCGCCCCCCCCGCTCCGTCCGCGCGCCTCTCGCCGGGCCGGGACCCGCCGGGACCGCCGGGCAACGCGCCGAACGTGGTCTTGGTCTTCGCGCGCTTCGCCAAGCCCCCGGCGTTGGAGGAAGGGACGTCCCGCCTCAGGTCCATCGACCCGCGCCTCTGCGACGTCGGCTTCATGCTCGAGCGCCGTTTTTGGATGGCGACGGCGACGTCCGCGGGGTCGGCGGCGTCCGCGGCGGGGGGAGGCTCGGCTTCGTCGTCGGAAGCCTCGAGCTGCGCCTTCCAGTCTTCTTCCCGCGCGGGCGCGCCGGATCCCTCGCGCGCGCCGTGCACGCTCACGTCCTCGCCGATGGCGCCCATGGCGGGCGCCGCGAAGAGCGTCGCCGACAGGCGCGCGTGGCCGCTGCTCGGCGGCATCGACTCGCGGCGCGCGGCGCCCGCGGCGCCGCGGGGCGCAAAGGGGTCGGCGGCGATGGCGCGCGACAGCGCGACTTGCTCGTCCCCGGTGAGCGTCGTGCTCGGCGTGGTGCCCGGGGTGGTCACGGGGGTGGACCCGGGGGAGACGCCCTCGTCCGCGCCGAGCGCGTCTTCGCCGTCAAAACCGTCCACGCCGCGAAGCGCCATCCCGGAGAGCTCGTTGCGCAGGCGCCTCCCCTGCATCGCGCTCAGCGTGTGGCCGTGCTCCTCGAAGTCCTCGGCGGCAGCCTCGACGCTCGCGTCGAGGCTCCGCCGCGGGCCCGGCGGCCGCTTCCCGTTACCGCTCATGCCTGTCGGGGACGGGGACGGGCGGTCGCGTCAGGCGGTGCCCCGGGCGGCGCGCCGGCGGTCGTCGCGAGCCCGTGGAAACCGAGACAAACCCTCGGTGCCTTCGGGTCAAATGCCTCACGCGACGGCTCGCCGCCGAGGCGGGTACCGGGCGGTCCACGCGCGGTTCGTCGCGCGCTTCCGAAAGCGCGTGGCGCACGTGTGTGCGCTTCGCGGCCGTGGGCGGGGACGGCGCGGGAGCGGGCGCGCGCTGCGGGTGCAGCGTGCGTGTGCGCGAGAACCTTCGAGGCGAGACGCCAGGTTATTTTCGGCGGGTCCTTACGTCTTCCCACGTGAAAAGTCGCGATCAAAAAGGAAAAAGCGTTTTTTTTCAACATTTCAAGATTCAAGATTTGGATGTCCCAATGTTCAAGATCTCTACCTCACGGCGCGCAGTCGTCCCCGAGCACGGCTTGGTCGTCGTCGTCCGCGTCCGCGGCGAGCCCCCCCCAGGTTCCGAACTCGGGACCCTCCTCGTCGCCCGCCGCGGGCAGACCCTTCAGGCGCCGCAGGACCACGTCTGACAGCCGCGCGCGCGCGGCGTGCGCCGCGCCGCCGGCGCGCAGCGCCTCCTGCGCGAAGGCGAGCCCGTCCTCCGCGTCGCGCACGCGCAGCGCGGCGCGGATGGCGCGGTCGGCGTGGAAGCGCGCGTCTTTGGATTTGTCCGCGGCGGCGACGTCCGCGAGCGCAGGCACGAACGCGCCCAGGTGCGGCGCGACCGCGTCCGGCGAGGCGGCGCAGAGCCGGGACAGAGCCGCCGCCGCCGCGGCGCGCGCGCCCGCGCCGTCGTCGCGCAGCGCGCGCGCCAGCGCGGGGGCCACCTTTCCCAAAAAAGGACACGCCGCGCCGTTTTGCTCGGCGGAGGCGCGCGCCAGTCGCCCCAGGCCCAGCACGGCGGCGACGCGCGCGCGCTCGCGCTCGGGGTCGCGCGCGTGCCTGGCGAGCCCGTTGAGCGCCGAGGAGGCGTGCGACGCCAGGACCAGCTCGGGGTACACGCGCGCCAGAGCGCTCAGCGCGAGCGCGCGGTGCTCGCGCGCGTCGGCGTCGCCGCCCTCCGTCGCGCCCAGCCGCTCGGCCAAGTCGGCGCGCGCCTCCTCCGGGAGCCAGGCGGCGGCGTGCGCGAGCGCGAGCGCCGCCGCCGCGCGCGTCGCGTCGTCCGCGGCGTCGCAGCCGAGCCGGAGCGCGGCGTCGCGCGCGGCGGCGACGGCGGGCGGCTTGACGTTGGCGCCGGCGTGCGCCAGCGCGCCGGCGACGGCGCGCAGCGTCGCCTGGCGCGCGCCGCGCGCCTCCTCTCCGCCGCCTTCGCCGGCGGTTTCCAGGGACGCAGCCAGGTCGGCGACGAGCGCGTCGACGCGCGGCTGGAGCACGACCAGCCTGCCCAGCGCCGCCGCGGCTCTCTGCCGGACCGCGCGCGCCGGGTCGAGCAGGCACTTCACGAACGTGGTCTGCAGCTGCGGGACGAAGGGTTTGAGCGCGGCGCCGCCCACGTCGATCATCGCCGCCAGCGCGCCGAGCACGGCGCTCTTCACCGAGCCGGGGTGCTTGTCCCCCAAAACGCGGATGAGCGGCCCGGTGATGGGAATGACGTGCGGCTTGACGGCGGCCGCCGTGGTGGACAGCGTCGCCTCGCGCAGGCCCTCCGCGGCGCTCTCGCGCGCGTCCGCGTTGCGCCCGGCGAGCACGCCCTGCAGGTACACCTGCGCCACCGGCGCCAGGCCCTTGGGCAGGCACAGACCGGGCACCAGCAGCGGCTGTCTGTTCATGCCGGCGTCGCGCAGACGCCGCCGGATTTTTTCGCGCGCGCCCTGCACCGCCGCGCGCGCGTCGCGCACGTAGAGCGCCTGGCGCTCCTTGGCGACCGCGCCCGTGACCGCGCCGAGCGCGGTCCACGCGGCCAGAACCACGCCCTCGTCCGCGTCGCAGAAGAGCGAGACGAGCGTCTCGATCAGGCGCGGCACGTCGTCCTCCTCGTCGAAGCACGGCGCCTCGGAGACGAACGCGCCGCACAGCGCCGCCGCCGCCGCGCGGACGCGCGGGCGCTCGTCCTGCGCGCCGCCGAGCACTTGCGGGAGGAGCAGGTAGTGCGCGTCGTTCGGGACGGCGCGCAGGACGGCGGACGCCGCGCTCTTCGCCGCCGCCGCCTCCGCCTCCGCCTCGCTGGCCATCGCGGCGAGCAGCGGCGGGAACAGCGCCTCCAGGTGCGGCGGGAGCGCCGCGCCCGCCACCTCGGCGAGCGCGGCGAGCGTCTCCGCCCTGCGCGCGTCGATGGGGGGCGCGGCGAGCTTGGGGAGCACGGACGCCAGGATCTTGGGCTGCGCCTTGAGCACCTGCTTCAGGCCCTCCAGCGCGGCGTCGTCGGTGCCCCCGAGCTTCGAGAGCAGCGCCGGCACGATCGCAGCGGCGGTGTCCGGGCCGCCGTGCCGGAACGTCGCGTCGAAGGCCAAACCCGCCGCCTCGCGCACCGCCGCGTCGGCGTCGCACAGCGCGTCGCGGATGGCGGGCACGACGTCCGCGTGCAGGAACTGCTCGAGCTGCTCCTTGCGCGCGGCGCCGAGCACCTCCGCGAGGCCGAGACACACGCCTTGTCTGGTCTGCGCGCTGCGCGACGGCTCGAGCCCGTCGCGCAGGATGGGGAAAATCTCGGGCAACACGCGTTCGCCGAGTTTGCGCACGAGCTCGCCGAGGCACTTGCCCGCGGTTTGCCGGCGGTCCTCGTTTGAGGCGCTGAGCCCCGCGATGAGCCGGCGCATGAGGCGCGGGAGGATCATTCGGAGCGTGCGCGGCGTGTTCGCGACGACCGTCTTCCAGATGTGCACGGCGGCGTTCCGCACCGCCATGACGGGGTCCGATCGCAGCGCGTACACCGACGCCAGCAGGTCGTGGTGTCTCGCCTCGCCGAGCGCCCGCGTGAGCAACGCGCCCTGCGCCTCGGTGGAGATGCCCTCGTCGTCGTCCCCGCCCTCCACGCGCACTTTCCCGCTCGTTCCCGCGATGCGGAACATCATGCTCCCCAGAAGCTCGGTCGCGCTCACGCGGATGCGCCAGTTCTCGTGGCCCAGCGCCTCCTCGATCGCGGGCAGCAGCAGGTCCAGGCTGGGGCCGCTGTGCGAGAACTCCTCCACGAAGACGCGCCCCGCGCCCAGCGCGGCGTGGCGGACCGGCTCGCTGACGTCCGCCAGCCCGGCGAGCACCGCGGAGAGCGCCTCCTTGAGGTGCGCCTCGAACGCCGCGCCGAGCGCGAGCGGTAAGAACCGAAGCAGCGTGAGGTGGCCCTCGCGCACGTGCGGCGCGACGTGCGCGCACCCCGCGAAAATCTCGGGGAGCATCGCCTCGAAGGTCTCCGGCCCGAGCACGGCGAGGCACTCCGCCAGACCCTGCGCGGCGCCCGAGCGCTCGGTGGAAGCCCCGTCGCTCTGCAGCGTCCTGGTGAGCCAGGGGATCACCTCCGAGAACTGCTCCGCCTCGGCGCCGCCCATGCCCTGCAGCAGGCTGGCGAGCGCCGCCGCCGCCGTCGCGCGCACCTCCGGCGAGACGTCCACCAGCGACTTCTGGATGTCCGGCAGCAGGATCGGGACGTACGGGGACATGTCCTTGGCGTCGGCGACGAGCGAGCACATGTTCCCCGCGATCTTCGCGGCTTTCTTCTTGAGGTCGGCGCTCCGGTCCCGCAAGCCGCGCGACAGCACGGGCACGATGAGCGCCAGCGAGGGCGCGTCCACGGTGTTCACGAAGGTCATCTCCAGGAGCACGTCCAGGCACGGCGCGGTGCGCTCGGCGGGCGCGGAGATGGCGCCCAGCAGGTACTTGGACAACCCGCGGATCTCGGGGTTGCGGATCACGTCGCCGACGGCGGCGAGCGCGGCGTTCGCCGCGTCCACAACCTTGGGGTGCGTGTCCGTGAGCGTCTCGGACAGCTTGGGCACGATCTGGGGCAGGCACGCGCCCAGCTGCTTGGGCGCGCACGCGGACATCGCCCCGAGTAGCTGCACGGAGCCCTGCTTGGTGCGCCACGCGCTGTCCTCGAGGCCGCGCATGAGCGCGGGCAGGACCAGCTTCACGCCCTGCCCCGAGAGCTGGCCCATCACCGCGCGCGCCGCCGAGACGGTGGCGGCGCGCACGTGCTCGTTCTGGTCCCCGAAGCACACCAGGAGCAGCGGCAGGACGTGCACGACGTACGGCTCGAACAGCCGACCGAGGCGCACGTTGAGCAGCTCGAACGCCATCAGCGCGCCCTCGCGCGCCTCGGGGTTGCTTTTGTCCTCCACCGCGGCTTTCACCGCGTCCATCACCCCGAACAGTTTCAAAGACCCGATGCCCATGCCCTTCACCGCGCCGGCCAGCCCGAACGCCGCGCCACGCCGCTCGGCGTACCCGGCGCCGCGCGTGACCTGCGCCAGCAGGCTCTCCACCAGCGCGCGGCGCTCGTCCTCGTCCAGCGCCTGCGCCAGGGACGGCAGGCAGTCCGCGACGGAGCGCTGCACCGCCTCGGACGGCGTGGACAAGACGTCCACCAGCCGCGCGAGGACGCGGCGCGCGCGCGGGTCATCCTTCTCCAGATGCCCGGCGAGCGAGCCGAGGAACACGGCGACGCCCTGGCGCGTGTTATCCGTCTGCGCGTCCGTCAGTCCGTCGCCCGCGCCGCCACCGCGCGTCGCGCGGTCGAAGTACCCCTCATACACGCCGAGGAGCTGCTGCACGTGCTGCGCGCCGTGCAGCTCGATCATCGCGCGCCCGCCGCGCATCGCGGCGTCGCGAACGGCTTCGTCCTCGTCCGCCAGCACCTTGGTCAGGAACGTGGACACCAGCGGCAGGTCCTTGGCGGTGAGCGAGGGCGCCGCCGCGCCGAGCGCGCGCACGAGCGCCGCGCGGCCCTGCGGGTCGCCCGCGAGCTTCTGCGCCGCGAGCTCGTCGGGGAAGCGCGCGCGCTCGGGCACCACCGAGCGCTCCGCGTCCGCGTCCGCAGCCGCGGGCGCCTTGGGCGCCGCCGCCGCGTACGCGGCGAAGAGCTTCGCCAGCGCGGGCGCCACGCCGCCGTCCATGGCGGCGGCGGTTTCCGCGAAGGCGTCCACCGCGGCGTCGCGCGCGCTCGCCGCGGCGTGCCTGAGGAAGGGCAGGATCGACAGGGGGGAGACGTGCGCGGCGAGCGTCGCCGCGTCCAGCTCCAGACCGACGGCGCGCCAGGCGCCGTCGGCGGCGGCGCGGACCGTCTCGTCCACGTCGCGGCGCGCCAGGAACAGCCGCGCCGCCGCCGACCGCCGGGCCTCCTCCGGGCCGCCGAGGACCAGGTCGCGAAGCGCGCCCGGCTGGAGCTCGGCGAGCGCGGCGAGCGCCGCCGCGCGGACCGCGCGGAACTCGGACTCGAGTCCGTCCAGGAGCGCGTTCGCGACGTCCGGAGCCTCGGCCGGGAGCGCGCCGGCGGCGACGTCCAGGAGCAGCGGCCGCGCCGCCGCCGCCGTCGCGCCGGCGCCGGTGGCCATGACGCCGAGCGCCAGGCGCGCGGCGGCGGCGCGCGGGAGTCCTGGCACGCCCGGCGCGGCGTGCGCCGCGAGCACCCGCATGGCGCTTTTGCGGACGGACGCCGCGCTCACGATGTCGTCCGGGAGGGTCAGCGCGCGCGCACACAGGGGGAACGCCAGGAACGCCATCGCCGGCGGGAGCGGCTCCGTGTCGTTCATCTCGACGCACTCGCACAAGGCGTCCAGCGCGCGCTCGAGCGTCGCCGCCTCCGCCGCCGCGCGCGCGACGGGCGCCGCGTCCGGCTCGAGAGGCGGCGCGGTGCCGTCGAGGCAGCGCGCGGAGACGCGCAGCGCCGCGGCGAGCGCGGACGCGACGCCGCGGAACCCGAGCGAGACGCTCGCGTTGCCGGGGACGTTCGCCGCCGCGACGACGAGCGCCTCGCCCAGCGCGGCGCCCGGGCCCTCCGGCAGGATGGGCGACGCCGCAAGCGGGAGGAGCTCGGTGGCCACGCGCGCGACGCGCTTCGCGGCGGCGCCGCGGCGCGTGCCCCCGCGGAGCACGGCGGCCGTCAGCCGCAACCGCAGGCACAGCCGGTCGACGACGTCGCGGACGCGCGCGCGCGTCTCCGCCTCCTCCGCGAACTGCGCGCGGCGCGCGAGCTCGGCTTTGTCCGGGACGTTCGCGCCGCCGCGTCCGCCGCGGCCTCCCCTGCCGGCGCCTCGCCCGCCCGCGGCGGCCACCTGGCTCGCGCGGAGCGTCGGGCGCAGGGAGACCGCCGCGGGCTCGTCGTCGCTGTCGCTGTCCGAGCCGTACGCGCCCCGCCCCTTCCCGCGCGGCTTCCTGGCGCCGTTGGCGGCGGCGCGCGCCACCGGCTTGAACACGTCCACCGGATCCGTGGACAGCCGCGTCGGCGGGCAACTGAAAATCGCGATTTCCTTCTTGGTCAGCGCGGCGTGCTCGCGCGCGTCGGCGAGGGACTCGGCCAACGCCAGGATCGCGTCGAGCGCGACGTCCGGATCGATGCGCGCGACGGCGAACGCCGCCGCCACCGCCGCCTCGCGGTCGGCGGGGCGCGGCGACCGCGCGCCCGTCTCGCCCGCCACCGCCGCGCACATCGCGTCCGCGCATTCCCGGAGCGCGAACGCGGGCGGGTCCAGGTCCAGCCGCTCGGCGGCGGCGTCCAGCTTCGCCAGGAGCGCGCTCCACGCGCCCTCCTTTCGGCCGTCCGGCGCGGACACCAGCGGGTGGTGCGCGAGGAGCACGAGGCGGCCGGCGAGCTCCGGCGGAACCCCAGGGTCGCCGCGCGAGAAACCGACTCGGCTCGCCGCGCCGCGCTCGGCGCCGCCCGCGCCGCAGAACGCGGCTAGCGCGGCGCCGGCGAGGCGCCGTGGGAACGGACGCGTGGGCGCCCCCGCCTCTTCTACCGAGAGATCCAGCCCCGGCCACTTTCCTGGCTCCTCGGCGCTGACGACCCATTCCCTGAACGCGTCCAGGAGCGTTTCCCCGGAAACGCCGGCTTCGTTCGCGGCGTCGACGGCGCGCTTCGCGGCGACGCGCGTCTGGCGGTTCGGGTGCAGAAGCAGCAAAGTCGCGGTTCCGATCGCCGCGCGCTCGACGTCGCCGCTGAGAAGCTCGTGCAGATCGACCGAGCCCAGGAGCGCGCCGACGGCGAGCGCCGCGCACTCGCTGTCCTCCGCGCCGAGCCGCGCCAGCGACGCCGGCGCGAAGTACGTCGCGTCCGGCGCGAGCGCGCCGAACGCGCCTGCGGAGACCGCCGCCTTCCGCGCCTCGGCGTCGCCCGCCGCGGCGGCGGCCGCCAGGAACAGAGCCATGGTCCCTTCCGCGCGCTGCGCGGGCTTCGTGCTCCCCGCCTTCACCAGCGCCGCCAGAGCCGGCATCAGCGCGACCGACGACCCCGAGCCCAGAACCGCGGGGTTGGACTTCGCCGCGCGCACTAGCAGACGCAGCGCGGGTTTCAGTTTTTCGGCGTCCTTGGCGTCCTCGAGCGAAGCCGCCAGCGCGTCGGCGGCGGGTTTCGGGAGCGCGCCGGGGACCTTCGCCAGCCACGCGCCGAGCGCCTCCGCGGCGCTCGCGCGCGCGTCCCTCTGCGCCTCTCCCGCGAACGCCTCGGCGAGGCACGCCACGGCCTCGTTCGCGAGCGCCGCGGCCGCCTTCTCCGAAACGCCGTCGCTAGACGTCAGCGCCAGCCGCGCCAACGCGTCGAACGCGCCGCGGCGCGCCTGCCACTCCTTCGGGCGCTTCGCGGCGTCCGTCACGTCGCCGGCGACGGCGTCGAACGCGCGCCTCGCGTCCGCGTCTTCGCCCAGGTCGGCGATCGCGGCGAAACACGCGACAGCCTCCTCCCGGCGCCAGGCGTCCGCGTGCCCGAGCTGCGCGGCGAGCGCGCCGCCCGCCGCCGCGGCGAGCGCGCGCGCCGCCGGCGCGGGCGCGCGCTCGAGCGCGCGACGCGTCGCGCGCAGCGTCGCCTCCGGCGAGCGGCGCAGCTGCCTCTCGATCCGCGGCGCCGCCTCGTCCCGCATCTCGTCCTCGGTCATGGTGGCCACGAACGCGTCCAGCGCGCGGCCGAGCTCCGCCGGGAGCCTCAGAGGGTTGCGCGCGTCGCCGTGGAAAACGCCGCGCGCGAACGCGTCGGCGGCGCCGGCGCGCGCGCGCGACGCCAAAGCGGCCAGCCGCGCTTCGCGCTTCACCGCCTCGGCTTCTCCCCCTCCCCTCTGCACCTTCGAGGGCCGCTTCGTGCTCTCGAGAGGCATCGCGTTCGCCCACGCCACGAGCGCCCCGGCCAGGCCGCACGCCGCCGCCGGCGCCGTCGCGACCAGAGCCTTGGCGGCGTCGGGCGTCCCGTCGGAGGCGAGCGGAGAGACGAGGTCTACGTACGCCTCCGCCGACGTCAACGCCGACGTGCGTGACGAGAAGGCGCCGAGAAGGCGCTGGAACGACTTGTTCGCGCGCGGTGTCGGCGGCTCGTGACGCGCGGTTTCGCTTTCGTTCGTCACTGCGCTATGGGATTTTCGCGAGGCGGCCACCGCCTCGGCGCACAGCAGGTCGCCCTGCGCCTTGGCCACCTTCGCGAAGGCGCCGGCGTGCGTCGCGAGATCCAGGTGCCGCACCAGGGCGCACGACCACCGCAGGAGCTCGCGCCTGCGCGTGGGCTCCATCGCCTGCGGCGTATCGGACGCCGCCTTGAGCAGCCGCGCGGCGAACGCCTTGAGAAACGCGGGCGAGTGCGTCAGCGCCGCGTCCACCGCGCGAGCCAGCGCGACGCGCGACGGCTTGTCGTCGTGCTCGCGAAGGCTGGCGAAAACGACGGAGACGAGCGCCGCCGAGGCATCGGCATCGGCGAGCTCGCCGGCCGCCGCGGCATCGCACACGCCGCTCCACGCCTCCAGACGCTCGGCGAGCGACCGCCTGGACGCGCCCGCCATGAGCGCCTCCATCGTCGCCGCTCGGGGTGATGTGACCCTCCCGCGGGACACGACGGACAGATGATCGCGAAGAGGTCTTCGGGCACCGCCGCCGACTCGCGCGGGGGCGTCGGTGAATCGACCGGCGCGCGCGGACTCGATCGGCGAAATCGATCGGGTCGATCCGAGAAAACGAAAGGAACGTCGTCGGTGAAACGCCGAGTCACGTCCCGTCGTAACGTCCGAGGAAAAGGTAAACGCCTCGCGAGCGCGCGGCGGCGCACAGACACGCGCGCACGACGCACGACACCACACGTACTTCACCGTCTACGATGACCTCGGATACGTCGAAGCAGCACCACGATACTCCCGTGGATACCGCCGACGCGCCAGGC
>Ga0181559_10001698_pt1 | contig 21668 bp, 14 predicted proteins | sample 011ome_21_FD_133752 | JGI IMG/M metagenome (GOLD analysis project Ga0181559, IMG submission 133752) | Coastal salt marsh microbial communities from the Groves Creek Marsh, Skidaway Island, Georgia - 011508AT metaG (megahit assembly) | ecosystem: Environmental > Aquatic > Marine > Intertidal...
ACCTGGTGCTGCCGCAGGCGCGCGAGCCCAAGCGTCGGTTCGTGCCCTCCAAGTGGGAGGCGAAGGCGGTGCTGCGCATCATCCGGTCGCTGCGGAAAAACCCGGACGCGCGCGCGCGGAAGGGCGCGCGCGAGAGCGACGACGCTCCCAAACTTCTGTGGGAGGGCGACGAGGACCCCGCGACGAAACACAACGGTCTTGCGTACCTCCCCGCGCCGCGCGCGAAGCTGCCCACGCACGGGGACTCGTACAATCCCCCGTTCGAGTACCGCGCGGACGCGCAGGTGGACGAGAACGGCGACGAGGTCTCGGCGCCGCGGCGCTTCTACGACGCGCTGCGCCGCGTGCCTTCGTACGCGCCGTTCGTGCTGGAGCGCTTCCAGCGGTGCCTGGACCTCTACCTCTGCCCACGCGTCTCGAAGACGCGCCTGAACATAAACCCCAAGGACATGCTTCCGCCCCTGCCGTCGCCCAAGGAGCTCAGGCCGTACCCCAACGCGCGGTGCCTGCGGTACCTCGGCCACGGCGACAAGGTGGTCTCGCTCGCCGTCGACGCCAGCGGGAAGTGGTTGCTGTCCGGGTCGCTGGACAAGACCATGCGCATGTGGGAGGTGTCCTCCGCGCGATGCGTGCGCGTGTGGTCGTTCGCGCACCCCGTGCTGAACGTCGCGTGGTGTCCCGGAAACGGCGGGAGCCGTCTCGCCAGCGCGTGCGCGGGAGAGGCGGTGGTGCTGCTCGACCCTCACGCGCGCCCGAGCGCGGACCTGTCGCGCGTCGCCGCCGCCGCCGCCGCGGAGGGCGCGGGCGAGGAGAACCTCGCGCCCCCGCCCTGGGACGAGCGCGAGGGCTTGGTGTTCGTGAAGCACGCGGGGTTGGTGTCCAAGATCCACTGGCACCACAAGGGGGACTACTTCGCGACGCTCGTGAAGGGGGGCGCGAACGTGATGATCCACCGCGTCTCCAAGCGCTCGTCGCAACGAATCTTCCGGCAACAGAAGACGCCGATCCGCGCCGCGCTGTTCCACCCGAACCGGCCCGTGATGTTTATCTGCACGGCGGCGTACGTGTACCTGTACGACCTGCAGAGGCAGTGCCTGGTGAAGAAGCTAGTCGCGGGCGGGAACAGCGTGACCTGCGTCGCCGCGCACGCCGGCGGCGACAACGTCATCGTCGGCGGGAGCGACGGGAAGCTGCAGTGGTTCGACATGGACCTGTCCAACATGCCGTACAAGGTGATGGCGAGCCACGCGAACGGCGTGCGCGCCGTGGCGTTCCACAAGAAGTACCCGCTGTTCGCCACCGCCTCGGACGACGCCACCGTGCACGTGCTGCACGGCGCAGTCAGCGCGGACCTGAACCAGAACGCGCTCATCGTGCCGCTGAAGATTTTGCGCGCGCACACGCCGCGCGACGTGGAGGGCGTCATCGACTGCGTCTTCCACCCGACGCAGCCGTGGCTCTTCTCCGCGGGCGCGGACAACACCATCGCGCTGTTCTGCGACGACAACTGAGAAGCGAGCGAGTGGCGTTTTCGTTTTCATACACGCGAGGTTTCAAAGCGGTTTCTTCGTCGTAGAGTCGTTTCAATTACAGCGCGCCGCGCGCGCGGGCACCCTCTCTCTTCTCTCCCAGCGGAAGCGATGTCGTGTCCATCCCCCGCGCCGCCCTCGTCCACACCCTCTCGCCGCGCTGCCGCCGTGCGCCTCTCCCGCGCGTCATCCAGCTAGACCGTGTACCGATCTTTCGCTCTCCTCTCGAGGCGAATCGCGTCGTCGTGCACCATGTATCCGATTTTCTCGTTCTCGGGCATCTCCAGCACGCTTTTGAAGTGGCGCCCGATGGCAATCTGGTCCGCCTCGTTGGACGCCGTCTTCGTCCAGAGCGCGATCCTGTGCTGCTTCTGGCGCACGGAGATCACGGCGCCGCAGATCTCGCTCGGCTCGCAAAACTGCTCGCCGATCATGGCGAGGAGCAGGTTGAGCCAGCAGTCGTCCAGGTGCGCGGGCTCCTTGGACTTGGGGAAGAAGAACGTCCACTTCCCGCCCTTCGCGCACGTCGCGTCCTCCCACTTGGGCTCGATGCCCTCCTTGAACAGGTGGAAGTCCGTCCCCATGATCAAGCGGCTCGGCGCCAGGATGTTGTTGTACAGGCACCAGAAATCCTCCACGGTGTTGAAGGTGTACACGCTGCGCAGGGTCTGGCCCCACGTCGCCTGCTTCTGGCGGCCGTTGGGGTTGTCGAACCACAGCGTCCACGTGTGCTCCAGCGGGTGCTTCGCCGAGAAGTCGGGGGTGGCGTCCGCCATCGCGACGAGTATCACAGGGCGTCGATCGCGTCGATCGCGCGCGGGCTGTTTGGCGCCGCCTTCTAGGGTTCGCGCGGTGAAAAAGCTTTTTAGATATTGTTTCGTTTTTCTTGGCACTAAAAGCTAAGCGGCTAAATCTCATTTTTTCGGCGTTCGAGGGCGTTCCGTCGATTTCCCCGCGCGACACCGGTCACAAAGAAAGGCACGTCTGAGCTCCCCCGAAAACCAACTGTGAGAGACCGACCTGCGTGTATGACGCGTATTATGTATCACGCCTCCGTTTCGCGCGCGACGACGTCGAACGGCGACTCATCCTGCACGCGCGTTCCGCCGCCGATTCGGCCACCGCCCCCGCGAGACGCCGCGAGAGACACGTCCGTGCCCTTCTTTCCCTTCTTCTTCCCCGCCGGGAGCGCCGAGGAGAACACAGGCGCGAACCCCGCGGTCGGGTTGGAAAGGACGCGCCGCGGGTCGCGCGCCGGAGACGAAGCGCGGTCTTCGCCGCTCGCCGCGGGACCCGGCGGTTCAGGGTTTAGGGCGTTCGTCGATACCGCCCCGATGTGCGTGTCCGCGATGTGTGTCTCCCTGAGCACGAATCCGCTCCCGGCGTGTTTCGCGTCATCCGCGAGCGCATCGACGCGTCTCGAAGACGCGTCGTCGACGCGGCGTCCGAGCAAGTCGAGCGTGACTCGCGTCGCGCGGTTTTTCGCCGCCGCCTCGCGCGCCTCATCCACCTCCCTCGCCTGCCGCTTCGCCTCCTCGCGCTCGTCCTCGTCCAGCCACGCGTTGCTCTCGATCTCGAACCAGTCGCTCTGGTCGTCGATGACCGTCGTGCGCGCCGCGGCGGCGCGGTCGAACGCCACCAGCCGGTCCTTCGCGTCGCGCGCCGCCGCCGCGGCGGCGCCCGGCGGGTCCGCCCCGCGCGACGGGCGCGCGTCTTCTCGCGTCTTCGAGGCGTGTGAGGCTCGTGAGGCGTTTGTAAAACGCGGGCTCGTGTCTCGTGTCTCGTCCACAGGGCCGGTCATCTCCGCGCCGTCGGCGAGGGCGACGACGACGGCGGCGCCGCAAAACAAACACGCGCACCCGCGTTTTAGAAACGCGCGCGCCTCGGGCGCGAGCGCGCCGTCGCGTGGCGCGCACCGGTAGATCTTACCGCAGCTCAGACAGTTGATGTCCGGCTTCGCCAACTCCTCGGGTCGCAAAGGGCGACGAGGCGTCGTCTTTTCGGAGACGCCGCCGAGTTCGCCGACGTCGCCGCCGCTTTGTTTCGTAATCGAACGTTTCTTTTCCGCGACGTCGACACGCGTTCCGCCCCCGGCGGACGACGACGTCGCGCGCGCGCGCGCCGAGGACGCGTCGCGGCTCGGTCCCGCGCTCGACGGAACCGGCTCGGAGGCGTGGCTCTGGGCCCCTCCGGCGCCCGCGCCCGCCGTGTCACGGCGTTTCCTGCGAAACAGCTCGTCCACGATCTGCTCGTTCGTCCCCGGCGCGTCCGCGACGCCGAGAAAGTTGGCTATGGTGTCGATGGCGTCCGCCCGGTCCTCCAGCAGCAGCAGCGCGCTGGTCACGCCCTCCAGCACCCAGTCATCCACAGGGTACGCCGCCTTCAGGCGGGTCCCCAGCCACTCCTCGATCGGGTCGACCGCCATCGTCCACCGCGGCGACGGCGAGCCGAGCGAGCGCGGCGCGCCTCGGTCTGGCGCCTCGGCTCCGAGACGCGACGAGCGCTTTTCGACGACGTGCGCTCGGCCGCTCGCCGCGTAGCAAACTCAACAAGACGAGCGGAACACTTTTTGGCAAATCTGGTATGTCCACCTTCGTAGGTAACATGCTTGATACGATAGGACAGCCGCGTGGAAACGAGGACGCCATCAACGTCCTCCGTAAGTCCTGCGTCTCCTCTGAGATGGACAAGGCGGGCGCGGGGATGACCGCCGAGGAGCGACAAGCCTTAGCCTTCCACATGCGACATTCGGTCAACACGTCTTACAAATATGTCCGAGACCTCGCGAAGGACAGGGCCGTCAGGTAGGCCGGCCGTTGATTTCTTCGATTCGAAATCGCGCATTCGCGCGGTCTTGGAAAGCAGCCGGCACTCGAAGTTTGAAAACTCCGATCCGCCGACAACGCCCACGACGGCCACTCGGCGCCGCGCCCTTCGGACGCGCCTCACGTGCAGGACGATCCAAGTCGACGCTCGCGTGTCCCCGCGACTCTCTCGGCAGCTCCTCCCCAGGCGTCGCTGAACCGCGTGTTACCGGCAGCGAAAAGTGCCCGCCGCCGAAAAAGCCTGTGCGCCGAAAGTCCAGACCGACCGCGCGAGATGAACTCCAAAGCGACCATGAAGTACATCGTGGTGTCCGGAGGTACGGCGGCGCAGGACTCGAGGACGAAATCGTTCGAACGTGGCGTCGGTCCCGCGGCGTCCCGCGCGAGCGTTCACGCGCACACGCCCCCCCGGCGACCCCGATCTCGAAACCTGCACGCGCTCATCGCCTCGTCTTTTTCTCGCTTTTTCCAAACGAAACGCAGGCGTGGTCTCCGGCCTCGGCAAAGGCGTCACCGCGAGCAGCATCGGCGTGCTTTTGCGCGCCGGGGGTTGGCGCGTGACGTCCATCAAGATCGACCCGTACATCAACATCGACGCCGGCACGATGTCCCCGTTCGAGCACGGCGAGGTGTTCGTTCTGGACGACGGCGGCGAAGCCGACCTGGACCTGGGCAACTACGAGCGATTCGTGGATTCGACTTTGACGCGGGACCACAACATCACCACCGGCAAGATTTACCAGAGCGTCATCGCGAAGGAGCGCAAGGGCGAGTACCTGGGCAAGACCGTGCAGGTGATCCCGCATGTCACGGACGAGATCCAGGAGTGGATCGAGCGCGTGGCGCAGATCTCGGTGGACGGCCAGCCCGATCCGCCGGATGTGTGCATCATCGAGCTCGGCGGCACCGTCGGCGACATCGAGTCGATGCCGTTCATCGAGGCGCTGCGCCAGTTCCAGTGGCGCGTCGGGTCGGAGAACTTCTGCCTCATCCACGTCTCGCTCGTGCCCGTCGTGGGCGCCGTGGGCGAGCAGAAAACGAAACCCACGCAGCACTCCGTGCAGGCGCTGCGCTCCGCGGGGCTCTCCCCGCACATGCTCGCCTGCAGAAGCAAGGAGCCCCTCGAGCAAGCCGTGCTGGACAAGCTCGCGCTCTTCTGCCACGTCACGCCCGACTGCATCTTGAACCTGTGCGACGTGTCCAACATCTGGCACGTCCCGCTGGTGATGCAGGAGCAGGGTGGGCACCTCGCGATCATGCGCCAGCTCCGCCTGGACTTCCGCAAGCTCGACCTGGACGACTGGGCGCACAGAGCCAACAAGTGGGACACGGTGACCGAGCCGGTGACTGTCGCCATCGTCGGCAAGTACACCGGCCTCGGCGACTCGTACCTGTCCGTCACTAAGGCGCTGATGCACAGCGCCATCGCGAGCGACCGCAAGCTGAGCATCGTGTGGGTCGAGGCGGGTATGCTGGAGGACGCGACACAGGCGGAGGACCCCGCCGCGCACGCGGACGCCTGGGCGAAGGTGCGCTCCGCGGATGGCGTCCTGGTCCCGGGCGGTTTCGGCGAGCGCGGCACGGAGGGGAAGATCCTCACCGCGAAGTACGCGCGCGAAAACAAAGTGCCGTTTCTGGGCATTTGCCTCGGCATGCAGGCGGCGGTGATCGAGTACGCGCGCAACGTGCTCGGGATCAAGCACGCGCACTCCACGGAGATGGTCCCCAACTGCCCCGACCCCGCGGTGGTGTTCATGCCCGAGGGGTCCACCACGCACATGGGCGGCACGATGCGACTCGGGTCGCGCCGCACCATCTTCCAGACGCTGGACTGCAAAGCCGCCAAGCTGTACAACTCGCAGCCGTTCATCGACGAGCGGCACAGGCACAGGTACGAGGTGAACCCCGATTTGGTGGACCAGCTCGAAGCTGCGGGGTGCGCGTTCGTAGGCAAGGACGAGACGAACAAGCGCATGGAGATTCTCGAGCTCGCCGAACACCCGTTTTTCGTCGCCACGCAGTACCACCCGGAGTACAAGTCGCGCCCAGGGCGCCCGTCGCCGCCGTTCATGGGACTGGTGCTCGCCGCGTCCGGGCAGATCGACCAGTACCTCACGCCCGACGCCATCAACATGCGCGTCTCCGCGCCGGGAGGGTTCGTGCAGTCGCCGCTCAAGGCGCTCAAGGGCATGCAGAAGGCGCACGCCGCCGAGCCCTAGAAGCGCGACGACGATTTCGCGTTTCGTTTCGCGAGTCGCGTCGTTTCGGACGACCCCAAACGACTCGCGCCGAATGTTTCGTCAGTAAGGTTGTCTAAAAATGCCCACCTCTACACGCACCGCGATCGCGCTCTCATCACGCCACGCCCGACGAGCTCGCCACCGACTTGTCGTACTCGTCCTGCCTTCCCCTGAGCGACGCCAGCTCCCGCTCGAAGACCGACACGGACGTCCCACCCGCGGCCTCCTCCAACCGCTCCGCCGCCTTCTCGGCGTTTCCAGTCGCGGTCGCGGCGCTCTCCAGCAGCGTCGCCTTGTCCATCGAGAGCGCCGCCACCTTGCGGTTGGCGCCGTCGATCTTGCGCTTCGCCTTGCGCGTCGACTCGCGGTGCCTCTCCTCCATCGTCGCCGCGATCTCCTTCGCGCGCGCGATGAGCGACAGCTTCTCCTTCTGCCACGCGGCTTTGCTCTTGGAGCGCTCGTTGGCGTGCTGCAGGTCCTTGCGCTCGAGCTCGGAGAGCAGGCGGCGCACCTCGCGGTCGCGCTCGATGAGCGACGCGCCAACCTCGACGCGCTCGACGCGCTCGCGCTCGAGCGTCTCTTTCAAATCGCCGACGCGGACGCCGGCGTGCTCGAGGTCCCTCTTGCTCTGCTCCAGGTCCTTGCGCAGCGCGGGGACCTCGTTCGCGTACTCGCGCTCCATCACCGAGAGCGCCGCGCGCAGCCCCTCCGCCTCGCCCACGGCCCGGAGCATGTCCGACTTGCACGCGGCGAGCTCGGTGAGCGACGCGTCCAGCCGCACCTCGGCGTCGATCTTGCCAGCCTCGGCGGCGCGCCGCGCGTCGCGCGCCGCATCCTCCGCGGCGTACACCTTGGCGTCGCACGCGTCCTGCACTTTCTTGATGGACGCGTCGTGCGTCGCGAGCCGCGCCAAGATGGCCTGCTCCTTCTCCTCCGCCTCCTCGCGCTCGATGGCGAACTCGGACTCGAGCTCGGCGCGATCCTTGGCGGCTTGCGCGTGCGCCAGCTTGAGGTCGGCCCGGTGCTTGAAGGCGCCTTCGTCCAGGCGCGTCTGGAGCGTCGCCGCCTCCGCCTCGCGCTCGGCTATTTTCTCGTGCAGGCGCGTCATCTCCGCGTCGCGCGCCTCGACGTCCCCCTGAAGCACGTGGATGCGCCGCTCCAGCTTCTCGGTGACGCCGGCGTGCAGTTTCAGGCTCTGTCGCGCCTTATCCGCGTCGGCGTCGGCGTCGTCTCGCGCGCGCCGCGACGTCTCGGCGTCATTCGCCAACGACGCGTTTCGCGCTTTGAGCTCCGCCATCTCTCGCAGCTCCGCCTCCAGCGTCTCCTGGTCTCGCGCTTTCGCGTCCAGCGCCTCCTCCAGAGCCTGCGTCTCCTTTTTCATCATGGACGCGCGCTGCGCGTGTTCCATGCGCTGGTACTCGTTGTCTTTAAGCAAACGCGCCACCTCGACGTCGTGCGCCGTGCGCAGCGTCTCCAAGTCGCGCACGGCTTGCGTGTACCGCTCGGTCTGCTCCTCGATCTCCGCCTCGTACGCGTGCAGCTTCGCGCGCGCGGGGGTCTCGATTTCTTCCATGAGCTGCTTTCGGAGCGTGTCCAGCTCGCGCGGCTGCATGATCTGCGCCCGGGCCTCCTCGAACTGTGCGTGTTTCAGCTCCAGATCCCCTCGCCACGTCTCCACCTGCTCCTTGTAAAAGCGCTCCATGTCGTTCTTCTCGTTCGTCAGGTCGTGGTACTGGGACGCGAGGCTGTCGTACGCGGTCTGGATTTTCGTGTGGTGCGTCTTGAGCTGCGCGACGAAAGCGGAGAGCAGACGGAGGTCAGTCCCGGGCGGTCGAAGGTCGGGCCGGGTGGAGAGGCGCGGAACGCGGCGCGAAAACGCACCTCGTCGAAGTTTCCTTGCAAGATTGAGTTTTCCTGGCGAAGGTTCGTGAGCTCCTCGGCGAGGCCGCGGACCTCCTGGATCACGGCCACATCGCCGCCCGCAGCGGCGTGTTCGCCCGCGCGCGACATCGCGTGCGCCCTGGTGTCGAACCCGGGGACGACGTGCGTCGTGCGTTCCGACGACGGACGCGCGCCGACGAATGAAAAGGTGACATTCGTCGGCAACGGCACAAAATCTCAACGGCTTTTCGTTCGAGAGCGACACGCGAGCGGCCGAGCGCAGAATTTTTTTTTAGGAGAGATGCATTCTCATCGTCGTCGTACGTCGCTCCTCGTCTCCCCTCGTCGTCAGACGTTCTTTTTGTAGTCGGACATGGTGTGCGCGAACCTGCTGATGAGCGCGGCGAAGAAGCCGTAGTCGAACACCTTGAGCAGCATGCGGAAGCCCACGGCGACGGACCCGGAGTCCCACCACACCGCGCGGCCGACCACCTTGAACATCTCGCGCGGCAACGCGTCCGGCTTCACGGCGAAGTTCATGAAAAACGCCAGCGCGTCCAGCTTGTGCGCCTTGTCGTAGAAGTTGGTCGCGACCGGGCTCGGGTGGAAGGCCAGCACGTCGATGTTCCGGCTGTGCAGCTCGACCGCGATGTTCGCCGCGAAGCTGGAGACGTACGCCTTCGTGGCGCCGTAGAGCGCGGAGAACGGCGTGGGCTGGCACGCCGCCGCCGACGACGTGAACACGACGCACCCTCTTTTGTTCTTCTCGAGCATGCGCGTGACGAACACGTGCGTGATCTGCATCGCCGAGGTGGCGTTGCACTCGTGGTTCATCATGAGCCGCGCGAGCGGAGTCTTGTCGAAGAAGCCAGTGAGCATGTACCCCGCGTTGTTGAACACCAGCTGCACGTCGATGTCCTTGGTGGCGTCCGCGATCTTGTCCACGTATCCGGGCGCGCCGAGGTTGACGCCGATCTTGAGGAACTTCCGGTCACCGAACGACGCCTTGAGCTCCTCGAAGGTCTCGTCCAGCAGCGGCTCCTGGAGGGCCACGAGCACGACGTTCACGCCCTGCTTCGCCAGCGCGAACGCGATGGACTTGCCGATCCCGCTGGAAGAGCCGGTCACGAGCGCCCACTCGGCGTCGTACTTCTTCTTCAGGTTCTGCGTCGGCAGCAGCGAGACGATCAGTTTCGGCACCCAGTACGTGCCGAAGACGATCGCGGAGAGCAGCGCGCCGAACAGCACGGCGTACTCCTTCACGGTGCCGGCATCGATGGAGAGCGACATGGGGGGCGGGCGCGGGCGGAGGGCGGAGAAATGTTCTCGGGCGAGCGCGCGGCGGGTGTGATGACGCAGCAGACCGGCAACTGTCTCGAATACACCTTCGAGCGAACCTTGTGGCGCGTTTCGTACTTTCGTTCGAGCTTCGAGGGCGAAGAGTCGTGGTCGAAAAAACCGAACGGGAAAAACCAAAAGTCGTGTCACTCGCGTGCGCGCGCAATCCCCCGGTCGGGCGCAGAGCGGCGGCCGACCGCGCACGACGGCGCGATGGCTATCAACGCGCTAAACCTTCAGCTGGTGATCAAGGAGTACATCATCAAGATGCTGAACGAGGCCGGCGTCGGCATGAAATGTCTCGTGCTCGATGACTTCACGGTGCGCCACGAACATCTCGTCTCGCGCGGTGCCCACGGTTCTCGAACGCGACGCGGTACTGACCTCTAAACGCCCATCCGCGCAGCTGAACATCGTGAGCTCCGCGTTCACGCAGACTGAGCTGCTACAGAAAGAGGTACGCGCGCGCGCGCTCCCGCGTCCGCGCGAGACGACCGCCGAAGCCCGGCGCGAAGCGACTCGAGGAGGAGCCGGAAAAACTCCAGGTGGTGGGTTTTTTTTTTCATCCTCTCCGCGACGCGTCCGACGCGCTTCTCCGCCTCACCGCGCCTTCCCCGTTTCGCCGCGCGTTCAGGTGTTTTTGGTCGAGAAGCTCCACGTGGACGATACCAAAAAAATGCAGCACCTCAAGGCTGTGTGCTTCGTGCGGCCGACCGAGGAGAGCGTGCGTTTGCTGTGCGACCTGCTTCGCGCCGGGACGTACGGCGAGTTCTTCGTGTTCTTCTCCTCCGTGCTGGCGGAGACGCACCTGCAGGCGCTCGCCGAGTCGGACGAAAACGAGGCGGTGAGGCAGGTGCAGGAGATGTACGCGAGCTTTTTAGCCGTGGACCCCACGGTGTTCACGCTCGATGTGCCCCGGAACGACCACCTGCTTCGGTACGCCAGCCTCGCGCCCAGCGCGCGGTCGTCGGTGATCGACCCAATCGTGGAGGGCATCGCGTCGTTCCTGCTCAGCGTGAAGCGCCGACCCGCGATCCGCGCGCAGAGTAACTCGGAGGTTGCGAGGCGCGTCGCCTCGGACGTCGCGCGGCTCGCGTACGAGCGGGAGCAGGGCCTGTTCGACTTCCGGCGCACCGAGGGCGCGAGCCAGCTCGTGATCCTGGACCGCCTGGACGACCCGGTGACGCCGCTGCTGAGCCAGTGGACGTACCAGGCGATGATCCACGAGCTCATCGGGATCAAGAACAACCGCGTGCGCGTTCACGAGAAAGGACAGGCACAGGACATCGTGGTGTCCAGCAGCGGCGACGCGTTCTTCCGAGACAACATGTACAGTAACTACGGCGACCTGGGGACGTCGGTGAAGCGGCTGGTGGATGATTTCCAAGCCGTGTCCAAGATGAACAAGCAGATCGACTCCATCGAGGACATGCAGAGGTTCGTGGAGTCCTTCCCCGAGTTCAGGCAGCAGTCCGGGAACGTCTCCAAGCACGTCTCGCTGATGTCCGAGCTCAGCCGGCTGATCGGCGAAAACGCGCTGATGGCGGTGAGCCAGGTGGAGCAGGAGATCGCCTGCGGAGCCGACCGCGCGTACGCGTACGCGTCGACGCTCGAGAAGCTCGGCGACCCGGCGGTGACGTCCACCGCGTGCTTGCGGCTGGTGCTGCTGTTCGCGCTGCGGTACGAGAAGGAGGGCGAGCGGCAAATCACGGAGCTGCAGAGCGCGCTCGCGAAACGGAACGTGGAGCCCGCGTTCGTGCGGCTCGTGCGGGACGTGACGCGCGTCGCCGGCGAGGCGCGGCGCGTGGGCGACTTGTTCGGCAACCGCACGTTTTTCTCGCGCGCGCAAAAGGCGGTGAGCGGGCTGAAGGGCGCGGACAACGTGTACACGCAGCACCAGCCTCTGCTGGTGCAGACGCTGGAGAACATCAGCAAGGGGAAGGTCAAGGAGAGCGACTACCCGCTCGTGGGGCCGGCCGCGAACGCGAACGCCGCGCCCAGGGACCAGCGGCCGGTGGAGATTTTCGTGTTCATCGTCGGCGGGATCACGTACGAGGAGGCGCGGTTCGTCGCGCAGATGAACGAGACCAACCCGGGGACGCAGATCGCGCTCGGTGGGACCGGCATACTGAACTCCGCGGGGTTCCTCACGGACCTCATGAAGGCCACGCAGTAGGTAGCGCGGTGGAGAAAACGTGTTCGTCGATGTTCGTCTGTGTCTCGTTGACGTGTCGTCTTCGGTCGGGATACGTACGCGAAGACGACGAATGCGTTTTTTCCATTTTTTTAAACCGTTGCGTATTTATGACAACCACCTCATACATAATATCTGTGGAATGTGTAGAATGTGTAGAATGTGTGTAGAACACGGATTTACGGAATGTATGAACTGTATTTAGCTACTTAATCTTTCCCTTCCCATAAAAAGTTTCGGAACACGTCACGTCACGAACACTCTCGACCGCACCTGGCGAATATCTACTAACGAGCGAGATGCCACGCCGATGTGCATTGCGGGTTCTCCTCGCCTTACTTTCGTGCAGTGTGCCTTTGCTAACGCAAGCCACCTGGATCGAGCGCAGCCCGGGTGGGAGCGAGCAAGAGTGGGCAAGCATCATCTACTCGAGTGATGGCACAAAACTCTTTGCCACTGTCGAATTCGGAAACATCTGGACCTCCGCTGACTCTGGAGCCACCTGGACCGAGCGCAGCCCGGGTGAGATCGAGCGAGAGTGGGTAAGCATCGCGTCCTCGAGCGACGGCACCAAACTAGCCGCTCCTGCACGGGATACAAACATCTGGACCTCTAGTGACTCTGGATCTAGCTGGTTTGAGGTTGAGATTGAGGGGAGCGCGAGACAATGGGTTGACATCACTTCCTCGAGCGACGGCACCAAACTCGCCGCCTCTTCTGATGGAAACATCTGGACCTCCGCTGACTCTGGAGCCACCTGGACCGAGCGCAGCCCGGGTGGGAGTGGGTGGGGAAACATCGTATCCTCGAGCGACGGCACCAAACTCGCTGCCGTCAGGTCTGGAAACATCTGGACCTCCGCTGACTCTGGAGCCAACTGGACCGCCGTGGGGAGCACGAGACAATGGGTTGACATCGCCTCCTCGAGCGACGGTACCAAACTCGCTGCCATTGTCAGTGATGGAAACATCTGGACCTCCGCTGACTCTGGAGCCAACTGGACCTCCGTAGGGAGCACGAGACAATGGAGCCGCATCACGTCCTCGAGCGACGGCACCAAACTCGCTGCCGTTGTCAGCTATGGAAACATCTGGACCTCCACCGACTCTGGAGCCACCTGGACCGAGGACACCTCCGTTGGGAGCACAAAATTATGGAATGGCATCACGTCCTCGAGCGACGGCAGCAAACTCGCCGCAATTGTCCAGGATGGAAATGTCTGGACTTTTGAGGCACCACTTAGCGTGTATGGGGCGACCATCGCTCTTGGTGACTCGCACTCGTGTGCTCTGCAGACGGGCGACAAGATAAAGTGCTGGGGCTCTAATAACCACGGGCAACTCGGGGACGGAACCACCGACGGAAGTACGAACCCAGTGGAGGTTTCGGGCATCATGACGGCGACGAGCCTAGCTGTTGGGGCAGCCTACTTTTTCTCGTGTGCTCTGCTGAAGGATGGGAAAGTGATGTGCTGGGGCTACAATAACGTTGGCCAGCTTGGAGATGGAACCACCAACGACCGCTACACGGCTGTTGAAGTTGATGATATCACGACGGCGACGAGCGTTGCGCTGGGTAGCAGACACGCGTGCGCTCTGCTTCAGGACGGTAAGATAAAGTGCTGGGGCGAAAATAACGGCGGCGAGCTCGGGGACGGGACAACCACCCAGCGCTCCACCCCCGTTGAGGTGACAGACATCACGACGGCCACGAGCGTCGCTCCGGGAGTAAGTTCGCAGACGTGTGCCCTGTTGACTGATGGCAAGGTGATGTGCTGGGGCTCCAACTACGATACAAGCCCCGAGGAGGTCTCGGGTATTACGACGGCCATGAGTATTGCTGGCGGTGAGGGACACTTTTGTGTTGTTCTGATGGGCGGTAAGGTGATGTGCTGGGGCGAAAATTGGCGAGGCCAGCTCGGAGATGGGACCAACACCTATCGCTCCACCCCTGCCGAGGTTGATGACATCACGACAGCTACGAGCGTTGCTCTTGGCTACCGCCACTCGTGTGCCTTGTTGGCAGACGGCAAGGTTTCGTGCTGGGGCGAGAACGAATACGGTCAGCTCGGGGATGGGACTACGACCCACCGCAACACTCCCGTGTACGTATCGAATATTTCGACAGCGACGAGCATCGCGCTGGGCGGTTGGCACTCGTGTGCTCTGCTCACGGACAGAAAGCTGATGTGCTGGGGCACCGGCGGCGAAGGACGGCTCGGGGATGGTACTTTCGACGACCGCTACACCCCTGTTGAAGTTGTCGGGCTTCTGGTCCCACCTCCATCAAACGCCCCACCACCACCATCAGCACAAAGCGCCACAGATGTGTCAATACCGCCACCACCACCACCGAACGCCACAGCCGTACCACCGCCACCACCGAGCCCATCACCACCACCCTCATCCAATTCGTTGGTGTTTTTGGCTGACTACGAGAGTTCTGCTGGGAGGGTTTCAGTCCTGACGGCGTTCGTAGTGATTCTCCTGAGAGCTTTGTAATACGTAGACTATTTACGAAAACTTTTTTAGTTTTTTTCCGAACGACGTCCCGATCACCCGACGAAGCACACGACACGAGCGAGGTGAGACATCTGAGGTTCAAGATTTCTCGAGTCTCAGGGGGCGGGATTCCCCAGGCCATGTTGTAAAAAAATCTCACTTAAAGACAAGACGCTCATGTCTGGTACTATGGATCTCAACGTGACTGGTCGGTCTAAAATACTCTACTACTTCGCCTTCACCGCCGAGCGCAAGGCGTCTTTTCGCGACCGCCGCAGCTTCTCGCGTAGGATCTGGATCGTTCGGCCCGCCGAGGCCTCCATCTCCGCCGCCACCTCCTGCTGCTTCATCAGCGACTCCTCCGCGTGCCGCAACCGCTGCTTCACGGACTCGTCCGTCACCTTCTGCCGCGTCGCGAACCGCTCGCTCTCCGCCTCGCGCGATGTTGTCGCGATGTTGGTCAACGACGCAAACGCCGGCGACGCCTCCGTCGGAGCCGCCGCCGCCGCCGCCGCCGCGCCGCGCCGCTCCTCGCGCATCCTGGCCGCCTCCTCCTTCGCGCTCGCCAGCGCCGCGCGCAGCTGCGCGTTGTCTCTGCGCAGCGAGTCGGTGGCGTGCTTCGCGGATTTCAAGCCGTCGGCCAGGCGCGCGTTGCGCTTCTCGGCGAGTCGCGCCGCGCCCTCGCCCGCCGCCGCCGTGACGCGCTCGAGGCGCGCGCGCAGGTCCGCCGCCTCCTCCGCCGCCGCCTTTTCCCGCGCGAGCGACTGGTCCCTCTGGATGGTCGCGCGCTCCGCGGCGTGCATCGCGGCTTTGATCTGCTTGTACACGTCCAGGCTCTGCGCCTGGTACGACCGCAAGCAGCCCTCCATGGCGAAGATGTACTCCTTCGAGTCGGTCAGCTCCGTCGTCGTCGAGTGCGCGCGGCGTTTCAAGTCGGCGAAGCGGCTTTCCAGGCGCGCGAGCTCCCGCTTCGCCCGCGACGCGTCGCCGTCGAAAGTTCTCGGAAGCGCGTGTGACGGACGCTCCGCATCGGCAAGTCCCGACGCCGTGGACTCCCCACCGCCGCCTTCGACGAAGGCGGCGGCGATCGCGGCGTTCGCGAGTTCGCGTTCGAGCTCGGCGCAACGCCTCGCGCGCGCCTCGAGGTCGACGGTCAGCCGACGCAACTCAGTCGCCATCGCGCCCGTCTGCTCGCGGAGAAGCCCGTTCTCCTCGTCGAACTCCAGCACACGCGCGGAGAGTTCGGCGTAGTCGGCGTTTCTGTTCGACAGAAGGCCGACCTCGGCGTCGCGCGCGCGCTCCGCTTCCAACGCGGCGTCCATCTCGCCGCGCGCGGTTTCCAGCGCCGCGCGCATCGCGTCGAGCTCCGCGTCCTGCGCCACGATGCGCTCGTACTGCCTCGCCGTGACGTCGTCGTACTCCAGGATGAGCGGCGCCACGAGCGCCATGGAGTCCTTGAAGTGCGCGCTCGCGGGCGTGTCGCGACGCGAAGAGGACGCGCCCGTGCCTTCCGAGGGGAGCAGGTTCATGAGCGCCTCCGTCAACCGCGCGGCCTCGCGCGTGTCCTCCCCGAAATCGCCGCGGTCGCGACCGAATTCGGTCAGGATGCCCGGCCGGCGCTGGGGCTGCGCGCCGGGGAGCTGGACCGGAACGGAGGCGGGGAGCCGGCCGCATAACGCGTCGACCAAGTTGCCGACGCCGTCGCTCTGGGTCGACACCATCGTGACACCTGGCTGTGCGCTCGGATGTGAGACGCCGCACGAAGGTTCACGCGGCGTAATAATAACGGTTATAATCTCGGAGACGCCGAAAGCGAAACTTTTCGCGGATTTCGTCCGGCCTCCGGCGGTCGTCCGTTATCCCATCCGAACCCAAGGTATTACAGCCTCTCGGCGCCCAGCCCACGCCCCTCTTCGCCTCGCGCGACGCTCACGTCGCCGCACGCACACACCGCTCGCACGCATTGAATCGCGATGGCGACGCTCTGTGTCACCACGCAACGCGTCACCGCGCCTCGTGCGACCCTAAAACACGGGAAATCGCGACGTGTCCCCTCATCGGTGACACCCACGCGTGACACCTCCGGTCGGCGTCTGCTCGTCCGCGCCTCGGCGGAGGGCTCGGACCCGGTGAAAGAGGCCGTCGGCGCCTCCGTTCCCGCGCCCGAGGACGTCTCCCCCGACGAGTTCGCGCGGTTCTACGCCCTGCTGCAGTGCGCGGACGTCGCCGAGGTGGAGAAGAAGTGCCTCGAGATGATTCAGGCGGGCGAGCTCACGGAGGGCGTGCTGAAAGCCGGATTCGCGGTGCTCGAGCAGGCGACGGCGCGCGGGGACGAGAAGGTCATCCCGACCCTGACCGGCCTGTGTCAGTACCTGCTGGAGATGTACCAGCGCCTCGCGGCGCCGCCCGCGCTCGTGCTGGTGGACCAGTTCGTGCAGCTGCTGGACGACGAGGAGAAGGTGCTCGCCGCCATGCGCGCCGCTCTGCTCGCCGAGGACGCGGAGATCGACCTCGCCAAGTTCCTCGAAGCCGTCGCCGAGTTCCTGGTGGCCATCGAGACGCAGGACGCGGAGTTCGAGCGCGACTACGCGCAGATGGGCGACAACCTCACCCCCGAGCAGCTCGAGCAGGTGGGGCAGATGCGCACCATGCGCGCCGGCGCCAAGGCGCAGATGCTCGAGGTGCAGAGGCACGCCGAGTCGCTGCGGTGACGGGCCGTCGCCGTCGCCGTCGCTTCGTCGGACGCGAAAACGTTTTCGACGTTTCGGCGGACGATTCGCGCGTCGAGCGTACGCGGCTCGCGGCCCATACCACAGCCACGGCGTGGTTTTCGTCCCTTTCCCGACGTACGCATGTAGCTCTAGACTATATTATATCACGCGTAGTGCGCTATGACACCGGTACGTCGCACCTCTACGACGTCGACGACGTCGACCGCCGGTTCCTCGGACGAAAGGAGAGTCGTCCGTCAGATGTCGTCGTACGTCACCATCTCCCTGAGCTTCTCGGGCTCCGGAGCGCGGCGCGCGCCGTTCTCCTCCGTCGCCATCGACGCGGCTTTGTTTTTGATCTCCAGCGCGTACAGCGCCGCGTTCGCCGCGGGGTCGCCGGCGCCGCTCTTCCCGCGCGCGAAGGATATCGTCACCGTCTGGTTCGCGACGGCCACGCCGGCGCCCTCGCCCGCCGCCGCCGCCTGCGCGGCGCGCACCGCCTTCGCCGCGCCCTCGGGCTCGGCGAACGTCACGAACCCGAACCGCCGGCCCTCGGCGACGCGCGCATCGTCCACGTTCCCGAAGCGGTACAGCGCCGACGCGAGCGACTCGGCGGCGCACGCCTCGGGCAGGTCGGACACGAACACCACGCGCGGCGCGGAGGGGTCCGCGGACGAAGGCGGCGGCGCGGTGGTCGTCGCGGGGATCGTCGACGCGTACGCCGAAGGCGTCTCGTGGGCTCCCGCGTCACCCGTGGCGTACGCGTACGTCTCGTCCCTCGGTCTTTTGTGCGCCGCGGCGGCGCTCGGCCTCGCCGCCGGGCGTTTCAGCGGAGGCGTTTTCTTTTTCGGAAGCGGCTTCGGGAGCGTCGACGCGTCGCGACTCAAATCTTCCGAGCTCGGTCGGCTCGACGCCTGCTTGGCCTTCCTCTTCTCCGCCTCCACGCGTTTCCTCTCCGCATCACGCGCGAGCATCAGCTTCGCGCGCTCGAACGCGGTCATGGGCTTCTGGTCTCCCCCGCCCGGCGCGTCTTTGGACGGCCCCGAGCCCGCGGCAGAGGACGAAGCCACCGCGGCGGTTCTGCCCGGATCGCCGACGCGGTTCGCACCCGGCGGGGCCGGCCCCGCGGCGACGCCCGCCCTCTGCTTCCGAAGCAGCTCGTACTTCTTCTCGAGCGCGATCTCCGCATCGGACTTCGCCACGAGCTTGATCTTGGGGGGCATGCCGGCTCGCGAACGCGTGCGGTGGCGCCACGCGAACTGGGGCACCGCTCGCCAGACTTCGTTCCAAGGGCCGAAGAAGGGCGCCAAAAATACGACTCACGACTCTGATTCGGGATCTCCCGAAAAACGCGTCGGGTGCGCGTGTCCCCTGTGCGCACAACGAGACCGCACGAGGGGGGGGCTATGAAGGTCGCCTTCATACACCCCGACCTTGGTATCGGGGGCGCCGAGCGGCTGGTCATCGATGCCGCTCTGGAGTTCATGGACGCCGGCCACGAGGTGGTGATGTACACCGGCTACCACGATGTCACGCGGTGCTTCGAAGAAACTCTCGACGAACGCGGCGAACGCGCCGGTTGGGTGCGCGTGCACGGCAGCTGGGTGCCTCGCCACTTTTTCGGGATCTTCCACGCGTTGCTGGCGAACATGCGGTGCCTGTGGGCGACGTGCGCGTTGCTCTTGCACGACCCGGACTGCCAGGTGGTGGTCGTGGACCAGGTGAGCTCGCCGATCGTGCTCCTGCGGTTTCTAATGTCCAACGCCGCGGTGCTCTTCTACTGCCACTTCCCGGATCTGCTCCTCGCGACAAAAGCCTCGTCTCCGCTGCGCCGGCTGTACCGCGCGCCCGTGAACTTCCTGGAGGAGTTCTCCACCGGCCTGGCGCACGGAGTGGTGGTCAACTCGAGGTTCACCGCGGACGTCTTCGCCAAGACGTTCGCGTCGCTGTACCGGAAAGGCACGCACCCGGCGGTGGTGTATCCGGCGGTGGCCGTGGCCACCGCGACATCCTCGCGCGAGCGCCAACCCGCGACGGCGGACGCGCCCGTCGTGTTCCTGTCCGTGAACCGGTTCGAGCGCAAGAAGAATCTGGAGCTGGCGCTGCGCGCGTTCGCGAGGTTCCTCGAGGAAAGGCGCCGTTTGAAACCCGCGTCGCCGTTTGAAACCCGCGCGACGCGCCCGAAGCTGATTCTCGCCGGCGGGTACGACGAGCGCCTTCGCGAGTGCGTCGAAACGCGCGCCTTTCTCGAGGCGGAGGCGCGCGCGCTGGGCGTCGCGGGCGACGTCGAGTTTCGCGTTTCCATCGCCAACGACGAGAAGCGCGCGCTGCTGGAGGCGTGCACGTGCGTGCTGTACACGCCCGCGAACGAGCACTTCGGGATCGTGCCTCTGGAGGCAATGGCCGCGGGAAAGCCCGTCGTGGCGTGCGACAGCGGCGGGCCGAAGGAGAGCGTCGCGCACGGCGTCACCGGCTTCCTGTGCGCGCCCGAGCCGGCGGCGTTCGCGGCGGCGATGGTGCGCGTCGCGGGAGGTCGCGAGGGCCAGGCCGCGGCGCGCCGGATGGGCGTCTTGGCGCGGCAGCGCGTGGAGTGGAAGTTCAGCAGGAAGGCGTTCGGAGACCGAATGCTGGGCCTGATGCCGGGGCTTATTGCCGAGGCGGCGGACGCGCGCCGCCGAAACGCGCGGCGAACGGAAAACGTCGTCAAGTACTCGTGCGCCGTCGCGGCGGCGGCGCTCGTTCTCCGCGCGCTTTTTTCTTTCGGCGCCGTAGTTTGCCGTATTGTAGGTAGGTACAGTAGGTACGCGTAGCCTAATAGCGTGTCACAGTAGAAGTGTCGCGAAAGCGTTTTTTTAGGAAACAGCGGAGCTCTACAGCGTGGTCCCGCGCTGAAAGTTTCGCGCGTCACCTCCGCCGCCGGCCAAGGGGATGTCCCGCATCTCCCTCGACACGCACAAGTACTCCCCCAGCACGGCGGTGATGGCGACGCCGGCGCCGGTGGTGACCCACCAGCCGGCGCCTTTCGGGACGCCCGCCACCGCGCAGCAGCTGGCGAAGTGCACCAGGTACGCCGTCGCGGCGAAATCCAGGCACTTCTTCGCGCGCCCGACCACCACGCACAGAAAGCAAGCGTCCAGGACCGCCGCGCACGCGAATGCCGAGATGAACCGCCTGACGTGAGGGCGGAAAAGGGAAGAGGCGTGAGCTTTTTCTGAAGGCGTTGCTTTTTCCCGCGCACTTTCGTCCAGTCGGCGCCGGTACCCGATGGCGGAGAAGAGTCTCTCGCGAAAGCAGGGAGGGACTCGTGTTTCGCGATCGTTTCCGTGGCTTCGGGGTCGCGCGCGCACCATCCCTCGGCTGTCGACGTCGTGGTCAACGACGAATCGAAGAAGCTTCGAACGGTGAGCCTCTCCGAACCTGCGCCGGGAATGCGGTTCGGCGTCAGCGCGCGGGGAGGAAATACTGAAACCTGGCGCTTTCGTGTTTTGAGCCGGGGAGCCGGGATCTCGGGGACGCGTCGACGCACCGACGAGCACTTCCAGCGTCACGGCCAAGGACAGATAAAACAAGCATTGCATGGTGATCATCTGCGAACGAGACATGTTTGAGGGTGAGCGCTCGGTACTCTCGACGGGGACAACTCGCGCATCGCGAAGCCGTGAAAACGCGCCACGCCACGTACCTGCCCGATGGTCAGCAAAGGGTCGAAGGAGTCCCTCCCGAAGAAACTCCTCAGCCTGCCCTCCGGCCTGGCGCTTTGACTCGCCATGGCGCTCATCGTGATGCGCGCTCGAGCTCAGCGCGCGAGCATCGCACGCCGCGCGCGGGGAAGACTGGCGACGCGGCCGAGTGAGGAGCGTTGTTGCCGTGATGATGATGAGATGATGAAATTAAGTCTTTTTCTCAATTTTTTCTCAACTACCGCTTCGCCTTGGCCTTGCGCGCGCGGTACCTGGGCTCCTCGAGTCCTATTTTCCTCGCGATCCCCGCCGCGCCGCCGTGCTTCTCCAGCGCGCGCGCGATGTCGAACCGGCCGAGCTCCTCGAGCTGCGGGCGGCTGGGCATCACGCCCGGCTCGAGTCCGCGCTCGGCGACGCATCGGCGCACCTCGCGTTCGACGTTTGCGATTTCGTTCCAGTACCCGCGCGGTTTCCGCAGATTCTTGATCCGGCCCAGCTTCGCCGCCACGGCGGCGAACCCGCCGGCGTCCACGATCTCGCGCTCGAGCGCCAGCGCGCCGCGCGCGCGCAGCTCGACGCGGCGCGGCATCGACGGGAAGTCGCCGCCGTACCCCAGCTCGCGGAGCTGCGCCTCGATGCGCCGCATCGGGTCCGCGTCGGACAAACGCCGCAAGCTCGGCGCGCCCGCCGCGCTCGGCGCCAGACGCGCCGCCGCCGGGAAGCGCTCGTTTCCGTTTTCGCTTCCGTTTTCGTTTTCGTTTTCGTTTTC
>Ga0181559_10001707_pt1 | contig 21632 bp, 18 predicted proteins | sample 011ome_21_FD_133752 | JGI IMG/M metagenome (GOLD analysis project Ga0181559, IMG submission 133752) | Coastal salt marsh microbial communities from the Groves Creek Marsh, Skidaway Island, Georgia - 011508AT metaG (megahit assembly) | ecosystem: Environmental > Aquatic > Marine > Intertidal...
CTGGATATCGAATGCACCCGGAATCCAGGTCACCTTCTCGGCCAAGGTGAAACTGAGCTTGATGCCCACCTTGACAGCCTGATCGAATAGCAACAAAGCCGCCACAATCCAAGCGACGTGGGCTGGGCGGCGATCGAAACTCAACGCTTGTCCTGCTGGTTCTTGGCCTCGATGGACATCGTGGCGTGCGGTACGAGGCGCAAACGTTCCTTGGCAATCAACTTGCCCGTCACCCGGCAGACTCCGTAGGTCTTGTTCTTGATGCGCAAGAGGGCATTCTCCAGGTTCATGATGAACTTTTGCTGCCGTGCGGCCAACTGTGCGGTTTCCTCTCGACTCATCGTGTCGCTTCCGTCCTCCATCATCTTGAATGTTGGAGCCGTGTCTTCCGTGCGGTTGTCGTCCTCATAGGACAGGGAACGCTGCAACTGATCATAGTCCGAACGCGCTTGCTCGAGCTTCTTGTTGATCAGGTCCTCGAACTCCTTGAGTTCTGCATCTGAAAATCGCGTTTCAGCCATTTGTCATTGAATGGGGACCATGGCAATGGCCACGGTCAATTGGGGTTCCAATTCCTCGCGCTCCTCACGGGCATCCACAGGAGCCCATTCCAACTGCTCCGCGAGCGTTTCGGTTCGAATATAGTCCAAATTGGATGCTACGGAATCCTGTAATTCCTGAGGGCCGTCCAAGGTCAATGCTATGCGGTCCGTGACTTCCATTCCGGCATCCTTCCTGCGTTGCTGAATGCGGTTCACCAACTCGCGCGCCAAACCCTCGGAACGCAATTCCGGGGTGATCTCGATGTCCAGGGCGACGGTCAATCCACCCTCACCCGCGACCAACCAACCGGGAATGTCTTCGGTCAGGACCTCCACATCGTCCAGGGTCACCTCCACGGTTCCATCGGATACCGCCAAGGTGAACGTACCGCTCTGTTCCAGCACTCGAATGTCTTCCTGACCCATGGCAGCAATGCCGGCTGCGACTTCCTTCATCTGCTTGCCGAATCGAGGGCCCAACTTTTTGAAGTCCGCCTTGAGCCGTTTGGTCAAAATGTCGCTGTCCTCCGCCAACGGCTCCACTGCTTTGACGTTCACCTCCCCTTTCACGAGTTCGGCCACGGCTTCCAAACGCTTTCCGAAACCTGCGTCCAACACGGGAACCAGAATCCGCTTGAGCGGCTGGCGTACCCGAATCTTCTCACGCTTACGCAAGCTGAGGGTGAGCGAACTGAGTCGCTGGGCCAGGGCCATCTGCGCTTCCAGTTCAGCGTCGCGCAAATGTTCCTCCAACGTGGGCCAGTCCGCAAGGTGCACGGATTCAGCACCTCCGAGGTCCTGCCACAACCGGTCGGCATGGAAGGGGGCGATGGGCGACATCAATACGGCCACCGATTGGAGACAGGTATGCAAAGTCTCATAGGCTGCCGCCTTGTCGGCATCCGAGTCGCTCTTCCAGAACCGGCGCCGTCCGAGGCGTACATACCAATTGCTCAGGTCGTCCACCACAAAGGACTGCACCAAGCGGCCTGCGCGGGTCGGTTCAAAGGCGTCGAACGCCGCCTGCACCTCCGAAATACAGGTGTTCAAGCGGCTCAGAATCCAACGGTCGAGTTCAGGGCGGTCCGAGACGGCAGGAGCATCCGAACCCGGCTCAAACCCATCAATCCCCGCATACAGGGCGAAGAAGGCGTAGGTGTTGTGCAAGGTGCCAAAGAACTTCCGTTGCACCTCGCCAATGCCTTCGGTATCAAAACGGAGGTTGTCCCAAGGCTGGGCGTTGGTGATCATGTACCAACGCGTGGCGTCCGGGCCGAATCGCTCCAACGTCTCGAAAGGATTGACTGCATTGCCGAGGCGCTTGGACATCTTCTGTCCGTCCTTGTCCAGCACCAGTCCATTGGAAACCACGTTGCGGTAGGCCACCCTGTCGAAGACCATGGTGGAGATGGCGTGCAGCGTGTAGAACCACCCGCGGGTCTGGTCCACACCCTCTGCGATGAAGTCCGCTGGGTAAGCTGTGCCCCCGGGAGTTCCGTCGGGTCCATCCACGCGCTCGCGGTTCTCGAAGGGGTAGTGCCATTGGGCATAGGGCATGCTGCCGGAATCGAACCACACGTCGATCAGGTCGGCCTCGCGCTCCATGGGCCGCCCGTCCGAGGCGGCGAGTACGATGCCGTCCACGACATGCTTGTGCAGGTCGATGTGGGCGTAGTTCGCGTCGGACATGTCTCCCGGAACGAAATCCGGGAAGGGATGAGCGTCCATCAGACCTGCAGCAACAGCCTCAGTGCATGCGGTGTGCAGCTCCTCCACCGAACCGATGCAGCGCTCCTCGCTTCCGTCCTCCGTGCGCCAGATCGGGATGGGGATACCCCAATAGCGCGAACGGCTGAGGTTCCAATCGTTGAGGTTCTCCAGCCATTTCCCAAAGCGCCCGGTGCCTGTCGCCGCGGGCTTCCATTGGATGGTCGCGTTGAGCTCCTGCATGCGCTCCTTGGCTGCTGTGGCGCGGATGAACCAGCTGTCGAGCGGGTAGTAGAGGACCGGGCGGTCCGTCCGCCAGCAGTGCGGATAGCTGTGCTTGTATTTCTCCACGAGGAAGGCGCGACCACGCGTCTTGAGGTCGATGGCGATCTCAACGTCGACAGACTTCTCGGGCGCATCCTCATCGTGGTATTCGTTCTTGACGAAGCGGCCCGCGAGCGGCCCGCACTCCGGGCGGAACCGGCCCTGCAAATCCACCAAGGGAACGCCTTGGCCCGTGCCATCGTCGACGAGCAACGGTGGTACACCTGCGGCGACGGCCACCCGAGCGTCATCCGCTCCAAAAGTGGGTGCCGTATGCACGATGCCGGTACCATCCTCGGTCGTCACGAAATCACCCGGTATGACCTGAAAGGCGGCTTCAGGGCGCTCCATGGGCTGGGCCCAAGGGATCAACTGCTCGTAGCGGAGCCCGACGAGGTCGCTGCCCTTGACTGTAGCGAGGACCTCCGCCTCAGGGGCATTCTTGCCTCCAAAGTGCTTTCCGAACAGCGCCGCAGCGAGGATGACGATGACTTCCTCCCCGGTGTATCGGTTGGCCGTGCGGACCACACTGTACTCGATGTTGACCCCGATGGTGAGGGCCGTGTTGGACGGCAACGTCCAAGGTGTGGTCGTCCATGCCAAAAGGTCCACGGGCAGGGCGCCACTCGCCCCGTCGGTCCAAGCGCGAACGCGGTCGGCATCCTCTGGTAGCAGGCGAAACTGTGCGACGACCGTGGTGTCGGTCACGTCGCGGTATGCGCCCGGTTGATTGAGCTCATGGCTGCTCAAGCCCGTGCCCGCCTTGGGGCTGTATGGTTGGATGGTATAGCCTTTGTAAATCAGTCCTTTGGTGTGCAATTGCGAGAGCAGCCACCAGACGCTCTCCATGTATTTGGGCTCGTAGGTGACGTAGGGCGCGTCCATGTCGACCCAGTAGCCCATTCTCCGCGTCAAGTCGTTCCACTCCTCGGTGTAACGCATGACCGACTCGCGGCAGGCGTTGTTGTACTCCTCAATGGAAATCTTCTTGCCGATGTCCTCCTTCGTGATGCCCAGCGCTTTCTCGACGCCAAGCTCTACGGGCAATCCGTGTGTGTCCCAGCCTGCCTTACGCTCTACGCGCTTGCCTTTGAGCGTCTGGTAACGACAGAAGATGTCCTTGAGTGCGCGGGCCATGACATGGTGAATGCCCGGCTTGCCGTTGGCCGAAGGGGGGCCCTCAAAGAAAACGAAGCGGTCCTCGGAGGGACGCGACTCCACGCTGCGGCGGAACACGTCGCCGTCCTCCCATTGCTGCATCACTTCCTGCGCCAATCCGGGCAGGTCGAGGGGGCCTCTTTCTGGAAATCGTCGGGTCATCGTGGCGGCTCAACGGATGCGGCTTGAAGTCCAAGCCACACCGGTCGCGCGAAGATAACCCGGAGGTAGGGGCTTTGGAAGCCTTAAACTCGGCTGATTTTCAGCATATTGGACATGCCCGCCTCAGCGATGGGCATGCTCGCGACGTGGATGATATAGTCGCCTTCCTCCACCTTCTCCTCCCTTCGCAGAAGTGACTTTACATCAGAGATGGTGTGATCTGTAGAAATCATGCGGTCGTAATGGAAGGCTTCAACACCCCAACACAGTGCGAGCTGTCCCATGATGGATCGGTTGCTAGTAAAGACGTAGATGAAGGCCCGGGGGCGCTGGCTCGCCACTTTGTAAGCCGTGTAGCCAGAGAAGGTCATGGTGACGATGGCAGATGCCTTGACGCGTTCCGCCAGATCGCAAGCGTTGTAGCAAATGGCGTCCGTCACGAATCTGTCGGAATGCTCTGGTTCAAATATTCCGTTCGCACTGCGCTGGAAGATGTGGGGCTCTTTTTCAATCTCCAACACGATGTCCCGCATCGCCTTGATGACTTCCACCGGATGGGCACCTACTGAAGTCTCGCCGCTGAGCATGACCGCATCTGCTCCGTCGAGTACGGCATTGGCCACATCCGTGACCTCGGCCCTTGTCGGCGCAATGCTCTCAATCATGGACTCCATCATCTGTGTGGCCACGATGACGGGTTTGCCCTGGCGCTGGCACAAGCCAATGATTCGCTTCTGAATCATGGGAACCTGCTGCATGGGAACCTCAACACCGAGGTCACCTCGCGCAATCATCACCGCATCGGTAGCATCCACGATGCCCGCCAGGTCCTCCACAGCCTCGGGCTTTTCGACCTTGGCCACGATGCGGGCATGGCTGTCTGCCGCTTCGATGCGCTCACGCAAATCCACTACATCGGCGGCGGAGCGCACAAAGCTGAGTCCCACCCAATCGACGCCCAATGTGAGCGCAAAAGCAAGGTCTTCCCGGTCCTTTTCCGTCAAGCTCGGCAAACTGATGTCCGTTGAGGGCAGATTGAGCCCCTTGCGAGAGGAGAGAATACCTCCATGCATTACCGTGCATTGCACCTGGTCCTTTCCATTGGTCTCCTGAACCTCCAGGCGGAGTTTTCCATCGTCTAACAAGACAGGCTCACCCGGTCGAACATCTTCGGCAAAATGGGCATAGCTCGTCCATGCCTCATCCGCATTACCCTCACCCTTGCCCACGTGGATGGTGAAAGTTGACCCCGCTTTCAGTAAGGACCCTTCTGCCATTGGACCCACACGAAGCTTTGGGCCCTGCATGTCCGCGAGCAAGGCGGTCTGGGTACCCAATTTGGCGTCTATCTCGCGAACGCGCTCCACCGTGGTGGCATGGGTGGCGTGATCGCCGTGAGAAAAATTCAATCGGATGACGTTCACCCCCTCACAGATCATGGCCTCCAGCACCTCCATAGAGGTGCTGGCAGGTCCTACCGTCGCGATGATTTTGGTGAATTTCTTGGGCATATCCTTTCGTCGTTGCAGTGCTGCTTTCAATCGTAATGCAGCACTTCCTGTTGAGTGATGGCTGTCGTGTCCACAGGAAAACACGCGGCAACCCTTCGCATTTTGCGCAGGGTGTCCATCAATGCATCCGTGCGCTCTCCCATCAGGGATTCAATGCGCAACAGGAAGTCAAAGTGGACCAGCGTGGGGATCATTGCCCCTTCCGGCAGCCGGTTCCAGATCACGTCAAAGGTCCACCCTTCATCATCATCCTCATGTCGCCATACACAATGGCGTGTTTCCGGCCGCCTCTTGTGGGTCACTTCGAGCTCCTGATGGAATTCGAGGTGGGTCCCCAATTGGCGATTCAGGCTCCAACAGAAGCGGTGGCCGGCATCGGCACAACTGACCCCCAGGAAGGCATAGGGAATGGTCTCATCCCCGATGTCGAGCTGTGTGGTGCGCATGCTTGTACCTACCAGTGCCTTGGTCGGCCCTAATCGTCGCCGAAGATATGACGACAGGCCTCGCGCGCAGCAGACTGTTCGGCCGACTTCTTGGACGTTCCTTCTGAAATGCCCATCACCTTGCCTCCGACCATCACCTGCATCTTGTAAAACTGCTGGCCGTCACGCTTGAATTCGCGAACGACCTTGAATTGGATTCTCTTCTTCCGCTTCTGCCCCCATTCATGCAATTTGCTCTTGAAATCGACCGTGGCCTGCAACCTGTGCTCGACATCGAAGCGCTTGAGCAATTGCAGAACGCCACGTTGCGTGCGCGCAAACCCCCTATCTAGGTAGACAGCACCGACTATGGCTTCCATTGCGTTCCCCCGAATGGACGCATGCACCGCACCCTTTCCCGTTTGGGCATCCAAGAGATGTTCCACACCAATTTTCTCTCCCAAATCATTCAATGACTCCCGGCTGACCAAGCGAGCCTTCATGCGGGTCATGTCCCCCTCGTTGCCATCGGGAAACTCGCTGTAAAGGAGGTCAACCACAATCATATCCAAGACAGAGTCCCCAAGAAACTCCAAGCGCTCGTTGCTGGGAAGCCCCTCCTGTTGGCAGGTCAGCGAGCTCGAATGTCGGAACGCCTCGAGATAAGGCGCCATGTTTCGGGGTCTAACCCCAAAATGACGGCGGACAAACCTCCGTATGCGCGACTCCCTATCGTCCCTGCGCAGCAGGGACATTAGAATTTGCGGACGATGACCGAAGCGTTGTGGCCGCCAAAACCAAACGTATTGGAAAGAGCGGCACGAACCGGACGCCCCTTCTTCACATTGAAGGTATAGTCCAGATTCTGATTGAGGGCCGGATCCGGATCGGTCGAGTTGATGGTTGGCGGTATCACGTCCTCGGTGACGGCCATGATACATGCCAAGGTCTCGACCGCACCTGCAGCACCCAGCAAATGACCGGTCATGGATTTGGTGCTGGAAATACTCAATGCTTCTGCATGAGAACCAAACACCTCCTCGATGGCTTTGACCTCCGCCAAGTCACCCAGCGGTGTGGATGTGCCGTGTACGTTCACGTAATCGACATCTTCTGGCTCCATTCCCGCATCCTCCAACGCTGCCCGCATCACATTTCTCGCTCCCAGTCCTTCCGGATGAGGGGCTGTCATGTGGTGAGCATCAGCGGAGGCGCCGCCACCCATTACCTCGCAGATAATGTTGGCGCCCCGAGCCTGGGCATGTTCAAGGGACTCCAACACCAGCGCGCCCGCTCCTTCTCCAAGAACGAAACCGTCGCGGTGGACGTCGAAAGGACGCGATGCTATGGATGGGTTGTCATTGCGTGTAGACAAGGCCTTCATCGCGCTGAAACCGCCAATTCCTGCCTCTACAACGGCTGCCTCTGCACCACCACTGATCATGGCGTCTGCTTTGCCATAGCGAATGGCATTGAAGGCGTCGATGATGGCATTGGTGGCACTGGCGCAAGCCGACACACAAGCGTAGTTCGGACCACGGAAACCAAATTCCATACTGATGTGTCCAGCGCAGATATCGCCGATCATCTTCGGGATGGAGAAAGGATTGAAACGCGGTGTACCATCTCCCTCGACGAAGGCCATGATTTCCTGTTGGAAGGTCAGGATGCCGCCGATACCACTGCCGAAGATGACACCTACGCGATCGGGGTCGAGGCTCGCGTCGGCCAAACCCGAATGGGCCACCGCTTGACGGGCGGCCACGATGCCGTATTGGGCATAGGGATCCAGCTTTCGCGCCTCCTTTCTGTCGAAATGCGCGCTGACGTCCCAATCCTTCAATTCGCAGGCGAACTGCGTCTTGAATTTGGATGCGTCAAATCGGGTGATGGGTCCTGCTCCGCTGACCCCATTTTTGAGGGCATCGAAAAAGGTCGGGATGTCATTGCCTAACGGTGTCAGACAACCCATCCCCGTGACGACAACACGGTTCAGCTCCATGAGGGGCTTACTTCGCGTTTTCGATGTACTCGATGGCTTGGCCGACCGTACCGATTTTCTCGGCTTGATCGTCCGGAATGGCGATGTTGAACTCTTTCTCGAACTCCATGATCAACTCGACGGTATCGAGTGAGTCCGCACCGAGGTCGTTGGTGAAGCCTGCCTCGTCGTTCACTTCAGATGCATCGACGCCGAGCTTGTCGACGATGATAGCGGTCACTTTTTCGCGGATATCAGACATGATTTCAATTATTGCGAATGCGGTGCAAAGTAAAGTCCTGCATTCCAAGTGTGGGACCCTCTGTTGGCGCTTTCCTCAAACTTGCCCACTTGCGCCTTGGGGTTAAGTTTAATCTTTTGATTTACAGAGTTTTATTTCCCTCTATTTTCTGGGGACTCCGCATAAAGGACCCTGATTTCGTCCAAAGTTTTGCGAAAAAGGTTAGGCACAGTGGCCTCCTTTGCGGGCCATCCCACCGGAATATTGAGAAACGCACGCTCATTTTCGGGACGTTGCAGCAACTCCGCCAAGAAATTCATGGGAGACGGCGTATGGGTCAATGCCACCAACCCCGCTTCGTGCAAGGCTGTCAACAAAAGCCCCACTGCAATGCCGCAACTCTCTTGGACATAATAATTGGGGTGTTTCTCACCAGTGGTTTCGTTCACCTCGTGCACCTGACGGAAAACAACGATCAGCGCCGGTGCCTCTTCAATAAAAGGTTTGATGTGGTCTGTTGCGAGGGGTGCAAGGTCCTCCAGCCAACGTTCAGACATGCGTTCAGTGTAGCTCCTGAATTCCTCTTGCTCCACGGCTTGGCGAATCTTCTTGCGCAAGATGGGGTCCGTCACCACGCAGAACGTCCAAGGTTGCTTATGGGCGCCACTCGGCGCTGTGCCTGCAATGCGAATGGCCTCGTCAATGACATCCAAGGGCACGGGATCGGGGCTGAACGAGCGGACGCTTCTTCTTTTTGAAAGATGCTCGTGCAAAGCTTTCAACCTCTCGCGCATCTCGTCGGGGGTGAGGCGAGGCAATCCAAAGGGAATATGTGGGTCACCCTTTTGCCTCACCTTCCCTGCAATTGTTTTCGTATGTCGCGCATCAAATCCGAGGCATAAACAAAAGTGTCCAGCTCCTGGACCCCACTGTCCAGTATGCCTTTGCGGTCCCCGCGCCATGCCACACTTCCATTGTGCAGGAAGTGTATGTTATCGCCGATCTCAATGACGCTGTTCATGTCGTGCGAGATCACAACGGTGGTCGTTCCGTATTCCAAGGTGAGTTCCCGAATCAGGTTGTCAATGACAATGGCAGTCTGTGGATCCAGCCCTGAGTTCGGCTCATCACAAAAGAGGTATTTGGGTCGCCCCGCGATGGCGCGCGCCAGTGCTACCCGCTTTTGCATTCCTCCCGAGACCTCTGCCGGAAACCGGTGTTCGGCCCCTTCCAACTCGACCCGCTGAAGGCACTCCATCGCCCGCTGGCGCCGCTCCTCCGATGACATTTCCGAAAACATACGCAAGGGAAACTCCACGTTTTCCAAAACGGTCATGGAGTCGAACAGCGCCCCTCCTTGGAAGAGCATTCCTATGCGCAGTCGAATGCTCTCCCTCTCCTTCTGACCCATGGCCGTGAAATCTTCCTGACCGTAATGCACGGTTCCGCTGTCCACTTCCAAAAGCCCTACCATACACTTGGTCAATACTGATTTTCCCGACCCGCTCCTGCCAATGATGAAATTCACTTGGCCCGCTTCGAAATCCGCATGGATACCGTGAAGCACCTCTTTGTCCCCAAAGGACTTGCTCACGCCCTTGACCCGAATCATGTGAGAAGCAACTGGGTGATGACCAGATTGGCAATCATCACAATCACCACGCTGTATACGACCGCTTTCGTACTCGACCGCCCCACTTCACGGGCACCCCCAGAGGTGTAAAATCCGTGATAGGCACTGACGCTTGCGATGATCAAGGCGAACACACAGGTCTTGATGAGGGCGTAGGTCACATCAAAAGCCCTGAAATCAATTTGTATCCCGTATTTGAAATCGGCAAAGCTGCTGAGGTCCGCCGTATTGCAAACCCAAGCTCCGGCACCGATTCCAAGCACCATTGATATGACCACGAGGAAGGGGAAGATGAAGAGGGCCGCAACCAATTTGGGCAAGACGAGGTAGGAAATGCTTCGGACCCCCATTACTTCCAATGCGTCGATCTGCTCGGTGACCTGCATCGTACCGATTTGCGAAGCGATGTTTGAGCCCACTTTTCCAGAGAGAATGACGGGGATGATGGTGGGCGCAAACTCCAGGATCATGGTTTGGCGCACTGTGAATCCTATGGTATACGCAGGGATCCAACCGCTCACCTGGTGGGCGGTTTGAATGGCGATGACAGCGCCCATAAAAAGACTGAGCAATGCGACAATACCGATGCTTTGAACCCCGATGGCCTCCAACTCCACCAGAGTGGACTGAATGAATACGCGGCCCTTTTGCGGCCTGCGCAATGCCGACCCGAGGAATGCGAAGTATCGACCGATGTGAAATAGCAGTCCCATGCTCGGTAACGAAGGTACATTCTACTATGCGCCTTCCTTACCCTCGAGACTTGCGGGTTTAAACCAACGGCTCTCCTTTATCTGCCTTAAGCCGTGAGACGAGCTGCTTGACCCACTGTTCTTCATCGCGAGGACAAAGGAGCAGAGCGTCCGGAGTGTCCACGATGATAAAGTCGATCAGGCCCTTGGCTACCACGAGTTTATTGCCTTCTCCCGCCACCATCAATCCTCGGGCGTCTTCCCCAATCAAAGTCACCCCGCTCAGGGCGTTGCCCCGTTCGTCCTTGGGAAGCTTGTCGTAAAGTGAGCCCCAAGTGCCGAGATCACTCCATCCGAAGTCGCCGAGTACAACCCCCACATTGGGAGCTCCTTCCATGATGCCGTAGTCAATCGAGATGTTCTCAGCTGCACCGAAAATGGCCCGAACAGCCTCGGTTTCGCGCTCCGTACCGAAGTCTCCCGCATGTTCCACAAAAAGGCTGTGTAAGTCGGGCAACTGGGCCTCAAACCGATCTTGAATGGTCGCCAGCGACCAGATGAAGATGCCGGAGTTCCAACAAAAGTCACCCGAAGCGATGAACTCTTCGGCCAGCTCGCGGTTCGGCTTCTCCGTGAAGGTGCGAACCTGCTGCAGTCTGCTGTCAATCGCTCCAGGAAGCCCTTCATATTGGATGTAGCCGTAACCGGTATCAGGCCGGGTGGGGGTAATGCCAAGCGTGAGCAACTGGTTCGATTCGGACGCTTGACGGACGGCTACGTCCAGCACGTCCCTGAAACCCTTTTCATCCTCGATCAGGTGATCTGCAGAGGCCACCACAATGGTGGCATTGGGGTCTTTTCTGGCGATGCTGTGATGGGCGTAGGCAAGACAAGGTGCGGTATTTCGCATGAAAGGCTCACACAAAATCTGGTCTTCAGGGAGCCCCGGAAGTTGTGCCATAACATCTTCCTTGTAGCGGACATTGGTTACCACGTACATGCGCTCATATGGGAGCATGGGCTCCAGCCGGTCTGCCGTCATCTGGATGAGGGTCCTGCCGCGGTCGAGAATATCCAAGAACTGCTTCGGTCTACCCGATCGGCTCATCGGCCAGAAGCGGGAGCCGACTCCGCCCGCCATGATGACGGCATAAGTGTGGTCGTGTAGGGCCATTGGGCAGTGACTTGGTGTTCAGCGGGCAAAGTTAATGACCGGTTCGCGGGCGCCGGAATCGCAGAAAAGGAAGGGCATGTCTTACACTTCGGCTTTCTTTTCCTTTGCGTGCGATGAACATTGCGATGGGGAGAGCATTCCACCATCGTCAACGCGAATGCCACAAGGACAAGGCTCGGCCAAGGAAAATTCCGGAAGCGACCTCGCATCATCGCTTTCCAGTCATGTCGGCAGGGACGACCCAACGATCGTATTCCTCGGATGTAAGGTGGCCCAAAGACAAGGCTGCCGCCTTCAGGGTGGTGCCTTCTTCGTGGGCCTTTTGAGCAATGGCAGCGGCCTTGTAATAGCCAATGTGCGGGTTCAGTGCTGTCACCAACATCAGACTGTCGCCCACGAGCTGATCAATGCGGGCGCGGTTGGGACGGATGCCCTCTACGCAGCGCTCCGCAAAGGAAGCGCAAGCCTCGCCCAGCAGACGAGCAGACTCCAAGATGTTGCGCGCCATCATCGGCTTGAACACGTTGAGCTCGAAATGGCCTTGGGCCCCCCCCACGGTAATGGCTACGTCATTGCCCATCACCTGTGCGCACACCATGGTCAATGCCTCGGCCTGTGTGGGGTTGACCTTTCCAGGCATGATGCTCGAACCGGGTTCGTTGGCGGGCAGTGCAAGTTCGCCTATGCCGCTGCGCGGACCGGAGCCCATGGTCCGGATATCGTGGGCAATCTTGTTGCAACTCACCGCAAGCTGCTTGAGCGCGCCGTGCGCTTCGACCACTGCGTCGTGAGATGCGAGGGCTTCAAACTTGTTGGGCGCAGACACGAAGGAGTGCCCCGTGGATTCTGCCATGTAGCCCGCCACCTTTTCGGCATAGCCTTCTGGAGCATTCAGGCCGGTTCCCACAGCGGTTCCACCCAAGGCGAGTTCCGCCAGGTGGTGCAGCGTGTTTCGAACGGCGCGCATACCGTGGTCGAGTTGGGCCACATAGCCGCCGAACTCTTGACCGAGCGTGAGCGGTGTGGCGTCCATCATATGGGTGCGGCCAATCTTCACGATGTCCTTCATCTCTTCTGCCTTGTCAGCAAGCGCATCGCGCAACCGCTGCACTCCCGGCAAGGTGGTCCTCACGATGCGGTCATAGGCGGCCAAGTGCATCGCTGTGGGGAAGGTGTCATTGGAACTTTGCGACTTGTTGGCGTCGTCGTTGGGATGCACGGGGCGCTCCCCTGTACCGAGGGTGCCACCAGCCAAGACATGGGCGCGGTTGGCGATGACCTCGTTTACGTTCATGTTGGACTGCGTGCCTGAACCCGTCTGCCAAACGACCAGAGGAAAGCAATCATCCAGATCGCCCGCGATGATTTCGCGACAAACCGCCACGATAAGGTCTCTTTTCTCTGGTGCCAGCACACCGAGATCGGCATTGGCACGGGCAGCAGCCATCTTCAAGTGGCCAAAGGCGTGCACCACCTCAATGGGCATGCTCCCGGCAGGGCCGATGGGGAAATTGTGACGACTGCGCTCGGTCTGAGCACCCCAATACTGGTCTGCGGGTACCGCCACCTCGCCAAGGGTGTCCTTTTCAATCCGGGTATTCATGGTGTCCTATTTACAACTCCTGCGCAGACCGCTCAGAGGCCGCGTGCATGAGGTTGGCCTTGAGCATGGCCTCGATGTCACCGTTCAGTACGGCGTCAGTGTTGGAAGTCTCAAAACTGGAACGCAGGTCCTTGACCATCTTGTATGGCTGCAGGACATAAGAGCGAATCTGTGAGCCCCATTCGATTTTCTTCTTGCCCGCCTCAATCTCTGCGCGGGCCTCGTTACGCTTGGCCATTTCCATCTCGTACAGCTGGGATTTCAGGAGCTGAATGGCTTTTTCCTTATTCCCGAGCTGCGAGCGTGTCTCGGTGTTGTCAATGATGATGCCGGTGGGCTTGTGCCTGAGGCGTACCCCCGTTTCCACTTTGTTCACGTTCTGTCCACCTGCTCCGCCGGAACGGAAGGTGTCCCATGTGATATCGGACGGGTTGACCTCGATTTCGATGCTGTCGTCAACCAAGGGATACACGTAAACGGAGACGAAAGAAGTGTGTCGCCGCGCCTGTGAATCGTAAGGACTGATTCGCACGAGGCGGTGCACTCCGTTTTCACCTTTGAGCATGCCAAACGCATAATCGCCGTCGACTTCCATGGTGATCTGCTTGATGCCCGCCACATCGCCATCCTGGCGGTCGATTTCCTTGACCTTGAATCCCGCCTTGTCTGCGTACATGGTGTACATACGAAGCAACATTCCGGCCCAATCACAGGATTCTGTTCCTCCTGCCCCAGCTGTAATCTGGATAACCGCATTGAGTCCGTCCGCCTCATCGGAGAGCATCTGCTTGAACTCCAATTCCTCGATGCATGCGATGAGCCCGTCATACTGGGCCACAACCTCCTCTTCCGTGCTCTCGCCTTCTTTGAAAAAATCGAAAAGGACCTGCAAATCCTCGATGGCCGTCTCGGCCTTTTCGTACTCCTCGACCCACGCTTTCCGGCCCCTCATCCGGCGCATCACCTTTTCTGCCTCCTTCGCATCGTTCCAGAACTCCGGATCCTGGGAGAGTTTCTCATCTTCCTGGATGTCGATGCGCTTCTGTTCGATGGCGAGGTAGCCCTTCAGCGCGAGCACGCGCTCACTGGCGGATTGGATTTGATCGGCATTCACCATGGGGCGTCAAATTTACGGTCGTCTACCTCCTCCTCCACGGCAGAGCGCGCCAACTCCAAATCAAACCCCCACCTCAACAGTGCACCCACCGTTTGGGACCTGTCTTCATCCTCTCGTCCCAAGCGTCGTCGCTTGACAGCCCTCCGCGCAGCATCACGAATGTCTTCCTCGGAAACACAGGCGAGCGCGCGGTCCACCCATTTGTCTTCCAAACGATGTACCTGCCGCAAAGCGGCTTTCACCTTGCCAGGACCCCAACCTTTGATTCTCACATGGTCCAAGGCAAAAGCCTCGGAAAAGCGCTTTTCGTCTAAATAACCCTCCTTTTTCAACTGTTCGATTAACCCCTCAGATTGCTCCAGAACACCCCAAGAAACCAGCTTTCGGTGCACCTGTTCAGGGGAACGCTCGGCACGCGCGCACCAATGTCGTATCTTCGAGGAAACATCCTTTTTTACTTCCACGGAGCGGAATCTACGGACCACAGCCCGCATGGAGTTGCCAATTGCAAACCGTCGGGAACGCCTGACGAAGCCAACAGAACAAGATGAAAGCCGAGATCAATCAGCGCATTGCCACGTTGCTGGAGAACCCGGAGATCGAATCGGTGCGGGTAGAAGTCCGCACTGCATTCGAAGTGTACAAGGATGCCCGGGAAAAGGATATCGCCGCCCAAAAGGCAGCATTTGACCAAGAGGAGCGCCCAGCCCCAGAACCAGGTGAGGAGCCCTTGCGGTTCACCTACACGCCCGATGAGGAAGACGCTCGGAATAGCGAGATGTACACGTCTTTCCGCGAGCGTGAAAAGGTGTGGCGAGAGAAAGTAGCAGCCGAGCAACGGGCCAACCTCGAGAAGAAACAGACCGTCCTCAATTCTATGAAGGAGTTGGTGGCCAATGAAGAACACATCGGCAAGATGTTCGATGCCTTCAATGCGCTAACCGAAGAGTGGAATGCCGTGGGAAATGTTCCCGGCGATCAGTACCGTGAAATCCACGACTCCTGGCACCGACTTAGGGACGAATTCTTCTACAACGTCAACATTTACAAGCAACTTCAGGACCATGACCTTCAAGTCAACCTGAAGAGAAAGGAAGACTTGATTACCCAGGCCGAACAGTTGAGCTCGGTTACGGATCTCAAGGAAAAGGAACTCCTTGCCCGGAGTTACATGAAGGCGTGGTTCGACATCGGACCGAGTCCCAGAGAGACTTATGAGCAAATGGCCGATACCTTCTTCGGTCACACCCGCGGCGCACTCGATGAAATCAAAGCGCATTACGATAGCATTCGCGAGGGCATGCAGAAGAACCTCGAGGCCAAACAAGCGTTGGTCGAAGAGGTGCGAACCCTGCTAGAGGAGGAAATCACGGACTCCGGTGCTTGGCCAGCCCAAGCGGATAAAGTGAAGGACGTCCAGAAGCGCTGGAGAGAAGTGGGGTTTGCAGGACGAAAGGATGAACAGGAAGTCTGGGATCAATTCCGCGGCCTATGTGACCTCTTCTTCCAGAAACGCGATGCGGCCTTTTCAGACGTGAGGGAGGCCCAATCCAAGGTGCGTGATCGCAAGAAGAAAATCGCTGAAGAGGCCGCAGGCTTGGCAGAGAGTACGGATTGGAAGAACACCGCCGACCGTTTGATGGCCCTCCAAAAAGAGTGGAAGGACTTGGGCTCGGCTGGTCCCCGGGACGAAAACCGTCTGTGGCGGAAATTCCGCGGTGCCTGCGATCAGTTCTTCTCTGCGCGCAAATCGCAATTCGCCGATAGGGACAAGGAATACAGGGCCAACCAGAAAGCAAAGGAGGAACTCATCAAGGAAATCGAGGCCTTCGAACTCAGTGGAAAGCACAGCAACGACCTCGCTTCGCTCAAGGCATATTCACAGCGCTGGGCAGAAAGTGGGCATGTGCCGCGTCGGGTTTTCGAGCAGATTGTGGACCGATACCGGACCGCTATGGATGCCAAATTCGATGCCCTTGGAGAGAAGCGGAGTGAACGTTCTGTAGAAGCTTACCAGCAAAGGGTGAACAGCTTGGTTTCTGGGGAAGGTGCGGACCACATGGCGCGTAAGGAGGATCGCATTCTCAGGGAGAAGATGGACCGACTGCGGAAACGCGTGACCCAGTACGAGAACAACATGAGCATCTTCACCGGAAAAGGAGCTGCCTCCATCATGGCCGACTTCCAGAAGAAGATTGAAGTGGACCGCCGGGAAATGGAGGAAATCAAGAAAAAACTCAAGATGCTGCGCGATGCCCGTCAAGGGCAGACTCCCTCTTGATTTTGTTGTTCACATAAGCTGAGTGCAAGTCCCTGAGTCTCTCAGGTAGGTGCATGCGGTCGGCCTGCTTGTCCAGGACATCGAGCACCGAAAACTCTTGGACGGCCTCCCGCAATTCTTCCACCCCATGGCCTGTCAAGAAAATCACAGGATGTTCCAAATGAAGAGAGCGCATGAGTTGAAGGAATTCCACGCCATCAATGGTGGGCATGACCGAATCCAAGAGAACAAGATCCAATTCTTGAGAAGTCAAAATGCCGACCGCTTCGAGTGCATCCGAGGAAACCTCCATGTGGATGCCCGCCCGCATTAATTGCATCTGAGTGATGGTCAAGGCCATCTCATCGTCGTCTATGTAAAGGACGCTCAAAGGGTTTTTCAAAGACTCCATGCAGGGGCAAAAATCCGAAGATTGCATGGGCGGCCCGGTAGCCAATTAGACCATGCGGTTGTGGGAATTATCCGTCAATCTTGAAGTTGGGCATAACAAGGCCCATTCCAGTCCAACCTCTGATTTCCATGGTATCCAGCATGCCTTGTAACACCCCTATGGTCCGCTTCGCTGCCTTCTCACTGTCGTGCATGACAGTGATGGAGCCGGGTGCAAAGTGGCGCAGTGTAGTATCGAGGCATTCCTCGGGTGTCCTTCGGGTGTCGAAATCGCCTGTCAGTATATCCCACATTACAATTTCACTGCGCACCGCAATCGCCCTGGCTTGAGCGCGTCTCATTCTTCCGTAGGGCGGACGGAAAAGACCGCTCCCTGTAATTTCTTCGCATTCAAGAAAACTCCGCAGGTACTGAAAGTGGCCCGTTGTCCAACCCGACTCGTGCCCCATGGTGTGATTGCCCCAGCTGTGCCCTTCCTTCCGAATCCGGTCAAATACCGCCGGGTGCTTTTCAATGTTGTTTCCTACACAGAAAAAAGTGGCTTTGTGCCCTGCTTCACCAAGCATGTCAAGGATGCGGGGCGTCCACTCCGGATGAGGACCATCGTCAAAAGTCAAAAACACATTTTCCGTTCCCTGCTCACCTGTCCACCGGAATTCCGGAAATAAGGCGGGAACAGCTGAGGGTATGCGGGTGGCGTACACGGTTGCAATTTCAGTCACAAGTCGCACACCTTGGTTGCCTCGGTATCTTCGCGCCTTCACCTCTCGGGTATGGAGTACGATTTCAAAGCCATCGAAGACAAATGGCGCGGGCGCTGGGTTGAGCAAGAGACCTATGCCGTCAAGGAAGACGCGAACCGGAAGAAATTCTACGTGCTGGATATGTTCCCTTACCCGAGTGGAGCCGGCCTGCACGTGGGCCATCCCCTGGGCTACATCGCTTCGGATGTCATCGCCCGCTACAAGCGGCAATGTGGATTCAACGTCCTTCACCCACAGGGGTACGACAGCTTTGGACTGCCGGCCGAGCAATACGCCATTCAAACCGGTCAGCACCCCGCCATCACCACCGAGCGCAACATCGCGCGTTACCGGAGCCAGCTCGACCTCTTGGGTTTCAGCTATGATTGGAACCGCGAGGTACGGACCAGCAGCCCTGACTACTACCGCTGGACGCAGTGGATTTTTGCCCGCCTCTTCGAACACGGCTACGACCGTCAAGCAGACAAGGCCATGGCGATTTCCGACCTGGTCTCGGCATTCTCCGAATCCGGCAATGCTGGCCTGGATTGGGCATACGGAAAGGACACCCTCAACGAGGCCGGTCAAAGCCTCTGGGGTTCCTCTTTCGATGGGTCATTCTCGGCCGATCAATGGAACGCCCTGGATGAAGCTGGACACAGCAGCGTCCTGATGGCCTATCGCCTCGCCTACCTCGCCGACAGCGAAGTCAATTGGTGTCCTGCATTGGGCACAGTGCTCGCCAACGACGAAGTCATCGGAGGGAAAAGCGAGCGGGGCGGCCACCCGGTCGTCCGCAAGAAGATGCGCCAGTGGATGATGCGCATCACCGCCTATGCCGACCGCCTGCTGGAAGGCCTGGATACCATCGATTGGTCGGAAAGCATTAAGGAGGTGCAGCGCAATTGGATCGGCAAATCCACCGGTTCTCAACTTCGGTTTGAGATCGATGGGCACGCCGGCCAGCAAATCGAAGTCTTCTCAACCCGACCCGACACCCTGCACGGCGCCAACTTCCTGGTGCTCGCGCCGGAGCACGACCTGGTGGACGTCATCACGACATCCGCCCAGCGCGAGGCTGTCGAAGCCTATGTAAAGGAAACCGCTTCACGCAGCGAGCGCGAACGTATGGCGGGAGACCGCGGTATGACAGGGTGCTTTACCGGTGCCCAAGCCGTTCACCCCCTGACCGGTGACGCCATGCCCATCTGGATTGCCGACTACGTACTGGCCGGATACGGAACGGGAGCCGTCATGGCGGTTCCAGCGGGCGACCAACGCGACTGGGAGTTCGCCAAGGCCTTCGGTCTGCCCATTCCGCCCATTTTCGAAGGGCATGATGTCGAGACAGGCGCTCAGGCTGACAAGCAAGCCGTTCTGTGCAACAGCGGAGATTGGGATGGACTGCGGTGCGAGGAAGCCTTGCCTCGTGCCGTTGCCGAGACCGCTGCTGCCGGTTTCGCGGAACCTCGGGTCAACTACCGGCTGCGCGATGCCGTTTTCAGCCGCCAACGCTATTGGGGCGAGCCCTTCCCTGTTTACTACGAGGGAGGCGTGCCGCAATTGTTGGAGGACACCCAGGTCCTACTTCCTGAAGTGGACGCCTACCTGCCTACGGAGGACGGAGATCCGCCCCTGGCCCGGGCCGAGCACTGGAATGTGCAGCGCGGCGACCGTATGGAATACAACACCATGCCCGGTTGGGCGGGATCGAGCTGGTACTTCCTGCGCTACATGGACCCCCACAACTCCGAATCATTGTGCGACCGCTCCAAAAGTGATTACTGGGGCCAAGTCGATTTGTACGTGGGCGGAGCAGAGCATGGGACCGGGCACCTCTTGTACAGCCGTTTCTGGACCAAGTTCCTTTTCGACCTCGACCTCATTGGGTTTGAAGAGCCCTTCGCCAAGATGATCAACCAGGGGATGATCCTCGGTCGCAGCAGCTTTGTGTATCGCGTGGAGGGTACCCACACCTTTGTCTCCTTCGAGCAGCGGAAGGCGCACCGCACCCAGCGGCTGCACGTGGACATCAGCCTGGTGAAGAACGATGTGCTCGACCTCGATGGCTTCAAGGCCTGGCGCCCTGAGTTTGCCCATGCCGAGTTCATTCTGGACGATGAGGGACAATACCGATGCGGAAGCGAGGTGGAGAAGATGTCCAAATCCAAGTACAACGTCGAGAACCCGGACGACCTTGTTGAGCGTTACGGTGCGGACACATTGCGCTGTTATGAGATGTTCCTCGGTCCTCTCGAACAAGCCAAGCCTTGGGATACGCAGGGCATCAATGGCGTGCATGGGTTCCTGCGCAAGCTATCACGGCTCTACCGCAATGCTGACGGCGAGGTGCTGGTCACGGACGGTACACCCTCCCCGGAGGCGGAGCGGACCCTGCACAAGACCATCAAGAAAGTCACGGAAGACCTAGAACGTCTGAGCTGGAACACCGTGGTGAGCGCCTTGATGATCGGGGTCAACGAACTCACCGAAGCGGGCGCCCGCGAGCGCGCCGTGCTGCAGCCCCTGGCAGCCATCCTTGCGCCCTATGCACCGCATCTGGCAGAGGAGCTCTGGGAACTTTGCGGCGGTCAAGGCTCCGTGGTCGATGCGGATTGGCCGAAATGGGACGCGGCCAAGCTGGTTGAAGCCGAGGTCCAATACCCGGTTCAGTTCAACGGCAAGGTGCGTTTCCAATTCAGCGCAGCGACGGACGCATCACCCTCGGATGTGGAGGCTGCGGTTCTGGCCGATGAGCGCACGGCCAGGCAGCTCGATGGTCGATCTCCCAAGAAAGTGATCGTCGTACCCGGACGGATCATCAACATCGTCGGCTAGGCTCTTTCCCTCCAGATGTGGAGCCGGACCTGTCCATTGGATGTTCCGATTATACCCGTCGTGCACCTGTTCTTTTCTTCGACGAATTGTCTGAAATTGTCGACTACTGCGATTTTATTTGTCATTCGTCGATTTATTTCGCATATTTGTAGGACTTATCTTGATGCTATTCGCTTATTCCAAAGGCACCATGAACCCCTACCACTTGCTTCTCGGGCTGTTTTTCGCCCTGTTCTGTAGTACCCCCTCCTTCACTCAGTCGATCAATTCGGCCCCAGCTCCTGAAGGATATGACCTCTCTATTGAAGTCGTCTCCGAGGACATCGGCATCCTGGCCGGTGCGCTGGGTGTGACGGACCTGACCGGGTACTCATGTTCTCGGATTTACGTCACCATGAACAATGCGACCGACTTTATGTCGTCCGTATCCGGTGATGCTACCAATCCTACGTACATCAACACCACCACAAACTTCTACCACGCCGCCCTGGGTGCTGCGACGCCCAACGGAATCAACAGCATTCTGTTTGCGGTCTACCCAGACCTGGCCTATGACAGTTGGATAACCATTGGTTTGGAAGGTGTCCCCGACGCCCTTGCCGGAGAGGCCGCGGTCAGTACTGTGCAGGCCACCTCAAACCCTTGGGTCACCAATTTTGATCCGGGTGGCGGAATTGACGGAGGCAATATTGTCATCGATGACCTCATCGGTGGCGCTTGGTATGCCTTGAATGGTGATGCCAACGGCATCGCAGGCGACGACCTGAAAGTCCTTGTGGGTCAGTTCACTACCACTGGAGAAATCAGCGGTCAGATGTACTGTCAAGTCTTCATCCAAGGCGATGGCCAGGATGAATTCCGCGACACCTTCTATTTCGGTGCCGGTTCGGAAGTCGACGGATGCACGGACGCCAGCGCATGCAATTACAACGCTGAGGCCACGACGGACGATGGATCCTGTGAATTTCCGCTCGACCTGTATGGAGCGGCCAACGTCAACTGCGATGGCAACTGCCTCAACGATGCCGACCTCGATGGAATTTGCGACGAGGACGAAGTCGGCGGTTGTCAGGACGCCAGCGCCTGTAACTACGACGCTTCCGCTACAGA
>Ga0181559_10001710_pt1 | contig 21613 bp, 12 predicted proteins | sample 011ome_21_FD_133752 | JGI IMG/M metagenome (GOLD analysis project Ga0181559, IMG submission 133752) | Coastal salt marsh microbial communities from the Groves Creek Marsh, Skidaway Island, Georgia - 011508AT metaG (megahit assembly) | ecosystem: Environmental > Aquatic > Marine > Intertidal...
GATCTTGGCTTTCTTCATCGATGTCTAAAGTTCGCACCGCGACAACCCGAATACAGGCAAGGAAGAGATCACTATGACTTTGTCACGAATGTTCCTATCAACCAAAACACGCTTTGTGCTGACTTGTGTTCACAGTTCGAAGCATTCGAATCGAATGATTTGGATGAGTACCGATGTTTTATGCAGCAGATTCGTTTAGATCGCTATGATCGGAGCGATTGGCATTGGCGACATTAGTCGGGTGATCTCGCACTCCCCTGATAAAAAATTAAACGAGCGAATTGGTTTCATGAAGTCGATACCCGCGTCGCTTGCTCAGAGTCTAAGAGTAAGTGGGCAGTCACACCTTTTAAGCTTCCTTGATTCGCTGAATCCGGTTGATTATCAACGTTTGGTTGGCCAGTTAATGTCTGTAGATTGGCCATTGATAAGGAACTTGGTCTCAACTGGATTTACAGTGGTTGAGGAAGGAGAAGAAGATTTTGAACCCCCAGTCGCGGTTCGAGCGAACGGGGAAGGAGTCGCCTGGTCTATTTCAGACGCTGAAGATGCAGGCGTCACTGCTTTACGAGCAGGTGCAGTTGCTGCCGTTGTGGTCGCAGGTGGCCAAGGCACAAGATTAGGATTTGAGCATCCGAAGGGAATGCTGCCGATCGGACCCGTATCGAATCGCACTTTGTTTCAAATAATTGCGGATCGTCTGAAAGCAACGGGGTTGAGATACGGTGTAAAAATACCTTTGTACCTGATGACTAGTGATGCGACACATCAGGAAACCGTTAGTTATTTCTCGAGTAACAATTACCTAGGGTTAGATCCAAGCGAACTCGTCATTTTCAAGCAGGGTACGATGCCTGCCGTGGATATATCGACGGGGCTTTGCTTGATGGCGGCACCGAATTCCTTAGCTCTTAGTCCCGATGGGCATGGCGGCACTCTCGCCGCGTTACAAAAAAACGGATGCTTGGATGACGCAGAAAGTCGCGGAGTTAAGCATCTCGCTTACATTCAGGTAGACAATCCGCTTGCCCAATTATGCGACCCAGTCTTTTTGGGTCATCATCTTTTGTCGGGAAGTGAGATGACGACTCAAGTCGTCAAGAAAAGGTACCCACTGGAGAAGGTGGGAAATGTTGTGCGAGTTGGCGAGAAGGTTCGGATAGTTGAATACAGCGATTTACCTGAGCACTCTGCAAAGCAAACCAATGAGGATGGAGAACTGCGGTTTTGGGCGGGTAACATTGCAGTTCATCTCATAGAGCTTCCGTTTCTTCGCCGTTCTTTGACCCAAGCTGACTCGCTGCCATTTCACCGAGCTTTTAAGCAAGTTCCCTATGTCGATCGATCAGGTCAGAGAATTAATCCTAGCGAGCCAAATGCAGTCAAATTCGAGAGGTTTATTTTTGACCTCTTGCCTCATGCCAAAAATGCTCTGGTGGTCGAGGCTGATCCTGCTTTCGCCTTTGCTCCCGTAAAGAACGCAGCTGGATCCGAAACCGATACCGCGGAATTGGCGAAAGATGCGTGCAGCAATTTGCACAAGGGTTGGCTGGAAAGACTTGGTATTACCGTGGCAGAGGGGGTGCGGGTCGAAATCAACCCCCTATTCGCGTTAGACATGTCAGAGTTAGCGACCAAGGTTAGCAGAGATCAAGAATTTCTTGAGGACCATTATTTCTGCTCTTGATTAAGATTTACCTTATTCATCTGCCAGTTTTCAGAGGACAAGAGGATAGGTTATCTGCCCTCTAAGTGGTCAATCTTCGGAACTTCCTTATCAGAAAAGTGTTTTACAGATTAGAATTCGCGATTCAATGCGATCAGCAGCAACTTCGTTTTTACTGGAATTCGATGAGAAATAGACAGTCTCGAGCGTGGAGAAGTAACCAGATTCGGTTTGGTGGAACCGGGTTGGTCGTTCTCGTCTGTTTGCTTTTGGTTGGAGTTTCCGCCGCAGCTGGATACCGAGTCTTTTACGCAAATGATGGACGCGTCGACACAGCGAAACTCATTCGCGATACCGCATCGCGAGCACCTTTCGATCACATCGTGCTTGAGCAAGGTGAAATCGAGAGTAGCAGTAATCAAGTTGTCACCTGCGATGTCAAATCGCGCGGCGGGAGCGGTGTTGCAATTTTATGGGTCGTTGATGAGGGGACGAAAGTCAAAAAAGGTGAGAAACTTGTTGAGCTAGATTCCTCGGAGCTTGAGGCACGAGAGAAAGAACAGAAAATCGCGGTAATCACTGCGGAAGCAAGGTTGGCAACCGCGGAGGCTCAGCTTGAACAGGCCAAGATCGCTCGTAAAGAGTACTTAGAGGGGCAGTACACCACCGATGAAAAGACCATCATGGCAGAAAAAGCGATCGCTGAGCAGGATCTCAGGAAAGCCAAGCTTGCGATCGAAAGTAGTGAGAGGCTCGTCTCGAAGGGTTTGGTAAAATCCCTGCAGCTCGAAGCCGATCGATTCGCCGTCGCAAATGCGCAGAACAAGCTGGGCGTGGCTGATGCAAAGCTACAGGTTCTGCAGAACCTGACCAAACAAAAGATGCTTGTGCAGTACGATAGTGATATCGAAGCCGCAACCGCCTCAAGATCTGCAGCAGAAAGTGAACTGCTGGAGGAGAAGTCGGAATACGAGGACATCACACTGCAGATTCAAAAGTGTATTCTTTACGCGCCCGCTGATGGTGTCGTTGTCCATGCAAATCGATACAGCAGCCGAGGCGGTAGTGCAGAATTCGTTGTTGAGGCGGGAGCCACCGCGCGAGAGAGACAGGAGTTAATCCGACTGCCGGATCCAACATTGATGCAGGTCAGTTGCAAAATTAATGAATCGCGAGTAACCCTTATTCGTGAGGGAATGCCGGCCAAGTTATCTGTTGACGCAATTCCAGGGCTGAAGCTGGTAGGTCGAGTGAAAAAAGTAAACCGCTATGCGGAGCCTGGTAGTTGGATGAGCTCGTCCGTCAAGGAATATGCCACCATCATTGAGATCATTGATCCTCCAGAAAATATTCGCACCGGGATGACGGCCGAGGCGCAGATCTTTGTGGAGCAACTGCCTGATGCGCTTCAGGTACCCATTCAATCTTTGTACGAACACGGTGAGGAGTTTTATACGCTTGTTCAAAGGGGTGAAGACCAATTCGACACTGTCGTCGTCGACGTTCAGGCTACGAACGATAAAATGGCGGCTGTTAGGAGCGGTATCGAAGAGGGTGATTCTGTTATTTTGAATCTCAGGGATCATTTGGACCTGATGGATTTGCCCGAGCTGGTTATAGAAGACAACAGTTCAATGAGGGATATTTCTACAGATGCTGGTCCAGAATCTTCTGGTCCTAGTCGGGATTCGGGTGGCGAAGAAAATTCACGCGGTGGGGGTCCCGGTCAACGAGAAGGTGGATTTGGTGGCGGTCCTCCCGGAGGTCCGCGTGGTGGACAAGGCGGAGGAGGAAGGCCTGATCTAGGAACGATTGTTGCACGCAGCATGGAGCGTAACGATACCGATGGTGATGGCAAGTTATCCGCCTCCGAAATCGAGGCCATCGATAGCCAATTTCGTGACGGCGTGAAAGCCGCAGATTCAGATGGAGACGGGGTCGTCACCAAGGACGAATTAACCAAGTCGATTCAGGCTCGTATGGGTGGCGGCGGAGGTCGCCAATGATTGATGCAAATGTGAGTGCGAAGCAAAATTTGCAACGAGGTGGTCGCATGGCTACCTCAATTCGCAATTTGACAAAAGAGTATGTGTTGAAGAGCGAAACGGTTCGTGCTTTGAGGGGTGTCTCATTCGATGTTCCCGAAGGTGATTACGTAGCGATCATGGGTCCATCCGGTAGCGGTAAAAGTACGCTGCTGAATCTACTTGGTTGTCTCGATAAACCGACCAGCGGCAGTCTGTTCTTAGGTGACGACGATATTGCACAAATGACGGATGATCAGTTGGCGGATATACGCAGCCAACGAATTGGTTTCGTTTTTCAGTCCTACAACCTCATTCAGCAGTTGAGCGTCGTCGAAAACATTCAGGTTCCACTCTATTATCAGGGAAAATTGGGAAGTGCCGAGCGTGAGCGCGCAATCCGTCTTGCCGAACGAGTTGGACTGAAGGATCGTCTAGATCATCGTCCATCGCAGTTATCTGGTGGGCAGCAGCAACGTGTTGCAATTGCAAGAAGCCTTGTCAATGATCCTCTTTTTGTTCTAGCTGATGAGTCGACGGGAAACCTCGACTCCGCGACAACGGACGAAATCTTGGCTTTATTTGATGAGTTGAATGAGGAAGGTCGTACGATCATTCTTGTGACGCACGAAGATGACGTTGCGGAGCGTGCCAAAAGAGTTGTTCGTCTAAAGGATGGCATGCTGCATACGGACGAAATTATTTCAGAAGAAAAGCGAGCGGCAGCAAGGGACTCGCAGCGTGCTGCCGTCGAAGAACTTCTTAGGAAGCAATAGGCTTATCGATTAAGGTCACTCATGCTTTGGCTTAGAACTTGGAAGCTGGGAACAAAGAGTCTTGCTCTTCATCCGCTTCGCACCGGATTGACAATGCTCGGCATCATGATTGGTGTTTGGGCTGTGATCGTGCTAACTGCGATCAGTCAAGGTGCGAGCGACCAGGTTCAAAAACAGATCGAGTCACTCGGTTCGACGACGATTATTGTTCGCAGTCAAAAGCCAACCGAAGATAAGCTTACAGGAATGGGAGCTTCAAAGTACGGTCTTCTGAGAAGTGATCTGGAGCAAATTTTGGCAAATGTGCCGACGATCAAAACAGCTATTCCTATCCGAGAAATCAGGCGTCAATTCACCTACCGAGACCGTGTGGTCGATGGGCGGTTGGTAGGATGCACTCCACTTTATGCTGATGTGAATCATCTGAAAATTCGCGGTGGTGGTGGTCGATTCATTACGGATGTGGACGAGTTGAAGGCAGACACCGTATGTGTGCTGTCTGCCGGTGTGGCGGAGGAACTTTTCCCCTATGAGGAGCCTCTAGGAAAGCGAATAACAATTCCAGAGCACACAGATAAGTACAAGGTTGTTGGCGTTTTAGAGCATCGCAACCCATCAGCAGCGATCGGTGGATCGCTCGATTCGCAGGATTTTTCAAAGGATATTTATATTCCAATACGAACACTACGGAAACGCATTGGTGACACGATCGTTACTCGGCGTAGCGGGCAATTCCAAGCAGAAATCATGGAGTTGAATCAGATTACGCTTCAAGCAGCCAGTCAAGAACAAGTGCGTACGTCGGCAGCTTTGATCGAAGATATCCTCGCGCCCAAGCATGAGGCAATGAGTGATACTGCTGTTGTGGTTCCACTTGAGCTTTTAGAGCAAGCAAGAAATATGAAGCTAATGTTTCTTGGTATCGGTATCTTAATTGCATGCATTTCGCTGGTAGTGGGTGGCATCGGAATCATGAATATCATGCTTGCCAGCGTAACGGAGAGGACACGCGAAATCGGGATTCGGCGAGCTCTGGGGGCGAAACAGGGTGACATCACGAGACAGTTTCTAGTCGAGACAATTGTCTTGAGTTTCGCAGGAGCCTTATTGGGTATCGTGGTTGGTTTGTTGAGCATTCCAGCGTATCGGACAATGATTTGGTTTGTTCGAAATACGATGGAAGAAAAATTCAATGCTCTTCCCGCTGCTATACGAGAGGCTGAGCCATCGGTTGTTTACTGGACCATTCCGTTAGCAGTGGCGATTGCGGTAGGGGTTGGTCTAATTAGTGGTCTCTATCCCGCAATTCGAGCAGCAAAGATGAATCCAATTGAAGCTTTGAGACACGAATAGGTGTCTTGTTCAGAATAGTATTTTCAGGGGTTCGGCTTATCGCTTTTAAGTTCGATTGTAATCCGAACTCCTTGATTTTTTGGTGTATTCTTTTGCTTCAAATTTTAACGAGTGACCTTTAAAACCGCACCAAATGAAAAATGTTGCGTCAGCATCGAATATTGTTGCCTATCGTTCTGATGCACGTCTCATGGCTTTATTGCCTTGCTCAATCTCAGGTTCACGACTCTATCGGAATTGCTACCTATAACATTCGGTACGCCAACCGTGGAGATGGTTTGGATTGGTGGGATTACCGATCCGATGCGGTGATAGGATATCTCCAGCCTCTCGATGTTATCGGCTTACAGGAAGTGACCGACTCTCAGTTTACGACCTTGAGAGGTGCACTGGCTGATTTTCATGCTTATGGTCTTGGTCGGGATGATGGAGTTAGTGGGGGTGAGCGTGCAGCGATTTTTTATCGAAAGCAGCGATTTAGAGAAATTGAAAAAGGAACGTTCTGGCTAAGTGAGAATCCCGAACAAGTGGGGGTTGCTGGTTGGGATGCTGCTCTACCTCGGACCTGCACATGGATCAAGTTGGAAGAGGTTCGCGAAGGAAAGACGTTTTTGGTTGCGAACACCCACTTTGATCATCGGGGATCGTTAGCTCGAGAAAAAAGTAGCCAGTTGATAAGGCGAAAGCTCTTGGAGCTAGCGGGTGGAATATCGATTGTTTTGATGGGTGATTTTAACTGCACTCCAGATTCTTCTCCGTACTTAGAATTAACGCGTGGCGGGCATTTTTTAGATGCAAGGCAGGTTTCAAAAACGCTGGCAGTCGGGCCTCACAGTACTTGGAATGGATTTGACGAGATCGTAAGTGGTCGAATCATCGATCATGTTTTCACCTCGGGTGATTTGGCGATTTTGCAATTTTTCGTCGACGATCCGAGGACCAATGAAGGCAGATTCGCTAGTGATCACTTACCGGTACGAATCAGCATAGAGTTCGGTAAACCTGCAGCTAGATGACCTAGTAGCCAATAATTATTTTGCGATGAATTGTACCGGCTAAGTGGCATCTCTACCGGCCATTTTCTCTGGATGTTTAACTCAGTGAAGACTTCAACTTCGTACCTGTCGGGAACCTTTCTCGGTGGTCCAATTGAACACGAAATTTTCTTAATTTGCAAATTCTTACAAAGGCCAGCACGGTTCCAATTCTTCGGGAGCTATTGGATTCTTCGCCGGTAAATGCCTCCTTGATCCGCGAAAAGCGTGGAAATTCGCACTCTTGTGTGAATCCGCTTCATAGCGGCTCTACGGCAAGCAATTTTTCTGCTATTCTCTGCGGCAATTTGCATGAAGTCTGCAGGCGTTTGAAAGCAGACAGAAAGTCGACCTCTCACTTTCGTCTCTTGCAGGTTACAGGCGTGTACCCAAGTGCGGCTCACGTCATAGCAGCAACTTTCGGTTGCACGGGGAAAACCTGCCGTCCCGATTTATTGCTGCCAGCTGTCTGACAAACTCAATTATTTGATTCGCTGGAAAAATAAAGTGCCACGTCGAGACGATATCAAAAAAATTCTGATCATTGGAAGCGGTCCTATTGTTATCGGGCAAGCCTGCGAGTTCGATTACTCGGGGACTCAGGCCTGTAAAGCTCTCAGGGAAGAGGGATACGAAGTAGTCTTGGTGAATAGTAACCCAGCTACCATCATGACGGATCCTGGATTAGCAGACGCGACTTACATTGAGCCTCTGACTTGGCAGATGATTGAAAAAATCATTGCTAAGGAGAGGCCTGACGCTTTGTTGCCTACACTCGGAGGACAAACGGGCCTGAATTGCGCGATGGACTTAGAGGCAAACGGCGTTCTAGAGAAGTACGGCGTCGAGATGATCGGAGCAAACGCTGCCGTGATTGCAAAGGCAGAAGAACGAGATCAGTTCAAGGAAGCGATGGAGAAAATCGGCCTTGACGTTTGCAAAGGGTTCACCGTTCATACGCTGGAAGAAGCTCGTGCAGCTTTAAAAGAAGTCGGCTTGCCGGCGGTTGTGCGACCTAGCTTCACGATGGGAGGAAGCGGATCAGCGATTGCCTACAATCGAGATGACTTCGATGCTCTCGTTCAGGTTGGGCTCGACCAATCACCCGTCACTGAAGTACTCATTGAAGAATCCATCATTGGTTGGAAAGAGTATGAAATGGAGGTGATGCGAGACAAAGATGACAATGTGGTTGTTATTTGCAGCATCGAGAACTTTGATCCAATGGGAGTGCATACGGGTGATTCCATCACCGTTGCACCCGCTCAAACTCTGACTGACAAAGAGTATCAGCGGATGCGAGATGCATCGCTTGCGGTAATCAGAGAAATAGGAGTTGAGACTGGCGGAAGCAATATTCAGTTTGCAATCGACCCAGACTCCGGTCGTATGATTGTGATTGAAATGAATCCGCGTGTTAGCCGATCGAGTGCATTGGCGAGTAAGGCAACAGGATTTCCGATTGCAAAAATTGCAGCTAAGCTCGCGATTGGCTACCGTCTCTGGGAATTGCCTAACGATATCACGAAGCAGACGAAAGCCTGTTTCGAACCCACAATTGACTATGTCGTAACCAAGATTCCAAGATTCGCCTTCGAGAAGTTTCCAGAGGCAGACGCGACTCTCATGACGCAGATGAAAAGCGTCGGTGAGACCATGGCGATTGGCCGATCTTTCCGTGAGTCATTTCAAAAAGCGATGCGTGGTTTAGAGGTTGGTGCATTTGGTTTTGGGAGTGATCATCGAGATTTGTGGGGAACCGAGTCGCAGCCTGACGATGATGAGGTGCGCGCCAAGTTAAGCACTCCCAATGCAGAACGTGTTTTCTACATCCGTTACGCATTGAAGTCAGGAATGTCATCATCTGAGATTCATTCGATAACAAATATAGATATTTGGTTTCTGGATCATCTAGCTCAGATAGTAGAAGAGGAGAACCAACTGCGAGAAATAGGATCGTTGGAGGCGATTGGCGCAGACCAAATGCGTCACGCTAAACGAAACGGGTTCTCCGATCGTCAAATTGCTTGCATGACTGGCACAACTGAACTGAAAGTGCGAGCACGCCGGTTGGAACTCGGAGTCAAGCCTGTCTATAAAAGCGTGGATACGTGTTCAGCCGAATTTGAAGCCTATACACCGTACTATTACAGCACTTATGAGCTGGAAAATGAATTGCCTGAGCCTTCAGGAAAGAAGCGTGTGATTATCTTGGGCGGCGGACCCAATCGAATAGGGCAGGGAATTGAATTCGATTACTGCTGTTGCCATGCAAGCTTTGCCCTGCGCGATATTGGCATCGAAAGTGTGATGGTTAACAGCAATCCGGAAACGGTTAGCACCGATTACGATACCTCCGATGTGCTATTTTTTGAGCCATTAACAATCGAAGATGTATTAAATATCTGTGATGCGATTAAGCCCGATGGTGTGATTGTTCAATTTGGAGGTCAGACACCACTTAATCTCGCTCGAGGTTTGCAAGAAGCTGGCGTTCCTATTATCGGCACAAGTGTCGATACGATCGAGACCGCAGAGGATCGTGAAAGATTTCAGCAGTTGATTGATGAGCTTAACTTGCGACAACCACCAAGCGGTATCGCAAGGAATATGGACGAAGCTCGTCGCGAGGTCAAGAAAATCGGATTCCCCGCTTTGGTTCGCCCAAGTTTTGTCTTGGGGGGTCGGGCAATGGAGATTTGTTATGACCAGAGTCAGTTTGATCGTTACGTAGCTGAAGCATTTGTGGTAGCCGATGGGCAGCCAGTGCTGATCGACCGTTTTCTGGAAGACGCAACCGAAGTGGATGTTGACGCGGTGGCGGATGGTGAAGATTGCGTCATCATGGGAATCTTGGAGCACATAGAGGAGGCGGGAGTTCATTCTGGGGATTCTGCATGTGCAATTCCTCCTTTTAGCCTTACTCAGCCAGTACTGACACAAATCAGAGAGGCTACAAAAAAATTAGCGGCTGCTTTGCAAGTGATTGGTTTGATGAACATCCAATTTGCTGTGAAGCGAACCGATACAGAGTTCGCGCTCTACGTTCTTGAAGTGAATCCACGCGCTAGTCGAACCGCGCCGTTTGTCGCAAAGTCTACTGGTGTGCCAGTGGCGAGTATTGCGACAAAGGTCATGACAGGTTTGAAATTGAGGGAGTTGGGGATAACACACGAGCCGATCCCATCTCATGTCTCAATTAAGGAGAGCGTGTTTCCTTTCCGTAAGTTTTCTGGAGTCGATATCGTTTTGGGTCCAGAGATGCGAAGTACGGGCGAGGTGATGGGAATCAGTGATAAGTTTTCTACTGCCTTCGCGAAGAGTCAAATTGCCGCTGGTAGTCTCTTGCCGGAAACAGGAAAGGTTTTCATTAGCTTGACATCTCGACATAAAGATGCAGCTAAAGACTTGGGAATGCAGCTTAAAGAGCTCGGATTTGAAATCCTTGCGACTGCGGGTACCGCTGCGAGGCTTAGTGATGAAGGAGTTGAGGTAACGACTGTCAAGAAGTTAGCAGAGGGGCATCCGAATCTGATTGATTATCTCAAAAATGGCGATGTTCAACTAATACTCAACACACCAAGTGGAAAAGGTGCTCGTACCGATGAAGGAAAAATTCGTGCGTCGGCGGTTCAGCATGGAGTTCCCTGTATCACGACGATCGCTGCTGCGGAGGCCGCATTGCGAGCAATGAAGGCAACCAGAGAGAAGCCACTGGAGGTGGAGTCGTTGCAAAGCCGGTACGCTACTAATAGCTGATAAGGAATCAACTTTACTTACCAGTTGCAATACTCATGGTGCGAGTTCGTCATGCAATCCAGTGAAGATTCTTCCTCAATCTCTCATTCAACAACAGTAGAGGGTCGTAGCCTGTTGGACACCTCATTCTTGAAGCTGCTCGTTGTCGATAATGAGGCAGCCCACGCAAGGGCAATGACAGAAAGTCTCGAAAAGGTCGGCTATCACTGCGAGGTTGCGACCAGTGGCCCCGAGGCTGCAAAGTTGATTGAAAGAGAGACCTACGACATTGTCATCACCGATATGGTGATGAACGACGTCGATGGAATGCAAATCTTAAAGCTTGTCCGCGAAAGGTTACCCGATTGCCAGGTCGTGATGGTGACAGGGCACGCGACGGTACCTGTAGCAGTTGAAGCGATGCAGCGAGGAGCATTCAACTTTTTGGAAAAGCCGATTACACCAAATCGGTTACGGGCGATCGCTGAGAAGGCCGCTGAGGCCGTTTTGCTGAAGCGACAAAATACTGAATTGCTACAGCGATTAGATGAACGCTTTGGATTCGAAGGTATCATCTACGTCAGCAAGAAAATGCAAAATGTGGTTGATAGAATTCGCCGTATTGCATCCACTGACGCCACTGTTCTCGTTACTGGTGAAAATGGAACGGGAAAAGAAGTTATTGCACAAGCAATTCATCAAAACAGTCAACGTCGTAGCAAAAGAATTGTTGCGATGAATACTGGAGCCATAGCTGAGAATCTTGTTGAGAGTGAGCTGTTCGGACATGTGAAAGGTTCCTTCACCGACGCGGTTGCAGATAGAGAAGGGGCTTTTCAGTACGCTAATGGTGGAACGCTTTTTTTGGATGAAGTTGGCGATATGCCAATGAGTACCCAGATAAAGCTATTGAGAGTGCTAGAGGAAAATCAGATTACTCGAGTTGGTGACAACAAGACGATCAAAGTAAATGTTCGCCTTATTTCCGCAACCAACCGTCCGCTCGAGGCAATGATTGAGAGCGGAACATTTCGGAAAGATCTGTACCACCGTTTGAAAGTAGTGACGGTCGAATTGCCAGCTTTGAGGGAGCGTCCAGAAGACGTTGTGCCTCTGATGGATCATTTCCGAAAATCATTCCTCCGACGACACGAGAAGCCAGTCGCTCATTTTACGCCATCCGTAACGAAGCGATTTTTCGAATATTCATGGCCTGGCAATGTTCGGGAATTGAGGAACTTTGTTGAGACAATGGTTGTTCTTGATACGGATGGAAAATTAGACGTCGATGATCTTCCACCTGAATTATGCGAAGAAACTGATGAGATTATTTCCGATAAGGTCCCGGTTTTTGCGACAGAAACAGCACTCATCGGGCAGCCTTTGAGTGTAATCGAACGTTGGGCAATCGAGGAAACATTAAAACTCACCCATGACAATAGGGATGAGGCGGCGAAGGTTTTGGGCATTGGTGCCCGAACGTTGTATCGCCGCCTCGATCAATACAAAAAAGATGAAGAGTAGATTGTGGTGCGTTTGTAGAAACCACGATGTTTTTGAGAAGCACTTTGTCTCTAAAATCCATTGTCGCATAACTTACTGCCCGTTTTGATTCGAGGCAAAGAATCGCGGTGCTAGCTTCAAGTGAGTCAAAACTACTCTTCTTGAGATTTGTGGACTTCAGTATCGATAAACTGGCCCGCTGCATCGCTTGAATAATATTCAAGTAAAACTTTTTCAAAGTCCTCTCTCGAACGAATTCTCGCCATTGCAAGTCTCACTTCCTCGTGTTGAGGATGGCTCTGTGAGTATTTAATGCAAAACTTTCTCATCAACAAAGGCGCGCGATTTTCGGGATAGGTTTCTTCACATAAGGTGAAATGTTCTCGCATTACCTCCGCTTGTGTTACCACATTAGGTGGTGGCAATACGATTCCTTTCGCGAGTGCACGGCATTGCTCAAAGATCCAAGGGTTACCAATAGCGCCCCTTGCGACAGTGACCCCGTCAACTTGAGTTTCGCGAATCATGGATAAACAATCATGTGGAGTGAATAGGTCACCGCTGCCCAAAATTGTTAAGTGCTCACCGACATGATCCTTCACTTCTTTTAGAAAACTCCATCGACTGGGGCCAACATAGCGTTGCTCAACTGTGCGGCCGTGAATGGTTGCAGCATCGATTCCGATTTTGATGGCACCATCTAAGATGGTAAAAAACTTGTCGCGGCTTTCATCGGTGTCGTCAATCCCACGACGCATTTTCACGGTTACGGGAATGTGGCTTGGGACATTTTCGCGGGTTCTGGAAAGGATTTCTATTGCAACATCGGGCTGAGAAAGATGGAAACCACCCCGGCATCTACCCAAAACCTTTTTAACGGGACACCCAAAATTAACATCGATAATGTCAAATCCGGCATCCACCAGTTTGAGTGCTCCGGCAGCGAACTGTTCGGGTTCCGCACCCATCAACTGACCACCTACCGGATGCTCTTCTTTGTGAATGTCCAGAAAATGCTTTGTTTTCTTCTTTTGGCTGAGCGCTAATAAGAATTGATCTAACATGACTTCGCAAAGGCTGTACGTTGCCCCGTGTCTTTTGGCGATGACTCGCATGGGTAAATCGCTGTAACCCGATAAAGCCGCTTGTACAATCGGGAACCCGATGTCAACATTCCCAATGCTTAATGGCTGTAAGGTGATATTCTGGTTGCCATGTAATGGTTTTGGCAGGCTGGAATCAAACATCCTCGTTATCCATTTAGCAAAGTGCTGACGTGCTACATACGGAGATCATTTTTGGTACACCAGTGAATAGGAACAAGGCATGACAGTTGCCAATTTCGTGCTCGTTGTGACGTTCTACGTCGGGCTTACATCAATCTCAAACGCTTTTGCAATTAATCCTAACATGAAGATAGAGTCAGAGGTTTTCGGTACTACGAGCGATAATCAGAAAGTCATTCGGTATACGCTAGTCAACTCAAAAGGCTATTCCGTCTCGGTGATGAATTTCGGAGCGACTTTATTGGAAGTCATGGTGCCCGATCGCGAAGGTGACGTTGCCAACGTCAATCTTTGCTTCGAATCCTTCAGTTCCTACGAATCGGGGCATCCCTATTTCGGAAGTTCCGTCGGACGTTTCTGTAATCGGATTGGAGAAGGTAAGTTTCAAATAGACGGGGCGGAGTATCAGGTTACCTTGAATTCGGGAAAACATCATCTTCATGGAGGGAAAGATAATTTTTCGTATCGCTTGTGGGACTCAGAGATTATCAAAGAGGAAAATGCAGTTGGCGTATCTTTTACGATTTTTAGCAAAGACGGGGATGAGGGTTACCCGGGAAATTTGACCGCTCGAGCAGTGTATAAATGGAATGACGAAAATGAGCTTACCATTGAATATTCAGCTGAAACGGATGCTCCCACGCATGTGAATTTAACAAACCACAGTTACTGGAATCTTGCAGGTGCTGGATCGGGATCCGCAATGGGGCACATCACCAAGATATATGCTGATCAGTGGTTGGATGTAGACGTGGATCTAATCCCCTCCGGCATCTTTAATCCAGTCGAAGGCACTCCGTTGGACTTTCGGGAAGCAAGGTGCTTAGGGGAGCGGATTTCGGATTTGCCAAATACAAAAGGATATGATCATTGCTATGTAGTGAGAGGTGAGTCTGGAAAATTGCGTTCTGCAGCTGAGGTGGTGGACCCTGTGTCAGGTAGAAAACTAGAGATAGAGACGACTCAACCCGGTATGCAGCTTTATACAGCGAATCATTTGCCTGGAAATGAACGATCAAATGGGTACCAGAGTCATCATGCATTTTGTCTCGAGACTCAGCATTTTCCCAATACGCCAAATATCTCTCACTTCCCCACGACCCTATTGAGGCCGGAACGATCTCTTCGAGAGACGACAGTTCATCGTTTTGGGGTCCAAAACTAAAGTTTTTTCATGCGTCGAAAACGCATGGTTGCACGTTGGAAAAGCTCTTCACCGTTTCTATGAAGAGAATTCGCAACGGACATAGCATTCGGTGATTTTTGTAGTAACCAATCGCTAAAAGCAAATTTGGGTTCAGGCGAGATCGCAGGAAGGTAGGGAGCGATCGAGCTGGCTTGTTTTTTTGACGTTAAATCCGGAAAAATTAGCGCAGCTTCGGATTGAACGATAGGAGGCTGGTGAGTCGCGATTAAAAAACTTGACGTGAACTGCTTAAGATGTTAACCCAATCTTAGCAATTCGACGTTAGGAGGCTGCGCGATGCACGTAGACCTGTTATTTTCCGTAACGATACTTCTGGCGATTGTCCTCTTCGCTTTTTTAGCAACCGCCAGGTTTTGCACATGTCGGAGAGGGCCGGCTATTTCGTTAGTACTTCTTGCCACGCTTGGATTTGGTTGGATTTTTGCCGGCAGGCTGGACTGGGCTAAATTTATACCGAGTCAATACGTTGTGTTTTTGGCGAATATTACGCCCGTCCTACTCAGTGTCGCTGCAGGTCTCGCATTCAAGAGCCATCAAATTACTCGCTTCGCTAGACCACTGACAGCAGCTGTGTTGCTGACGCTCGCATTGGCTTATGCGACGGTGCCTTACTTTCGTCCAAATTTGCACCCACTTGTTTTAAGCTCGCAGACTTTATGGAAGGACAGTACGTGTTTGCAAAGTCATCCTTCTAGTTGTGCGCCTGCTGCTGCGGTCACGCTCATGCGACTCCATGGTGTACATGGTACGGAGCAAAGTTTAGCTACATGGTGCTTGACCAGCGAAAAAGGAACCGAGTCGCTCGGTTTGTATCGTGGTCTAGTAAAAGCTCTCGATGATAATCGCAAACAACCCAAAGTTGCATCCGCGAATCCCGATCATTGGTCGAGACAGGCTGGGCTTCCAAATGTATCCTTGGTGCGTTTGGGTCAACGTACGCGAGATTGGTCGACGGCTAAATATTACGGAAGCATTCGTTGGCTTTTCCCGTCACACGGAGAGGGCCATGCAATTGTGGTGGTTGGCAAGGATGAGTCAGGAAACTGGAAGATTATCGATCCAGCCTTCGGTGAGACAGTATGGACCGACGAGCAAATGAAAGAACGCTTCACGGGGGAGGCTATCTATTTAGCCTCTAAGTAGTTTCCTAACAGAAAGAGAAATGAAAGCGAGATGAACTTCCATTTCTCTTTCAGTTTAAGCTTGCAGCCTGAACGAGATCAGCTGATTTCCGGCACCGCGAATTTGGAGCGGTATTCACGTTTCAGGTACTGATTTGCCATTTCTGCATGTTGACCCTCAAATCGCTCTGTCGCTGAATTAAGTTCCAGCATAGGACTCAGTTTGATCGAATCGTCGCTCAAATTGATTTGATGTGCTCCAAGATGCTGTTTCATCTCGTTTAACAGTTCCTCCCACTGATCGAGGATTACACTGTTCGCAGTTTCTTGAGCGAAGCGATTTCCGCATCGCACTGCGACGTTAGCGAGATTGCACCAACCTGTGCTGTCGTTGCCAATCGCTACTTCCGCATTGAGGAGGTTTCGGTCTTGAGAGCGGACGGCGTCGATGAAGTTTTGCTGGTGTTTGACATCACCGTTACCGCGAAATTCACGAATGACCTTTCCGTCTGAATCAAAAGCAACTCCGCGCCCTCGCTGCCCTTCAAATCTACCTCCTTCGCAGTAGACGACGTATCCGCTGCTCGGGCCAGGGTGGGCAGGACTCTTTTTTCCGTTAGGTTCTGCAGGTAAGTTCGATAAGCCAATCACGACAGGGATACTTCCGGTGTCAAAGTAAGCGAAGTGAACGTTAGGCGACTCGCCTGCATCATTCAACGCAACTCTTCCTCCACCTCCCAAGATTCTCTTGGGTAAAGACACACTATCCTGAAATACCGTATTGCGCACATCGTCTAGAACATGAACACCCCAATTGCCCATTTCTCCAGATCCAGTGTTCCAGTCCCAGTGCCAATCGTAGTGTAGTGCGTTACGGAAGATCGGGCGGTCTTCTGCGGGGCCAAGCCAAAGGTCATAGGCAACCTCATTGTCGATAGGTAATGGGGTATCGCGTTTTCCAATTGAGGGTCGAATCCCATATCGATTAACTCTTGCTGCCAGAAGACTGCCAAGTTCCCTTTCCTGGTGAAGGAAGTTTTTAATTTCGGTCTGCATCGGATCAGATCGTTGTTGCGTTCCTACTTGGCATATTTTGTTGTACTTACGCGCGGCTGCAACGGTTTGTTTTCCTTCCCACTGGCTATGGGAAAGTGGCTTTTCGACATAAACGTCTTTACCCGCTTGCATCGCCCAAATCGCTGCAAGACAGTGCCAGTGATTGCAGGTAGCAACAACGACGGCATCGATTGAATCTGAATCGATAAGTGCACGAAGATCTTTCCATGCGTCTGCTTTTGGGAAGCGTTCTTTTGCTAGCCCAAGACGCTTTTCGTCGGGGTCACAAAGTCCCGCGATGTTTACGCCTTCTACTTTTGAAAATTGACCCATTAGCTGGCCCGCTCGCCCGCCGCAGCTAATAAAGCCGAGATTGATCTCATCGTTAGCGGTAGAAGCTTTTACCGATCCATTTGTGATAGCGGAAACACCAATCGCTGCCGCGGTTGTATTCAAGAAGTTTCGTCGATTAAGTTTTTTCATATCAGTAATTACTTGCTTTCGGTTTAGGGTAAATTGTTTGAAGTTGTTAGTGGAACAACGGTTTCGCGACCGTTCGCACCGCTCGCTGTTCGAAAGTATATCGGCAAAAATAGAACACGTCTTTGTTGGCTATTTCCTTATATAGAAACCCAACCAAGGTAAAAAGAGGTTCTGGGTTTGCTTTGATTCTTCTCCATTTTTACCGATGCAATACGGTTGCTCTGCCAATAAGTCTAGTCACTAGGTATCTTTGATAGATATTTTGGATTTCTGCTCTGCTTTGATTTGCTTTGTGGCCTGGCTCACTTGATGTCGGTCTTGCGATAACGGGGCTTCATTCTGTGAATGAGAGGCAGGTCAGTATTGCGTGGCGGCCTGCTGACGAGTTTGTAACGAATATTCGTCAGGTCAATCATCAGGTTGCCGATTGTGTCATCAACCTAATTTGGCGGATTAATTACAGATGAGATGTAGCTACTTGAATTTAGTTGTGGCAGCATTTTTCACGCCGACAGCTTTTCTCCTTGCAGAAGACAACGAGATTACAGAAGCAATGACCCCAGAGGTAGCAGAAGCTTCATCTGAGGGCGAAGAAGCAATGCAGGTGATTCGTTTTCCCGAGGGCTGGGAAATTGAGCTTTTTGCTGCAGAACCAAATGTTGCTAACGTTGTTGCTTTTGATATCGATCATGCCGGAAGAATATATGTTGCTGAAACGTATCGGCAAAATAGAGGGGTGACCGACAATCGTGGGCACGATGAGAAATGGCTTCTAGCCGATCTAGCAGCGGAAACCGTGCAAGATCGTATTGATTATCACAAGGAATTACTTGGGGACGCCGTTGTAACTTACGAGCAATACGACGACCGAGTCCGTCGACTGGAAGATACTAATGGAGATGGACAAGCCGATTCAAGCGTCGTTGTTGCGAACGGTTTTAATCATCTTGAAGAAGGCACCGGAGCCGGTGTGCTTTGGAGACCCAAAGGACTGTACTACACGTGTATTCCGAAGTTATGGAAATTAATCGACAGCAACGAAGACGGTGTCGTCGACGAAAGAGTTGTTTTGTCGGATGGATTTGGAGTTCGTGTAGCTTTCAGAGGGCATGATTTACATGGTCTTATTGTTGGACCCGATGGACGACTTTACTTTAGCATCGGGGATCGAGGATATCATGTCACGACACAAGAAGGAGTTGTGTTGGCAAATCCAGATTCAGGTGCAGTTTTTCGCTGTGAGCTCGACGGAAGCGGATTAGAAGTATTCTGCTATGGGCTTCGGAATCCTCAAGAACTTGCGTTCAACGACCTGGGTGACTTTTTTACCGTTGATAACAACAGTGACAGTGGTGATCAGGCGCGTGTTGTTCATCTACTGCAGGATGGGGACAGTGGTTGGAGGATGTATTACCAATATCTTCCTGATCGCGGACCATTCAATCGCGAGTCGATTTGGAAGCTACATCACGCCGAGCAACCCGCATACATTGTTCCTCCGATTGCCAATTTTACTGACGGACCGAGTGGTCTCGCCTATTACCCCGGAACCGGTTTCGGTCCGAAATTTAAAGACACATTTTTCATTTGTGATTTTCGTGGTGGCGCAGCCAATAGTGGAGTAAGGACATTCCATTTGGAGCCGAAGGGAGCGACTTACCAATTCGGTGCGAATGACAATCCAATCTGGACTGTGTTAGCGACGGATATTGCATTTGGGCCCGATGGTTCTTTGTATGTAAGTGATTGGGTTAACGGATGGGATGGTCTTGGAAAGGGGAGAATATATCGTTTCAGGGATCCAGTCTTTTCCAACTCTGATCTGGTAAAGGATGTGCAAAGTCGGCTTGCACTCAATTGGGATGAAGTTGAAGAGGCTAACCTGGAGGAGAACTTATCGCACCAGGATCGCAGAATCAGACTAGAAGCTCAGTGGCAACTTGCCGAGCGGGGTCTATGGGAACGGTTGGTTGGTGTTGCAACTAAACAAGAAAATCAACAGGCAGCTAGACTTCACGCACTATGGGGCATCGATCAGATAGCACGCAAAAATCCTTTGCTAGAAAAGTCCATGCTGGAGGGAATTCGTGAGCTTCTGACTGATCCTGATAGCGTGATAAGGGCTGCAGCAATAAAGGTTGCGGGAGAGCGAAAAGATCAGCTCGCCGCTTCTTTGATCCGAAAATCATTGCACGATGAATCATCACGCGTTCGATACTTTGCTCTTCGGGCAGTGGGTGATCTTCGTGACAGTGCTGCGGTTCAGGAAGTGCAGCGTATCATTATCCAAGAATCTTCAAGCGATCCTGCGATCAGACATGCGAGCATTCACGCTCTCGCGAAAATCCAAACCCCAGAACAATTGAGATTACTCGTATCGCACCCATCTGAAGATTTAAGAAGATCTGCGGTGGTTGCACTCAGGCACTTACAGAGTTCGTTTGTGGCTGATTTCTTAGAGGACTCAAGCCAACTCGTCGCGTTGGACGCTGCTCGAGCGATTTATGATCTACCTATTCCTGAGGCGATGCAAAAACTAGGTGAAAGTACGAATCTTCACAATGCAAACGTGGAATTTGTGCGGCGCGCATTAAATGCGAACCACCGTGCTGGTTCCAAATTAGCCGCTCAGCGTGTGGCCGAGGTAGCCGCACGGCCAGCAGTTGGCAACGAGATGAGGCTAGAAGCCTTGAGAATTATGGAACATTGGAATCCAAGTGATTCGCGTGATCGCGTCTTGAATGATTATCGGCCAATTGAAGAGAGACCTTCTGCCGATGCTGCTGAGGCGCTGGAGCCAAAACTTCCAGCGTTGATGATTGCAGATGATGAAATAAGGGATGAGGCAATCCGAGTAGCATCTCAATTGAGGATCAAGGGAATAGCCCCAATGTTAGCGGGGAGAGTCAAGGATGAAAATTTGACCTCAAGTGAGCGAGCGAATGCGTTGACTGCCCTTGCTCGACTTGACGCCGACACCGCCGTTGTAATTGCTTTAGATATTCGTTTGATACCCGCTGATGAAGTTGTGCTATCAGCTTTAGAAGTACTTGCCGAATATGCTCCTGTTCAGTCGGTCGATCGATTAATAGAGGCAACTGAGAGTCGTGATTCTCGTGTGCGGCAGATTGCGTGGGATCTCATTGCGCCAATGAAAGACGAAAAAATCCAACAAGCCATTAATCTCGGCATGGAGAGATACTTGGCTGGCGATATTCCAGCCGACGTTGCTTTGAATCTTGTGGAGGCTTCCAATGGGCGTTTGAGTGGTGAGATGATGGCAAAATTAAAAGCTTATGAAGATAACTTAATTGCTACCGATCCGCTTGGTCCTTGGCTTTTAGCTTTGGAAGGTGGTGAGATCGAGGCGGGTCGTAAATTGTTTTTTGAGGATAGCCGGCTGTCTTGTCTGCGCTGCCATCAAGTTGATCGGTCTGGCGGACAGGTCGGTCCAAATTTGACGATGATCGGAGCCGCAAAAGAACGAAGATATCTTTTGGAGTCGATTTGTCTACCAGACGCATCGGTGGCGGAAGGATTTGAAACCGCTGTGATTCTCACTGTCGAAGGAAACACCATCGCAGGGATTATCAAATCAGAGACCACTGAGATAATTGATCTGATAAAGCCAGATGGCTCGCTTGTCCAATTAAAGGTTGATGAGATAGAGGCTAGACGAAAGGGGAAGTCTTCGATGCCAGAAGACTTGATCCAGAAGCTATCGTTGCGGCAGTTGAGAGACTTGGTTGCTTATTTAGAAAGTCTAAAAGTTAATCCACGTAATGCAGGCGACGTCGAGTAGGACTCGTTTCGTAGAGATTCTGGATCTTTAGATATTGACAATATCGTAAGAATTCATTCAACCGGAAATTTTCATTATCGCAAGAGAGATAACCGATTCGACTGTCGTTCTGCCCTCTAGTTTTCTTTGAGCTTGAGCACGCTCTCGCGTGCTCTTTGGAGAAACTCGGCTTTTGGTTCTCCCGCTTCGAGAAAAATCGGAGCTCCAATGGTGATGCAGCTTAACAGGGGAACTGGAAGTACTTCGCCTCGTGGGAGAATTCGGTTCACGTTGTCAATGTATACCGGCACAAGCTCAAGATCAGGTCTCTTCTTAGCCATGTAAAAAAGACCACTCTTAAATGTCCCCATCTCTTCGTCGCCAGAAGATCGTCCGCCTTCTGGAAAAATGATCAAGGAGTAGACATCGCCCATCTGCTGAAGCATGATGTCGATGGGACTCTTGTGCACTTTTATTTCTTTTCGGTCAACCAATAGGGCATTGAAGCTTTTTGCCATATGTGGTTTCAGCCAACCTTTTGCCCAATAGTCTTTGGCAGCAACTGGTCTGGTGATTTTTCGAAGA
>Ga0181559_10001713_pt1 | contig 21586 bp, 16 predicted proteins | sample 011ome_21_FD_133752 | JGI IMG/M metagenome (GOLD analysis project Ga0181559, IMG submission 133752) | Coastal salt marsh microbial communities from the Groves Creek Marsh, Skidaway Island, Georgia - 011508AT metaG (megahit assembly) | ecosystem: Environmental > Aquatic > Marine > Intertidal...
ATAGCTTTGACGAGTGCTTCGGGTGTGTCAGTCATAGGTGACTCCTGTATTCATTATTGAATGTATCAGAAGTCTCCCTTAGGAATTAAGGCTAATTGGCCCCATATGTTCTGACGGGATACACAGACACCCTCTCTACCTCTCGTACACATTAATTTGGATTGCTAACTGTATTTTATTCAATTCACTAGTGTTGTGGATTACACTAATCGCAATGGCAGCATTTTATACAGTCTCCGCTAAGAGAGAGGAAGCTGCCATTTCGAAAAGCGAGTATTCTAGAGAATACGAAGCTTATAAAAATAGTGTAGGTATGTTTTTACCGAGGGTAACAAAATGGAAAAACTCAAATTCAAAACTTTAGTAAAACACCAAGATATTAGTGACTTTTTAGATAAAATCGAACACCATTCAGGTGTCAGACTTCCAATTGAATATGTAAAAAGAAGCAAAGTTGTAGGAGCATTCTTACACGACCAATTGGTTGCAACTTACATGCTAGTGACATCACCAGGGTACAGATCAATGCTTTTCGTTCCTGATCCAGTGAAGGATAAAAACGGTTTTTTTCTCAAGACAGTTTTGACATGCTGGAGGTAAATGGACTTTGGATTAGCCCAGCGCTGAAGACTCCCTATCTACAAATGTGTGTTTGGGCAAAGCTGATAAAGGATATATTTTTATGCAAAAGAAAATACGTCTTGTTGATGAGAAGCAAGAGAAACAGGAGTATGGAAAAATTTCTCGGTATGGCCAATCCTGAATTACTCTATGAGGGAGAGCCGCTACCAATGGCAGGGGAAAAAACCCATGAGGTAATCCAAGTTAGTAGAGCAACTCGATGGAGCATAGTCGCTAACACTCCAAAATATGCGCTTGAATTTTATAGACGCATGAAGAGAGCCGAACAGTATTCTCGACACCACTTGCCTGAAAATGCATAGAGGGTTGGGCAATTGATTTTTGCTAAATCTGTTATTGTGTAAATCGCAACTTTTTATATTGGTGCAACTAGGGATCAACAAACCAGCCCCTAGCTTTTGCTAACTAGGTGCATTATTCTCAGCTCCCGCGTCGGGTATGAATTTGGAGCCTGGCAGCAGGGCCCACCAGTAACTGGCGGGTCCTTTGGCCAGCTTAAATCTCGAATTGACTCGTATTGGGGCACCGCAAGGTGTCTCGATGCGTTGCTTGGCGCCTTGATTCTTTAAGCTTATGAATAAGTAGTTACGACCTATGGCCAGGGCAGCATCCAAAAAAACTAGCAAAAAATCCTCACCAAATCGCAATCCCAAATTTGTATATGCCTTCGGCAAGAAGACTGATGGCAACGCCACCATGCGTGAGCTATTGGGAGGTAAAGGCGCGAACCTTGCGGAAATGGCCTCGATTGGCCTGCCCGTGCCGCCGGGGTTTACCATTAGCACTGAGGTCTGCACCTATTTCTATGAACATGGGCGTCAGTACCCAAAATCATTGGAAAAAGACGTTAAAGCAGCCATTGCGTCTATTGAATCCCAGCTCAAGAAAGGGTTTGGGGGCCGCAGTAACCCACTACTTGTTTCTGTCCGCTCCGGCGCTAGAGATTCCATGCCGGGCATGATGGACACCATCCTGAACCTGGGCCTGAATGATGAAACAGTCGAAGGGCTGGCTGCAGTCAGCGGTAACTCGCGCTTCGCCTGGGATTGCTACCGCCGCTTTATCCAAATGTATGGTGACGTGGTCATGGGCGTGCAGGCGCGTACCGAGGAAGAAGAGGATCCATTCCATGTGGTCCTGGAAAAACTCAAAAAGCGTGCCGGCGTGTCAGTCGATTCCGACCTCACAACCGGCAACCTACGCGAGCTCGTCAATCGCTACAAAGCGCTCATTCTGAAACGTACTCGCAGCGCTTTCCCGCAAGATGTGATGGATCAACTCTGGGGGGCTGTCGGTGCAGTTTTTGGCTCGTGGAAAAATGATCGCGCGATTCTGTACCGACAACAGTACGGTATTCCGGCGGAATGGGGCACAGCAGTAAATATCCAGGCCATGGTGTTTGGTAATGCAGGGGAAACCAGCGCTACCGGCGTGGCATTTACCCGCGACCCAGCAAATGGTGAAAAGGTCTTCTATGGCGAATACTTGATTAATGCTCAGGGAGAAGACGTGGTGGCGGGTGTACGCACTCCTCAACCTATCTCTCACATGGCAACCTCCATGCCCAAGAGCTTTAAAGGCCTCGAGCAGGTGCGCTCAAAACTTGAACGCCACTTCAAGGATATGCAGGATTTTGAGTTCACCATTGAAAATGGCCGCCTTTTCATCCTGCAGACCCGTCACGGCAAGCGCACGGGACTCGCAGCAGTGCGCATCGCGGTCGAGATGCAGCGTGAGCGCCTGATGAATCAAGAGACTGCGCTGCTCAAGATCCCAGCTGAATCCATCGATTCCCTGCTAGTGCCCGTATTCGATCCCAAAGCACTGAAAGCAGCCACTGTGATTGCCAGGGGACTTCCGGCAGGGCCAGGCGCCGCAACCGGTCGTATCGCCTTCACCGCCGCCACCGCCGAAATTGAAACCCGCAAAGGTAACAAAGTGGTGCTGTGCCGCACGGAAACTTCACCGGATGATTTAAAGGGCATGCTGCACTCCCAAGGCATCCTGACTTCACGCGGGGGAGTCTCGTCCCATGCCGCGCTGGTGGCGAGGCAACTGGGCAAGGTCTGCGTATGTGGTGCCGGTGACATCAACATCAATTACGAAAAACGCACCCTGACCGCAGGCAAAGTTGTCCTCAATGAAGGGGATTACATATCCATTGACGGCAGCACTGGCGCGATTTACAAAGGTTTGATCGAGAGCGCCGACTCTGAGGTGAAGCGGGTATTGGAGGGTTCGCTGCGCCCCAAAAGCAGTTACACCTACGAGTTATTCCAAACAGTGATGAAGTGGGCTGACAAGCACCGCTCCCTCAAAATCCGCACCAACGCGGATACACCCGGCATGGCGCAGCAGGCTGTCGCCTTTGGTGCCGAAGGCATCGGACTGTGCCGCACGGAGCACATGTTTTTCGATGGCGACCGCATCGATTACATGCGGCAGATGATTCTCGCTGTGGATGAAGTTCAGCGCCGGGCAGCACTGAAGAAACTGCTGCCATTTCAGCGCAAAGATTTTGTGGGCTTGTTCAAGGCCATGAACGGCCGTCCGGTTACTATTCGCTTACTTGACCCACCGCTGCACGAATTCCTGCCGCACGATGACGTGGTGCGCCGACAGCTCGCAGAGAAACTCGGAGTTCCCTTTGATTTCGTAATTGATCGCATCAAGGCGCTGCATGAGGAAAACCCCATGCTAGGCTGTCGCGGCTGCAGACTCGGCATTCTTTATCCTGAAATTACAGAGATGCAGACCCGGGCAATTTTTGAAGCGGCGGCCCAGATCATCCGCGGGCAGAACAAGGTGAAAGTGAATCCGGAAATCATGATTCCGCTGGTAGGCTTCCGTGAAGAGTTGGCAGACCAACTGCGAACCGTGCATCGTATTGCACAGGAAGTGATGAAATCCCGCAAGGTGAAGATCAACTATACCGTGGGAACTATGGTTGAAGTGCCGCGCGCTGCCATAACAGCAGATGAAATTGCCAAGGAAGCCGATTTTTTCAGCTTCGGCACCAACGACCTGACCCAAACCACACTGGCCTTTCCAGGGACGATATGGGCCTGTTCTACGACGAATACCAGCGCAAGGAAATCTACAGCCAGAATCCTTTCGCCAGCCTCGACCAGACCGGAGTCGGCAAATTAATGGAGTTTGCGGTAGATAGTGGCCGTAGCTCCAAGAAAGACCTCAAGCTCGGCATATGCGGCGAACACGCAGGAGACCCCTCTTCTATCGATTTTTGCCACCGTCTGGGCCTGAACTATGTGAGTTGCTCACCTCCGCGGGTACCCATAGCGCGACTGGCTGCAGCTCAGGCCAAACTGCGCAACCGCTAGTAAGATCGCCAGGTAGTTACAGAGTGTTCGCGACGAAAGGCGGGACCGGGCAATCAATAATTGCAGCCACGGCCCGCAGCAACTCGCACTCCAATGGCTTAATAGCCTTATCGTTTTGAATAGTCGCTACGCATGCCTTCAGCAATCGTGGTTTGAGCAGCGGCTTCAGCTTCGTCAAATTATCCAAGGCGCCATTGAGTTGCTCAAAACTGATCCCGGCAGCATCCAATGGCTCGCCATTCAGACCCAGAGCTTCGGCTCCCACCCGAAACGCCTCTTCCGGCGTAGAATCCTCCTGACTGGTAGCCCGTGCGATGATTGACAGCAAGATTTCAATGGCCCCCTTATTCTGCTGAAGCGTGCCTTTACCTAGACTGCGCCGACGATTTGCTTCAAACACATCGTCAAGGTGGTGAAAGACAAGCTTCTGCATTGACCATTCCAGCAGGTTTACTTTTTTGTCCAGCTCGATCAGCAGCGCAAAATTGGCCTTGAACAATTTGTATTGCTTGCCTGAGAGTTGCCGCAGGCTGCCCAGGCATATCTCCAGCAGCGGCAATCGCATTTCAGCTGCAATCTCATCAATACCGCCTGCCAAGCGCTCAACTTCTGCCAGCACTCCCACGTCGGCCGCGTCCTGTAGCAGTGAAAACTGACGTCGTCGGGTCGGATCTTCCGGCGCCATAGCGAGCAAATAGACCACTGCCCTCGCCCCTGACGGCTCGCGCGCGGCCTCGATCCAGACTGAAGGCAGGCGAGCCAGCAAATCTTCGGCATAAGCCAGATGCATTGGGGAAGGGTTACCAATCTGATTTAACAGCGCATCAGCCACCAGCACGCCAGTGAGGGCAGCTGGGCTCTTGAGTCCCGCAGCAACACCTGCCGCGGACTGGGTTTCGCCCTCTCCCTTCACAGAGTCGTGTTGGGCTTCAGGCGGCAGATCCATACTGCCGTCCCAATCGGGAAGTATGGCGGAGATACGCTTTTCGAGCGGCGGATGAGTCGCATACAAGCCACTGAGAGCACTGTGTGTACCTTCCTCAAACAGGGCATGGCTGATTTCCCGGCTGCTAGGATGCGCCATATAGGAGCGTTGACTATGTTGACCGATGCGCATCAGTGCCTTAGCGATGCCCTGGGGATTACGGGTGAACTGCACAGCGGAGGCATCGGCAAGAAATTCACGCTGGCGACTCACCGCTGCCTTGATCAGATTGCCGAAAAAAGTGCCCACATAGCCAATCACCAATAGACCTAGGCCTAGCATGACGACACCGCCAGAATCCTTGGAGCGACTGCGAACAGAACTGCCACGCATCAGGTAATAGCCGATGATGCCAAGCACCATGATGCCGTGCAGAATACCAATCAAACGAATATTGATGCGCATGTCACCATGCAGGATATGACTGAACTCATGAGCGATTACACCCTGCAGCTGCTCGCGGTTTAGTGTCTCGATTGCACCCCGCGTGACACCGATGACAGCATCGCTAGGCGAGTAACCCGCTGCAAACGCATTGATACCCGCCTCTTCCAACACGTAAACGGGCGGCACTGGCGTTCCTGACGCAATTGCTATCTCTTCTACGACATTCATCAGGCGCCGCTCGAGCAAGTCTCCCGTCCCCGCAACCAGAAGTCGACCATTCATCATCTCAGCAACACGAGCCCCTCCTCCAGACAGGCTAACGATTTTGTACAGGCTACCCAGGATAATCACCGCAGCGACCAGTACACCAACCATGGCAAACACCTGCCAGTTAAACTGCCACGGTGTAAGCGCGCCCACGCTGGTCATTTCAGTACTGAGAAAACCAAAGATGAGCATCACCAGAAAATTGGTAATCAGAATAAGAGAGATGACTGCAAGGCCAAATAGCAATATCAAGCGCCCGGTATTGCGCCGGGCACTATCTTGAGACTCGAAGAAATCCATGGGCGGTTTCTAACTTCCAGTAGGAATCTCAAAAAGAGACTTTTGGCGCCTCTTGAATTTGCTCACTATCAGCAAATTCCAACAGGCTGGCATCACTGCTGTGGCCGAAGAGTCCAGCCACCGCTACCGGCGGAAACGACTGGCGATAAGTGTTGTATGCCATAACCTGGTCGTTGAATGCCTGACGCGAAAACGCAACTTTGTTCTCCGTCGCAGTAAGCTCTTCGCTTAGCTGCATCATGTTCTGGTTGGCCTTCAAATCAGGATAGGCCTCCATCACCACATTCAAGCGTCCCAGCGCGCCTGCGAGCGCCCCTTCTTGACCCGCCAAATCTTTGATCGCCGCTGCATTCCCGGGATCTGCTGCAGCCGCTGCCAGCCCTGCGGCCGCAGCGTTGCGTGCGGCAGTCACGGCTTCCAGTGTTTCGCGCTCGTGTGTGATGTAGCCTTTCGCCGTTTCAACCAGGTTGGGAATCAGGTCATAACGCCGTTTCAGCTGCACTTCTATCTGTGCGAACGCATTCTGGTACCGATTTTTTAGGCTAACTAGCTGGTTATAGATTCCAATCAGGTAAAAGAAAAATACCGCGATGACAACAAGGATGATAATTGTTGAAACATCCATGATCTAACCTCCTGCACTGACGGCAAGCGTCAGCTGCGTAAATAGATGGCGACCTCTGCATTATCACACTAATCCGCAGGTTTTTCCTGCCCCCACCAGGCATACGATGCTGTTTCTTTACGCGCCCATTATCTGCTAAGCTGGCCCTCAAATAATAATTACAACAAAGCGAAATCGTCTAGCCATGAGCACAGGTTCTCTAGCCCTTCTGTCGCTGCTTCCCATTATATCCGTCGCAATTTTCCTGGTGCTGCTGCGCTGGCCTGCCAGTCGCGCGATGCCCATTGCCTATCTAGTTGCTGCAGGTCTCGCACTGCTGGTGTGGGAAGTCTCCGCCACTAAAATCCTGGCCGCCAGCATAAATGGCCTGATCGTTGCCGGGACGCTGATATACATCATTTTCGGGGCAATATTGCTGCTCAATACGCTGCAGCAAAGTGGCGCGATAGCCACTATTCGCCAGGGTTTTTCCGATATCACGCCAGACCGGCGCATACAGGTCATCATCATTGCCTGGCTCTTTGGTTCCTTCATCGAGGGCTCAGCTGGCTTCGGCACACCGGCAGCCGTCGCTGTGCCACTGATGGTCGGTCTTGGCTTTCCCGCTATGGCTGCAGTAGTAGCCGGTATGATCATCCAGAGCACGCCCGTCTCATTCGGCGCAATGGGAACACCAATTCTCGTAGGGGTTAGTACTGGCCTATCCGCGGATCCCGAGATGGCGGCCTATGCTGCTGAGCGTGGATTTGCCGAATGGGACCAGTTCCTGGAATTTATCGCAGCTCGGGTTGCCCTCATTCATGCCCTGGCCGGCACCTTCATACCCTTGTTGGTGACGGCAGTCATGACCCGTTTCTTTGGCGCAAATCGCTCATTCGCTGAGGGCTTCCGGGTTTGGAAATTCGCGCTATTTGCAGCCTTCGCCATGACTATCCCTTACCTGCTGGTTGCAACGTTTCTGGGCCCGGAGTTCCCCTCTATGTTTGGCGGCATGATTGGCCTGGCTATCGTCGTCAGCGCAGCCAAGGCTGGCTTCTTGATGCCGCCCGCAAACGAAAACTGGGATTTTGACTCACCGGATAAATGGGATGAGGAATGGACAGGCAGACTCAAGCACTCTGTCGACGCCCCGGCTCCCGCGTCCATGGGGTTGATCAGGGCCTGGTCACCCTACGTTTTCGTTGCTGGCCTGCTGATACTTACTCGCTTGCGGGCGCTCGATCTTGAATCGATCCTGCGCGCAGACTTTGTCACCTGGAATTGGCCGCAAATTTTTGGCAGTGATATCTCCGCATCATTCCAGATTCTTTGGTCACCGGGTACAGTTTTCATTCTGGTCAGTCTGATCACCATTGGTCTGCATGGCTTACGGCTTCCAGACTACGGCCAGGCAATGTCTAGCTCTCTCAAGACCCTGTTGCCTGCCTCCACAGCACTGGTGTTTACCGTGCCAATGGTGCAGGTGTTCATCAACTCCAGCGGTGGTGCTGCGGGATACGAGCAGATGCCCATCGCACTGGCTGAGGGAGTTGCTAACGTAGCTGGCTCGGCGTGGCCGTTCTTTGCAACCTTCATTGGCGGACTCGGTGCTTTCGTCGCTGGCAGCAATACCGTGAGCAATATGATGTTTTCCCTGTTTCAGTTCGGCGTTGGAGAACGCATTCTGGCGGACCCTATCTGGATAGTTGCATTGCAGGCGGTCGGCGGCGCCTCTGGCAACATTATCTGTGTGCATAATGTGGTCGCGGCTTCGGCTGTCGCTGGACTGGTTGGCAAGGAAGGTGCGGTGATTCGCAAGACACTGTTGCCATTCCTCTACTACGCCCTCATATCTGGCTCTATTGGTTACGGCATAGTTAACCTCAGCAGCGGTGTCCTTAATGTGGGTTTCTTACTGGCCGCCCTGATCGTATTGACGATTATTTATCACATCGTGAAGTACAATCGACGCCAAACCATCTGAGTAATCCGGTATGATCATCGGTCCGGAACCCGCCTCCAGGCCGCAGTAGTCAATGAACAATACCCCCGTTCAGCAATTCAAATCCGCTCCCAGGCAACTCATTATCGCGACCGCAGGCCATGTGGATCACGGCAAGACGGCACTGGTCAGGCAGTTGACTGGCGTCGAAACCGACACCCTGCAAGCTGAAAAAGACCGGGGGCTGACGATCAACCTCGGTTATGCCTATCATCATTTCCAATCTGAAAAGACCGGCGAAACCAGGCCATTCTCACTCGGATTCGTGGACGTGCCGGGGCACACTGATTTCATACACAATATGCTCGCAGGCGTTGGCAGTGTGGACTTCGCCCTGCTAGTGGTGGCAGCTGACGATGGCATCATGCCGCAGACGCGAGAGCACCTTGCTATTTTAGGGCTGCTTGGTGTGAGTGAACTTGCTATTGCGATCTCCAAGATAGATCGGGTAGATGCCACACGCGTGACGGCAGTAAAGCAGGAACTTGAGATGTTCCTGCAATCTTTTCAATTCGAACGGGTCCACTTTTTCACTGTATCCAATATCAACGGTGATGGCATAGCTGAGTTGCAGCGGCACCTCGAAATGCGTGCTTTTAATCTTAGTAACAGGACAACAGACGCCGGAAAAAGCGGTACTCGATTTTTAATTGATCGAAGCTTCTCCGTAAAAGGGATTGGTACCGTGGTGACCGGTAGCTTGCGGGCGGGAAAGCTCGCTGAGGGAGATCAGCTAGTACTGGCCCAGCATGAAGAAACAGCGCGGATTAAGGGTATTCGTTTGGACAAAGACCCGATCCCAATGCTTGATCCCGGTCAAAGAGCCGCATTGAACATCACCCTGTCACATGACCTGGTGCAGCGGGGCAGCTGGCTGATAGAGGCGGATATGCTGCATCCCGTAATCCGCTTTGATTGCCGGATCACGCCGCTGAAGCAGGACGCTTCGTTTCGACCAGGTGCCCAGTACCATCTCTACCATGGCAGTTCCCATTACCTGGTCAGTATTCGCAGACTCGACCCTGTGGCAGAGTATTTTCAGATTCGCAGCCATGAACCATTGCAAGCCTGCTATGGCGATCGCTTCATTATTCGCGATCCGGCCGCAACGGAAACCCTTGCAGGGGGATATGTGATTGACACTTACGTACCCCGTCGCGGTCGCAGCAGCGAAGCGAGGTTGCTGGAGCTTGCAGCGAAAGACAATAAACCACCAGTTGCGCTGGCAAAACTGCTGCACGAAGCCAAGCTTGGAGTTGATTTGCAGCAGTTCAGCCGCAATTACAATATCCCGTTGAACAATGTCCAGGTGCTGCTTGAGAGCAGCGCCTCTGAGGCAATAGTTTTTCCAGCAAACAGCCTGCTGGGGCATCGCGCACTGGGACTTTCGCAGTTTGAATCGCTACAAAACGCCATATTGAAATTGATCAGTGAATATCATCAAAGCCACCCCAGTGAAACGGGAATCTCAGAACCGCAACTCTCACGACAGCTGGAGATACCCAATATCCACATGATTCTCAGTCTGGTGATTGAGCATTTACGAAGCAGCGGTAAAATTTCACGTGAAGGCACCTTGCTGCAGCTGCCCGATCACAAGGCAGTGCTAAGCAAAGAAGAAACGGAGTTCATGGAAAAAATCCATCCGCTGTTACTGAGTGCCGGCAATGTCCCACCGCGCACGCGAGAACTAGTAGAGATAACTGGCATTCCATTAAAGGCGTTAGAGCGTATTCTGAGAGAAGTGACCAAGTCAGGCAGCCTCGTGCAGATAGCACAGAACCGCCACTTTTTACCCGCAACCGTTGCCGAACTGGCAAGCTTCACTGAAGCGCTGGCAGCCAGCAAAGAAGATGGGGCTTTTTCAGTCATCGAATTTAGGGATGCAACAGGCATTGGTCGGAATCTCTGCATCGAAATTCTTGAATATTTCGACGGCCGGGGGTTTACCAGACGCGATGGCAATGCCCGCCTCATACGCACCGACAAAGACAATATTTTCGGTTAACGCGGCGACCGAGATTTAACCCACTGGTTCACGGCATTTAAAAATTGACCCACATCAACTGTGCGGCGGTCTTTGATCGTGCAAAACAGCTATTGGTCGCACACTAAACCAGTCAATCTATCCATTATCAGAGGGAAGTCGAATGAACAGTATATCCCGAGCAGTGTACAAGCCTGTATTGACCCTTAGTCGCACTGCTATTCCTGTTGGGCGGTTGCATTCAGCAGGCATCTCAGCAAGAAGAATTTCGACTTCCCATAAGCATTAACGAGGCCATGATACCAACAGCCACCATCGAATGCGGCGGTTCACAAGATGCCGAATCCAACCTGATGGCGGTAGACGGCTTGATCAAATATTTGACTTATGAAGACGTGCTGTCCAATGAGCACACGGATATGTCACTTGAGTTTTTCCAAAATTCCATGCAGCTTGAACTGCTTGAGAGTAGTGATATCGCTTACGGCGATCATAGTCAGATGGAATGCGGCGCCACCCGACTGCCAGATATAGAAAATCACAATTTTGGCTACGTGGATTCGGGGGATCGCCTGGGATTTATCGCAGGAATTCTATCCGAGAATCTAAAGGTCTCTGACCCAAACGGAAACGAGGCTATCAACGATTATTTAGAAGTGAGAGAAGGCGTTCTGTTTCCGAAACGACGCCTCAAAGTCTTTATGGTGATAACCAATCCGGAGATTGCCCGCAAGGACTGCCTGCCGTACCTGCCGCTGGCAGACTAGCCCAAAGACTAGCGCCAGCACTCGAACAGATCAGTTTAATGGGTGCAGACGAACAGGCAGGTGGGTGTAACCCTTTACGAAACTTGAGTAGACCCGCTCTGGATCGCCAACAACTTCGACCTTGTGAAAGCGCTGCATGATCTCTTCCCAGAGAATTCGCAGCTGCATCTCCGCAAGTCGGTTACCCATGCAACGGTGCAGACCAAAACCAAAGGAAAGGTGCTGCCGCGCCTTTTCTCTATCGATAAGAAATTCATTGGCGCGATCTATGGCTTCTTCATCGCGATTACCCGAGGCGTACCACATGACGACCTTGTCACCCGCCTTGATCTGCTTACCACCAAGCTCTGCATCCACCAGCGCGGTTCTGCGCATATACGCCAGTGGCGTCTGCCAGCGGATTATCTCGGACACCATGTTAGGAATGATTCCGTGGTTGGCCCGCAGCTTGTCATACTCAGCCGGGTTTTCGTTCAATGCCAACACGCCACCCGAGATGGAGTTTCTGGTAGTGTCGTTACCACCAACGATAAGCAGGATGATATTCCCCAGATACTCCATCGGCGGCATATTGCGCGTCGCTTCCCCATGGGCAAGCATGGACACCAGATCAGAACCAGGCTCGGCATTAACCCGCTCATTCCAGAGTCCCGTGAAAACCTGCAGACACTCCTCCATGGCGGCCCATCGCTCCTCGTTTGAGTTCACTACCCCGGCACCGGGAATGGCAGTCGCAGCGTCAGACCAAAAGGTCAGCTTGTAGCGGTCTTCAAACGGAAAGTCGAACAGCGTAGCGAGCATTTGCGTAGTCAGTTCGATAGAGACATGTTTTACCCAATCAAATTCTTCATTTACCGGCAGCCCATCAAGGATATTGCATACCCGCTCACGAATTATGCTTTCCAGACGCTTCAGATTGGCAGGCGCGACAACAGGCTGGGCAATACGTCGCTGATCATCATGCTTTGGTGGATCCATGGCGATGAACATGGGCAGGGTGTACTCCTCATAGGAGTCGATAATGCCTACAGTGGGTTCAGATGAATAGATGTGCGGTGAGGTGTCCACCTCCATGATGTCGCTGTATTTCGTGACAGACCAATAGGGGCCGACAGCAGACTCGGCACAGAAATGGACAGGATCTTCCTTACGTAGCCTTTCCAGGAACGGCAGAAACTCATTGGTATGCCAAATTCCTGGGTGGGATACATCTATTTTCTCAATCGGCATGGTCCAGGGATCTTTCCCCACCATACTCCACCTGCTTTGCTCTGCAGACTCGGTAGACCGCATCTCGGTCGAATTTTCACTCATTGGTTCCTTCCCCCTCGAACCTCACTTTCGTGTACTTCAATCTAAAACTGAAACTCCGGCGTGGTAACCACTAGGCCATCGAGTTCATCAGTGATTTCTATTTGACAGGACAGGCGCGAATTATCCTGCCGATCTGTGCTCAAGCTCAGCATGGCTTCCTCGGTAGGGCTGATATCTCCAACCTTGTCCAGCCAGTCCTCCTGGACGTAGACGTGACAGGTTGCGCAAGAGCAAGCACCACCGCAATCTGCGTCGATACCGGGCACGCCATTGGTGAGGGCCGCCAGCATGACAGATCCTCCAGCCTGGACCTCGACTTCATGCTCCTCACCTGTGTGTTCTATAAATCGAATTTTTGCCATGAAACTACCATTTCCCCCAAATTTAAGATCGCGCAACCATACCAATTTGTAGGGCTCAACAAAAGCATGGGCTTCAAGAATTACCCCTGAAGTACCCCATCAGGCTGGGCTCTCAAAACATTGGAACACAGCGACGAAAGGTGTGCATATGTAGCATGAAAAATCACCAATTTCAGCGCAAGAATCACCCCCGATTCAGCGCATCGATCAAGCGCGCCGGTCTGTGACAAACTTGTAATAAAATCAACCAAAAAATTCTACTATTCAAGCCTGCACCACTGGTTCTCGCGAGCACGTAATGTTTTAATACGGCGCATATTGAGTCAGGCAATCAAGATCGTGACAAACCCCATCGGAGCACTGTTTGGCCGTTCCCCCGTCCGCCCCCTGCAGGGCCATATGGGTGCGGTGCAATCCTGCGTCGCCTTACTGCAAAAACTTTTGGAGGCCAGTATTGCTGCAGACTGGCAATCAGCCGACGCGATGGCCCAAGAGGTCAACAGCAGCAAGCAGGATGCGGACGAGATCAAGCGCGACACCCGCATGCATCTCCCCCGCAGTGTGTTCCTTCCCGTTGCCCGCACCGATCTGCTCGAGCTCGTCTCAATTCAGGACCAGATCGGTTATAACTGCAAACAAGTCGCGCAGCTACTGCTGTTAAGCAAGCCCAGCTTCCTAGGAGATCTTGGCCCCGCTATACCAGGCTTCTTTAGCGCGACCTTAAAAGTCTCCGAAAGCGCGCTGGCCACGATTAACGAACTGGATGCATTGCTTGAAACCAACTTCAAGGGCCGGGAAGCAGTATTTGTTGAAAAACTCATTGACCAGCTTCAAGAGATGGAAGCCCAGAGCGAAGAAGGTAAATCGGCGATTCAGGGTCAGCTCCGTAAATTAGGAGATAGCCTGAATCCCGTTGACGTCATATTTCACTATAAGTTGATAGATCTGCTGGCTGATATTGCGCACTCCGCTCGCAAGGCGGGAAGTCAACTGCTTATGTTCATGGCCCGTTAAGAGCAAGAGCCCTATCGAGTAACGCCTCTAATGTCAGAAATACTTGCGCAGTACGGTACGCTATTGCTGGCTCTTGCCTGCATCTTTGGGTTTTTCATGGCCTATGGTGTGGGTGCGAACGACGTGGCTAATGCCATGGGGACGTCAGTCGGCGCCCGTGCGATCACCATCAAACAGGCAATCATTATTGCCATGGTGTTCGAGTTTGCCGGGGCCTATCTCGCGGGTGGCGAAGTCACCTCCACCATTCGCAGTGGCATCATTGACCTTGAGACTGCTGGCTTTGATACCAATCCAGAACTGCTGGTTTACGGTATGCTGTCCTCATTATTGGCTGCCGGCACCTGGCTTCTGCTCGCCTCATGGAAGGGTTGGCCCGTCTCAACCACGCATTCAATAATTGGTGCGATTATTGGCTTCGCTGTAGTCGGCGTTTCAGTCGACTCGGTAATGTGGGGTCAAGTCATCTCGATTGTCGCCAGCTGGGTCATTTCCCCGGTGTTTTCAGGCGTCATCGCCTTTATTATTTTCCTCAGTGTACAGCGTCTGGTTCTCGACACCGACGACCCATTCCAGAATGCAAAGAAGTACATCCCTGGCTATATTTTTCTGGTTGGCTTCATGATTTCAATGGTTACGCTGATCAAAGGCTTGAGCCACGTCGGGCTTGAAGTCAGCTTTGTTCAGGCAACGATATACGCCGCGGGCATTGGTCTCGTCACCATGACCATAGGCTACTTCCTGATTCGCAACATCAAGGAAAATGTTACCGATAATCCCGATGACCGCTTTGCCAGCCTTGAGCGCTTATTTGGCGTGCTAATGATTTTTACAGCCTGCTCAATGGCATTTGCCCATGGCTCCAATGATGTCGCCAATGCCATCGGCCCATTGGCGGCTGTTAACGGCGTAATACAGAGCGGCGGCGTGTTTGCCGCACAGTCGCAATTGCCGGTTTGGATCCTATTGCTGGGTGGGGGAGGCATCGTGATAGGCCTGGCCACACTTGGCTATCGAGTAATTGCGACCATAGGCCGCAACATTACCGAACTCACTCCCAGTCGCGGTTTCGCTGCAGAGATTGCTGCGGCGACTACTGTGGTGATTGCATCGGGCACTGGGATTCCAGTCTCCACCACCCACACCCTGGTTGGCGCCGTGCTGGGCGTCGGACTCGCGCGCGGAATTGCTGCCTTGAACCTGGGCGTGGTGGGCAGGATATTTCTCTCTTGGGTTATCACCTTACCGGTAGGAGCAGCCCTTTCAATCCTGTTCTTTTTCCTGTTCCGGGCCATTTTCGGTTAGCAGCTCAGCTATTTTTGGGGCTTAATTGTGCCAACATCTTTGCTACCCTAGCCTGAAATCTGTCTTGAGTCTGATCTGCATGTCTTCAGCTAAAGCAAACGTCCGACCTTATCAATTTGTGCTCGTGAGTGCGTGCCTGCTGTTAATCCTGTCTTTTGGGTACCGGGCTGGTTTCGGCCTTTTCATGGTGCCAATGACAGAAGCTCGCGGATGGGGCCGCGACGTACTTGCCATGGCATTGGCAATACAAAATTTGTCCTGGGGCATCTGTGCGATTCTTGCCGGCGCTTTAGCGGACAAGTATGGCAATTTGCGGGTGCTTCTAACCGGCGTTGTGCTTTACGCCATCGGCATGATGGGCATGTCAATCTCAGCCACTGAAGTGCACATCATCAGCACGGCCGGTCTGCTGGTGGGCGCTGGCGTTGCCGGCACTTCTTTTGGCATCGTGCTGCCTTCCATTGCGCGCGCTGTGCCTGAAGAGAAGCGCGCCTGGGCAATGGGCATCGGCACGGCAGCTGGCAGCTTTGGCCAGTTTCTGGTGGTTCCCATCATTCAAACCGTGGTCGACAGTGTTGGCTGGATGAGTTCCCTGCAGTATCTCGGGCTCTCTGCGTTCCTGATGGCGATATTCTGCATCCCCCTCGCTAAGTATGGCGGCGCCAGTGAGGCCCAGAGTGGCGAAGCACAGGCACCTGTCAGCATCACCGAAATTGCACGGCGCGCCTGTGCAGTCAGGTCTTACCAACTCCTGATATTCGGCTTCTTTGTGTGTGGCTTTCATGTCGCTTTCATCACCGTGCACATGCCTGGCTATGTCGTCGACCTCGGATTCGACCCACAGGTTGGCGCCTGGAGTATCAGTCTGATTGGACTCTGCAACGTGATCGGCGCTTATTACTCCGGTGTCTTGAGCGGCAGGCGCTCCATGCGCGCTCTACTGACCTACATCTATCTCGGGCGTGTGATTGCCATTAGCCTGTTCCTGGTGATGCCGGTTACTCTAACCAGCATCATGATCTTCAGTGCCGGCATGGGATTTCTGTGGCTCGCAACGGTACCCCCCACGTCCGGCTTAGTGGCCTTGTTTTTTGGCACCCGCTACATGTCATTTCTTTATGGCATTGTTTTCCTGAGTCACCAGCTCGGTAGCTTCTCGGGTGTGTGGCTAGGCGGCTGGATGTACGAACAATACGGCAATTACGACGGCATCTGGTATGCCGGCATCTTGCTGGGCATGGCTGCTGCGATTTTACATTGGCCAATCAAGGAAGAGGATTATTCCGGACAACTCACAACTGCCAGGGCAGCCTGATTCATTAGTGAATTAATAATTATTGAAAATAAACCACATCAGACAGAAGTCTTGATCCAGCGCTTTGGGGGAGACAAACTGATGCCCAGATTTACCGCTCACCCGGCCCTAACACACTACTGAGTAACTGAGATATAGATGGCTTTAACAGTGCTGTATTCACCGACTCACCACCCTATCCTCATAGCAAGGACGATACTCCTACTGGCAGCGCTTTGGCTCACTGCATGCAGCAATGTTGTTGACGTGCCTTCCAGCAATTACGGCAGCCGAGTCAAATACCTGGTATTACACGCAACCTCTGAAGACTTCGAGGAATCATTACGCTTGCTGACCCAACCCACCGCTAATCCGGTCAGCTCACATTATCTCGTCCCTACCCCCGGCGACCCAAGCTACACACGCAGCAGTTTGCGAGTGCATCGATTGGTACCAGAGCTGGAAAGAGCGTGGCATGCTGGAGTCAGCTATTGGGCCGAAGAAACCGGCTTGAATGACCGCTCTATCGGCATCGAGATAGTCAACGAATTCAAGTGCAGCGGCACCAGTGATCCCATCAATGAAACAGTACCTGAAGACATCAGCTGCGAATTCCCTGGCTACGACGAGGAACAAATTGCGCTGGTCATCGAACTGGTCTCAGACATCCTGTCACGTTACCCAAGTATTAATCCCATTGATGTGGTTGGTCATTCTGACATTGCCATCCTCAGAAAATCCGATCCTGGGCCGGAGTTCCCCTGGCAGCGCCTGTATGAAGCGGGCATCGGTGCCTGGTATGAGGAAGATCTTAAAGCTGACTATAAACAGCGCTTCTCGCAGCGCCTGCCGGACATTGCTATGATTCAGGAGGCACTCAATCGACTCGGCTACTTCGTCGAACCTACGGGCCAGTTTGACAACGCGACCCGCTATGCCATGCGCGCCATGCAGTTACACTTCAGGCCCCAGAACTACACCGGTGAAATCGATGCCGAATCTGTTGCCATCATCTGGGCGCTATTGGAGAAGTACCGGCCACGGGAGCTCGAAGAGCTATTAAAAATCTGATTTGCCGATTTACATTCAGGAAATTACAATTCACGCTTTGATAGCCTCATGGAAGAACTCATCCCTAACATCTCTTCTCGCGGGGAGGTTGTAGCTGGGGTGCCTGTCGCTATAGAGGGAGAAATTGTAAACTACTTATTTCTTGCACCCACCCTTAAACTGAGCAAAGGTATTTCCTAAAAGGTACCACATTGCCTGAAAAAACTTGCTGAAACTTAGCATTGGCAAGGCTTTTGATCATGCGTCCAGGGGTTTTTGCATAGGTATGTAAGTCGATCTTTGAGAGTTGCGCGGAATGAATATTTTTAATCTGTAGTTACAGCAAAAGCGCAATGCGGAAGCCGCCAGTGTGCAAGATTTTGAGTTATTGCAGGACAAAATCGCTGTCGTTGTAATTCGCTTTTTGTTCGTGTTCATAGTGATTCCGATGCTTTGGAACTATATCAATGGTTTCTATGTGAGGAGTTTTATTCAGCTTCTCGCTGTTGTGGCTTTTGCTATTTGTATCTTTTTGGCACATAAAAATATTTATAGAGATGCCAGAGACTGGATTATGATCGCTGGAATGTACAACATCAGTATCACAAGCCTTGTTACGAATGGCGGCTTCACAGCACCAGCAGGAATGATAGCTGTTGCTGGCTTTGTAGGGGTGTCGATGACTTGCACTGGGTTAAGAAGAACTAATGAGATCCTTTTTGTTGCGTTAGTCTCTGTGGTCATAGTACTTCTGCTTCAAGTATATGGGTATATACCAGCCTACGATAATACAGCTTTCGCGGGAGGTTGGACGTTTATGTTGTCCTTTTTGTTGGCGATGTTTGTGCTGGGGTTTTCTCATTCAACACAGCGCCAATTTTTAACGCAAGTAGTAGCTGCTAAAGAGGACGCTCTTAAAGCGTCGCAAAGCGCGCAACAAACCGAATCACGCTTTTTATCTAATATGTCTCATGAAATTCGCAATCCCCTAAGCGGTGTGCTGGGACTTATCCAGCTGTCGTTAGAGGAGAGTGATCCGACGAAGATCAAACAGAATTTAAAAACTGCTTCGTTGGCTGGCAAACATTTGCATAACATAGTTGACGATATCTTGACTCTCAAGAAAGTTGACTCAAAGGGTATACAGGATCATAAGGCACCAATTGATTTAGTCGAATTTATTCAACACTGGAATAAACTATTTTCCTCACTAGCAGAAAGAAGTGAAATAACGTACCAAGCACCCAACCTAAGCGATTGTCCCCGCTATGTTATCGCGGATAAGCGGTTGTTAGGGCAGGTATTCAGCAACTTAGTCTCCAACGCAATTAAGTTCACGCCGAAATCCGGATTCGTCATAGTCGATATCAAGTTTGATGCAACAGCAAGTGAGCTTACCCTAATCGTTAAAGATTCTGGAATAGGTATGAATGAGGCGACTCTTAAGACGCTTTTTACACCATTCAACCAGACAGAAGACTGCTCTGAGAAAGTTTTTGCGGGCACAGGGTTGGGATTGGCCATTTCAAAAGAGTTAGTTACTTCTTTGGGAGGTGATATCTCCGTGGTTACTGAACTTGGAGAAGGGTCAACATTCACCGCCGTATTACCTTTGCAAATAGATACGGAACGTGAAGATGCGTGGCGATCTGGAATTCCTGCGGATGATTTGATACCTGTAAGAAAACCTATCGCAGACCTGTCTGCAGTTCGTGCTCTGTGTGTGGATGACAGTGAAATTAATCTCGTTGTCATTGCAGGAATTTTGAATAAGGCTAATGCGCATGTCACTACGGCATTGTCTGCCCCAGAGGCTTATGAACTGCTTACAAAGGGTGATTTTACCATAGTGCTAACTGACATCAGCATGCCGGAAATGGATGGTGAGAAGCTTCAAAGCATGATTAAAGCTTATAACCCAAAGTTACCTGTGATAGCGGTAACTGGAAATGTTCTCGAAGACGACAAGAGGCGCTTTCTGGCCAATGGATTTGTTGGCGTGGTCGACAAACCTTTTGACTCAGATGAATTACGAAACCTTGTTCTTGAGCATCATGCGCCTTCAACTACCGACTAAGCACACATCCCGAAGCAGGCGGCCAATTGCTGCTTTGAAAATCAGTCTAGGGTTTGACGATTTTTGGCATTAGTATCATCAACCAGTCAATTTTGGATAATTGTTGCTATATGGAGTGCACCCATAAAGCCCCGCTGGACACTGTTGAACGGGAGTTACTCTAAAGTGTGGAAATCCAGTCTCCGTTGGTGACTTATCCCGCCGACTAGAAATCACTGTTGTCGGTTTCATAGCTTCCTGTCGGGTTACGAGCGTCATGCGGTGAGCGACGAGTGAGAGCTGTATAGGTTTCTAATTCACGAATTGAGAAACACTCTCGCTTTTTTCTTTGAAATCTCCCATCGATGAAACCCCTAGAAGGCCCAAAGCAGACAATCTGGTCAGCAGCCGATTGAAGCAAGTTGTAGCGAATAAGCTCATACTCATTCATTTCTTCAAAACGCACATCTTCAGTCGACGAGCAAGATTGAATTGTTAAAGCCAAAGCGAACATGCTGTTTATCTTAATACCTTTCATAATAGCTTCTCACTTACCGAAGCAGTTTTGATTCTTTTCACCCTGTTTGTTTCTCTCGTCGCGCTTGGCCATCTCTTGACGCAACCAATAGAGGGTTTTTGCTGGATTCCATTAAAAATGGTATTTGGCGGAGGAGGCAAGGGGCTATAATACATATTATCTGACTGATATAATTAATATTCATAAAAAATACTCCCCTGTGATGTTGCCCAGGCACATTGAGTTTGACTGCGTGCCGGCCGCTCAATCTTAGGGACACTTTCATATCACTAGGCTCGATTTGGCGTTTATGCGATGCGCCCTAACTTCTTCTGTTTGCGAGAATCTACAGGACTTCCTTTAAAAATATGTACAGAGCATTAGGACATGGAGACTAGCTAAAAGGTTCTACAGAAGCAGTTTGTGTCCATGCCTAATTGTTTGCGCCTAAACTGAAAAATACCCCGCTTTCCAAAAAGTGCGACGAATAATTGGAGGGGGGATGCAGGCCATAGTCCAACGCCCAGTTTTTTAAGTTTTCCTAGAGTGGCCGCTTTTGAACGACAGAGGGGGAGATGATTCTGAATTACTTTCGAGCAATTCACCTAAAGCGAGCTACTCGTGCTGATGATCTCGCGATACGTTGGTCATTAATCTGTCCGAGTAAGTAGGTTGATACTGATGGGCGTTAACTTAGAGCCCAAGTTGGGCGATGTAACTAAAGCTCGAACTGCTGAGCGTCGTAGCCAAGCCAGTTGTCAATTTCGTAGGGAGATGTGCCTTTTTCTACGACTATGGCGTGCAGGACAAAGACTTCATTCGTTAATTGCCGCGCTTCCACATGCAAAGGGTCCAAGGCGTGGGCATGAAATGAGCTGGATTCCGTGTGCTCAATCAACGGTGCAAATGGAGTGCCGATTTCTAGCGATGAGACCTTCCAAGCCGTGTCAAAGTACCAGTAGGCGCCTGACGCAGGCTGCTGAATCACCAGATAGGTATCAAAGCTCACATTAGACGCGTGCGTAAACGCCACATTTAAGTCGCCACCTTCGGGATGCGTAGACCCTGCCTTTTCCTCCCCCAGATCTGCTGATTCTGCCCACATCTCGAACGATAACTCAATTGAGACGACCGCGGCTGCGCTTGGTGGGTTTGCCTGAGCGGGCTGTTCGATATCCGAGAGCAGCGGAAGCGAGCGCACGTTATCCGGTTTGTCTAAGCTTTCTAAATACATGACCAAATCGGCTAGCTGTCCTGCCTCGAGGTCCGGCAGATTTTGCCCTTTAATATCGGCGGGATGGACCTTTAAAACCTCGGCTAGCGTGCTGTATCGTCCGTCGTGGTAGTAAGGAGCGGAGTGTCGAAGGTTGAGAAGCGTTGGGGTGTTAATGC
>Ga0181559_10001723_pt1 | contig 21535 bp, 17 predicted proteins | sample 011ome_21_FD_133752 | JGI IMG/M metagenome (GOLD analysis project Ga0181559, IMG submission 133752) | Coastal salt marsh microbial communities from the Groves Creek Marsh, Skidaway Island, Georgia - 011508AT metaG (megahit assembly) | ecosystem: Environmental > Aquatic > Marine > Intertidal...
AAAAACAGGCCCAAAAACGCGGGCAGCAGGGCCAAAAACGTGGCGCCACCAATCAACGCCCCCCATGCCAGCATCGGGGCGGGACTGGCCAGAACGGTTTGAAAACTGGTGATCATGGCGGTTACGAAATCAACCTCGCGGTCCAGCAGCAGCGGCAGTGATATCACCGTGATCATATAAAGCAGCAGCGCGAAACCTGCGCCCACTACGCTGCCCACCCCCAGCATCATCAGCCCCTGCGGCGTGGTATATACCACAAAGGAACTGGACACGTTGGTCATGGTGGAATAGCCCAAGAATAGCGCGAAAATCATATGGGCCAGAAAGAACCAAAACAAAAACATGAACAATACGATGGCGCAGATCGAGGGCAGCTGCCGCTTGCTTTGGCCCCAGATCACCCCAAAAATTTGATACATATCCAAGGGCCGCCCCCGCGCCAGCCTGCGGCTAACCTCGTAGAGCCCGACTGCCGCAAATGGGCCGATCAGCGGAAAGCCCACAGCGGCAAACACCAGCCAATAGGTTTTGCCCGTGGCCCAAGTGACCGCCGCAAAGGCCAGCCCGATGGCCACATAGACGCTGGCAAAAACAATCGCAAACCCGGGGGCGCGGCGCATATCGGCCAGCGCCGCGCGCAAGGCTTGGCCAAGCATGGCAAAGCTGATTGGCCCAAGGGGCGGCACGCCCAATTCGGGCGCAGGCCCTGTGATATCGCGCATATTGTGCCCTCCCAAACCAATACGGCTGGCACTATGCAAACGCGAAACCGCGCTTAAATCAAGCCTTGGCGCACGCGGGCGGGCGCGCATTTGGCCAATCTGTTGCCTGATGATAGGCATGGGCCAATTGCAACACGCCCAGATCGTCGCCGTAGCGGCCAAAAATTTGCAGCCCCGCCGGCAGACCTTGGGCGCCAAACCCAGCGGGCACGTTCACGCAAGGCAGGCCAATCAGGCTGACGGGCACCACCACCTCCATCCAGCGGTGATAGGTGTCCATGGCTGTGCCAGACACTGCGGTGGGATAGGTGGTTTCCACCGCGAAGGGCCACATTTGCGCCGATGGCAACACCAGCGCGTCGTAATCGGCAAACAAGGCCGCGGCCCGGCGGAACCAATCTGAGCGGATCAACGACAGGCGCTGGATCTCTTGCCCGCTTAGGGCCAAGCCCTGTTCGACCTCCCAAATTGCGCTGTCTTTAAGCTGTGCGCGTTTGGCCGGGTCTGCATAAAGCGGGCCCAACCGTTCCACATTGGCAAAAGCACGCAAGCCCACCCATGCCTCCCACAGCGCCTCGGCAGGCATCGGCGGCGCCACGGGTTCTACCGTGACACCCAAAACGCCAAAGGTTTTCAACGCGATCTCGGACAGCGGTAAAATGCCCGGCTCCATTGTATAGGCGCCGCCCCAATCCGCCAGCCAGCCAATGCGCCGCCCCTTTACAGGCCGGTCCAAGGCCGAACACAGCGGCACAATCGGCGGGGCAAAGGGCTGGCGCGGATCTGGGCCAGATTGCACCTCTAACATCAGCGCCAAATCGCGCGGGCTGCGCGCCATCGGCCCCAGCGTGGCTAGGGGGTGCATAAAGGCATCGCCCAATGGCTCGGCCGGGATCCGGCCCCAGCTGGGGCGCATGCCGTAGACATTGTTCCAACCCGCCGGGTTGCGCAGGCTGCCCATCATATCGGACCCATCGGCCAAGGGCAGCATCCGGCAGGCCAGTGCTGCCGCCGCCCCGCCCGACGAGCCACCCGCGCTGCGCCCCAGATCATAGGGGTTGTGCGTGGCGCCATAGACGGGGTTAAAGGTGTGGCTGCCCAAGCCAAATTCAGGTGTGTTGGTTTTGCCAACAAACAAAACCCCCGCCGCGCGCAGCCGCGCCACCATAATATCATCAGCAGGCGCCACCACATCGCGAAACAAGGGCGAACCCTTGGTGCTGGGCAGGCCCGCCACATTGGCCAGATCTTTCACCGCAATCGGCAAGCCATAAAGCCGGCCTGCGCCCTGCCCCGTGGCGCGTGCGTCATCCATGCGGCGGGCCTCGGCCAGCACGTCGTCTTCGTTTACAGCCGCCACAATGGCATTGACCGGGCCATTGGTGCGCCCGATCTGCGCCAGCGTTTCTTGTGCCAGCTCGGCCACGCCCAGCTGATTGTCCGAAATCATCTGCGCCAATGTACTGGCGTCTTGGTTTAAAATATCCATGTGCCCCCCTTTGCGCGCATGCCTTTTACAGGTCGCGGTAGCGCTTTTCTTGCCGGTCGCTCCATAGCACCCGCAGCTGATAGCCGGTGTCTGTGGTGTTTTCCTCTTCGACGACACCCTGCTGGTGCAGCCATGCCCGGCGTTTCCCATCGGCATAGGGCACATCCAGCACGGTTTCATGGCGTTGGCTGTCCAGCTTCAGCGCCACATCTGCCAGAAAATCGCTCAGCCCTGCACCCGTCAATGCCGAAACCGCAAAAACATGCTCTAGCCGCCCCGCGGCCACCGTTGCTGCGGCGGCAGCCTCGTCTGGCAGCATGTCAAGCTTGTTCCACAACTCGATTTGCGGCACCTCTGGGTTCACCCCAAGCGAGGTCAAAATATCGCGCACATCGCTGGCCTGTTCGTCGGTTTCGCTATGGCTGATATCGCGCACATGCACGATCAGATTGGCGGCCAAAACCTCTTCCAGCGTGGCGCGAAAGGCGGCCACCAATTCGGTTGGCAAGTCGCTGATAAACCCCACCGTATCGGATAAAATCACCTCTGGCCCACCTTCGGGCAGGCGCACCGCGCGCATTGTGGGGTCAAGCGTGGCAAACAACATGTCTTTGGCCATCACATCGGCGCCCGTCAGGCGGTTGAACAGCGTCGACTTGCCCGCGTTGGTGTAGCCCACCAGCGCCACGATGGGGTATGGCACCTTGGCGCGCGCTTGGCGGTGCAGGGCGCGGGTTTTTACCACCTTGTCCAGCTGCCGGCGCAGGTGCACCAATTGTTCATCAATGGCGCGGCGGTCGGCCTCGATCTGGGTTTCGCCGGGGCCCCCCACAAACCCCAAGCCCCCGCGCTGGCGTTCCAAGTGGGTCCATGCGCGCACCAGACGGGTGCGTTGATAGCTCAGCGCCGCCATTTCCACCTGCAACACACCCTCGCGGGTGGCAGCACGATCCGAGAAAATCTCGAGGATCAGACCGGTGCGATCAAGCAGTTTCACGCCCCATTGCTTTTCTAAATTGCGCTGCTGGACCGGTGTGACCGGCCCATCGACCAAGACCAGCTCGACCTCGTTTTCTTTTAGCCGGGCTTTCAGTTCGGCAATTTTGCCCGTGCCGAACAAATGCCCGGCATGCGCCTTGGGCAGGGGCACAATTTCGGCCCCCAACACCAAAAGCCCCGGCAGCGCAGCTGCCAGGGAAACAGCCTCTTGCAGCGCATAAGATGCGTTGCGCCGGCCACGGTCCGATTTCAAATCGGGGTGCAAAACCCAAGCACGGGTGGCAACCCGGTCATGCGACATCACTTTTCGTCGTCGCCATCATACAGGTTGATCGGCTGGGCGGGCATAATGGTGGAAATCGCGTGTTTATACACCAGCTGGCTTTGGCCATCGCGGCGCAACAGCACGCAGAAATTATCAAACCAAGTGATGACGCCCTGCAATTTAACGCCATTGATCAAAAAAATCGTAACCGGAATTTTGGTCTTCCGTGTGTGATTAAGGAATGCGTCCTGAAGATTTTGTTTGTCGGAAGCCATAGGTAAACCTTTATTCTTGCGCTTGGGGCGGCGGTTGCCGTCGCCCAAGCCCTAATATGTCTTGCGCAAGCGGCAGTTTCCAGCCCCCAACTTCAAATCTTTGGTGCGGCGCGTCAATGCCGAACTTTTACCGATAGGCCTAATCGCGGCCCAAATAGTTGCTGGCCAGCGCGATAATGGCCAACAGCTCTAGCCGGCCAATAACCATGGCCGCGCAAAGGAATAATTTACCCGATGCTGCCATATCGGCCAGCGCAGTCGGCACCTCAGCGGCGCTGACGATCATCGGCCCCGTGGTCGACAGCGCCGCCACCGCCAGAATCACGGCTTGTTCTAGATCGGGCACATAGGCGCCCATGATCATAGAAAACAGCAAAAGCGAGGTGGCAAACAGCATGAAAAAGATCCATGCCACGAACGCCCCCTGCTTACGCAAACGCCGCCCACCGCGCCCCGAGCGCCCCACGGACGAGGGGTGCATCATCCGGTCCATTTCGCGCAGGCCCTGCAGGTATAGCGCCCATACCCGCAGCAGTTTCACACCGCCCGCCGTGGTGGCCACGCCCCCGCCAATCATACCCAGCCCCAGAAAAAGCAGGCCCGGGGTTTTCAACCCCGACCAGCTTTCGGCGGCCCCCCAATACGCACTTTCAAAACCCGTGGTGCTGAGGAAAGACAACACCGTAAAACCGGCCCCCCACAAGGCGTGCCACAGCGCGCCCGCCTGCCCCGTGGCCTCGGCCCCGTCTAGCGCGGCCCCCCAATGGCGCAGGAACAGCAACAACGGCAGCACCAAAACCAACATCAGGCCAAGGCGAAATTCCGGGTCGCCCAGCACAGTGCCGCGGCTGCCCACCAGCGTGTCGCGCGAAAATGTCACGCGCGACAGGGCAAATAGCATAAACAGCGCCAGCAAAAATTCGCCCACCATCCCCGAGCTGGTCCCCTGCAGCCCACCCACCGGCGAAATGCCGCTGGTGGCCATCACCGCCATGGCATGGCTGAGCGCCACCAAGGGCCGGTCGCCCAAGATGACCAACAACACAAACAGCGAAAATGTCAGCCCGGCATAAACCGGGGTTAACGTGCCCGCGACGCGCAAAATGCGCTGATGGGGGTCGATATCGCCGCGCGGGCCCGCGCTGGCCGATTGGCCCGGCTCGCCGCTGGCGGTTACCTCGAACCCACCCAAGCTCAGCGGGGCCAGCACCGCCGCCGCTGCAATCCAGATCAACAGCCCGCCAAACCAGCCCACCATCGCGCGCCACAAATGCAACGAGGGCGACAGGCGCGCGGGGTCAAACAGCGTGGCCCCCGTGGTGGTAAGGCTGGACACCATTTCGAAATAGGCATTCACAAAGGTGGTGGTTTTCAGCCCTTCGTAAAAAGGCACGGCCAAAAACAGCGGCAAAATGGTAAAACCCGCGCAAAGCGCCAGCAGATTATGCATCAACCCCTGCCGCCGATCGCCACCGCTGTTGCGCGCAATCGCCACCATCACGGTAAAGATCAGCAATAACAGGCCCGAATAGAAAAACGCCCGCGCCTCGGCATGGGCATTCAAAATCGAGGCATGGGTGGCGGGCACAAACATCGCCAAGGCGCTGATACCCATCATCAGCAAAAAGAAGGGCTGCGCTGTGATTTGAGCGCGCATGGCTAGAAGAAATCGATCGAGACCTGCAGCAGGCGCTCGACCTCTGGCACGTCTTTGGCCATGGAAAACAGCGTGATCACATCGCCATCATCAATGCGCAAGCCCCCTGTGGGTTTGTGCAGCACATGGCCCTTTTGCACCAGCCCCACCAGCACACCTTCGGGAAAGGGAATATCGCGGATTTTTTGGCCGGCAATCGGCGATGTAGACAGCACCTCGGCCTCGATCACCTCGGCTTCGGCATCGCCAATCGAATAGACACCGCGCACCCGCCCATGGCGGATATGGCGCAAGATCGAGCTGACCGTGGTGGCGCGCGGGTTGATATAGGCATCAATCCCCAAGGGCGCCATCAGTGGTACCATCGTGGGGTCATTGATCAGCGCAATGGCCATCGGGCAGCCCTCGGCCTTGGCGCGCACCGCTGCCAGCATGTTGGTTTTGTCGTCATCCGTGACGCATAACACCGCATCGGCGCGGTCGATATTGGCCTCTTTCAACAGCGCAGAATCCAACCCATCGCCGTTCAAAACGATCGTGCGTTCTAGCATGTCGGCGGCGTGTTCGGCCACGCTGCGGCTTTTTTCAATCACCTTGGAACGCACGCGATCGGCGCGTTCTTCCAGCGCTTTTGCCACCGCCAAACCAACATTGCCGCCGCCAATAATCACCACGCGTTCTTGTTTGCGCGACGATTTTCCGAAAATTTCCAACGTGCGGTTCACGTCTTCGTTCACCGCCAAAACGTAGCAATCATCACCCACAAAAATTTGGTCGCCCGGTTCGGGCGCAAACAGGCTGCCCTCGCGGCGCACCCCCACCACAATGGCGCGCAGGGTGGAAAACAAATCGCTCAGCTGGCGCAGGGGCGTGTTGATGACGGGGCAATCTTCTTCGATGGTGATACCCAGCAATTGCGCGCCGCCGCCGTGAAACACCTCGGTATCAAAGGCAGAGGGCGACCCAAGCCGCTGCAGCGCGGCTTCGGCCACTTCGCGTTCGGGGCTAATCACCACATCGATGGGCATGTGATCGCGCCGATAAAGATCGGAATAGATGGCCGTGAGGTAGGATTGCGACCGCAGGCGCGCAATTTTGCGCGGCACTGCAAACACCGAATGCGCCACCTGACAGGTGACCATATTCACCTCGTCTGAATGGGTGGCGGCGATGATCATATCGGCATCGCGCGCGCCCGCCTGATCCAACACATCGGGATAGCTGGCAAAGCCAGTAATGCCCTGCACATCCAGCGCATCCGTGGCGCGCCGGATCAGATCGGCGTTATTGTCCACCACCGTGACGTCGTTGCGTTCGCCCGACAGGTGGCGTGCAATTTGCCAGCCCACTTGCCCTGCCCCGCAGATAATTACCTTCATCGGTATAGTCCCGTCATATCAGGGCCGTTGGATGGCAGATCGCCAGCTTTCGGTCAAATAAAATATGGGGTGCGCTGGGGCTTAGCTGGCCTCGTCATCCAATTCTGCCACGCGCCCGCTGGCCTTGGCATGGGTCACAACCCCAAGCGATTTCAGCTTGCGATGCAGCGCGCTGCGCTCCATGCCCACGAAATGCGCTGTGCGGCTGATATTGCCGCCAAAGCGGTTGATCTGGGCCAAAAGATATTCGCGCTCGAACGCTTCGCGGGCCTCGCGCAGCGGCAGGCTGGCCAAGGCCGGGGGCATGGCCACGCGGCCATCATCTTCGGTGCTGGGGCTGTCGCTGGGCAATTCGCCCGCCTCGATCGGCCCGGTGCCATCGCCCAGTATCAGCACCCTTTCGACCAAATTTTTCAGCTGCCGCACATTGCCGGGCCATGGCAAGGTTTGCAGCAAAGCCACCGCATCCGCCGAGATTTCGCGCAGCGGCAGGCCTTGGGTGCGGTGGAACATGGCGATGAAATGGGCCACCAATTCGGGAATGTCTTCGCGCCGGTCCTCTAGGCTGGGCACCGCGATTGGCACCACATTCAGGCGGTGAAACAGCTCTTGGCGAAAGCGGCCGGCGGCAATTTCCGCCTCGAGGTTGCGGTTGGTCGACGAGATCACGCGGATATCGACGCGCACCTTGTCGCTGCCCCCCAGCCGGGTGAACTGCTGATCCACCAAAACGCGCAAGATTTTCGACTGCGTGCCGATGGGCATATCGGCCACCTCGTCGAAATAGATCACCCCGCCGTGGGCCTGTTCCAAAAGCCCCTGTTCAATGCCCCGTTCGGCCCCTTCGCGGCCAAACAGCACCTCTTCCATCCGCTCGGCATCGATCGAGGCGCAGCCAACCACAACAAAGGGCGCGCCCGCCCGGTTGGATTTGGCGTGAATATAGCGCGCCGCCAGCTCTTTACCGGCACCCGCAGGACCCGTCAGCATAACGCGCCCATTCGATTTTGTTACCTTATCCAGCTGCGACAGCAGCGCGCGGAACGCGGCTGAAATGCCCACCATCTCACCGCCGGGGCTGTCTTTGCGGCGCAGGGCCGAATTTTCGCGCCGCAGCCGCGACGTTTCCATCGCACGGCGAATGACGACCAGTAACTGATCAATATTAAAAGGTTTTTCGATAAAATCATAGGCACCCTGCTTGATCGCCGCGACCGCGATTTCAATATTGCCATGGCCAGAAATAATGATGATCGGAATATCGGGATTGTCCCGCTTGACCGTTTTCAAAATATCAATCCCATCCATCCGGCTGTCTTTAAGCCAAATATCCAGCACCATCAGCGCTGGCGGATCTTGGTTGATCGTCTCCATCGCCTCGTCGGAATTGCCTGCCAAGGCGGTGCTATAGCCCTCGTCTTGCAGAATATCCGAAATCAGCTCGCGAATGTCGCGCTCGTCGTCAACGATCAGAATGTCACTCATCTTGTCCTCTTTGCGTGGGCGCATCGTTTGTAGCATCTAGCGTGGCCAAGGGCAGTATGATCACTGCCATGGCACCCTGATGGCCATCTGGCGCAAAGGCTGGCGCAGTTTCCAGATCCAGCCTACCGCCGTGTTCTTCAATGATTTTCTTTACAATGGGCAGGCCCAGCCCGGTGCCCTCGGCGCGCGAGGTGACATAGGGCTCGAACAGGCGCGCCCGATCTTCGGGCAGGCCAATGCCGTTATCCATAATCTGGATCACCGCCTGCCCATCGCCCTGCGTCACCTGCAGGCGAATGACCCCCTGAAAGCCCGCAGGAACACCCGATTTTACCCTTGTTTCAATGGCTTCACCGGCATTTTTAATCAGGTTTGTCAGCGCCTGCCCAATCATTGTATCGTCAAGCTGGGCCATCAGGGGATCATCGGGCAGCTCAAGCGCGATCTCGACATCGGGTTGCCCGGCGCGCTGCAGCACCACGGCATCGCGGACCAATTTTGCCAGACTATGGCTGCGCCTGTCGGGTTCGGGCATGCGAGCAAATTTAGAAAACTCGTCAACAATGCGCCGCAAGTCATTGGTTTGGCGCACGATTACCTCGGTTAACTGCTGCAGGCTATCGGCATTTTCGGCGTCCAGTTGCGCGCCGAACTTGCGCCTGATCCGTTCTGCTGACAGCTGTATGGGCGTGAGCGGGTTTTTGATTTCATGGGCAATGCGCCGTGCCACATCGCCCCAAGCCGCCATGCGCTGGGCCGCAACCAGGTTGGTCACATCGTCAAACGCCACCACATAGCCCTCAAGCGTGCCATCGTGGCGCCGCCGCTTTGCCATGCGCACCAGCAAATTTTCCAAACGCCCATTGCGGGTTACGCGCACTTCTTCTTGCAGCGTTTCATGGGGGCCGTTTTGCAGCTTGTCAAACACCGGGGCGAATTCTGGCACCGCCACAGACAGCGCCAGCGATGTTTGCTGTTCATGCCAATCCAGCAACCGTTCAGCCGAGCGGTTCACAAAGGCCACGCGTCCGCCATCATCCACCCCCACAACCCCCGAGGTGACCGAGGCCAGAACAGAATCAAACAACCGCCGGCGCCGTTCGATCTGGCGGGTATTGTCCAACAGCGCCTCGCGCTGGCCTTTCAATTGCCGTGTCATCTGGTTGAAATACTGGCTGAGCATGGCAATCTCGTCGTCGCCCTCTTCCTCGATCACCTGCACATCCAGATCGCCCGCGCCCACCTGTTGCGCGGCCCCCGCCAAACGCCCCACAGGGCGGCTAAGACGTTCTGCAAACCACAGCCCCAGCAGCACAGCGGCCAAGATCAACAGCACCGCAAACCCCAGATAAAGCAGCGCAAAATCGGCCAAACGGCGGCCGCGCTCGCTTTCTTGTTGCTGATAGAACCGCGCAGTTTCTTGGGTTTCGTCCAGCAGCGCCAGCAAATCGCCGTCAACCGTACGGCTGATGTACAAAAACCGCTCGCCCAAGCCGCGCAGCTTGACCAAGGCGCGGTATTCTTCATTGGGCCAATCGCTGATCAGCGCGGTGCCTTGGCTGCGCGCGGCGTCAAAATCACTGGGTTTGGGAACTTCGAGGTCAAACAAATACGAGCGCGCACCGCGGGCGCGGATATTGCCCGCGCCATCCAAAACAAAGGCCTCTTTCAGGCCGCGCTGGATCAGGCCCTGCCCCTCGGTCAGCACCAGACGTAAATCGCCGTCTTCGTTGATGGGAAAGTCGCGGTGACGCTCTTCGATAAAGCCCGCCAGCAGGCCGGCATCCTCGCGCAGATCTATGCTTTGCTCGGCCTCATACGATTGCGCCGCAGCCAGCGAGGCGCCAACAACGCTTTGAACACGTTTGGAAAACCACGTTTCAAGGCCAATATTGATGGTCAGCATCGCAAACACGGCCACCGTGACCGTGGGCAAAAACGCCATCAAAGCAAAAACGCCCGTCAGCCGCAAATGCAGGCGCGACCCGGCCGATTGCTGACGGCGTTGCGCCAGAATGGTCAGCACCCGCTGCAGCACCAAGGCGGCCAAAAGCAGCACATAAACCAAATCGGCCAGCAGCACCAAGCGCAGCGCCATAGAGGTGCCGCCCTGGCCCAGCGGACCCAGCACCAAAAACGTGGCCAATGCCAAAAGCGGCCCCAAAACCACCAGCCCCAACGTGGCCACGTTTTGGTATCTACGCTGACGGCGCAGGCGCAGCAGCCGCTCCCATGCGTTGCTTCTATACCGTGCCTTTAAGGCCACTCAGCCCCCCAAGCTTTTGGCGGGCTCATGCGCCCAACCACAACATTTGGCGTCATATTACGGGGGCTGCGCCCCATATGCCACATAATGTTGCGATTTTACATCAATTTTCGGCGCCGTGTCACGGAGATATCCAGCTCGGTGATCTTCTTACGCAGCGTATTGCGGTTGATACCCAGCAAATCGGCGCATTTGGCTTGGTTTCCGCCCGTGACTTCAAGGGCAATTTCAATCAGCGGCGTTTCCACCTCTTTCAAAATGCGCCCATGCAGGCCCGGCGGGGGCAGCATATTTCCATGCAGATCAAAATAGCGCCGCAAATGCCGCGCCACGCTGGCCGACAGGTTATCGGCATCGCTGATACCGCCGCTGAGCACCGGCTCCATCTCGGGCTGGCTGCCCAATACCATTTCCACCTCGAGGCGGCTGATTTCTTCGGCACGGCTGGTCAAAACAAGGCGGCGAATAGCGTTTTCCAATTGGCGCACATTGCCCGGCCAGCTGTAAACGCGCATCAATTCCACCGTATCGCGCGACAGGCGGCGGCGCACGCCTGTATCACGCTCGGCCCGGCCCAGAAAATGCTCGGCCAATAGCGAAATATCATCCACCCGCTCGCGCAGCGCCGGCACATCCAGCGTGGCCCCGCCGATACGGTAATACAAATCTTGCCGCATCCGCCCCTTTTCCATGGCATGGCTTAGGTTCACTTGGCTGGTGGCCATGAACCGCGGCACATGTTCGCCGGGGTTGTCCATCATCCGCACGATACGCGCCTGCGCCTCGGCGTCTAAATCGCCAATTTCATCAAACGACAACGTGCCACCCCGGACACGCGCCAACACCCGCGCTGGCCCCTCTAGTTCGGAAAGATCGGCCGCAGAAACGCTGACAAAGGGCAAGGTGCGCCGATCTGAAAAATCGTGAATAGCCCGGGCAATCAGGGATTTTCCGGTGCCAGATTCCCCCGAAATCAACACCGGCAAATCGGTGTTCATCACCCGCGCCACGATACGATAGAGCGCCTGCATCCCCGGAGTGCGCCCCACCAAGGGCAGGTCTTCGGGGCGCTCGGCCTCGGCCGGTTCCGGGCTACGCTGCGGCACTGCGCGGCGCCGCGCCTCTAACGCGCGCGCGGTGCGCTTCATCAAATCGGGCAAATCAAACGGTTTGGGCAGGTAATCATAGGCCTCGGCCTCGGCCGCTTGGATGGCGGTCATGATGGTGTTTTGCGCAGAAATCACAATCACCGGCAGGCCGGGGCGGTCTTGGGCAATTTTGGGCAGCATTTCCAACCCATTGCCATCGGGCATCATCACATCCGAAATCACCACATCGCCCTTGCCCTCGCCCACCCAGCGCATCAGCGTGGTCAACGAACTGGTGGCGTGCACCTTGCAGCCCGCACGCGTCAACGCTTGTGTCAAAACAGTACGAATGGTGCGGTCATCGTCTGCAACCAGAACAGTGCCATCCATCGTTAACTCTCCTTAATATTCTTGGGCGCGCGCGGAAGGGATATGCGAAACACGGTGCGGCCAGGCACGGAATTAACCGAGATCCACCCGTCATGATCGCTGATAATCTTGCTAACCAAGGCCAGCCCCAGGCCGGTGCCGTTTTCGCGCCCAGAAACAAAGGGCTCGAAAATATCGTTGGCAATCGCTTCGGGCAGGCCCGGGCCATCATCGGTGATTTCAATCTGCAACGGCAGCGAGTGGCCACTGCCATCGGCACGGCGCAGGCGGAACGCATGCTCGTAAAAGGTGCGCAGCACAATTTTACCGCCACCGGGGGCGGCTTGGGCGGCATTTTTCAACAGGTTCAGAACCACCTGCAACAGCTGGTCGGGGTCTGCCCATGCCAAGGGTAGCGAGGGGTCGTATTGCTCGACAATCTTCATATGCGCGCCAAAGCCCAACAGCGCCGAGCGCCGCGCACGATCAAGAACATCGTGCAAATTCATGGCCTTGCGGGCGGGCTCGGACAGGTTTCCAAACTGTTCTACCTGCTCTAGCAGCTTCACAATCCGCCGGGTTTCCCCCACGATCAAATCTGTCAGCTCTAAATCTTCTGGGCCCAAATTCATGCTCAGCAATTGCGCAGCCCCCGCAATGCCCGCCAGTGGGTTCTTGATTTCATGCGCCAGCATTTCGGCCATCCCAATGGCCGATTTCGCCGCCGATTTCACCGAATGGCTTTGCGTCATCCGGCTGGCCAATTCGCGCGGCGCCACCAAGAACAGCATCTTTCCCGGATGCCCTAACAGGGGCGCAATTTGCAGGTTGCACTGCAGCGGCGGCCGGTCGCCCGTGCCCACATCGACATCGTTTACAAATAACGGCGTGCCCGCAGCCCGGGCGCGCGCAAACGCCTCTTCCAGCGGGGCATCCACCGCCAACCTGTCCCATACCGGGGTGCCCGCCACAGATTTGGCCGAGGCGTTCAAAAACCCCTCGGCAGCGGGGTTAATCTGCTCGATCAAATCGCCCGCCCCCACCAACAGGGCCGGCACAGGCAGCGAATTCCACAGGGCGGCTTCCTCACTCATGCGGCGCATCTTTCGCCGTCATCGGCCCGCCGCAGCAAGGCCAGCACCCGCGCGGGCGCGCGCTCGGTCAAGATTTGGCGGCGCAGCTTCGCGCAAGTGGCCAGATCATCCATGTACCACCCCAAATGTTTGCGCGCCACGCGCAGCCCCAGGTCCGCCCCGTAAAAGCCCAGCATCGCCTCGTAATGGCCGCAGATCATATCCAGCAACGCAGCCCCCTGCGGCACATCTGGCGCGGGCCCATGGCCCAAACTATGGGCCACCTGCGCCAAAACCCACGGCCGCCCCTGCGCGCCGCGCCCAATCATCACCCCATCAGCCCCCGATTGCCGCAGCGCCTCGCGTGCCGCATTGGGGCCGATGATGTCGCCATTGGCCACCACCGGAATATCCACCGCCGCTTTGACCTCGGCAATCGCGGCCCAATCGGCATGCCCCTTGTAAAACTGGCAGCGCGTGCGCCCGTGAATAACCACCATCTGCACCCCCGCCCCTTCGGCGCGGCGGGCCAAATCGGCCGCGTTCAGGCAGGTATCATCCCAACCCAGACGGGTTTTCAAAGTCACAGGAATATTCACCGCAGCCACCACCGCCTCGATCAGGTGCAGCGCATGATCCAAATCGCGCATCAGCGCCGAACCAGACAGCCCGCCAACCACCTTTTTGGCCGGGCACCCCATATTGATGTCAATCACCCGGGCGCCCATGCCCTCTACTTCTTTGGCCGCGCGCGCCATCCAATGCGCCTCGCGCCCTGCCAATTGCACCGATGTGTTTTCCACATGCGCCCCCAGCTCTGCACGCTCGCGCACGCCGGGCTTGGCCTGCACCATCTCTTGGCTGGCCACCATCTCGCTCACCACCAAGCCCGCACCAAAGCGCGACACAAGGGTGCGAAACGGCAAATCCGTGATGCCGGCCAAAGGGGCCAACAGCACCGGGCTGGACAGGGATTTTTCTGCAATCGATAGCGGCATGTGCCTAAACCTTGTGCGTTGCCTCATTCGTAACCTGTTGCCTTCACAGCTACAATGAATGCAACGTCTATTTCCTATACAGATCAGCCCATTTGCACATTTTTTGTGCAAATACCCGCAACCGCGCCCAGATCGTGGCAATTGCTCTTCCCGCCACAAGGCCCTATTCATTGGAAAAGGAGACCACCCATGCGCACTGCCGCCCTCATCGTTGCTGCCGGCCGTGGCACCCGCGCAGGCGGGGCCTTGCCCAAACAATGGCAAACCATTGCCGGGCGCCGCGTGGCCGACTGGACGCTTGATGCCTTTGCCACCCATCCCGGCATCGACCACATTCTCATGGTCATCAACCCCAGCGATGCCGATCTGGCCCCCAAAACCGTGGCCACCACCGCAGGCGGCGCCACGCGTGCGCAATCGGTCTTGGCAGGTCTGCAGGCCTTGCAGGGCCAAGGCATCGAACGGGTCTTGATCCACGACGTGGCCCGCGCCTGCGTCAGCCACCAGGTGATTGATGGCGTCTTAGCCGCCCTTGCCACCCACCAAGGCGCGGCGCCCGGGCTGGATATCACCGATGCGCTTTGGCGCGGCACCGCCGTGGGCCAGCCCATCACCGGCACATTGGCGCGTGAAGGTCTGTTTCGCGCACAAACGCCGCAAGGCTTTCACTTTGCCGAAATACTCACTGCGCATCAGACGTATCATGGGGAGGCGGCCGATGATGTCGAGGTGGCCCGCGCCGCCGGTCTTTCGGTTGTGATCACCCAAGGATGCGCGCAAAATATCAAAATCACCCAGCCCGCCGATTTTCAGCGCGCGGCCCAGATCTTAGAACAGGAGCACCGCTTGCCCATGCCCGCCTTTCCAGACATCCGCCTTGGCAATGGCTATGACGTGCATGCCTTTGGCCCCGGCGATCATGTCACGCTCTTCGGCGTGGCGCTGCCCCATGGCCGCGGCTTGATGGGCCATTCCGATGCCGATGTGGGCATGCATGCCATCACCGATGCCATTTATGGCGCCTTGGCACAGGGCGATATCGGGCGGCATTTCCCGCCCTCTGATCCGCAATGGAAAGGCGCCGATAGCGCAATATTTTTGGCTCATGCGGCGAAATTGGCCCGCGATATGGGCTTTGAGATCGGCAATATCGATTGCACCTTGGTGTGCGAACTGCCCAAGATCGGCCCCCATGCCCCCGCCATGCAGGCGCGTTTGGCACAGATTATGGGGGTCGAGGGCACGCGCATTTCGGTCAAGGCCACCACGTCCGAGCGGCTGGGCTTTACCGGCCGCGAAGAGGGTATCGCCGCGCTGGCCACCGCCACCCTGATCGGCGGGGGCAGCGCATGCGCCTAAGCCGCCAGATTTCCATTTTCTTCGGCGCAGGTCTCTTGCGCCCGGCCCCGGGCACATGGGGCTCGGCCGTGGCGCTGGCCTTGGGGGTTGGCCTGCACATGCTGGGACATTTCCCGCTTTTGGCACTGGCGACATTGGCCGCAACGGGGGTGGGTTTTTGGGCCTGCGCGCGCGAATTGGCCAACCGCCCGGGCGATGACCCCTCTGAGATTGTTATCGACGAGGTGGCCGGCCAATGGCTGGCGCTGTGCTTTCCGTCTTTTGGGTGTTGGCTTATGGGCTTGCCCGCCAGCACATTCCCCTACCCCGGCTGGCTGGCCGCCTTCTTGTTTTTCCGCCTTTTCGATATCTGGAAACCTTGGTTGGTGGGCCAAGCCGACAGGCGCCACGATGCGGCCGGCGTGATGCTGGATGATCTGTGGGCTGGCGTTTTTGCAGGGATCGCCACGATCGCGGCGGCCGGTCTGGCCCATGGGGTGCTGATGTGAGCATGGCAGAGCGCGTGATACAGGCCTGCCGGGCCAAGGGGCTGATGCTGAGCATGGCAGAAAGCTGCACAGGCGGCATGCTGGCCGCCGCGCTGACCGATGTGCCCGGCGCCTCGGCCGTGGTGGAACGTGGCTTTGTCACCTATACCAATGCCGCCAAAATGCAGATGCTGGGCGTCAGCGCCGACACGCTGCGCCAGCATGGCGCTGTTTCCGAACAGGTCGCGCAGGAAATGGCCGAAGGGGCCTTGGCCCATTCCCAGGCTGATCTGGCCGTGGCCATCACCGGCATCGCCGGGCCCGGGGGATCGGAATTCAAACCCGAGGGGCGCGTGTGTTTTGCACTGGCACAAACCGGCCAGCCCACGCGCCATGAAACGGTTGAATTTGGGGCCTTGGGCCGCGCCCAAGTGCGCCACGCCAGCTGTCAGCACGCCCTAGAACAGATTCTTAGCGCCATCCTGTAGCCGCCTAATTTTTGGGCAAATGCCCGCCAAAGGCGCCCCATTTTGTGGCGTTTTGAAATATGCCCCTATTCTGGGCGGCATTTTGCGTGCTTGCAGCTTTTTTTGGCATCGGTGATGCGGTTCAAGCCCCCAAGCCGCGAAATCTTCGCGCAACACGATCAAGGGGACACCGAATGAACGCAGCAGATACCGCATGGATCATCGTCGCCACGGCGTTGGTTCTATTCATGACATTGCCGGGCTTGGCCCTATTTTACGGCGGCCTTGTGCGCGCCCGCAACGTGCTCAGCGTGTTCATGCATTGCTATGCGATTGCCTGTTTGATGAGCGTGCTTTGGTTTGCCTTTGGCTATTCCATCGCCTTTGGCGAGGGCACCCCCTATTGGGGTGGGTTGGGCAAGATGTTCCTATCGGGCATCGACAGTGAAACCCTATCGGGCAGCCTGCCCGAAGTGCTGTTTTTTGCCTTTCAGATGACCTTTGCCATCATCACCCCGGCGCTGATCGTGGGCGCCTATGTGGAACGGATCGGTTTTGGCTTTGTGCTGCTGTTCTCGGCGCTTTGGATGCTTTTGTGCTACGCCCCTGTCACCCATTGGATCTGGGGCGGTGGTTTCTTGGCCGATGGCGGTATCTTTGGCGAAACTGGGGTGCGTGATTTCGCAGGCGGCATCGTTGTGCATGAAACCGCCGGTTTGGCGGCCTTGGTTCTGGCGGTCATGCTGGGCGCGCGCAAAAACCAAACCACGCCCCCGCACAACCCGGGCTATGTGATGATTGGCGCATCGATGCTGTGGGTGGGTTGGTTTGGCTTTAACGGTGGCAGCCAATTGGCCGCCGATGGCGGCGCGGCCATGGCGCTGACCGTTACACATATTTCGGCCGCCACTGCCTCGCTCAGCTGGGCGCTGTGGGAGCGGGTGAAATTTGGCAAATCGTCGCTGGTGGGCTTGGTTACGGGCACCATCGCGGGGCTGGCCTCGATCACCCCGGCCTCGGGCTTTGTTGGCCCGGTCGAGGCGCTGGCCATCGGCGCCATCGCGGGCGTGCTGTGCCAAGAGGCGGTTGTCTTGGTGCGCAATGTGCTAAAAATTGACGATACGCTGGATGTCTTTGCAGTGCATGGCGTCGGCGGCATTTTCGGCACCATCATGATTGCCGCCTTTGGCGCAGGCAGCTGGGCGGCGCAGCTGGGCAGCTTGGCCATTGTGGGGGTCTATACCGTGGTTGTCAGCGTTGTTTTGGCCAAGTTGGTGGGGCTGGTAGCACCGCTGCGCGTCGATCAGGAAAGCGAATATAACGGGCTGGATATCTCGGTTCATGGCGAACGCGCCTACGACCACAGCTCGTAACCACCACGCCCATCGTGGCATGATCAGGCCCAAGGCACCCTGCCTTGGGCCTTTTTCATATCAGATCAACGCCAACAGCGCGTCAAAACCGGGCCAAAAGCGCATGCAACATGCGCGCGCCTGTTTCATAATATAGCCCCTTTGTACGGGCCAAAGGCGCGCTGTAGCGATCTACCGGCGCCAAGGGCAGGCCCGCCTCGTCGCCCGCCAGCAAGGCGCCCGCGCAGGCCGTGCCCATCACCGTGCCCGGTGCAATGCCACGCCCAGAATAGCCATAAACCGCCAAGCCATTGGGCCCAATACGCTGTATTTTGGGCATTTTATCCCCAGTCATGGCAATACGCCCCGACCAAAAATATTCAAATTCTTCGCCCGCCACCTGCGGGAACAGCCGCGCCAAGGCCCGCCCGGCCCAAGCCCGATGCACGCCTAACTGATCGGGCAGGCCCATCGCCCCCAAAATCAACCGCCCCGCCGCATCCTTGCGATACGATGTCATCACCGTGCCCGTATCCCACGCCCCCTCGCCCCCCGGCAAGATACTGCCCGCCACATTCGGCGACAGCGGCCGCGTGGCCAACTGGAAGTAATGCACCGGCGTCAAACGCGGCACTTGGGCGCCAGCGGCCCCTTGATGATAGGCGTTTGTTGCCAATAGGAGCCGCTCGGCCCGCAACAGCGATGCCCCCGCATGCACCTGCCACGCCTGCCCGTCATGGGCGATACGCTGCACGCCAACACCTTGGCAAATTTGCGCACCCGCCTGCTGGGCGGCACGCGCCAAACCGCGCACATAGCCCATGGGCTGCACCGTGCCTGCGCGCGCGTCAAACAAGGCGCCATGCACCGCCGGGCTGCCCACAGCCTGCTGCGCCTGTTGGGCGTCATGCAGGCGCACAGGCGCCGCGCGCCGCTGTTGCTGGGCAAACCGGCGCTGCAAATCCGCCATGCCACTGGGCGCATGGGCGCAATGCAACGTGCCATTTTGCACCGCCTCGCAGGCAATGCCATACCTGTTGATCAGCTCGAACACCTGCCCCGGCCCTGCGCCCAAGGCCGCGTTCAGCCGCTGGCCTGCCTCTTGGCCCAAGGCCGCCTCGACCTGATCGGGCGGCAGCCATAGCCCGGCATTGACCAAACCCACATTGCGCCCAGACCCGCCATGGCCCACCTCTTGGGCCTCGATCAACAGCACGCGCGCACCTGCCGTAGCCGCGGCCAGCGCCGCCGAGCAGCCGGTAAACCCGCCACCAATCACCAACAGATCAACGGATGCCTGCACCGGCAGCGCCATCGGCTCTACATGTTCCTGGCAGGATGCCTGCCACAGGTTGCCACCAGTCATTCTTCCCTCATCTCGCCCGAGTCGCACCGATAATCCCGTTAAGCCCGCCGCCGGCCCCAAAGCAATGGCAAAGCAATGCCAAAGCGCGCATAAACGCAACATGGCGCCGCCCACGGGGGGCAGCGCCATGCAAATTTCAACCCATAGGCGCCTTAAAAGAACGCTTGCAGCCCGGTTTGTGCACGCCCCAAGATCAACGCATGCACATCATGCGCCCCCTCATAGGTATTCACCGTTTCCAGGTTCACCATGTGGCGGATCACCCCAAACTCTAGGCTGATCCCGTTGCCCCCATGCATATCACGCGACATCCGCGCAATATCCAACGCCTTGCCACAATTGTTGCGCTTGACGATCGAGATCATCTCGGGCGCCGCTTTCGCCTCGTCCATCAGGCGGCCCACCCGCAGGCTGGCCTGCAAGCCCAATGCAATTTCGGTCTGCATATCGGCCAGCTTCTTTTGATAGAGCTGCGTCTGCGCCAAGGGGCGCTTGAACTGGTGGCGGTCCAGCCCGTATTGGCGCGCTGCGTGCCAGCAAAACTCGGCCGCACCCAAAACGCCCCATGAAATGCCATAGCGCGCGCGGTTCAAACACCCAAACGGCCCTTTCAGCCCCTCGACATGGGGCAACAGCGCCTCTTCGCCCACTTCCACACCATCCATCACGATTTCCCCCGTGATCGAGGCGCGCAAGCTCATCTTCTTTTCGATCTTCGGCGCCGATAGGCCCTTCATCCCTTTTTCCAAAATGAAGCCGCGGATCTTGCCGCCATGGGCCTCGGATTTGGCCCAAACCACGAAAACATCGGCGATAGGGCTGTTGGAGATCCACATTTTCGAGCCGCTCAGCACATAGCCACCGTCGGTTTTCACCGCGCGTGTTTTCATGCCCGCCGGGTCCGATCCGGCGTCAGGTTCGGTCAATCCAAAACAGCCAATCCATTCGCCCGTGGCCAATTTTGGAAGGTATTTCTGGCGCTGCTCCTCGGACCCATAGGCATAGATCGGATACATCACCAAGCTTGATTGCACCGACATCATCGAACGATAGCCGCTGTCAACCCGCTCAACCTCGCGCGCGACCAGCCCATAGGCCACATAGCCACCCCCCAAACCGCCATAGGCCTCGGGAATCGTGGTGCCCAGCAGGCCCATGCTGCCCATTTCGGCAAAAATCGCCGGATCTGTCTGTTCGTTCTGGAAGGCCTCCAAAACCCGCGGCTGCAGCTTTTCTTGGCAATAGGCGCGGGCGCTGTCGCGGATCATCCGCTCGTCTTCGCTCAGCTGATCCTCCAGACGGAACGCATCTTGCCAATCAAAAGAAGACAGGTCTGGCATGTCTTTGGCCCGCAGGCTGGGTTTATCGTCAAGCATCAATGCCTCCTAAAACTGTGATTGGCGGCATTGTATCATGCAAGAACAGCAGTTAATATATAGATTATAGCATAGTTGCATGAGGTTTTCGCATATGTTGCCGCCGCGCCGCCTGATGCCCTCGCTCACCGCCCTGCGGGCCCTCGATGCTCTGGCGCGCCTGGGCAGCGCCACCGCCGTCGCCGAAGAGCTCAGCCTCACCCAAAGCGCCGTCAGCCGGCAATTGCAGGCCCTAGAACACCAGCTTGGCGCCCAGCTGATTGCCCGCAAAGGCCGCGGCATGGTGCTCACCCAAACTGGCCAAGACTATGTCGCCCAAATCCGCCCCGCCTTGGCGCAAATCAGCCAAGCCGGCCTGCGTTTACAAATGCAGCCCAGCGGGGCCGGCACGGTCAGCTTGGCAATTTTGCCAACATTTGGCATGCGCTGGCTGGTGCCGCGACTGCCCGAATTCACCCGCCGCCATCCCGAGGTCACAATCAACCTCTCTACCTGCCTGACCTTGCCAGATTTCGCCACCGCCCCCTTTGATGCCGCCATTTATTTCGGCACCCCCGAACTGCCCGATTGCCACAGCCTGCAGCTGCGCCGCGAAAGCGTGCGGCCCGTCTGCGCCCCAGACATGCTGCAGCGCCTGCCCGTCACCCAGCCCGCCGATATCTTGAAACTGCCGCTTTTGCACATCCAGACCCGCCCTTATGCATGGCCCGAATGGTTGGCCCGCCACGGCTTGGCGCCCCCCGCCGGCAGCGCCATGGTCTTTGACCAGTTTTCCACCATCACCCATGCCGCGCTGCACGGTCTTGGCGCGGCCCTCTTGCCGCAATATCTGGCCGAACAAGATATTGCCACCGGCAGGCTGGTGCCCGTCTGGGGCGGCGCCGTTCAGGCCCGGGGCGCCTATCATTTGGTCTGGCCACGCATGCGCCCGCCCAGCCCCGCGCTGCTTGCCCTGCGCGACTGGCTGGCCACCCAATCCGAAGACGGCGACAGCCTGCCCCGCTAGACGCCTGCGTTTTCATCTTGCCCAAAATACCCTGGGGGGTCAGGGGGACAGAGCCCCCCGGCCCTTAGCCCAAGGCG
>Ga0181559_10001724_pt1 | contig 21522 bp, 12 predicted proteins | sample 011ome_21_FD_133752 | JGI IMG/M metagenome (GOLD analysis project Ga0181559, IMG submission 133752) | Coastal salt marsh microbial communities from the Groves Creek Marsh, Skidaway Island, Georgia - 011508AT metaG (megahit assembly) | ecosystem: Environmental > Aquatic > Marine > Intertidal...
ACCTGCCCAAGTTTGAGCACCTGCAGTTTTGATTACTCTCATTACCTTATTAGATGCAGAAGTAGGATCTGTCATTAACAGGGAAGCGTTTCCACCAAAATCAGTCATTGTGTAATCAACTGTAGTATCCTCAAAGGTAACAGGCAAGTCAATTTGTGACAGTGCAGGAGGAGGAGCCATTGGCCCTGATATAGAAACAGAATCTAAACCAAATCCTAACACATCACTGAACCTAGATGAAATAATAAATTCCAAACTAGTACATCCTGCTGGTGCTATGACTGAATCTTCATACATTGTAAATACAGTATCGGTTAAATCCTGATATGGGGTATAAGATGTATAGGTGCTATTCGTTAAATCGTACAAACTAACTCTGACACTGGTTGTATCACCTGGTACAGTTTTTAACCACATTTTTATGGAGTATTTGGTTCCAGGTACCACTGTAACAGCTTGAGTCGTAAATCTTTTATGACTACTCGATGAGCTAACAAGGTTAGCATAGGAAGTACCATGGATAGCTCCAGTAGTAACTTCGGTAACATTTGAACTCGCTATACTTGTTTTTGAGCCAAAGAAATCGGTCGGATTTCCACCACTCCAAGAAGATAAATCACTTTGGAATACAACTTGTCCAAATGACGCATTAACCAAGAAGGCAGCGGTAATGAGTGTAATTAAATTTTTCATGTCTTATTTTTTAACTGATTTAATAATTTTTTTAGTCGTAAGTCGACCTTCCTTGTCTTTTATCTGAATAAGATAAGAACCTTCATTTAATATTGATTGATCTAATTCAATTCTATTTGAGTTTATCTGAGTAATATACAGTATTCGTTTTCCGGTAAGGTCAAATAATGTAACTTCTGACAATTGGTTATCACTCGATATTGTTAACTGGTCACTAAAAGGATTTGGATATAAACTAAGTTGAGCAATTCCATTGTTTTCTTTCTGACTAGTTGAGTTATCCTTGAAAAACTCAAAATTATCGATATGAATTGTGTCCACAGTTGATGTAGCGGGGTTTAAAAGAAGGACGAAACTAGTTAACTCAATAGTTGGTGAAATGGAAGTTAAATCCATTTCGAAAGTTGCCCAATTTGTTGAGGAGGGAACGGTAAAGGTTGTGTCTTTAACGTTATTGCCTGCACTATCTTGCATTACCATCATAAAATCGCAAGTGGCATTTGGATTGTAAAGATCGATTCGGGCCTTATTGAAAGCGGTAGTATAGAAACTATGATTAAATGAACCCCCAAATGCTCCGTCATTGGTTGGTGGAGTAAATTTGATGAACTTTCCGCAAATGGCAGAAGTGTTTATTCCTGATTGGGATGGATTAGTTTCTGACTGCAAATGAGTTCCATTTGCAAAAGTAAAGGCAACATTTCTCTGACATTCATAGTCTTCCCCAATGGAAGTATCTATAGCTACTGAAGAACAAGGGTCCAACATATCAGGTCCCATGATGTCATCGAATAGATACGTGTCAGAATTGTAACTGTTTGGGTCAAACAGTATGACCATTCTACTTACGCTTGTGTCAGCTACAGTTGGATCGGGCCTATTAGCTAAATTAAAAGTGAGTGTTTCCCAACTATTGGCTACCGTGGTTACAGCAGTGTACTCGCTATGACGTCCAGTTGGAAAATTTGTCGGTTGTGCGGTGGTCTTGTTCTCCAGAGTAATTTGAATAGTTTTGCCAACCACCGGGCTGTAAACTTTCATGGTCATTTTTTTTGTGCCAGTTCTGTAATCGGAAACGCTTCCTATTTTATTGGTACCTGAGGGCTCTACTAAAATTACATCATATTGCGAACCTGAGCTACGAGCGTATTGAGCGCAAAGTGTGCTCGTATTTACACCGGTCGTTGCTGGATTTGAAAAGGTTTGATTAAAAATAGATCCATTAAAAAACGGGTAAGTAACTTTTCCTTGAACATCAAAATCATCCCATGAACTCTGGCATAATCCATTGTTTGGGAAATATGTAAGGCTTGTTAAAATAAGAAACAATAAACTTTTTTTCATAAAAATGCGTTTTAAATATATTAAAAATGAGAACTTTTTTAGCCTCCCTTATTGTTAATTTTACAATTAGTTAGAACGAATATAACAAATTAAATTTTCAGAAACAACTTTACTCCACGATGATGGATTTTTTGAGGTTCCCTACGTTTAGGATAAAACAGCCGGGTTCCACCATCCAATTGTTTTTATTATTTACAAAAGCTAATTCAGAAATTGGAATTGAAAAGTAAATAGTTTCTGTCGTATTTGCTTTGATTAGTTTTTTATTGAAACCTCTCAGTCTTTTTACACTGGGTGTAATGGAAGCCACCGTATCGATGACATAAACTTGAATAACTTCCTTCCCATTTATTTCGGAGTTGTTGGTAATATCTACTGAAAATGATAGGGTATCATCTTGATTGAAAGTAGAGTTAGAAAGTACTAAATTGGCATACGAAAAATTGGAATAACTAAGTCCAAATCCAAATTCCCACTGCGGGTTGAATCCTGTCTTACCAAAATCCTTATCAAATACCTCGGTATATTTGTGATCATAAGTTAGTAAAGACCCAGTATGTCTGGGGTAGGTAAATGGTAGTTTTCCAGATGGGTTAGTTTTTCCAAAAAGAATTTGCGCTAAAGCTTCGCCTCCAAAATCACCAGACAAGTACGTATGCAATACAGCATTGGAATGAACTACAACCGATTGTAGAATTCGTGGTCTATTTAGACTCATAACCAGAACAATGGGCTTATTGATCTTGCTTAGTTCTTTTACCAATTCAATTTGTGCATTAGGTAAATTTAAATCCTCTATATTTCCTGGAATTTCAGTACCTGGTGATTCTCCAACACAAAGCACTATTACCTCTGAAAGCTTTGCTTTGGCAATAGTTTCTTTCATATTTGATGTTTCATTGAGCGTTGCTCCCTCAGAATAAAGTACCTTTCCTTTGCATTGTTCTTTAATCGCTTGGAAAAATGTTTTTGCTCCTTTGGTGTTGTAGGAAGAATCTAATCCTTGCCATGTATGTGTCCATGCTCCGTTTTGAATGGTAAGAGAATTTGCCGCAGGGCCACATACCAAAATTGATGTATTTTCCTTCAAGGGTAGTATGTTCTCTTCATTTTTTAATAAAGTTATAGATTCCAAAGCGGTGTTCAGAGCAATTTCTTGGTGTTCTTTTGAACCAAATTTTTCATAATATTGAAAGTTTGGAATGGGAGTTTCAAGTAGGCCAAGTTGTTTTTTTACCCAAAGTATTCTTCTACAAGATTCATCAAGCCTACTTTCAGGAATTTCTCCGCTTTTCACCAAATCAATTAATGCGCGGTTAAAAGAATAGTCATTCGGAGTCATACTCATATCTATTCCAGCAAGAATAGAGATTTTAACTGCTTCCCTCATATCTCGGGCCACTTTGTGATTGGTGTATAATTTAATAATATCTTCCCAATCGGTTACAGCGATCCCTTTGAATCCGAGTTCATCTCTCAGTAAATTTTTCAAAATGAGCGGGTTTGCATGAACTGGTATGCCATTGATTTCGCCAGAGTTAATCATTACGGTAAGTGCATTTTCTTGAATTGCTTTTTCAAAAGTTGGCAAGTAATATTCTCTCAGTTGCCTCTCTGGTATCCAAGCTGGGGTTCTGTCTTTCCCTGAAAGTGGAGTGCTATAACCTAAAAAGTGTTTCATACAAGAGGCAACTTTTTCTGGGTTAGAAGGATCAGTACCTTGATATCCTCGGATGCAAGCTTGGGTCATTTTTTTTGCTAAAAAAACATCTTCTCCATAAGTTTCAAAAAAACGTGACCAAAGTGGTTGTCTACCAATATCCAAAACGGGCGAAAAATTCCAGGGTATTCCAGAGGCTCTACATTCGTAGGCGGTTACTGAGGCTGCTTGTTGAACTAGTTCTGGATTCCAGGTTGCAGCTTGACCAATTTGCTGAGGAAAAAGTGTTGCATCTACCGTGTAATTTACTCCATGAATAGCGTCAATTCCATAAATTATTGGAATTTTATTCCCTTGTGAGATTGCCTTTGTTTGTATTGCAGTAATTATCTCCTGCCAATGAGCTCTTGTATAAGTGTGTCCTCCTACATTGAGAATAGAACCAACATAATAATGATTGATGGCTGAATCTAATTTTGTACTATCCAGTTGATGAGGTACTTCGAGGTTATACAATTCTCCTTTGGAAATAACATCGATATTAATTTGAGTCATTTGTCCCACTTTTTCTTCAATCGACATGTTTGAAATTAAGGATTCAATGTCCGAGTCAGAGTTGGAAGAGACAGAAGTACTGGTTTGACAAGAATAGAGCAATAGCCATATCCCTAACCCGAGTAAATAGTTGGTTTTTAAAGTAAACATTATTTTGTAATTTTAATTTCATCTATAAATACCTCGCCAAATGAAGTTCCCTCAAAGGTGATTTGTTTGATTTGATCAAGGACAAAATCTTTTTCTTTGAGTTCTAAATTTTTAAGTTGAATCACTATATGTTGCCATTCCTTATCAGCTGATATTTGTTCATTTTTGTTGGAAAACAACTTGGTTTTATGTCCTTTGAAATCTTCGATCATCACTTTAAATTCGCTATTTTCTGACGACTTTAGTTTAAAATGAATGGCGGAGGTTTCATTTACGCCTCTTAAATTGATAGCGTACCATCCGTTCCAATTAACTCCCCACTTGGCCCAATCACAGTTTTTTGAATTGTATTTCCAATGGATTTGTGTATTTCCTAATGAATCTTTCATTTCTTTTAACTCTTGGCAGGGATTGTTCTTGTATCCCCAAACATCTTCCTCAAAATTCCCTTTTCTATACACAGTTTGGTTAAACGCTCCTTTCGGCATCATTTGCTCAACTAATAAACGAGATGTTGCATACTCTTCTTTTGAGTAATCGATTATTTCTATTTCATCGATGTAAAATGATCCAGAACCTTCAAGCTGAAACTGCATTTGTTTGATGGAAAAGATATCTACTTCTTCCGGGTCAATCGGAAAATGCCACAATGGAACGATAATCTCTTTCCAGGTTGTATCAATTTCTAGCCCATTTAGGTATTTACCAGCATCAATAAAATAATAACTTCCACCACCAGAAAAATCCTCAAGGTTGGCTACGATTGGAATCGCTTTTGCAGTTTTGGATTGGGTTCGCACGAAAAATCTGAGGGCCTTTGTAAATCGGTCATTACTCAAATCTACAGGTTGCCAGTTGTTAAAACTATTGCCAAAACCAATCCATTCGCATTCTCCTTTATTCCAATCTAATTTTATACTAGATTTCCCTGAATAGGCAACAGAATTCGTTATTTCAAAATTTCCGCAATCAAATAATGAGTTCCACATGGTACCTATGCCCTCGCTGAAAATGACTTGAGAATAATTTTCTTTTGGTGCAGGTTGCTCGTATTTGTCATAAAGCACCTGTTCTTTCAGTTTTATGCTCTCACAATTGTATACAATTAAAATACACGATATGATAAGAATTTTTCTCAAGGAGTGTAAGGTTTATTGGTTGTAAAAATTAAGTGGTCTATTAATGCTTTGGCATTTCCGTTATCCTTATTTGCCAAATAAAAGACGTTGATCGAAACAAGCTTGGAAGGTTCTGGAAGTCCGTTTCCATTAGTTGAAATTTGATTTCCATTTTCATCAAATTGAATATCAGAATATTTATAACTGACCAAATTCCAACCGCCTTTTTCATACCAATACTCATAAATGAAACGATCTTCGGTAGCTTCATCAAAAACCCCATCACCATTATCATCCTCATCAAACCAAAACTGTAAAAATGTATTTCCAATCCCAATGTTTTCCATTGGTTTGAAGGCCATATTAAAATACAAATTGGAGGCAGAAGCAGGTAAACCAAATGTTCCGGAATTAGGTTTTACCATAACAGATCCAATCGCCCAATCCCAAGGAACTGTTCCGTTAAATCCGTAGTGACAATTTCCTTTGGCAGATTCTCCTGTACCACAATCTATTTGTCCTCTTACTGTTGTTTGGTTAAATTTACTCCAATTAGCTCCTTCTCCGTTCTCGAAACTTGTAATGAGGTATCCATTATCAATTTTTGTGTTTGTGATTGAAACTGTGTCATACAATACAGGAGAGTTTTCTTCTTTTGGAAAAGAGATTTCAATAAAAGCATTTTCTAATCCGAATCCTGGAAAAGTATTAGCTCCGCCATCCCATGCCGTATTGTTTATACTTAAAATTCTGTCGGAACCAGTTATAGTTCTTTTCGCGCCAGTTATTTCTCCTGTAATTGAAATTATCCAAGTGGTGTTTTTTGACAATTCACCACTAAAATACAACTCATTATCTAATGGAAAATTTGCTGTATTTTTATTAATTTTTATGTCATCGATGATTGAAAATGGGCCGAATAAATCGTTTAAATTTGGACCATCAAAATTGTTTTTATCTCCTTTTCTACACGAAGATGCAAACAAGATAACCATAAGAAGTAGGGTTGTTTTTTTCATAGTTTAAAAGAATAAAGAGTAAAGAAATGAAAATTGTGAAATTCCGTAATTAATGGAATTGGTAGTTTTATGATTAACATCGAATATTTGATACTGAGCAGACAGGGTGTTTTTATCACTGAATCTGTATCTAATTCCGGCAGCGTAGGTGTTTTCTGTAAAATCGTAATTAACAACATCGAAATTAATAATAGTATTGAATTGATTTCTTTCATTTACATAGGCTATTCCATTCACTCGCCAAAGTTTAGCACCTACAAGTAAATCAAGTTTTTTGGCAAATTCCCATGAAATTCCTGCGTCAATAAAGGTGCTATTCAGATTCCCTTTTTCATAAGATTCGCCATTACGCGAGGTATTTTCATATCTCATTCCTAAGTCAATTTTTAATTGTTTTTTCCAACCAAAAAAATCATTGAGATGGACGTCAGTTCCAGCTTTAAGTAATATGAATTGCTTTTTTACAGTCGTTCCAGTACCTCTAGACTGAGTCATAAATGATGCGTTGATGAAAGTATTTTTAAATTTAATAGAATCACTTTTTACGAAATTGACATAAACTCCTTTCCTATTTGGAGTTGCAATTCCATAGGGTGATATATTATTGTAACCAGCGAAATAGGGTAGTAGCTGTTCATTTATTTTAAATGAATTTACTGTATTTCCACTAATTACATCGGTATAGCTAATAGGTCGTCCCAAGGCATTGTTTGTGATTTGTTGATAAAGACCGGGAAAACGAGAATAATCTATTCGTTTCGTTTGTGCTCCTGTAGAGAGAAAATCTGCACCTACGTCCTTGTAGCCAAGTTGAATTTTCAGATTTTTATTTTTCAGGTGAGAAACTAAAGCTATGTCATAAAACCAATCTTGAAGAGATTCAGGAGCTCGAGTATCATTGTAGTTGCTGTAACTGGTACCTGATATTCCTGCTTCAGATTTCATTCCTATGTTGGTAGTTTTATTTATGTTTTTAGAGTAAAGCAAATCAAAAGTATGGACGTTATTTTTAAACTGAATACTATCTTGAATAGTTTCGGTAAGATCAAATACATTGACTGAATTTAATCCAATAGTTAAATTATCACTTTGTTTTATTTTAACTTTTCCTCCTCCATAAAGCCGCTCGGGTTCAATAATTCCATCGGTTGGTCGTTGTCTAGTTATGAAACCTTTCACGTCAATCAAATTGATGTAATTGCCAAATTCTATTCCAAAATTCATTTTTGCCCCTTGCATTCGCCAAGTGTTGTCATCATTGTAAAACATGTCATAATGAACAATATTTCTTCGTAAATCGAAAACATCTCCTTCGTTTATTACTCCTTCTTCCAGGGTATTAAAAAGTGTATAGGGAGTCATTTTAAGATCAATATCTCCAATTTCATATCTTACAACATTTCCAGCAACTCCTTTCAGAGATAATTGTCGAACGTCAAAAGAAACACCCCCTCCCCAAAAACCTCCTAGTTCGTTTCTAATCCTAAACATACCTAAAATTTCGGTATTCTTGTTGGGAGTTAGACTAAATCCCAAGTCTAGAAGCGTATGACCATAATTAGCTTTTCGAGTCGTAACAGAATCCAAGGATTCATCTAGATTCAAATTGTTAGATAGAAAATAGCCTCGGGCGGCACCGTTTATTTGAAATTTTTTTTGTTGACCAATTGCAAAATTGGCTAAGAATATAAATAAAAAAATGAGAATTTTTCTGTTCATTAGAAAATAATTTTAAGTTCAATGGTAGTTTCATGACCTGTAAATTGATCAAGTTCAAAATTTCTGTCATCCAAGGAGAAATATCGATGCCTTAAATATATTGCAGTATTTTTAGCTAACATATAATCCAACCCAAATCCAAGTCCAATTCCTTCTTGGTTTCGAGGTTTATTTGATTCTATGTTTATCTCAGTGGAATAATTAGCTATTGCTCGTTCCCAACCTAAATATTGAGATATTACAACTTTAGGATGAATTCGGTAGTAGCTTTCTAATTGGTGGGAATAAAACCTTAGATAGGCTTCTTCTGTAAATACCGTTACTGGAGAAAATTTTGTTTGTACCGAATTATAAGAGCCTAAATAAAATAAATGCCAGGGATTTCCAAATAAGTTTAACTTGTATTTGATTTGGGCTTCGATATTATTGAAATATTTATCATTTTCCACCTCCCCTTTGTTGTTCAAATCGTTCAGATTAACAGTTTGAAAAACGTTTCTAAAAAGAACAGAAGTAGTATTGTAAGGGCCAATATTGGATGGGAAGCTAAATCTCCAAAATCGAGACATTGTTAATCCATTAACTGCATGACCATATGAAATGTTATTATTTTCGTTTACAATTTCTTTCGCAACACCATTACCAATCGAGACAACAGCATCTTTTATTTTGAATTCAGTATTAATATTTAAACCTTGTCTGTTATTCGCCATTTGTCCCATGCCTAGCATAGCACTTCCATTCTGCTGAAGAACTCCATTTGCACCAATAACTTGGTCGGTTCCAACAGCGGCAGAAGGTGCCTCATTTACAGAAGTGTTGACAAATTCCGCATTGTTGTTCACCACACTAGGACTAATTCTGTAATAATGAAGTTCTATTGGAATTTTGGTTAATTTCTTTTTAAGATTCAACTTAAGTGATATCATTTCACCTATTTCAAGGTCTTGAAATTCATCCTGATAATGTCCTGCACCAATTTCACCCAAAATAGAAATTCTTTTAAGATCAAAAAGGAATTCACTGGTTAATATATTATTTGATATAACTTGTGTTGCCAAATGATCAGAGTAAGTTCTTCTGTTGAAACTATTGAGACTGATTTTATTTTTATTAAAGGTTTTTGTGATACTTCCAGCTATTACATTATTGGGAATAGTGTTGTCGTAAAATTTTATAAAATTATCGTTAGAACTATCGCTCGAAACATTTGCTATATCTCTAAAAGCAGATCCAGCATTTTGTGTTTTTCCGTACAACATGTTTAGTGTTAAGCCGAAAGGTAATTCGGTTAAATCTAGAATAAATCCCTGTACAGCCTGCTGGGACCATCGTGTATCCTGAGAAATGGCCCCGTTTTTATAATAATCATCATACCTTTTATTAATGTTCTTGAACTGAGGGTCCCATGGATTGCGGTCAAAAATACTATAACGATTGTAACCTGCGAATGATTTCATTGTAAAAGCAGTCATACTATGCCAATGAATTCCTCCAGCCCTAACTGCCATGTTTCCAAATTTAGTTTTAAAGTTTCCGTAGAGATTAATTCCTAGTTGCAAATTGTGATAGTAATCAAAGTTTCCATTGTTTTGATTCCAGACAACTAAATCTGTTCCAAAAGAGGTTCCTTTTGATGGACTTCCAGTCAAATTTAAAGTTAGTTCTGGAAGTTGTGATGCATCACCAACTATAATTGATCTATTAGGTAAATAAAGTGGTTGATCATTAACAACACTATAAGCATAGGGGTTTGTAAATAATCTATGCTGAGCAAAAAACCGATAATTTCCACTAACACTAAATGATTCAAGTGGGGCTGGTTTCACAATAGTATCCTGTGCAGATAAGTGAAAAGTGAAAAATAGACATGAATAGAGGTAAAGTGATTTCATATTACCAGAAAATTGTATAAAGTACTATTAACATTATAATTACTGCATACGAAAGAACATTGTACGTTTTGTCAGTTTTGAAAAAACCCTTTTCAATTTCAATTCCTTTAGCATCATCTTTACCTTTATTTTGATTTAATGAAATTCCAATCATTATTAAACAAGTTGATAAAAATGTTATTGACATTTGATGCATGAACGGAAGGTTAGGGAAGAGTGGATTGTTTTCCCAAATTTGAGGACCGAATTTAAGATAAAAAGCAATAGGAATAGAAACTAAAGCACCTATGATTGCGGCTCTGGCAGTAGTTTTTTTCCAAAATAATCCTAGAATAAAAATAGCCAAAATACCTGGGCTTACAAGCCCGGTATACTCCTGAATAAACTGGAAAACTTGATCAATCCCTCCTAAAATTGGAGCTAATACGGCTGCTATAGCCAAGGCTATTACTCCCGTTAATCTCCCTACAGTCACTAATTGTTTTTCTGATGCATCCTTTTTAATAAGAGGTTTGTATATATCCATAGTAAAAATAGTAGCTGTACTATTTAACATCGAAGCTAAAGAAGAAACAATTGCTGCAGCCAAAGCTGCTAATACTAATCCTTTTAATCCAGTTGGTACAAAGGTAGAAACTAGCCATGGATAAGCTTTGTCATTTTGGTGATTTCCTGAAGCATCTAAAAATTCGCTAGCAATATCTGGATTTTCAGTATACATAACATAAGCTATGATTCCTGGTATTATAACAATAAGTGGAACAATCATTTTTAAAATAGCTGCAAATACAATTCCTTTTTGAGATTCTTTCAAACTTTTTGCAGCGAATGTTCTCTGAATGATATATTGGTTGAAACCCCAATAGTAGATGTTTGCAATCCAAATACCCCCTACTAGGACTGCGATTCCCGGTAAATTATTATATTCTTTATGACCCTTTTCTAATATCATGTCAAATTTCTCTGGAGCTTTTGAGAAAATATATTCCATACCACCCCATAATGAATTGTCTGGCGCAACATGATAAAGTGCAATCCCAGTGGTAATTAATCCTCCTATTATAAGTATTGCAACTTGAATCACATCGGTCCAAGCTACAGAGGATAACCCTCCCCATACCGAGTAAGCAGTAGTAAATAATGCTAAAACTATTATACTAGAAAGAATTAATGAGCCATCTCCAATTCCTATGATGGTATCCATTGCAGTTGCACCTAAAAACATGACGGCTGTTAAATTTACAAATACGAATAAGGCAATCCAAAAAATTGCTATTATTGATTTTACTCTTGCGTTGTATCTTTTTTCTAGAAATTGTGGGATGGTATAAAGTCCTTTCTCGATGAAAATAGGCAAAAAGTATTTTCCTACGATGATGAGAGTTAGAGCGGCCATCCACTCATAAGATGCAATTGCAAGCCCAACCGCAAAACCAGAACCCGACATTCCAATGAATTGCTCAGCAGATATGTTTGCAGCAATTAATGAAGCTCCAACCGCCCACCATGGTAATGACTTACTTGCTAAGAAATAGTCACTGGAGTTTACTTCATTTGTTTTCTTTCTTGAAACAAAAAGTCCTACCGACAGTATTAATACTGAGTAAATTACTAAAACGAAGATATCCAGAGTTTCTAAATTCATAAAAAAGTTTTATTGGTAATTAGCTCTCTACTTATTGTAGATAGGACACTAAGTTAATAAAATTTTTATACTTCGAAACTAAATCCTTGCTTTTTCAAAGATTGATATCGGTCAATATCAAAAGTATATAATTTAGCGGGACGGTGAGAAACGTTGGACTGAAGTGAGTTTGTTTCTTTCAAAAATTTCTTTTGAAGAATTTTTTTTCTGAAATTTCGTGTATCCAATTTTATATTTAAGATGGCTTCATAAAGTGTTTGGAGCTCGGTTAAAGTAAACTTATGATTTAAAAGTTCAAAACCTATTGGTTTTGTTCTAATTGAGTCTTGAAGTCTTTTGAAACATTTATCCAAAATTATGTTGTGGTCGAAGGCAAGTTTGAGTTCTTGTGCATCTTTGATTTTCCACCATTTTGCTTTTGAAGCAAAATAAGAGGGATTTACTTCATATTTGTTAATGTTCACTAATGTGAAATAACCAGTTGTTATAACTCTACCTAATGGGTGCCTATTTATAGCGCCAAAAGTTTCCACTTGCTCAAAAAATAAATCGCTTAATCCTGTAAGTTTTTTTAAAATAAAATTGACTGATTTATCTAAATCTTCTTTCGGATCCAATAAATCTCCCGGAAGTGCCCACTGAAATTTAAATGGCATTTCATTTCTTTCGATTAGCAATATTTTTATGTCATTTCCATCAAACCCAAAAACTACGCAATCAATTGACAAGGCGAAAGTAAAATACTGTAATAATTCTTTGTCCAACTTTTTTTTACAAAGATAAAAAAGTTCCTAAGTTTAAAAAACAGGTATTATTTTTTTATAACGAGTAAATATCAATTCTTGAACTCCTTTTCTTTATTTTCCATCGTTAAAAGGATAGAAAAATAGTAATTGATTGAACTTAAAAGTTATACAACTATAATTTTCTTTACAACGAAGCCGAATATTCTAACAAATCAATAATTTTTGAAGAATAGCCATACTCATTATCATACCACGAAACTAATTTAACAAAGTGATTGTTTAGCGATAATCCAGCCTTTGAATCAAAAACAGAGGTGCAGGTTTCTCCTACAAAGTCTTGAGAAACGACTAAATCGTCCGTATAGCCCAAAATGCCTTTTAGTTGATTTTCAGAGGCATGCTTTATCAATTTACAAATTTCTTCATATGTAGCACTCTTAGAAATGTTAACAGTTAAATCTATTACTGAAACATCCATTGTTGGAACTCTAAAAGCCATTCCTGTTAGCTTTCCATTTAATGAAGGAATTATTTTTCCAACTGCTTCAGCCGCACCAGTTGATGAAGGAATGATGTTATGTAAAGCAGCTCTGCCTGCTCTCCAGTCTCTTTCAGATGGTCCATCAACTGTTTTTTGGGTAGCTGTTGTTGCGTGAACGGTAGTCATTAAACCACTAGTAATATTAAAATTTTCGTGAATAACTTTGGCAAGAGGTGCTAGACAATTCGTTGTGCAAGATGCATTAGAAAACACATTGTCACTCGGCTTCATCTCATCATTATTCACTCCCATAACATACATTGGAGCATCTGGAGAGGGGGCTGATATTATTACTTTTTTTGCACCACCAGTAAGGTGTGATTTAGCCTTATCTAATGTTTTGAATATTCCTGTACATTCGATTACAAAGTCAGTATTTAATTCATCCCATTTCAATTTTTCCGGATTTTTTTCTGAAGTAACCCTTATTTCTTTACCATTAACGATTAGTTTTCCATTTTCAGCCTCTACTGTACCGTCAAATCGGCCATGGACAGAGTCATATTTTAACATGTATGCTAAATAATCTAAATTCATTAAATCATTAATCGCTACTACCTCAATATTAGCTCTGCTTGAAGCAATTCTAAAAACTAGTCTTCCGATTCTCCCAAATCCATTTATTCCTATTTTTATCATGTCTTATTGTATTTTATACATTAAGGTAGTAAAAAGAATGGAAACTTATATAAACATTGATTTTTTTTTTAAAAAGTTTGAAATATTTGAATAAAAATTAAACAATAACTGTTAGCTTAATTCACCTTTTTCCATTTCATAGTAATTGATTAGTAGAATGAGAATGTAAAAATTATTTCGACACCCAATAGAACTAAATAATTTGAAACGGGAGCTTTATAGCAAATTCTAATTTTTACTTTGAACAAGATAATAATCAACTATTTTTTGTAGCTTAGGATTTTGTAAAAATAACAATAACTAATGGCCAAATGATCAAAAATTCAACAATTCTCTCATTTTTATTTTTTATATTTTTCATATATAAGAATTCTAATTCTCAAAATATTTTAGATGACTTCGAGTTTGGAACAGGTATTTCAACTTGGGTGGGAGATAATTGTCAGATTGACACAAATTTTATCAATCCTTTTTCTACCGGAGTTAATACCTCCAGTAAAGTGCTTAAATACCATGATGTAGGTGGTCAATTTGCTAATGTAAGATTTGACGTAGGTAGAAACTTAGATTTGTCCCACAATCATACTTTTTCGTTTAAAATATTCGTCCCTTCTTCGGGAATTACTGGTACTCAAAACAATCAAGTATCTTTGAAATTACAAAACGGTTCTTTATCTACTCCTTGGTCAACACAAACAGAAATAATAAAAAATATTTTTTTAAATCAATGGCAGACTGTTACATTTAATTTTGCAACAGATCCATTTATTAATTTAGATGCTACCTCACCTGCTCCTATTTTAAGAACAGATCTAAATAGGATACTCATTCAAGTGAATGGTGAAAACAACACAGATCAAGTTCTAGCTTACATTGATGATTTTGAGTATTATGATACTAATTCTAGCCCTAATTTTAGTCAATTGGTTTGGTCTGATGAATTTAACGGAAGCGGAGCAATAAGTAGTTTAAAGTGGTTCCATCAAACTCAATTACCTTCCGGAGGAAGTTGGTTCAACGGGGAGATACAACACTACACAAATAGAATAATCAACTCATCAATGAATGGAGGAAATTTAAATTTAATTGCAAAACGAGAAACTTTTACAGACCAAGGTTATACTAAGCAATATACATCTGCGAGGCTTAATTCTAAATTTGCATTCAAATACGGAAGAGTAGAAGTTAGGGCAAAATTGCCAACTGGATTAGGAACCTGGCCGGCAATTTGGATGTTGGGAAAAAATATTTCCGAATCCGGAGCTTATTGGCAAACACAAGGATTTGGTACAACAAGTTGGCCAGCCTGTGGTGAAATTGATATCATGGAGCACTGGGGAGCAAATCAAAATTTTGTTCAAAGTGCACTGCATACTCCTTCGAGTTTCGGATCAACTGTGAATCATGGTGGACAAACAATTTCAACGGTTTCATCTGATTTTCATGTATATGCATTGGAGTGGACAAGTGAGAAAATGGTGTTTAGTGTAGATAGTGTGGTTCATTATATATATAATCCCAGCATAAAAGATGCCAGCACATGGCCTTTTGATTCAGAACAATATTTATTGTTGAATATCGCCATTGAACCTAGAATTACATCTAGCTTTACCGAAGATACAATGAGTATTGATTATGTCAGAATATACCAAGAACCTCGACTTTCAATTTCGGAAGAAAATGTGAACAACTCACCAGTATTTTTCCCAAATCCAGTTATGGATGAGCTAACTTTAGAAACTAAATCAACTAATTCGTTTAAAGTTGTACTGAATTTATTTTCTAATCAAGGAAAATGGATTAAAACTTTCTCGGCTTCTACTCAACATAATAAATTGAAAATAAACGGATTGAATACACTTCCAAAAGGACTGTATTTTCTAAATTATCAGATAGAAGGTAAAAGTTACACTATTAAATTTATAAAGTCTTAACTGATTGTTAGTTTCTTCTGTTAGTATTTAATGGAGTCATCTTAATTCAGTTCACTTTTTCGCTTACTACCTTTGTGAATTTTTTATCGATATTTTCCCTAGAGTAAAAAAAAGGCCATTCTCTTCAGAATGGCCTTTTTCCTTTAATAGTATTCCACTAGACTCAATTCTTAACTTTTGCAGGTTAAAACAATGGTAGAGAAAGGTTTATTTATTCTTTAATTAGTTTTTTTCTGACTAATTGGTTATTAATCTTAGCTTCTACAAAATACACACCACTTATCAATTCATCTACATCAATTGAAACTACTTTACCTGATGTTTTTTCTGTTGCTACAACAGCTCCCTTAATGTCATAAATTGATATTCTATCTATGACTGATTTAGCCTTTATAGTAATCAAATCTGACGAAGGATTAGGATAAAAGTTGAAACTCATTTTTTCTGTCTCAGTTATTGAAACCCCGCTGCATATTTGAGTCACGGAATCTACCCCCCAAATATTGTCGAAATAACAAATATTGTCTTGTGTTCTTCCTGCCAAGTTAAAATCAGGAAAAATAACTACTTGATCAACCATCTCTGTAGCATAAGGACCTTGACCAATGTAACCCGAAAAATCGAAAGTAATCAGTTCCCACTGATTGGTTAATGTGTTTGGGATCTTAATTTCAGGAAGAGCTGCAGCTGTTGGTGTAACTAACTTAATACCTACATCACTAATAACTGATTTCCAAACCATTATTTTTATAGTACTTGTATTTGTATCTAACATAAAAGAACCAAGACCAGATCCGTGCGAGCTCTCACATCCAGCCCACGGATTTCCAGATTGAAGTGCTGTGAATTGGGCAACTTTGCAAGAAGTATTAATTCCACTTTTATCGGGGTTATTAATTATTAAAAGAGGAGGGTTTGTTGTGTTCTCAAAAACCGTCCAGGTCCATGTAGCTCCATTACCACCAGATTCAAAATCTATTGGCACATTTTGCGCACAAAGAGTGCCAGTAATAGTAAGTAAAGCGATTGCCAATAATTTGTTTGTAAATGTATTTTTCATATTTTTTTTTTCGACTTACAAGTTAATGTAAATTTTACAATAACTTGTAATTAAGTTTGTTTTTTTTCAGTAGAACCGTAAAAGAAGTACAATATAATTCGGTTTATTAATGTTCAACGTATAATTTATAACTTCTTATAGTTTGACTGTTTTCCATCGTTACTTTCGCAATATAAATTCCATTTGGTAGATCGGATACATCAATACTTAGACTCAGTTTATTAAGCTTTGTGGAAACAACTTCGTTTCCTAGCAGATTAAATAAAACCACGGATGCTATTTTTTTGTTTTGTGAACTAAAGTTTACTATGTACTTCGATGGATTTGGATATATATGAATTAATTCATTCTGATCTATATTCTCCAAACTTAAAGTTCCTCCGGGTATAGTTTGCTGTATATCATCTATTAAATATGTAGCCAAAGAATCTGCAGTATTGGGTGTTCCATAACCTAACATAAAGGTTAAGACGTTATAGACGGGAGGATCTCCAGCAAAATTCCATTCATAGGTTGCCCAAGCTCCAGAAACTGTGGTTAACACATTTTTTTCATTGGCAGCTCCTGATCCTGTGCTTTCGACTTTTAATTTTAGTAAAGTTCCAACAGGTGCATCCGTAAATACTTTCATAGAAATTGCACTTTTAGATGATAAGTCCATACTATCTGTCAAAATCAATTTACTTTGAGCCCAAGATTGTCCTCCACTTCGAACGAACTCTCCAACTGTTGCACTGGTGTTAGTTCCTGTCATTTGAGGATTTGAAATTACTGTTGAATACCCTCCAAAGTAGTTTTGGAAATCAGAGGAAACAACACTGGATTCAAAATCTATTGGCAGTGTTGCTGGAGAAGGTAATGGCAAGGGAGGTCCTGATAGTTGCTCTATATCGTCAAATAAAAATGTTGAGGCTGCAGTTCCATTTCCTATAACACCAAAATCAAATAAAAATGCCATTCTATTAAATGTTCCAGTTTGATTATGAAAATTCCAAATAACCGTTTCCCATGAACCTGATTGTGTGGTAAGTGCGTCTAAAGTTACAATTCCGGAAGCTCCTTCTAATTCCAATTTAAGTCTGGTTCCTACAGGAGCGGTGGTATATATTTTCATTGAAATAATCCAATTAGTAGCAAAATTGATAGGTGTTCCAAGAATAATTTTACTACCTGCCCAAATATCTCCTCCGTATCGAACAATTTCTCCTACTTTGGAGCTTGTATTGATACCTGACATCTGAGGATTGTTAATTACTGAACCAACTGCACCTGAAAAATCAATAAAATCTGAACTTACTTCACCAGTCTGAAAAGTTAGTGGTAATGACAATAAGCTAGGAGCTGGAGGCCCAACAACTTGCTCAATATCATCAAAATAAAATGTCGAGCTGGCAGATCCATCACCCAAATTACCAAAATCAAACATAAAAACCACTTCGTTGAATGTGTTCGGAGTTCCTGCAAAAATCCATTCCAGTGTTTCCCAAGTCCCTGAAACAGTTGTTGAGGCATTTACCTCCGCAGAACCGCTTCCTGTAGTACTTTCTAATTTGAGCTTAACTAGGGTGCCAATTGGAGCTGTTGTGTATACTTTCATGGATAATTTAGTTAGTAAAGAAAAGCTAAGATTTGAACTTAGGGCAATTTTGCTTCCTGCCCATATTTGACCACTGTCTCTGATAATTCGGCCCACAGAATCACTAAGGTTAATTCCAGCTTTACTTGGATTTGCAAGTACCACTGCTGTTCCGCCATCAAAGTTTATAAAATTTGAGGTAGTTACGGAGCTCTCAAAATTAATAGGTAGGCTTTGGCTATATCCCAGAGAGAAAAGAAAAACGCTAAAAAGTAAAAGTGTTGTTTTCATAAGTAAGAAAGTTAATTATTGTACAATATACAATAACTATAGAGTTTATTCTAATAAATTTCCTTCACAATTTATAATGAAGAAGCTAAAATTATGATTCAGTTTCTATTAGGTGTAAAAAATATGTTCAAGCCCCATTTTTTAACAATCGTTTGTTTTACAAGCTTTTTTATTATTATATGTTCTATTTATAAAAGCTTTAATTTTTTCGATTTTTATTAAAAATGAAAAATATCATTTGATTTTATTTGACCGCATTTGAACCATTTATTAAATAAAAAAAGTATTTTACTTTACTATTTACTTTATTGAATGATTAAAAATATTGGATTTCAAAATGTCAATTTTATTTTTCATAAATAATTATTTCTTAATTTTACCAACCTATTAAAATCATTGGGAGAGTCGGTTAATCGAGTCAGGTAATATAATCCAAATTAGAATGAATTTTTTAAAACAATCTAAATTTTTTTTGATTCTTTTTTTATTCAAAAGTTCACTCAGTATTGGACAAGTTATAAAAAATGAAAGAATTGAGTTGATTCTTACTGAATCAACTCAAAACTTTTTAAACAAAAACAGTAACATTCCCGGTTTTATAAGTTTTTCAGTTGATTTTTCACCCCGATTAAACGAAATTGAAATTATCTTAAATTCATTCAGTAAAATTCCTATTACGATTAAAGAGATTAGCAGAGAGGAGGATGATTTAGGATATCTGCATATTAAGTTTCAACAAATTGTTAATTCAATTCCACTTGAATTAAATTATTTAACTGTACATCAAAAAAACGGAAAAATTTTAAGCCTAAGTGGTAATTTAGCTTCTCACAACCCTTTAAATTTTAAGGCTTCAATAACTGAGGAGACTGCTTTAGATTTTGCTTTGAATTATGTAAATGCAAAAACCTACAAGTGGGATATTCCCGAAGAGGAAAGATTTATCAAGGAAACGACATTAGATAAAAATAGCACCTTCTATCCACAAGGGAAATTGGTTTATTTACAATTGGATAACGAATTAATACTTTCTTATAAGTTTAATATTTATGCACACGATCCACTTAGTCGAGCTGATTATTTTGTGAATGCGCAAAATGGAAAAGTAATTTTCGTAAACCAAGAAATACATCATTCGGATGTATTGGGAATTGCTCATACGGGATACAGTGGAGTTCGAACGATCAAAACAGATTCTGTTTCTGATAATAACTATAGATTGAGAGAATCAGGAAGAGGAAATGGGATTGAAACTTATGATTTGAATAGAGGGGTGATTTACGGAAGTGCCGTAGATTTTATAGATAGTAATAACATTTGGGATTCAGTTGTTCACAATGATCAATTTGCTTTAGATGCTCATTGGGGTGCTGAAATGACTTATGATTATTTCTTGAACGTACACTCAAGAAATAGCATTGACGGGTTAGGATTTAAATTAACTAACTACGTTCACTACGATAATAACTACGTCAACGCTTTTTGGGATGGTAGTAGGATGACCTATGGAGATGGAAATGGAACTTCAATAACACCACTTACAACAATGGCAATAGCTGGACATGAAATATCTCATGGTCTTACATCAAAAACGGCAAATCTTATTTATGCCTACGAATCGGGAGCATTGAATGAATCTTTTAGTGATATCTTTGGAATAGCTATAGACTTTTGGTCGAGACCGGCTCAAGCAGATTGGGAAATTGGAGATGAAATATTTTCTTCTGGAAGTAATTATTTTAGATCACTTTCTAATCCAAAATTAAAAGGACATCCAGATACTTACTTAGGAGTTAATTACTACTTGGGTCCTATGGACAATGGTGGAGTTCATATTAATAGTGGAGTCCAAAATTTTTGGTTTTATCTCTTAGTAAATGGCGGGTCAGGAATAAATGACAATGGTGATGCATATACCGTGACAGGATTAGGATTAGATACAGCATCAAAAATTGCCTTTAGAAATTTAACTGTTTATTTAGGACGGTATTCTCAATATTCTGATGCAAGATTTTATTCTATACAAGCGGCCACAGATTTATATGGTCCATGTTCAAATGAGGTTATAGCCACAACAAATGCGTGGTATGCTGTTGGAGTAGGAGCTGAATATGTACCTGGTGTAAAATCAGAATTTTCGACTCTTGATTCTATCGGCTGTAAATTACCTCACACCGTTTCTTTCCGGAACCGAAGCAACAATTCAACTAATTATTATTGGGATTTTGGAGATGGAACAACAAGTACTTCTACCAATCCAATTCATACCTACACTGCTGGGTCTGGTTCGTATCATATTAGTTTAATTTCTGATGGGGGGACTTGCGGAAAGGATACAATCGTCAAACTTAACAACGTTGTAATTGATACAACGATTACTTGTCCAGTCATTCTGACTAGTAATTCAAATCTTATGTCTACAGAATGCATGGGAATTCTTGCAGACGATGGTGGTAATATTAGTAAATATAGTGCTAATCAAACAAGTACATTTTTAATTGATCTAACCGGAGTTACTAGAATTGAGTTAACTTTTAATTTATTTGATATTGAGCCAGGTTCTTCGGGATCTACTTGTAACTATGATTATTTGGAAATATACGATGGAACGAATGCTTCAGGTGCTTTAATAGGAAGGTATTGTAATAATAATTTACCACCCAATTCAATTGCTGTTAATTCAAGTTATCTTTTCCTAGTTTTTCATTCGGATGGCGGTTTAGAAGAGGAGGGATTTAACATTGAATGGAAGGGTTATCATGATATTGATACATCTGTTATTTCATGTTATTCCTATTTTTGGGATCAAACTAATAAACATTATTTATCCTCAGGAAGCTACAAAGATACCATATTAAATGAATTTGGCTGCGATTCAGTTGTGATGTTGAACTTAACAATTAATAATTCCACCACAGGAGTAGATGTACAAACAGC
>Ga0181559_10001734_pt1 | contig 21490 bp, 13 predicted proteins | sample 011ome_21_FD_133752 | JGI IMG/M metagenome (GOLD analysis project Ga0181559, IMG submission 133752) | Coastal salt marsh microbial communities from the Groves Creek Marsh, Skidaway Island, Georgia - 011508AT metaG (megahit assembly) | ecosystem: Environmental > Aquatic > Marine > Intertidal...
ACCAATCCGTGTGCGTTTGGTTTGTTTCACCAAGTGATGGTGAACGGAACCCACTGCAAGGAGGGCGCTGACTGGAATCTTATCTTTGGAAATACCTCGATCGGAGAGAATAACAAGCTGGATCCCTTCATCAGCAGCAGCCTCAGCCTCGGATGAAATGCGATCCAGTGCGGTACGCAGTCCCGCCTTACCTTCGGAACGATCATAGGTGATATCGATCACTCGACTTGACCAACCTTGGTGGTCGATCTGCTTTAAGGATGCCATCTCCTCGTTCGTGAGGATTGGATGCTCGATCAATAATCGGTGGCAGTGCTCGGGTGCCGCATCAAGCAAATTGGCTTCGGGACCGATGTAACATTCCAACGACATGATGACTTCCTCACGAATCGAGTCGATTGCGGGATTCGTCACCTGAGCAAATAACTGTTTGAAGTAGTCGTAGATCATACGAGGCTTGTCACTAAGACAAGCCAAGGCACTGTCGTTGCCCATGGACCCAACGGGGTCTCGCAACTGCTCGACAAGTGGCCTCAACATAAAATTCATTGTTTCACTGGTGAAACCGAATGCCTGCATTCTCGCAAGCAGCGTTTCACTATTAAAACCGTGCGAGTCTTCCGCTGGTTTCAAATCAGCTAGGCGAATCCGTTGCTCTCTCAACCAATCTCCATATGGCATTTTCCGAGCAAAATCATCTTTCAGCTCCCCATCCGGAATCAATCTCCCCTCTTCGAAATCCACAAGGAACATTTTGCCAGGTTGCAGACGACCTTTCTCTTTAACGATTGATGGATCGACGGGCAGCACCCCGACCTCGCTCGCCATGATCACCCTATCATCGTGTGTGATGTAATATCGACTAGGACGCAATCCGTTACGATCGAGTGTCGCCCCAATGTAATGACCGTCTGTGAATGCAACCGACGCTGGTCCGTCCCAAGGCTCCATCAGACATGAGAAATACTCGTAGAACGCTCGCTTGTCCTCTGACATGGTATCGTGCTTTTGCCACGCTTCTGGAACCATCATCATGATTGCTTCTTGAAGCGTCCGACCGTTCATCAACAGAAACTCAAGGACGTTATCGAACGTTCCCGAATCACTACAGTGAGGCTCAACGACAGGAAACAACTTTGAGAGGTCATCTCCGAACAGCTCACTCGCTGCTGAACCCTCACGAGCTCTCATCCAGTTCTTGTTGCCGCGTAGCGTGTTTATTTCACCATTGTGACTCATAAAACGAAGAGGTTGAGCACGATCCCAACTCGGGAAGGTATTGGTTGAGAAGCGGCTGTGCACCATCGCTAAATGGGTTTCAAAATCTTCATCCCTTAGATCCGAGTAGTAGGGCAACAACTGCGCGGGCGTCAGCATCCCTTTGTAGATAATCACCTTGGTGCTGAGAGAGCAGATGTAGAACATCAGGGCTTGTCGCAGTGTGTCACTGCCGCGCAGTAGATGACTCGCCTGCTTATGAATCATGTAAAGCTTTCGATCGAAAGCGTCGCCCTCTAATCCATCCGCCGCAGCGACGAAAAGTTGCTCAATAACGGGTTCGCTTTGTCGTGCTGTGGGTCCAACATCCGCAAGATCTGTCATCTGCGGAACTTTTCGCCATCCAAGCAGTGTCTGGCCCGCATCAGCAATTAATCGCTCGACTCCCTGCTTGCACTCAACACGCTCCGCTTCATCTTGGGGCAAGAAGACCAAGCCTGCTGCGAAACGCCCTGGTTCTGGTAAGTCAACACCTAAATCTTGCTTCGCAACTTTCCTCAGAAACTTGTGAGGCAAGCCACACATCATTCCTGATCCATCGCCGGTGTTGGGTTCGCAACCACAAGCACCACGATGATCCATGTTGATTAGAATCGTATCGGCATCCAGAACGTTCTGATGCGATGGCTCACCTTTAATGTGTGCGATGAACCCTACGCCACAGGCATCTTTCTCGAGTTCAGGGTCGTAAAGGCCTTGAGCAGGGGGTAGGTGAAAGAGATCTTTCTTCATTGATTTAATCATCGTTTCGGACAGTGGTTGCCTGTAATTCATTCTCGTATCTAACGCTTCACGCCGTACGATTCAGAGACCTTCCCAACCTTTGGGAACATTGGCTGAATCATCAGCATGCCGCTTACTAAGCGACTATCGAAGTTCCCAATGGGGCCTCGATCGATTCGCCATCGATGGCGGCCTTACCGCCACTACTCTTGATTCTTTTTCCCGTTTCAATCGGCCGCCCTAATAGCAGTGAACCGAATTCGCTCGCAGCTCGACTAAGTCGACCCGCCCTTCGAAAAATAATTCCGAGTGGTCGTGTGATTCGTAATTCTCGACACGCTACCACTCGGAGTGAGCCGTTCGCGGTTTCCCGACGCACAGCCGCCTCGGGTACGATACCGATCCCACGATTCGCCTGAATGGCACGAATCATTGAATCCGCATTGTCGAACTCCATCTTCACGTTGACCGAAATGCCTGCACGCGACAAACACTGGTCAATCTCACGACGCAACTTGAGTTCTCGATCAAATCCAATCATGTCGAGCGATTGAAGTTGTCGTAGGGCGACCTCGTTTTTACCCGCTAAGGGATGTTCGGACGAGCAAACCAGCCTCATGGGCTCTTGCTGCCATGGAACGCACTGCAGATGCTTCGTGCTTTTTGGGTAGCTCACCAATCCCAAATCGACTAGCCCTTCACTCACTAATTCAATCACGCGATCGTTGGCACCAAACTCTGTTTTTACGTCAACCTCAGGATGGAGCTTGGCAAACGCTTCGGAAGCTTCCGGCATGTAACTCAAGCCGACCGAAACAATCGTCCCAACTTTGATCTGACCACTGAGCCGTTCACCTGTCTGGCGTACCTCACGTTGCAATCGCTCGTGGCTCCTGAGAATCGCACGCACGCCCGACAAGTACCGCTTTCCAGCAGCGGTTAGCACCAGAGGACGCTTTGAACGGTTAATCAGCTGAACACCTACGCTTTCTTCTAGATGCTGTATCGCCTGACTTACTGCACTCTGTGTTAACTGATGCACAGCCGCAGCTTGCGAGAAGCTACGTCGATCGGCAATCGTGCAGAACAGTTCCAGCGTCCGGAAATTCACTAGATATCCATTAGAAAATTTAATAGTTGCGATCCGCTGCAAAAAATCAGCTAATGGAAGGTAAGGATTGTTTCCTGAATCGTCAAGCCTCTGAATGGCTGATTTGAAACAACCACATTCGTGCGACGATGACCGTGAGCCGATCTTGGACACTTGAAAGCTCACAAGGCCCCAAAAGAGCCCCGATAGAAGACACAAGAAGCATCGCAGATCCGATCGGATGACCCGTCCGGCTACCAGACCAGAGAAAGCGAGCACCCTCTGCCGGGTGGCTAATCGTGCAAATCTTGTATTTCCAAGTGCTGCCAAGCTGCACGAAGAAAGACAGAGTTCAACGCGGAAAAGCGGAAATTCCCGTTTAGCCTACAGCCAGACTACATGAACTCCATTCAATCGCGTCGAGACAATTCCTTGACCGATTCGACGAGTGCAATCGCGTGATCCACGGGGGTTTCCTTATGGATGCCATGCCCAAGATTAAAAATATGCCCGTCCCGCCCCGCCACTGAAGCAAGTAATTGACTTACTTCCTCACGGATCACCTCGGGGTCAGCTAATAAAATCGCCGGATCAAGATTCCCTTGAACCGAAACGTCATGGCCAATTCGTTTCCAAGCCACATCAAGCGGGATGCGCCAATCCACCCCAACAACGGTTCGGCGATCCATTTTTAAAAGCGGAAGAAGCTCAGGATTACCGGTCGCGAAATTGATCACCGGAACCCCGGGGGTAATTCCAGCAATGATTTGCTTCATCCAAGGCAGCACGAAACGAACATAGTCACTCGACGATAAGCATCCGGCCCAACTGTCGAATAGCTGGACACACTGCGCACCTGCAGCGATCTGGAAATTCAGATAAGAAGTGATGGCAAATGAGAGCTTTTCCATTAGCACTTCCCAAGAACCGTCATTCGAACGCATGAGTCTCTTGGTGTGCAAATAGGTTCGACTACCACCACCCTCGATCGCATAACTTGCGAGAGTAAATGGAGATCCAGCAAAACCGATCACAGGAATTCCGTCCGGTAAATCCTGTCGTGTTTGGCGCACGGTCTCGTAGACAAAATCCAGCTCCTGAGGCTCCTGCAACTCCCTGACTTGGTTTACACCTTGTCGATCTCGAACGGGATTATGGATAACCGGACCATCACCGGCCGCAAACTCCAGATCGAAACCGAGTGGGACAAGAATAGGCAGCAAATCCGAGAAGATAATCGCGGCGTCCACGCCTAGTCGATCGACTGCCGTACACATCACTTCACTGCACAGCTGCGGATTGTGGCAAAGCTCTAGAAACGAGTGCTTTGCTCGAACCTCGCGATATTCCTGCATGTAACGACCCGCCTGTCTCATAAGCCAAACAGGAGTTCGTTCGGTTTTTTCACCTCGACAGGCTCGAATGAATAAACTGTCGTCTGATGGATGTTTCATGGGTTGGGATTGTGGGATCATGAGTTGCCAACGTCGTTTTGATCCGATCAGGGGAACTCCAGTTTCCGCGGTCTCAACGACAAGATGTCCCATCTTCGGGTGCGAGGGTTCTAGATCAACATGAATCTCACATTCTTCCAGCATTTGTGAGGTTGTAGGTCCGATTGAAGCGATCACCGTACCCCGTAACCCCTCTCGAAGTTTTTCAACGAAGTCTATTTTCTCGGCCATTCGGAGCATATTGACCACCTGGTGGGCACTGGTAACGAGCAATAAATCGCGTTCGCCGGCAGCAATCGCTCGCACGTTCTCTTCCAAAGGCCCCGAGTCAACGGGGAAATCCCAACCATAAACTTGGACTGGCTCCACGGTGGCCCCTCGCGCCTCCAGTCCCGCGATTAAAGACTTGTTGCTAACTCCATATTCCTGCAATCCTACGACTTGGTTTGCGATCGGAACCTCAGAGTCAATCGTCTGCAACAATTCTCGCCACGTGTTTGGTTCTGGAACTCGGTGGGAAGGTGTCAGCCCAAATTCTCTCATCACTGCTGCGGGCTTGGGTCCACGACAGACGGTGATCACATCAGAAAGCGAGTCAAGGAACCGCTGCTTATCAAGGTGTGGTTCAATCGCTTTTAATAAGTATCGAAAACCGACCCCAGTGGTCAGCACGACGACGCTCACCTGTCCGGTGATCAGTCGGTAAGCAAAGTCAATTGCAGATCGATTTGGTTCAATCGGTACTTCGCGCATCGATGGGCTGACATATGCCACGCCTTCATACTTCTCAATCAATCGTTGCATATCGGCCGCACGACGACTCTCCAACGCCGCGACCCGACAACCTTGAAAACTGATAGTTTTAGATACCATGATCGATCACCAAAATGTGGAAAGTTTGCACCGCAAAGCGTTCTTGGATTGTGAAACAAACAAGCAAAGTTAGGATATCCGAAGTGTTCGCTGGCTGTTTTTTGAGATTCCACTGGAACTTGAGATTGCCATGCCCCAATCCATCAACCCCAAGACCCTCGCAAACACCACCCAGCGAAACCCACCCAGCGCGACCACGACCAATGCAATTGGTGAAGAGCGGTAACCGGTAACGGTGAAATCATCGATCGTTTACCGTGTGTTGACGATGCTCGTGGCGCTAATCGTGCAAGAGTTTATATCTCCAAGCAAAACCTCAACATGCCCAGAAGTTCCTTACGCCGTCCGGGACAAGACCTTGATCTATCCCGGCATCTAATCGACACCGACAATCTTCCAGAAACGTTATCCAGCGGTAGCTTGTTTGGTAATCATCTCCCACTTGAATTGGAAATAGGATCGGGAAAAGGACTGTTTATTGACAACGCAGCATCGATGAACCCGAACCACAACTATCTTGGTATCGAAATCATTGCCAAGTATGCAAAACACTCTGCTGCCAAACTGGCTCGGCGACAATCCACCAATGCGATGATGATCAGCGGTAACGCTGAACCTCTACTGGCGAATTTGGTATCGGCAGAAAGCCTAGAAGCAGTGCACGTATACTTTCCCGACCCTTGGTGGAAAAAAAGACATCGAAAAAGACGAGTTCTCAATGAGTCAAGCATTCTCAACCTAACTCGTTGCTTGCGTCCAGGAGGCCGCTTTCATTTCTGGACCGATGTCCTTGACTACTTTGAGAACACGGTCGAATTGATCGCTGAAATTTCTCCGATACTCGGAGTTCCGATACCTGAGGATAAGATCCCCGCAACCCACGATCTTGATTATCGAACGCATTTTGAACGCAGAAGTCGTCAAAACTTGATTCCGGTTTATCGCGTGCGTTACGAAAAAAGAGATCGCTAGAGAAGTTCGATGAGGTTTATGCGTTTTTATTCTGGAAGAGGTGCAACGAATACCTCTTGGACCTCACTTTCGGCCGCCTCCCCATCGCCACTCGACATGGGGGATTTCAGTTGAATCTCAGAAGGATCAAACGGACTTCCTAGAGGCTTTGGCACCGACCTTGCGGCTCCTGATTTTTTTACCGGAGTCAAATATCGTCCAACCTGATGCGAACTCCGCTTTGCCCCCGGTTCCCACTCGCCTTCCGCGAGCGCCACGTGGTTATACGCTAACAGCGACCCTTTCTCGCGATGGAAATTACGAATGGCAAGATTGTAGTCCGACAAAGAGCGATAAAAATCATTCGCACTATTCACAACTTGACGCTGCGCCTGCAGTAAGAAATTAATCGAATCGCTTCCTTGCTCATACCGAATCCGCAAAACATCCACCTGATTCAAGTCAGACTGCAAACGGTTGTAGTTCGTTTCCATTAGCTCGTGGCGTGTCTCTAAATCGCGAGCCGCGTTCGATAGCAGATGACTGATCTGATACTCCGTTTGATCCAAAACGGCGACCTCTCTTCTCAAATTCAGCTTGGCATGCGCCACTGCTGAACCTGCTGCGCGGAAACCTACCGGGTAGCTCAACTCGATTCCGGCTTGCCATTCCTGATAATTTCCATCGAGCAGGTTTTCGTAAAATCCAGGGACGAGGTGATCGCCAATCCCTTGGTATCGATACTGACCAAGAAAATCTAACCGTGGGCGATAGTTCATCTTCGCAGCAGTGAGTTCAAGCTCACGTCGCTGTACCTGGAACTTTTGTTGACGTATCTCGACGCGTCGACCAAGGGCCTGAGATAAAGCGCTCTCCCAGTCGAAGATCACCCTGGCGTCGGTTAGTTGAGTTGTCGGCTTGATCAAAGATCCATCCGTCGCAGGCAGGCCGACTAAGTATCTCAGTTGTTGCTCAGATTCATACAATCCCCCCTGACCCGCCAATGCCGTTTTGACCTGCGCGTCGAACTGGTAATACTGCGATCGAGCCTGAGCCTCGTCGTCGGCGCGCCCGGTACCAACCTCAAGTCTCGCTTTTTGAATCTGCCATGTCTGAAGTGCTGCCTCTCGAGCTTTCACGATGGTGTCAAGCAACCGGTAAGCGGTTACCAGATTCCAATAGGCTTGCTCCACGTCGGAAACCATCTGGATCACACCGGTTTCAAAGTCTGCGAGCGAAACATCCTCATTGATCCGAGCAATGAGCACACCGTTGTATTGCCCAACTCTCGAATTAGGTCCCGCAATACGATTGAACTCAGTTCCAGCACCTTGCATAAGAGGTTGACGCCACTCTGCTTCAAGCCATCCTGTGAATGCGCTCGGGAAAAGCCGGAAGTCAAAATTATCCCCGACACCCTGATTACTTTTTCGGTAATTCGCCAAATGTCGCAGTGCGAAGCTGGCACCGGTACCTGTCGTCTTACTTAGTTCTCCATTAAAGGTTGCGGAATCTGCATCCAAAACAGAAGGCTGACCAAACGCCTGCTGTTGATTGCGAGGAGTGTCGCTTTTCGACCAACTCAATTGCTGGCGATATTGAGCGTCAAAGGCGCTAAGCGCTGCCTCGGTGCCCTGACCGGAAGCTGCGCTGATCCCGGGATCGAAGCTAGTAGTGACCGCCTGTGGTGTAACTCGCGCGTTAAAAGTCGTTCCCGCACGGCGAAGCACCGGTCGATTGGTAAGTGACTGCTGAATTGCATCCTGTAATGACAGCTCAAGCGTCGGCAGTTCCGATGGATCTTCGAAGGAGAATGGCTGATGCGTATTGACGGAGTCACCACTGACTTCCGATACCACCGACTCGACATCGGGATACGTGATACTCAACCCATAATCATCGTGATAAGACGCCTTGGTATCGTGAGGTCCCGCCGGAACCGTTTGTCGAAGCAATCCGCAGCCACTGAACATCGCAGGTAAAACGACAAGCATCTTTGTTAATTCGGCCACAAAACGCCGACGGCGATTCACAGAAGTCACTGGTGTGGTTGGGCAGTCATTGCTCGGGCTGAAAGCGGAACCGTCTGTAAACGTTCTCTCGAAATTTGGCATGATTGCTGATCATTCCTGCGAAGCTGTGTTTCCGCCCCTGCCGACCCCGTGTCCCTACAGGTACTCCATGTAGAATTACTCTCACATGTGGTATCGGTGTTTCATCCGATAAGATTGGATGAAACACCGACAATCGATCCAAGCGAAATAATCGTCAAATCTTGCCAATCGTTAGATGCTAGCACTGAAAACGTGCTTGCAACCATGCAGGCTTTCAGGATCAAAATCGATGCCGCTCAAAGTTGGCTGCAAATGCATTCAAAGCAAGTCGTGGCGTACAAGATCAGTAGCCGAGCGAACAGAATGAAGGCAGGATCTTCCTAGCATCATTTATCTATCTTGCGGCCAACAATCATTCTGCCGCTGTTTGGACAGCCAATATCTCTTAATAGCAAAGCCTGAAGAGTCGGCATCTTTGACTCCCACACCAAACTATATAGGTGCCAGAAAATCGCAGACTTCAAATAAACCAAGTGAATCGCAGGTGCTTCAGATATACTTTGTAAGAGGGCCTCGTCCGGAGTCGAATCGTCCTAACTCGTCAAGTATTCATACACATCCATTATGGGAATTCGTGCATGCATGGCCGATCGCCTCACGAGCGTTTACTTTGCCTTCTAGGTGTCTCGCTGTCATTGACCATCTTTGCGTTGATGAACGCTGCGACCAGCCAATCGCAAGATTTTTCTAGGCAATCTACAGCAAGCCAAACCACGGAGGTTGTCCCGTCTCAAACGCGAACCGAACCCCTGCTTGACTTGCGATTTGATGACCTCGAGAAACTCAATGAAGCGGTGCAACCCTCGATTGTGACCATCAGAGTAAAAGGACGTGATGGAGATGAGCTTTCAATTGGTACGGGCTTTGTTATTTCGGCGGACGGACAAATCGTCACCAACTCTCATGTAATAGGAGAAGGCAGGGCATTTACCGTCGAGCTAGCGAACGGGATGAGACTTCCTGTCTTGTCGATCGAAGCTTGTGACCAACTAATCGATCTGGCGGTTCTTCGTGTCGATGTCCAAAATCAATCACTTAAGCCCCTTAAACTTTCGGAACTCCCGATCTCCCCGGGAATGCAGGTAGCGGGCTTTGGTAACCCGCTTGGACTTCAAAACAGCGTGGTTGCTGGCATCATCTCGGCGGTACGAGAAGTCCAAGGAAGGGAGATGATCCAACTTGCCATGCCAACCCAGCCAGGAAACAGCGGAGGCCCGCTGATGGATATGCGAGGCACAGTTCTTGGGATCATCAATATGAAATCTGCAATTGATGATAATCTTGGCTTCGCAATTCCAGTGAATCAATTAGCCCCAATGCTGAAGGAAACACATCCGGTGCGATACGACCGGTGGGTAACGCTTGGCAGACTCGATCCAAATAAATGGGACATTCTTTTCGGAGCAACTTGGCAACAATCCGGTAGCATCATTACGGCGCGTGGTGTCGGGAAGGGCTTCGGAGGTCGATCGTTATGCCTTAGCAAAGACAATGATTTCCAGCTACCGATGGAAATTGCGGTCGATGTGCGATTGGATGACGAAACTGGCGCCGCGGGCCTTGCCTTCTACGCTGATGGGGAAGATCGCCATTACGGGTTCTATCCCAGTAACGGCAGCCTACGACTCACTTGTTTTAAAGGTCCATCGGTCTATTCTTGGGAAGTCTTAGTTGATTCACCTTCAATGCATTACCGACCTAGGAAATGGAATCGCCTTCGAGTGCGCCTTGAAGAAAATCGATTCCAGTGCTTTATCAATGATGAACTATTCACAGAGTCCAAGGATATTCAAATCACTTCAGGTCAAGTTGGCTTGGTCAAGTTTCGCGACACGAATCCAGATTTCAAAAGGTTTGAGGTTGGCCAAGACCTATCATGGCCCGCTCTTACAGATGCTCAAGAAAACCTGATTAGTGTTTTGCTAAATGAGTCGCATTCGATCGATGACCTCAACGAAAAGACACTCAGCAATCTTGCAGAATCCAACGATGCGGTCAGTCGTGAACTCGAGAAACGGGCATCCATACTCGAGCTCAAAATCGCACAGATGCGGCGACTTGCTGAGGATGTTCAACTGCAAAGCACACTCAATGCACTTCAAAATATATTTACCGACGAAAACTCGGAGTCACCGTCGCGGTTAGCCCTTGGCGCATTGTTGATCGCAAAACTGGACAACAATGACACGGACCCACGGTCATACCTCGAGAAAATTCAATCAATGGCCGAAGAAATCTGTGCATCGCTACCAGAGGGCGCTGGACCGGAGGAAAAAAGAAGGCTTCTTAACCAATATCTTTTCGATGAAAATGGTTTCCACGGGGGTCGAGCGGAATACTATCATCCCGCCAATAGTCACCTTGATCGAGTTATTGACGATCGAGAGGGATTACCAATTACACTCTCGATACTCTACATGGAGCTTGGGAAACGAATCGGGTTGGATATCGTTGGAATTGGTCTCCCCGGTCATTTTGTCGTGGAACACAAAGTGGACGAAAACCGAACGGTGCTGATTGATGTTTTTGATCGAGGAAAAGTCTTGTCAAAACAATCGGCCGCTGAACTTGTCTTCAACTCAACCAACCGACCGCTCATTGCAGAAGATCTACAACCGCAGAGTGAAACAGACATATTAATTCGAGTTGTTAATAATCTTTTAGGTTCTGCGCGACGCAACTCTGACACCGAAGCCTATAGGAGGTACTGCGAAGCGATGGTGTCGATTCGCCCAGAGGATCCTGAAGCACGAATTATGCGATCACAAGCAAGAGCAATTACCAAGCGATTTAAGGGGGCAATTGAGGACGTGGACTGGCTGATCGAGCGAATTCCTGAGGGCCCTAATCAAGAGCAAGCAATTCGCTTGAAAGACTCGCTTATTGCGGATCAACAACAAGAAAACTCCATCCATGAATGAATGATCCTGTTGAGTCGATTATCGATATTGACCGGGAGATTGAGTCATTACAAAAAAAAACTCTCGAACATCATCATGTTCAAGAGCCTTTTTTCATGTCAGCGGAGGGCACGGGACTCGAACCCGCAACCCCTTGCGGGGCAATTGATTTCGAATCAACCTCCTCACCAATTCGGATACCCTCCGGGGCTGATATTGTTCTCTAGTGATGAACAATTCGTCAAGCCGCTTGATTGTGCCTTGAATCGCAAGAATTCCCAGTCCGAATCATTGAATTCTGACTCCTGTGTTCAGAAATTTACCGAGGGAACCCATTCTTCGGTTTGAATGGCAAAATCAGACTGCCTTAATGCTTGTGGATCGTCTGAAAACTGAACTCACGAAGCCATTTTTCCCACTGGTGCGCCTCTTCATGGCTATCAAGTCGTAATTGGCGCCACTGGGGACAGCGATATTGCACATCGACGTGACCGCTGTGCTGACTCTTTTTTACCTCACAGCCAAGTTTGGTCAGCGTTTTTACGATTGTTTCAGCTTTCCCTGCATCGTGGACGTGCTTTGCCTTCCAAGTCGGCAACTGATAGCGAACCAATTCCTCCCCGAAGCACAAAGCAGGCAGAAACAAGAGCAAAGACGCTAGAAAAATCCGGTTCATTCCAGTCCCATGTTTTCGAAAATCGGTGTGCAGACGCTTATCTTAAGATCGCCCCCACGGCGAGTCCTAATCACTTAATCCTGATTCAGCGGTGGTAGTCAAATTCCACCACCACCGTCAAGCTGTTTCAGTCGGTATTACATTCAACCGCTCCATGTTTCCCTGCGGATTTCCCGCCGGTTGTCAAATCCTCCCGTCAAGCCGACAATTCTTCGGTGATAGCGAACCTGCCCACCAAAAACCTTAGGTGAACTTCATCCAGCTTGGCTCCGCAGTGCGATGAAATGGCTTCGTTGTTGCCACAACGGGAAGTTCGTGAGGATCACAACTGAATGCAGCAGTGGCCTGAAAACAGCTAAATTGCGCAAACAGAAGCGTCAATTGTGCCCCCTAATTCCTTGGCCGAGGGATCATCTCCCGCTTGATAAAAATGATGCAGACGCGTCCACCTGAAAGAAAATCGAATCGAAGAGCACATTGATCATGAGTCAAGATAACCAGAACAACGCCGAAGAGCCTTCCGTCGATTCCGACTCAAAAGATCCTCGCGTGGCACGTCGGGAAAAAATGCGTCAGATCGTGGCAAAAGGTATCGACCCATTTGGCAGTAGATATGACGACCGCACGATGATGGGACGCTGCCACGAGCTAGCATCTGAGATTCGTTGGGTGCAAGCCGACGGCACCGAGGTCGAACTACCGGATTTCGATGACCCGCAATTGGATTACCGACAATGGAAGGCGGATCACAGCCCCGGGTCAGAGAACGGACCAACCGTCCGAGTCGCCGGACGAATCATGCTCTCCCGTGGCCAAGGCAAACTATTCTTCCTCACGCTGAAAGACTGGACAGGTGAGATTCAAATTTTTGTTGGTCAGAAACAGGTTGGCGATGACGACTTTGAATTGGCGAAACTATTTGATCTCGGTGATTTAGTCGCAGCCGAAGGTCGCCTTGGTCGTACGAACACCGGCGAACTAACCGTCTTTGCCGAAAAACTTACGTTTCAAACAAAAATGTTGGAACCGCCGCCCGACAAACATGCCGGGCTGACGAACCAAGATCTCAAACAGCGTATGCGTTATGCCGACTTAGCTTTTAACGATGGAGTCATTGAAACATTTCTTAATCGAACCAAAATCGTCAAATCGGTTCGAAACACGCTCGATCTTCAAGGTTTTTGTGAAGTGGAAGGTCCCACACTTCACACCGTTGCAGGGGGCGCTGCGGCAAGACCGTTTGCGACCCATCACAATGCACTTGACATGCCGTTGACGATGCGAATCGCATTGGAACTGCATCTCAAACGACTTATGGTCGGTGGAATGGAACGCGTTTATGAACTCGGACGCGTGTACCGTAACGAGGGAATCAGCCCCAAGCATAACCCCGAATTCACAATGCTTGAGTGTTATCAAGCTTATGGGGATTATCACTCAATGATGGATCTAACTGAACAAATCATAGTTCAGGCAATCGAGGCCATCGGTGGTGGGTTCGTACGAGAATACGATGGCCACCAAGTTGACTTTACTCCGCCGTTTAAGCGAGCAACTTATGCCGAGCTATTCCAGCAGGCCACTGGAATAGCTCCACAAGACGAAGACGCTGTTCTCCGTTTGGCAAAAGATTTGAAACTGGAAACCGAAAACCGACACCTCGATGTCATCCGGAACGAAATTTTCGAAGAAAAAGTTGAAGATTCACTGCAAGGCCCAATCTTTGTCATCGATTATCCGGCTAGCATCTGCCCGCTCACCAAACGGAAACGGGACAACCCAGAAATTGCGGAGAGATTTGAGTTATTCGTTCTGGGTATGGAACTTGCCAATGCCTACACCGAATTAAACGATCCCGATCTGCAACAAGAACTTTTCGAGACACAACTGCAAGGACTCGACGAGGAAGAGTCGATGGCCAAAATGGACCACGACTTCATTCGTGCACTCAGGTACGCGATGCCACCCGCAGGTGGACTTGGAGTTGGGATTGATCGGCTAGTCATGCTATTGACCGGAAAAAAATCGATTCGCGATATTATCCTATTCCCGCTTCAGCGTCCGGAGACATGAGCATCCGTATCCTCAGGGGTCTTGAAAACCTTCCTGCTTTGATAGCAAGCCAACGTCGCCATTTTATTGGCTTGCTAACCAGTTTCGCTTGCAGAATTTCCAACCCATTGTTGGGGCGCCGTTGGCATAGCAGCCTTATCGATCCCTGCATAAAAACCAAGGCATCGCCATGGACGAGGCTGAAAAGGATGCAAAATGCGGTTTACGCTGATTCCCGTAGTTTCCTAGACTTCGCACTTAGAACTATCTCGCCGTGGTTTTCAATCGACCACGGTTCATGCGAAGGACCGATTCATGTATCGTTGGCTACTCTGTTTCCGTTATCTCCGGACCCGATACATTGCGCTGGCTTCAATTATTAGCGTCACACTAGGTGTAGCGACATTGATCGTCGTCAACAGCGTGATGGCTGGCTTTTCAGCAGAAATGCATGAGCGACTTCACGGACTAGCCTCTGACATCTTGATCGAATGTCACCTGGCAGAAGGCATGCCAGATCCGGAAGCGCATATCAATCAAATCATGGAAACGGTGGGCGACCAAGTCGCTGGACACTCCGCGAGTGTCCACGTTCCGGCGATGTTAGGAATTGATTTCAATGGTCAGCTGATCACGAGGCATGTCAATTTTGTAGGCCTCGATGCTAGAACTTATGACCAAGTGAGCGAGTTCGGCCGTTACTTATTGCACCCTGAAAACCAACAGCAGGTGAGCTTTAATCTTCGTGAAGGTGGATACGCTCCTAGCCGAGATCAATTCCCACCATCGGGCTGGGACTATCGCCGCGCAAGAGTTGCCTACGAAAAAGCATTGGACGAAGAGCGTGTGAAGAGACAGGCGGTGTCTGGCACGACCGCCATTGCAGGTAACGATCCAAACGCACCCTCTTCCAATCAGCCGACATTTCAAATCACAGCCCCATCAGAACTCTTTGCTGAAAGCGAAGAAAGCGAGTTCGCGAAGGAGTTTGACGCGAGCAACGAACAATTTCCTGGAATCGTTCTAGGTATTTCAACGTGTAGCACGCGTTTTCGAGATTCCAATAATGAAGTGCAGGATCACTATTATTGTCGCCCCGGAGACGATGTTCGAATGATGTTTCCCAATGCATCGGACAACGCAAAGGTGGTGAATCAAAAATTCACTGTTGTGGATTTATATGAGTCTGGAATGAGCGAGTACGACAGCACTTTCGCCTTCTGCAGACTTGACCAACTGCAGGAATTTCGCGGAATGATTGATCCCGCGACAGGTGTGAAGAGCGTCACCACCATTCAACTTAAATTAATTGAGGGCGCGGACCTCAATGCAGTTCGTGATGCTTTGAGACGTCGCTTTCCAGCCGACATCTACGCCTACAACATTCAAACATGGCGTGACATGCAAGGCCCGCTTCTTGCAGCGGTGCGTCTTGAGACAACCATCCTCAACATCCTTCTGTTCTTGATCATTGCTGTCGCGGGTTTTGGAATCCTAGCAACTTTTTTCATGATCGTTGTCGAAAAGACCCGCGACATTGGCACCCTAAAAGCGTTAGGAGCATCAGGTCGAGGAGTAATGAGTATCTTCCTCAGCTATGGCCTACTCTTGGGATTTGTGGGCAGTGGAGCAGGGTTAGTCGGTGGCTTGTTGTTTGTGCAAAATATTAATCGAATCGCGGGTGTAATTGAAAAAATCACCGGCCAAGAAGTCTTTGACCCGACGGTTTACTACTTCAATGAAATCCCAACCATCATCAATCCGTTTACACTGACGTGGGTGATGCTAGGGGCAATGGGTATCGCGGTAGTTGCTAGTGTTCTACCGGCAATCCGAGCTGCGAGAATGCATCCGGTGAACTCACTTCGGTTTGAATAACCATCGCAATCGATTATGAATCATCATAAATAATGACACCGAATCTCTCGGGATTTCAGTCAAAGGTTTTCCGTCAAAACTTGCTCATGCCGATCAATGAAGATCGTGCAACTAACCAAAAGTTGATTTCGAAATGAATTCAGAGATCGTGCTCGAAGCCAAACAGCTAAAAAAGAGCTACCACAAGGACCGAATTGAGGTGCCAGTCCTGCGTGGCGTTGATCTGCAGGTACAAAGAGGCTTAGTAACTGCTTTGGTGGGTCGAAGCGGAAGCGGTAAAAGCACCCTGATGCACCTACTTGCTGCACTCGATCATCCTGATGACGGTGAGATCTTTTTCTGTGGCGAACCGATTCACAACGCAAGTCGCAAGCGTCGCGACGCGTATAGGAATCAAAACCTTGGAATCATTTTCCAGTTTTATCATCTCCTACCAGAGCTCTCTGCAATCGAGAACGTTCTCGCGCCCTTAATGATCAGCCAAAGCGTTCTTACTTATTTTAAAAACCGCAAGGCAGCAAAACGCCATGCAGAGTTGATGCTTGATCGCGTTGGACTGCTACATCGCGCAACGCACAAGCCAAGTGAAATGAGTGGCGGAGAGATGCAGCGAGCAGCAATCGCCCGTGCCTTAATGACCAAACCATCGTTGCTCCTTGCGGATGAACCCACCGGAAACCTAGATACAGACACCGGTCGAGAAATCCTATCTCTTTTGAATACCTTTAATTGCGACGATGGCTTGAGCATTCTAATGATCACCCATGATGACACGATTGCGGAAAATGCAAATCAGTGCTATCGAATGCATGATGGTCAGTTAGCGACGGATCCCGCAAAACTGCACGTTGCCTAAACTTCATCGGTAAGGAAAACGCCACGAAGTCATCTTTGCGATGCGGTGGTCTCAGCGTTTCATCGCTTTTAATGCATCAGCATACACGGCCCCAGGCAAGCAGCCCTATCATTCGACTTCACATCAGGCAATCTGCGCAAGTCGCCGCTGCATGCCCGCCATTTTCAAAGAATTTCCAGCAGGATTCTGCTTCAAAATCGCTTCGTTTCGCCTAGGCTATGTCACTCTCGGGTGGCTGGGTTCCATCGATTCACGCTAGTTCCCAGACGTTTTCTCGCCAGCACACAAACGTAGCTGACTAAGCGTTGCACGCATGGCGGTACTAGAACACGGACTTTTCCCGATTCTTTTTGAGAACGCGCAGCCATCAAACAACTTAAAAACGCATTAACAATCTAAGGTGTCATAACAATGAAAATCTTAGGAGCTTTCATTGGATGCATCACCCTCGTGATATCCTCCATAGCAGTTGCGGACTCAGGGCCTAACTCAAACCACTCAACCGCTGAATGCGAACTGCATCCTGCAAACACAATAACATTGCAGTCACTACCGCGGTATCAACGAATTTGGGAAACTAAATATGTCCCGAAGAAAGTAACCCGATACCGCTCTGTACTCAAAGATTATCTGACTTTAAAGAGAGTCGTAGTCGTCAAGCCGATCATCGAAAGCGGCTATCGTGAGGAAACCTATCAAGTTTGGCGGCCGAGCATTTCGAATGACCGATCTTACTTAGCATCCACTGATACTAAAACTGCCACAATCATTCATGCCAACGAACAAGGAACCGTGGAATATCGTGTACGCAAGGCTCCGGTCAAGTTAAGTCAAGTCTCGTATAGCGTAGAAGAGCGATACATCAAGGGCAAGAGATACGAATTAGAAGCCTACCAAGATGTGATCTATGTTCCGCAAGCAAGCGTCTCACATTCAGTTGAATCGCGGAACATACCAACCCCCAAGATCAACCTGCAAAAGTTCTTACCACAGTATGTAGATCCGTTTAGTCCAGCGATCCTTTCAGGTTATTCATCGTTTACCAAACCGCTGATGCAACCCAATCACTTTCAGACAACAACAACCAACTAAAACATAGATTCCAAACCATCGATTCCGCGAAGTGATGATCCGTGATTCATCGTAAAGTGATTTCTTGCACCGTCTTTAAGTGACTGCTTAGTGGCTTCACCAACCTTAGGGTTCTATCTTGGGCTTCACAACAACACAGTCGACCCCGACGTATCGAGATTGAACGGCAGATGCATTCTTGCCAACGACGATTAACTTCAAAAGGTGTAGCCCTTCAACAAGCCTTATGCTTCCAAGTGACACCAATCCCGTCGTCTTGACGTCAGGATAATGATAGAGATCGATTGAATCCGCCACTCGCCGGCCGTCAATTTCAACGTTAATGATTGCGTAATCACGGGCAGTTGTAAAAATCGCCGCGACGTCATACTCACCCGCCTGATCCACTTGGAACTGCAATTCCAAGGCAGCACCATCTTCACCGGCTCTCCAGAATATCTGCGAATCTCCGCTCCAGCGAGCTGACGAAAACCCTCGCATATTTTGGGTGGAGAACTTGGTTAGATCCTGACTGATAACCTGCATTGATTCAGCTTCAATCGCAAAAGGAACATTGCCGTTTGTATCAAATTCCGCCTCGGGCCCTCGATCCATGCGTTGGCTCATGGGCTCATATAACTTAGGTTGTTTCTGCAGCCATTCTTGCATGGTCACCACGCTCTTTTCTTGAATAAGAACATGGGCCCCCTTCATGCCACCCACCACAAAGTCGGGCAACGAATCACCATTGAGATCGCAGACCGTCAACTGCCTACCGATGCCAGACTGATCGCCCGCTAAATATGGAACCCAGTCAACCTTACCGCCTTCACCTCTGACCAAGCGAAAAACATAGACGGCTGGAGGAGCATCCCACATCGGACTTTGTTTGTGATGTGACCAAAAGGTTTTACCTGTGATCAAGTCTTTTAGACCGTCCCCATCTACATCTGCCAACGCGAGCGAGTGCAGTTCACTAACGACCAGTCCGTATCGATTCATCTCGGGCTGGTCTCCCATAATAAGATGATGCTGAAAAGCTATTTCACCATCCTTTTCACCCAAATTCTCATACCAACCGAGACCAAAATCGTGAGCTGCGTGACCGGTTAAAACATCATTGTCACCGTCTCCATCCACGTCATAGGCGTACATTTCGGCGCCTCCGTAGCTTTGAGAGAAAGAGACGGAATGCAACTTCCAGCGGCTACTGGTTACGTTTGTCGCGGGTTGCTCAAACCAGCCACCTGAGAAAAGCAAATCCAGTCGATCGTCACCGTTCACGTCACCAACACCTAGACCATGACCAAAACGCGGTGGGGCAACTTGATCTGAAATGGGGCAAAAGGTCCATGGCTCCAACGGCGTCTCCGGGTTTAAGACCGCGAATCCAAAAAAACCATCTCTGGTGCAAACTAATTCTGGGGTTTCATCACCGACGACATCCAAGAACTGTGGGGACTCATTCGAGACCCAATCAAGTACCTGATACTTGGGCCAGTGATGACGTAGCGAGACATCGCTGGGGTTCGCTTGGGATGCTGAGTTGGAATCTTGATCCAAGGATTCAGCTTTGGTCGACAGTTGATCCAGTACTCTAGGATTTTGATAGACATATGCAGGAGTACCGGGAAATCCGACTACCAAAACATCCAGATGGTGATCACCATCGAAATCATATACCCATGAAAAAAAGTTATCGGCATAACGATTTCGATCCTGAGGAACTGGAGCATAAATCTCATGGCGTTCGCGAAACTCGGGACCACGATACCAATAAGGTCCGCAAACCACATCCGTCACACCATCTCCGTCAATATCGCCAGCATTCGCACCCTCGGAATAATATTCGTCGCTCAATTGCTGTGTTCCATATTGGATCACGTCGTATGACTGACTCGCAGCGTCAGGGGGATTGCAAACAAAGAATGCTAGGGCGAAGAAAAAACCAACAAGCCATCTAGTCTCACACACAGCATCACCACCGTTTGAAGCCCAAGAACATGATCACCACCCTAAAAAAGCGTGATCGAATAACCCATGACCCCGCAAGTCTAAGACATCAACGGTGGCCAGAGGTAGCCCCTCGGATTTCCCATAGAACTATCAATCTTAAAGTTCGGAACGTCTAACGATCGCTTAAGAATAGAGCATCCGAATTTTAATCTGCCGCCAAACCATGAGCATGACTGCCATTAGCCCAAGCATCGCGATGGAAAACCACAATAACATCGACCCCAGCAATAGGAGATTGTCGGCAAGCCAAAGCCGATAGAGTCGATCCCAGCCTATAACGGTCGCCAAGGTGCCAGCGCAAAGGTAAGGCCCGAAAGGAGTGTAAGCATCGCGAGTCACCAAATACCTTCCAATGACAATAAGAATTGCGGCAAACGGTGATAGAAAGAATGCAACGAGTGCTGCCTGCCATCCAACCATGGCTCCAATCATTGCCATCAATGTCACGTCACCAAAACCCATCGCTTCGACATTCAACGCCCAAGTCGCAATGATTCGGATAATCCAAACGACGCCACCACCAACAGCCATTCCAACCAAAGCGGTTAACAAACCGTGCCAATGTTCCCCCTGCCAATTCCAGACCACCAAGATTCCAAGGGTTCCAATCGACCAAATAATAAATAGGATTTTCCAGTAGCCGTAATGAAATACTCCTTGAGTAAAGTGCTTCACCGCGCGAAAAAAACCTCGTCGACGGCAAAGTGCAGAACTCCATCGCCAATCCGTCAGAGCAAAACACCACGTGCTCCAAATACTTAATCCAACCATCAGGCATTCGCTTGCTGCCAAACTATCAGAATCCGCGTGGAACCAAGGTGAATCAAATGTGGTTGGCCCGCCGTAGGGTACTCCTTCGATAAAAACCGTCGTTGGCATAAAGATCTGCAGTGACGAAGCTGCCAGAAGAAGCCCGAGGCAAGTTCCAGGAATCGTGATCACGTCAGGAATGGTGCGTTCGTCAAAGTCAATAAAAGTTGCTGCCGTCATCAGAACTACCAGCACAACATGCGTCCAAAAGATGGATGCGGCACCGTTTTGATATCCACTTAGGTGTTCAAGACTCCGCAATTCAGCTGGCCACAATCCTTGATCGAGGCATTCGAATCGATAGAGCCAAAGCAGGCCGATCGGTAGAAGCAACTCAATCATCAGCGGACGAATCCAAAATCCTCGGCCGTGCAACTTCCATTCCCGCCGAAGGCCAAGCCATCCCAAACATGGAATACGGTCAAACCATTCTCGCTGTGTACCCGTCGGCGTAGGCCCCCAAGGGCTGATTTTTCGGGGCTGAAAATAAGCGAAACGGTAAATCACGTAATTCGCCAGCGATCCACCAGTCAACCCAATCATAAAGATCAGCGTCTGCTGCATCGGAACCGACAGATCTATCCAAAAAGCGAGCACAACGCCTCCCGAGGCACAGTAGAAGATTCCCCAAGATCCTAACTACTCCGAGATCTTTTCTACAGAGCAACCGAGGAGGGATAAGTAGTTTCCCTTAGATTCCACGATTCGATTGACCCTCCGTATTCACCGCATTATGCTGGATTAACGG
>Ga0181559_10001744_pt1 | contig 21442 bp, 20 predicted proteins | sample 011ome_21_FD_133752 | JGI IMG/M metagenome (GOLD analysis project Ga0181559, IMG submission 133752) | Coastal salt marsh microbial communities from the Groves Creek Marsh, Skidaway Island, Georgia - 011508AT metaG (megahit assembly) | ecosystem: Environmental > Aquatic > Marine > Intertidal...
GACCGAGAGTGCGTTTCTGACAACGGGTGATCCGAAAAAGGTATCAAGCCGCGCGACGCAGTTCCTGCGACGTCAGATCACATTTACCGCCGCTTAATTTGCAGGTTAAGTCCTGCCTACCTATATTCGTTATGAACGAAGGAAACGAAATGTATAATATCGCAATTCTTGGTGCTTCTGGCTACACGGGCGCAGAGTTGGTTCGCTTGATTGCGACGCATCCTGATATGCGGGTTGCGGCACTTTCTGGAAACTCCAAAGCGGGCATGAAGATGTCGGATGTTTATCCGCATCTGCGCCACTTGGATTTGCCTGTTTTGACCACGATTGAGGATGTTGATTTCAACGGCATTGATTTGGTTTTCTGTGCGCTGCCGCATGCGACCTCGCAAAAGGTAATTGCCGCGCTGCCGACAACAGTGAAAATTGTGGATTTGTCTGCGGATTTCCGTCTGCGCGACCCTGCCGAGTATAAGAAGTGGTATGGCAACGATCATGCCGCGCTCGATTTGCAGGCTGAGGCTGTTTACGGGCTGACCGAGTTTTATCGCGATGACATCCGTAAGGCGCGTTTGGTGGCTGGCACGGGGTGTAACGCAGCAACGGGTCAGTTTGCGCTGCGGCCTTTGATTGCGGCAGGTGTTATCGATCTCGACCGGATTGTAATTGATTTGCAGGCGGCAGTGTCTGGTGCTGGGCGTGCATTGAAGGAAAATCTGCTGCACGCCGAGCTGTCAGAGAACGCACATGGTTATGCCGTGGGCGGCACGCACCGCCATTTGGGTGAGTTTGATCAGGAGTTTTCGGCGATTGCGGGACGCCCTGTGAAGGTGCAGTTCACGCCGCATTTGATACCTGCGAACCGCGGGATTTTGGCCACGATCTATGTCGATGGTGATGCAAAAGTCATTCATGAGACATTGGTGAAGGCTTATGCCGATGAGGTGTTTATCGAGGTTCTGCCGTTCGGCGAGACTCCTGCGATTAAACATGTCCGCGCCAGCAACTTCTGCCATATCGGTGTGGTCGCTGACCGTATCGAAGGCCGCGCGATTGTAATTGCGACGTTGGATAACCTCACAAAGGGGTCTAGCGGGCAGGCGTTGCAGAACGCGAACCTGATGCTAGGGCTGGAGGAGACGGCTGGTTTGATGCTGGCCCCTGTTTACCCATGAAGAGCCTCAAGAAAAAACGCCGTATCCAAGTGATTGTGCTGGCCTTTGCCGCTATGGCGCTGTCGACGGGGTTGATTGGTTACGCGATGCGTGACGGGATCAATTATTTCCGCTCGCCGAGCGAAGTTGCCGCGCAACCCCCGTCGCCCAATGAGACGTTTCGGATTGGTGGTTTGGTTGAGGAAGGCTCGATCAAGCGCGGCAATGGTCATGATGTTTCATTTGTTGTGACCGATGGTGGTGCCTCGATTCCAGTGACTTACGCTGGAATTTTGCCTGATCTTTTTTCGGAGAATCAAGGCATGGTCGGGCAGGGAAACCTTGTGAACGGCACCTTTGAAGCCATTGAAATTCTTGCCAAACATGATGAAACCTACATGCCGAAAGAGGTCATTGACGCCCTCAAAGAGCAGGGTATTTACGTCGCGCCGGACGGTGCTGACGCGACGAATTAACCAATTGCCACGCAATCTGATGTCATCCAGACATGAGGTGCGGCATGAAAACTGTCCAAGACATTGCGCAGACTATTCTCGCCCGCGAGGGTGGTTATGTAAACGATCCTGACGACCCGGGTGGGGCAACGAACCACGGGGTCACGGTGCATACGATGCGCCGTTTGGGGCTTGATCTGAACGGCGACGGCAAGGTGGATGCGCAGGATGTGCGCGTGTTGTCGGCCGAAAAGGCGCTTCAGATTTTTGTTGATGAGTATTTCCACAAACCGGGGGTAAGTGCCTTGCCCGAACCGCTTCAGGCGTCGGTTTTTGATATGTATGTCAATGCGGGCAACAACGCGGTGAAGATTTTGCAGCGGTTGTTAAACCAGATGCGGATTTCGGTTGCAGTTGATGGCGTGTTGGGGCCGTTGACGGCAAAGGCCGCGGCCCACGCGATGGCCGCAGCACCCGATTATTTTGTAGATGCTTACGGCATTGCGCGGCGCAATTATTATTACGCCTTGGCCGATGCGCGTGTGGCGAGCCGCAAATATGCGCGCAGGCAGGACGGCGGAAAGGGCGGCTGGATCACCCGTGCCGAAGAGTTTCTTTCGGAGCGGTATCATTTGAGTGCGGCGGCACATAAAGAAAGGACGGCATCATGGGGATAGTTGAAAACATGTTCACATTGCTTTTTGGTGGCGCCCGCAATGCCGTAGCTGAAACCGTGGAAGTGTTCCGCGAAAATGCCGAGAAATCAGCGGTGCGCGGCTCAGAGGCAACGTCGGCGGCACTCGCGCAATTTGGCGCGGAATTCGGGCTATCGGATCGGAGCGGATTTGACCGGATGATTGACGGGTTGAACCGATTGCCGCGCCCGTTGTTGGCGCTTGGGACGATTGGATTGTTTGTCGCCGCGATGATCGACCCGATCTGGTTTGCGTCCCGCATGGAGGGGGTGGCACTCGTACCAGAGCCGCTTTGGTGGTTGATGGGCGCGATTGTGAGCTTTTATTTCGGGGCGCGGTATCAGGTGAAGGGGCAAGAGTTTCAGGCGCAGGTTGCGCGGGTGGCTGCTGCAAAACCGATTGTGTCCCAAACGGTGACGTCCGTCACGAACTACAGCGACAATGCGGCTTTGATGGACTGGCAGGCCCAACATGACACACCCTGATCTGGAGCGGCGTATCACGGCGCTTGAGACACGCAACGCTGTAGACGATGTGCACCGCGGCAATGTGAGCGTGCGACTTGGCGCGATTGAGGACGCGTTGAGCTGGCTGGTGCGGCTGATTATTGGCGGAATTTTGATGGCAATTCTGACCTATGCGGTGCAGGGCGGGTTGGTGAGTTAACCTGCGGCGAAATGCGCGGCGAGAGATATGTTGTTTCGCCCAGAATTGCGCTACACATTCCATATGTTAAATGAACTTGCACACTTCGCGTTGATTCTCGCCCTAGGGGTCGCGCTCATTCAGATGATTTTGCCAATGATCGGCGCTGCTACTGGCAGGCGATCATGGATGGCCATTGCAGAACCTGCGGCAACGACCCAAGTGATCCTGGTCAGCTTCTCGTTTGGAGTGCTGATGTGGGCGTTTATCCAGTCGGATTTCTCTCTGGCGATTGCTTATAACAATTCGCATACGGCCAAGCCTCTTTTGTATAAAATCAGCGGCGTTTGGGGCAATCACGAAGGATCGATGCTGCTCTGGGTCTATATCCTGACGATTTTTGGAGCGTCTGCCGCTTGGTTCGGCGGCGGTTTGCCCGAGAAGTTGCGCGCGCGCGTCTTGTCCGTGCAGGCGTCCATCTCGGTCGCGTTTTACCTGTTTATCCTGCTGACATCGAATCCGTTTGCCCGTCTCGCGGTGCCGCCTTTGAACGGTCTCGATCTCAACCCGTTGCTGCAGGACCCCGGCTTGGCGTTTCATCCGCCGTTCCTCTATCTTGGCTATGTTGGCCTGAGCATGTCGTTCTCATTTGCCGTTGCCGCCCTGATTGAGGGCCGTGTTGACGCCGCGTGGGCGCGCTGGGTGCGTCCGTGGACGTTGGCCGCGTGGATGTTCCTGACGGTTGGCATCGCATTGGGAAGCTGGTGGGCCTACTACGAGCTTGGCTGGGGAGGTTTCTGGTTCTGGGATCCGGTTGAGAACGCATCGTTTATGCCGTGGTTGATCGCGGCGGCCTTGCTCCACTCTGCGATTGTTGTGGAAAAGCGCGAGGCGCTGAAAAGCTGGACCGTATTGCTCGCTATCCTCGCGTTCGGGTTCTCGCTCTTGGGCACTTTTATCGTGCGCTCGGGGGTTCTCACATCCGTTCATGCATTCGCAAACGACCCAGAGCGCGGCGTTTTCATCCTCATTATCCTCGGCGTCTTTACGGGTGGCGCGCTGACGCTTTATGCAGCGCGGGCAGGGGCACTGGAGGCCAAGGGCATCTTTGGCGCGGTCAGCCGTGAAAGTGGTCTTGTGCTTAACAACATTCTGCTCGCCGTCAGTGCTTTTGTCGTTTTTATCGGCACAATCTGGCCTTTGGTTGCAGAGCTGACTTTCGGGCGGACGCTCTCGGTCGGCCCGCCATTTTTCGACGCGGCGTTCACGCCGTTTATGGTCGCTTTGGCGCTGGTTCTTCCGCTTGGGTCGATGCTGTCGTGGAAGCGAGGGACATTGGGCAAGGTATGGGCGCGGCTTTGGCCGTTCGCGATTCTGGCGCTCGCTATTGGCAGTCTTGCCTATGCGATGCAATCGGGGCGTTCGGCGCTTGGGCCTATTGGAGCAGCACTTGGCGCTTGGACGGTTATGGGCGCCTTGGTGGACCTTTGGCAACGTGCGGGACGTGGTGATATTAAGGGGCGTCTTGGCCGTTTGGCGCGCCTGCCGGGGGCTGATTGGGGCAAGGCTGCAGCGCATATCGGGCTTGGGATCACCGTGTTTGGTGTGGCGGGCATTACCGCCTGGCAGCAAGAGGATATTCGTGTCGCGAACCTGAATGAGCGTTTTGAAGTTGGAAGCTACTCCTTTGAGCTTAAAGACGTGTCCCAGATTGAGGGGCCAAATTACCTGACCACGATGGGCGAGGTTTTGGTGACGAAGGGGACCCGTGACGTAGCGACATTGTATCCTGAAAAGCGGTTCTACCCTGTCGCGCAAATGCCGACGACCGAGGCCGCCATTCGCAACGGTATCCTGCGCGACATCTATGTGGTGATTGGTGATGCGCAAGCGGACGGCGGCTACACTATGCGGGTCTATATCAAGCCGTTTGCGAACTGGATTTGGGGTGGCGCGATGCTCATGGCTCTGGGTGGCTTTTTGTCGCTGACAGACCGTCGTTTACGCATGGCTGCCGGCGCTGCAAAGCCAAAGATGAAGGCGGTGAAAGTATGATCCGTCTTCTGCTATTGCTCTGCGTTTTGGCCACGCCTGTTTGGGCAGTTGAGCCGTCCGAGATGCTCGATGATCCTGTTCTTGAGGCCCGTGCGCGGACCTTGTCCGAAGGGCTTCGTTGCCCGATTTGCCGCAACGAGAGCATTGATGAATCCCATGCTGCGTTGTCCAAAGAGCTGCGCATTATTCTGCGAGAACGGCTTGTTGCGGGCGATACGGATGCACAGGCCGTTGATTATATGGTGCAGCGCTATGGTGAATATATCCTACTGAACCCGCAGGTGAACGGTGTGAACTGGCTTCTCTGGGGGGCTGGGCCGTTGATGCTTTTGGCCGCGATAGCGATAGGTGCGACGGCTATTCGTAAGCGGGGCGCTGGCACGCAAGAGACGCTTTCGGACGATGAACAAGCCCGCCTGAAGGAAATATTGCGCGACTGACGCATGGTTGCGCTTTCCCTGATCCTGTCGCGGGGTAGGGTGGCGTAACTAATGAGAGGTGGCGCAAATGGACTATCAAACACTCACATCTGAGATTACAAACGGGGTCGCGGTCATTACGTTGAACCGCCCGGCTTTGATGAACGCATTGAACACAACAATGCGCTTCGAGATCACGCAAGCGATCAAAGTGGCGGAAACCGAAGCGCGGTGTATTGTGCTGACAGGCGCAGGGAAATCGTTCTGTTCCGGCCAAGACCTCAGTGACGGTGGCTCTGCTGCGACGCTCGATCTCGAAGCGACGTTGCGCGACGAATATGTGCCGATGCTGAAGGCGATTTTCGACTGTCGCGTGCCCACGATCTCTGCTGTGAACGGGCCTGCCGCAGGGGCTGGGGCCAACCTCGCGCTTGCAGCTGACGTTGTGATTGCCTCTGAAGAGGCATTCTTCTTGCAGGCTTTTACGCGGATCGGGCTGATCCCTGATGCGGGTGGCACTTATTGGTTGCCGCGTCAGATCGGGTCCGCGCGGGCGATGGGTGCGGCCTTATTTGCCGATAAGATCAGCGCAAAACAGGCGGCGGACTGGGGTATGATCTACGAGGCTATTCCTGCAATTGATTTCGCTGCACATTGGCGGACCCGAGCCGAAAGCTTGGCAGCAGGGCCGACCGAGACCTACCGCCATTTGAAAACGGCGCTGCGATCGTCGTTTGAGAATTCGCTCGACGAGCAATTGGCGCTTGAGGCGAATTTGCAGGGTAAATGTGGCGTGACCCACGACTTTATCGAAGGGGTCACGGCCTTTTTACAAAAGCGACCAGCGCTGTTTAAGGGGAAGTAGCGCGGTTGCGAATGTCACTGATGAGTGTCATCGCGGGCGGCTGTGGAGCACGCTCGATGCGGCGATACACCAAGCCGTCCACGGTGCGGGTCAGGAGCTTATGATCGATCATTGATCGCCGCAAAAGCGGGTGATCTCCAAAGCTATGGCCCGCCTTGAGAATGGCGTTCACGTCCTTTTCCGTCAGGTCTGTGTTGGCCGGAAATTGCGCCCAGAACACAAAGAGGCAGAGCCCTTGAACACCTGTTTGCTTAGGCCAATTGGCCATGATGCCCTGCGCATCAAATGCGCGGAGTGCCTTGGTCAATTGCGGGTCGGGGGGCTGCTGCTTTGTGGCCTTGAGGTGCTGGTGATTGTCGTACCCAGCAGCTTTTGAAATCGCCGAGAGCATCGTTGCGTGGCTTGGGATACCGTCGCGTCCCAAGAGGTCCGCACGCAGCGCCTTAGTGAATGTCGACAGGTCAGAAATAATCAAAGAGGTGACGTCGCGCGTCATGGGCGTGGTCCTTTTGTATCGTCGGGCCCAGATGGGGTGATGGTCGCCTTTGTCGTCCGACTGAAAAAAGAATCCAGTACCAGAAGTCTTGCCATAATCAGGTTTAGCGTGATCCATATGGATCGGCGACGCCTCGGTGAACTGCGGACCGTGGAACCAGATTAGCGCGGAGATTTGCTGGGATCAAGAGGGGCACGGTTGAGCGAGATGGACGCAGCCAGACCAGACACCATTAATGAAAGAGGTCTTTTTGCGGGCTGAAATTGGTGACCGTCAGTTTTTCAGACAGGTGACCGACGCCCAACTGTCTAGGCATACATCTGCGCTGCGACCGTCATCGCAAAGAGGTGCGGTCCGTCCTGAGTATCATAAGAAAAAGGGCCGCGAAATCGCGGCCCCTTCTTTTAGCGCTTTTCGATATCGACGTAGTCCCGGGCAGTTTCGCCCAAGTACAACTGACGTGGACGACCGATTTTTAGCTGTGGATCTGCGAGTTGCTCTTTCCACTGGGAAATCCAACCCACTGTCCGTGCCATCGCAAAGATCGGTGTAAACATGGAGGTTGGAAAACCCATCGCCTCGAGGATGATGCCCGAGTAGAAATCGACGTTCGGGAACAGTTTCTTTTCTGCGAAGTATGGATCGGCCAGTGCCTGACGCTCCAACTCTTTAGCAACTTGAAGGATTGGGTTGTTTTCAACGCCAAGCAGTTCCAGAACCTCATCTGCAGACTGCTTCAACACCGTCGCGCGCGGGTCGAAGTTTTTATACACTCGGTGGCCAAAGCCCATCAGGCGGTAGCTGTCGTTTTTGTCTTTCGCACGCGCGATAAACTCGGGAATACGGTCAACGGTGCCAATTTCCTTGAGCATTTCGAGACAAGCTTGGTTCGCGCCACCATGGGCAGGGCCCCAAAGGCACGCGATACCCGCAGCCACACAAGCAAACGGGTTTGCACCGGACGACGACGCAAGACGCACTGTCGATGTGGAGGCGTTCTGCTCGTGATCTGCGTGCAACGTAAAGATTCGGTCCATCGCACGGGCGAGAACGGGGTTCACGTGATATTCTTCGGCAGGAACCGAGAAACACATGTGCAAGAAGTTCGCCGCATAATCCAGATCATTGCGTGGATAAACAAAGGGTTGGCCGATGGAATACTTATAGGCCATCGCCGCAATCGTTGGCATTTTTGCGACCAAACGAATCGACGCAACTTCACGCTGATGTGGATCGTCGATGTCGGTCGAGTCGTGGTAAAAAGCGGACATCGCACCAACAACGCCAACCATAGTAGCCATCGGGTGTGCGTCGCGTCGGAACCCACGGAAGAACATGTGCATCTGCTCGTGGATCATCGTGTGACGGGTCACAAGTGCCTCAAACGCTTCCAGATCTTCGGCATTTGGCAACTCGCCGTAAAGCAGAGCGTAGCACACTTCGAGATAGTGGGACTGCTCGGCCAACTGATCGATCGGGTAGCCACGATGCAAAAGCTCGCCCTTGTCACCGTCGATGAAGGTAATCGTGCTGTCACACGCGGCAGTCGATGTAAAACCAGGGTCATAGGTGAAAACGCCCGCCTGCGCGTATAGCTTGCGGATGTCGATCACGTCGGGGCCAGCGGTCGGTGAGAAGATGGGTAATTCGTAAGACTGACCATCAATTGTCAGCGTCGCAGTTTTTGTAGATTCAGCCATGTTCATTTCCCAAAGTAAGCCGCGAACCTTTCTAGTTCACGGGTGTCAATTTCTGTCCCCACCTCCGTTAACGACAAATCGTAACGAAATGGTTTCATTTACTGGCATCATTCAATCGCGCAATGGTTTCTTCGCGGCCAAGCACCAGCATCATGTCGAATACACTTGGCGATACGGGACGGCCGACGAGCGCCGCACGAAGCGGGCCTGCAAGCTTGCCAAGTTTCATATCGTGGCGTCCTGCCACCTCTGAAACGACCCCCTCTAGAGTGTCTCTGTCCCACGTAGCATTTTGCAGGTGCGGCGTCAATTCCGTCAGTATACCACGGAATACATCGTCAAGCATCGCCGCCGCTTTCTCATCTGGCGGTATGGGCCGTGAGGTTAGAACAAATTGAGCCTTTTCAATGAGTTCTGGGAAGGTTTTCGAGCGTTCCTTGAGGCAGTATAGTGCGGATAAAACCCCATCCGATTGCGCTTGTGTCAATGGGGTCGCGTCAATTGCCGCAAGGTAACCCTGTAATTCATGCAGCAGTGCAGCATCGTCTGCAGCTGCCATGTGCTGTCCGCAGATGTGTTCCAGCTTTTTGGTGTCAAAGCGGGCTGGTGACTTGCCGATTCCACTTAGGTCAAACCATTCCAGCGCTTGCTCATCAGTGAAGAATTCATCGTCGCCGTGGCTCCAGCCAAGACGTGTCAAATAGTTGCGCATACCAGCAGCGGGGTAGCCAAGCGCCTGATACTCCGCCGCACCTGTCGCACCGTGACGTTTCGACAGTTTTTTGCCGTCTGGGCCGTAGATCAGCGGGATATGCGCCAGCACAGGCTTCGCCCAGCCCATAGCTTCGTAGATTAGGTTTTGGCGGAAGGCATTGGCTAGGTGATCGTCGCCGCGCACCACATGGGTCACGCCCATATCGTGATCGTCCACGACTACGGCGAGCATATAAACGGGCGTGCCGTCAGAGCGCAGCAGGATCATGTCGTCGAGTTGATCGTTCGACCACGTTACATCGCCCTGAACCTCGTCGTGCAGGGTCGTTGTGCCGTCGCGGGGCGCTTTGAGGCGGATCACGAACGGCAGGTTGGGGTGCTGGTCCTCAGGCACGTCGCGCCAAGGGGAACAGTAAAGCGTTGAGGTCTTTTCCTCACGCGCCTTTTCGCGAAAAGCTTCGATTTCTTCTTGTGTGGCATAGCATTTATACGCATTGCCATCCGCCAGCATCTGGTTGGCAACCTCGGCATGTCGCGCGATATTGTCGTTCTGGCTCACAGGTTCGCCGTCCCAATCAAGGCCCAGCCACGTCAACCCGTCCAAAATGGCTTGGCGGTTCTCATCTGTGGAACGCGCACGGTCCGTATCCTCGATCCGCAACAGGAATTTTCCACCACGACCACGGGCATAAAGCCAGTTGAATAGGGCAGTGCGCGCGCCGCCAATATGAAGTGCGCCAGTAGGCGACGGGGCAAAGCGGGTGACGACGGGAGTATCTGACATGAAAATTAACCTCTTGTTCACCATCATAAACGAAAGATGACGGGTATGCGTTGGGGATACTAAGGCTAAGGGGCAGTGACAAGTGCGAGCACTTGCGAAGATTGAAAATGCCTTGCTTGCGCAGCGAGGGCATCTGTTTTGCTGGGTTCCCGTTTGCCTTGGGATCGGGATCGGCGGCTACTTTGGTCTGCCCGCTGAGCCTGATGCGCTGCTTTTCGTCGCGCTGGTCGTGCCGCTCGGGCTGATATATGCCGCGTCCCGCATGGTGCGCATCTCGTTTGCGCCACTTTTGGTCAGCCTATGCTTGATCGGGGCAGGGGCTTGCATCGCAAAATTCCGTACCGATCATGTCGCGGCCCCTGTCTTAGGTTTTCGCTATTACGGTCCGATCGAAGGGCGGATCGTGAATATTGACCGCTCTGGCAGCGACGCCGTGCGGCTTACGCTCGATCAGGTCAAACTGGACCGCATGGCGCCCGAGAAAACCCCCGCGCAAGTGCGCGTGTCCCTCCATGGCGAAGACATCCCCGCGACATTTAGTCCCGCGGATATCATCATGACGACAGGGCACCTTTCGCCCCCCTCTGGCCCTGCCGAACCAGACGGTTTTGATTTCCAACGTCATGCATGGTTTCTGCAAATCGGCGGGGTTGGCTATACGCGCAATCCGGTTGTGCGGTTAGAGACAGCAAAGCCAAGCGGTTTTAAAATTTGGGTTTTTAGCAGGCGGATTGCCTTGGCTGAGGCCGTGCGCAAACAGATCAGCGGAGAAGCGGGGGCCTTTGCCGCCGCGATCATGACGGGCGATAGGTCTGCCATGTCGCAGCAAACGATTGGGAATTTGCGGGCGACCAATCTGGCGCATCTTTTGGCGATTTCGGGGCTGCATATGGGGCTGCTCACGGGCTTTGTCTTTGCTGTGATCCGCTTTGGTCTGGCGCTCGTTCCGTGGATCGCTTTGCGGATCCCGACCAAGAAGGTCGCAGCAGTCTTTGCTCTCGTGATCGGGGCGGCATACCTTGCGTTATCTGGCGGCAGCGTCGCGACCGAGCGGGCTTATATCATGGTGGCGGTGATGCTGGTCGCGGTGCTCTTGGACCGCCGCGCATTGACCCTGCGGGCCGTGGCAATGGCAGCGACAATCGTGTTGATCCTGCAACCCGAAGCTCTCATCGGCCCTGGTTTCCAGATGTCATTTGCCGCAACAACGGCACTTGTCCTCGTCTTTGGTCAAATGCGTCGATTTGATACGCAACGCTTGCCAAAATGGGCGCGGGCGGTCCTGTCGGTTGTACTCTCCTCTGGCGTGGCAGGACTGGCCACTGCGCCCTTTGCGGCCGCGCATTTCAACATGTTCGCGCATTATGGGCTCATTGCGAATTTACTCAGTGTCCCGTTGATGGGGATCGTGGTGATGCCCGCCGCCGTTTTGGCGGTTTGCCTCGCACCAATTGGCGGGTGGGCGTTGGGGTTGTGGGTTATGGAAAAGGGGCTGCGTTGGATTCTATTTGTTGCAGACCGCGTGGCCAATATCGAAGGTGGCCTCGGCCACATAATTGCCCCCCAAGCTGCTGTGTTGCCCGTCCTTACACTTGGGCTATTGTGGCTGGCCCTATGGGAAGGGTGGGCACGGTTTGCGGGCCTCGCGGTCGCGGTCTTTGCGGGCGTTTTGTGGATGCAAACCACGCGACCAGCAATTCTTGTCGCTGATTCGGGCGGCTTGATCGGGGTTATGGGGGAGGACGGTAGGGCGCTTTCACAAGCCAAAGGAAACGGGTTTGCCGCAGATATCTGGTTAGAGAATGATGGAAATCCGGTAGCCCAAGATGTTGCAGCAGCACGTGGGGGGTATTCCCAATCAGGCCGCGAAATACGCGTATCACTTGGGGCGTGGACGATACTGCAAGTCTCCGGGAAAACGGCACTTGCCGCCCTTTCGGGTTGCGGTGGAGCGGACGTCTTGATTGTAACCGTGGCCGATGAGGCAGAGCGCCCATGTCAGGTGTTCGACATAGCGGCACTGCGGCAAACGGGGTCACTTGCACTAGATATTGCCGAAAACGGCGATCTCCGGATTACAACGGCAAGTGATGTCGCGGGTGATCGACCTTGGACGGCGCTAAGGGAGAAAACGCCAACAAGTGTCTTGCTGGCGCTTACTTTAAATTAAGAATAATTACGGATCAAACCGACCAAACGGCCCTGAACCTTGACTTGATCATCGCGGTAGATTTGAGGTGACATAGCCGCGTTTGCGGGCTCAAGTGCAATGGTGCTGCCCGTTTGGCGGAACCGTTTCAACGTCGCTTCCTGATCCTCAACCAACGCCACAACAATGTCACCATTGCTGGCGTTCTGCGTTTCGCGGATCACGACGATGTCACCGTCATTGATGCCAGCCTCGATCATCGAATCGCCGCGTACTTCAAGAGCATAGTGATTGCCTTGACCTAACATCGATTGCGGCACGGCCACATTGTGTGAGACCTCCGAAATCGCGGCTATCGGCGTACCAGCAGCGATCCGCCCCATGACGGGCAGCTCGATGGCAGCAATCTCAACGGTCTTGGCTTTTGAGGGAATTGCCTCGGGACGGTCGCCCTCGATCACACGGGGGCTAAAGCCGGCCTTCGCTTGCATTGAGTCAGGCAATTTCACAATTTCCAAAGCCCGCGCACGGTGCGCAAGACGACGGATAAAACCACGCTCCTCAAGTGCCGTAATCAAGCGGTGGATGCCCGATTTAGACCGCAGATCAAGAGCCTCTTTCATCTCGTCAAACGAGGGAGACACACCGTCACGCTGCACCCGTTTATGGATGAATTCGAGCAGATCGAGTTGTTTCTTGGTCAGCATTACGGACTCCCCTTAGACATGGCAGGTTTCGCTTCCGTTCTACGCATGTTCTTGTTTTGTGTCAACGCTTTGCTGGTGGGAACTTTATAATAGAATGATGTCCAGCCGATCATCGGGCAGTCGCGAACCGTCATTTGGGGGCCGGACGGCGAGGCAGTTTGCATCCGCCAGCACCGTCAGAAGCGCGCTGTCTTGGCGGTCAAAAACAGTCACTTGGCCACCCTCATATCGCGCTCGCATATAGTGTTCACGGGGCCCATTTGGTGTCAGGGAATTAGCAAGGCGCGCCTTGATGCGTGGGGCAGCAGCCTGCCCAAGCCCAACCATTTTACGCAGCATCGGTAGCACAAAAATATGCCCGCAAACCATTGCAGACACAGGGTTTCCGGGCAATCCGATCATGGCAACACCGTTGATCTTACCAGCCATCAGCGGCTTTCCGGGGCGCATCGCAACCTTGTAGAACACGCGGTCCATTCCTTGAGCCATCGCGACTTGCCCAACAAGATCATGATCGCCGACCGAGGCCCCGCCGATGGTGATAATCAGATCCGCGCCTTTGGCCAAATGGAACGCGAGTTCCAACGCTGCGACGGTATCGCGGGCGATTGGCAAGAGCCGCACTTGCACCCCGTTTTGTTCCAAAAGCGCTGCAAGACCATAGCTATTGGACGCAATAATCTGGTCGTCGGACGGCACCTCCCCTGGTTGCACCAGCTCGTCCCCAGTTGCGATAATCGCGACAACGGGTTTGCGGGTCACGGGGACGGTTGCGATATTCATCGCGGCAAGCAGGGCGGTATCTGATGGGGAAAGCAAGCGAGGTGCGGCAATCTTATCGCCGACCTTAAAATCCGCGCCAGCGGGGCGGATATAGGGGGCCGTATCGAGGTCATTACCCAGTGTGATCCAGTCGCCGTCACGGGTCACATCCTCTTGGATAATCACACGTGTCGCGCCTTTAGGAAGCGGCGCGCCTGTGAATATTCTAGCTGCGGTGCCTGCGGTCACTTCGCCGTCAAACCCATGGCCCGCTGCCGCCTCGCCAATTACTATGAGTTTCGCGCCGGAGGCACCATCGCTCGCCATAATCGCATAGCCATCCATCGCAGAGGCGGCAAAGGGGGGCTGGTCACGTGTCGCAGCAGCATCGATCGCTAACACGCGCCCCGCAGCATGGCGCAGCGGGACCTGTTCGATTGGGAGGACATTCACGAGATCAATGAGATGGGTCAGGGCCTCGGTTGTGGAGATCATGGGTTTTCAAACCGCCCTGATTTGCCGCCGTCTTTCAGCGTGACCCTTATGCCGCCGATTTCCATGTCTTTTTGCACGGCTTTGACCATGTCATGCACTGTCAAAGCCGCCACAGAGACGGCAGTGAGGGCTTCCATTTCGACGCCAGTCTGGCCCGTGGTTTTGACCGTGGCGGTGATGCGGACGCCGGGCAAATCGGGGTCTGGTGTCAAATCAACCGTAACCTTTGTGATTGGAAGCGGGTGGCAAAGCGGGATCAGATCGGCGGTTTTCTTCGCGCCCATGATCCCAGCCAAACGCGCAACGCCGAGCACATCACCCTTGGCGGCGCGGCCTTCAGCGACCAAGGCCAAGGTCTCGGGCGTCATCGTGATATACCCTTCCGCGACGGCGATCCGCGAGGTTACGGCTTTCCCGGACACATCCACCATATGGGCTTGCCCAGCCTCGTCAAAATGGCTGAGTTTGCTTGTCATCACATGAACCCTGCGGTTACCGGATTGGCGAGCAATATACGGGTCGCTGCCGTTACGTCGGCTTGGCGCATCAGGCTTTCGCCGATCAGGAACGAGCGGGCACCGTAACGGGCCATTTCGGCCAAATCAGCAGGGGTCGAAAGCCCGCTTTCGCACACGATCAAACGGTCCTCTGGCACAAGACGTGACAGCGTGCGGGTGGTGTCCAAGGTGATCTCAAACGTCTTGAGGTTGCGGTTATTGATGCCCATCAGCGGGGACTTCAGCAAGGTCGCACGTTCCAATTCGGTGGCGTCGTGGACCTCCAATAGAACATCCATACCCCAAGAAAATGCAGCATCTTCAAGCTCTTGCGCTTGGGTGTCCGTGACCGACGCCAGAATGATCAGAATGCAGTCGGCCCCTAAGGCGCGGGCCTCGGCGACTTGATAGGTGTCGTACATGAAATCCTTGCGCAGCGCGGGCAAAGACGTGGCCTCGCGCGCGGCGGTCAGATAGCTGTCGTCACCTTGGAACGACGGGCCGTCGGTCAACACGGACAGGCAGGTCGCACCGCCGTCTTCATAGGCTTTTGCCAAAACGGGCGGGTTGAAATCGGCGCGGATTAGCCCCTTTGACGGGCTCGCTTTCTTGATCTCTGCAATCAACCCGTAACCCTTGCGGGAGGCCGCATGCAGGCGGTCAGAAAATCCGCGCGTCGGGCTTGCATTTTTGGCGCGGGCTTCGACATCGGCCAAGGGCACGGCAGCTTTGCGGGCGGCCACGTCTTCGAGTTTATACGCTTTGATTTTATCGAGAACGTTCATGCTTTGCCTTGTGTAATCAGTGCCAGTTTTTCGACGCAGGCAAGTGCCTTGCCACTATCAATGCTTTCTCTTGCCATTTCAACGCCTTCTGGCAGGGAGCTCACCTTATCTGCGACCACCAACGCGGCGGCTGCATTGAGCAAAACAGCATCGCGGTATGCGTTCATTTCACCGTTCAAAAGGGCACGGAAAGCAGCGCCATTCTCAGCGGGTGTGCCGCCCAAGATGTCCTTGAACGGATGCACAGGGAGGCCCGCATCTTCGGGATGCACTTCACGGCCGGTGATCTTGCCGTTGTCCAAAACGGCCACTTGTGAAACCGCCGAAATCGCGAGCTCGTCCGTGCCGTCGCCGCCATGCACGAGCCACGCTTTCTCGGACCCTAGCGCCAGCAGCGTTTCGGCCATCGGAAAGATCAGATCGACGGCAAAAGCGCCTGTTAACTGGCGTTTCACACCAGCAGGGTTGGTGAGGGGGCCGAGGATGTTAAAGATCGTCTTGCAGCCTAATTCTTGCCGCACAGGCATCACGTGTTTGATCGCAGGGTGGTGCATCGGTGCCATCATAAATCCGATGCCCGCCTCTGCAATCGCCCGCTCAACAACCTCTGGTCCGACCATCACGTCGATGCCCATTTGCTGCAATGCGTCAGCGGCACCAGAGAGCGACGAGAGATTTTTGTTGCCGTGCTTGGCGACGGGCACACCAGCGCCTGCCACGACAAAAGCAGTGGCCGTCGAGATGTTCAGCGTGCCTTTGCCGTCACCGCCTGTGCCGACGATATCCATCGCGCCGTCAGGGGCCTTCACGGGCAGACATTTGGAGCGCATCACAGCGGCCGCGGCTGCATATTCGGAAACAGATTCGCCACGCGCCCGCATCGCCATCAGCAGACCGCCGATCTGGGCAGGGGTGGCAGTGCCGTTGAACAGTTCCTCAAACGCCATTTCAGCCTGCGCACGCGACAACGGCCCCTCGGAGGCAGCATAAATCAGGGGCTTCATTGCATCGGTCATGCGGTCACCTTCAGCGTATCCGTAAAGTTTTTCAAAAGCTTATGGCCGTGCTCAGACGCAATGCTCTCTGGGTGAAACTGCACGCCGTGGATCGGTAAGGTCTTGTGCTGAAGGCCCATGATAGTGCCGTCCGACAACTCAGCTGTAATCTCAAGGCAGTCTGGTAAGCTCTCTCGCTCAACAATCAAGGAATGATAGCGTGTTGCCTCAAACGGGTTCGGCAGGTCTTTGAACAGGCCTTTGCCAGTATGGTGCATCGTACCCATTTTCCCGTGCACGATGTCGCCCGCGCGGACCACCTTGCCGCCAAAAGCCTCGCCAATAGTCTGGTGCCCAAGGCAGACGCCAATCAACGGCGTCTTGGTCTCGGCAGCGGCGGCGGTCAAAGCGAGGCAAATGCCCGCTTGGGCAGGGTCACATGGGCCAGGGGACAGCATGATGCCCGCAGGGTTCATCGCCATGGCCTCTTGCACGTCGATTGCATCGTTGCGCTTTACCACAACCTTCGTGCCCAGTTCACCCAAGTAATGCACCAGATTATAAGTGAAACTGTCGTAGTTATCGATCAAAAGAAGCATGTTGTCGCCTAGCGTGGTCAATTAGGGGCTACCGATCCCTTGCGGGGTGACGGTATAGTGCCACATACATGGGCTGACTGACGGGGTAGCGTCAAGGTCGGTTGGTTAAATGCAAAGGGACAATTGCGTGTTAAGAGGGTTATTTTCGGGTGGATTAATGGGCTTAGTCGTCGGGGGCGCGTCTTTGGGTGTGCTTTCTTTGGTGACAGAGCAACCTGCCGGCAATACGCCCCCCGCGACACCGCAAGTGACGGCACCTGTTTCGGCAGACAACAACGTGGACGTCGAGGGTCGTGAGATCTCGGTTGAGGCGCCAACGGATGTGGTGGCGACAGAGGTGAATCCCGTGCCGCGCGCGGCAGAGCCACAGGTCGAGATTGCGCAACCTGTCCTTGATACATCACCCGCCGATGTGCCCACAACGGCAGGTGTTGCGGGGGCAATGGACGCACCTGAGGCTGTGTTTGACGAGCTTGAATTGGCTGCCACTGCGGAAGAACCTGTATTGCCAAATCCACAGTCGGTGTCGCCACAAGTTCCTGTAAATGAAAGTGATTTAACGGTTTCGACGACGCCAGCTGCTTTGCCTGAACCGCAGGTGATTGCTGTCGCTGAGGGCGAGGCCGTGGCCCCGCCAACAGGTGATATAGCGGCGCCGATGCCAATGACCGAAGAAATCGTTGTCGCCCTTCCAGAGGCGATTGCGCCGCAAATTATTTCGCCGGAACCAGAGCTGCCATTACCACCCGCGACACCGCCGAGACTGATCGGGTTACCCCCGCTGGCGGAGCAGGCCGCACCGAGCCTGCCAAGTGGCAATGGCGGTGTCGTTGTGAACCGTATCACAGCGATCAAGCCTGAGGTTCCTGATGAGCCGCTTACGGTTTCGGAAGACGAGGAAGTTGCTGCGAATGAGACGGCGTTGAGCAGCTATGCAACGCCGTTTGAAAACCCTGATAACGACCCGCTTTTAGCGATGATCCTGCTAGATGACGGCAGTATGAAGGATGCGGCTATCCTTTTGAAAACATTACCATTTCCTGTGACTGTTGTGCTTGATCCAACCATTCCTGATGTTGTTGCGCGGATGCGCGATTACCGTGTGGAAGGGATCGAATTGGGCGTTCTGTCCGTCTTGCCAACAGGGGCTGCGCCCGAAGATTTGGCGGTCGCATTTGAGGCGACTTTCGGGGCATTGCCCGAGACGGTTTTGCTTTTGGATATGGGGGACGGTGGGTTGCAAAATGACCGCGCTGTGACCGAGCAAGCGATGGAAGGTTTGGCGTCTTCCGGGCGCGGAATTGTGTCAGTTTCCCAAGGTTTAAATGCTGCTTTGCGGGCTGCGGAAAAGTACGCTGTACCGGCGGCCGTGATCTACCGTGACCTTGACGGCGAGGGCCAAGACGCTCGCGTGATCCGAAGGTTTATGGATCAGGCGGCATTCAAAGCGCGCCAAGAAAGTGGTGTGATTTTGTTGGGCCGTTTGCGCCCTGACACGATCAGCGCGATGCAATTGTGGGGGGCTGCGAACCGTTTGGGGCAGACGACAGTTGCGCCAGTCTCGGCGATTTTGAAAGAAAACGCAGCCTCTGAATAAGGCTGTGATTTGCGTGCACCGTGCGTGCACAAGGTGTGCACCACGATGTCACCGATGGTTTAGCTGTTACCTGTTCGGAACATGGCGGCGTCGGCCGCTGCCTTGCGGATCGCGTTCGATTTGTGAACGGTCTCTTGATACTCGGCCTCCGGGTCGCTGTCATAGACAACTCCGCCACCCGCTTGGATGTAAAGCTTCTCGTCTTGGAGAACCGCCGTTCGCAGCGCGATGCACATATCCATGTCGCCATTGGCGGAAAAGTAGCCACAGCCGCCGCCGTAAACGCCGCGCTTTTCAGGCTCCAGCTCGTCGATGATTTCCATCGCGCGGACCTTGGGCGCGCCCGAGACAGTGCCCGCAGGCATGCCCGCGAAGAAGGCGGACAGCGCGTCTTGGTCGTCGGCCAGTTCGCCCACGACGTTGGAGACGATGTGCATGACGTGAGAATAGCGCTCGACGATGAATTGCTCTGTCGGTTTGACCGTGCCGATTTTCGAGACCTTGCCTGTGTCATTGCGCCCAAGGTCGAGCAACATCAGATGTTCGGCCAGTTCCTTTTTATCGGCCATCAGATCAAGCTCGTTGGCTTTATCCTCGGCTGGTGTTGCACCGCGCGGGCGGGTGCCGGCGATAGGGCGGATCGTGACCTCTTTGCCGAAAACACGCACGAGGATTTCGGGGCTCGCGCCGATGACTTGGAAGCCGCCGAAGTTGAAGAAGAACATAAACGGCGAGGGGTTCGTGCGGCGCAAAGAGCGGTAGAGCGCGAAGGGTGGTTCGCGGAACTCTTGGGTCCAGCGTTGGGATGGCACAACTTGGAAGATGTCGCCTGCGCGAATGTAGTCTTTCGCCTTTTCCACGGCAGAGAGATAGCCTTTGTGCGTGAAATTTGAGACCGGCGGCGAGACCTCGACTGCGTCCGATAACGTGCGGTGTGCGGGCAGGGGCCGATCAAGGGCGCGGGTCGCATCCATCACGCGCTCGGCGGCTTGCGCGTAGGCGGCTTTGGCAGACAGGCCAGAGTTGGCCCAAGCAGGGGCCACGAGGATCACGTCGCCTTTGACGCCGTCAAGAACGGCCACCACAGAAGGGCGCAGCATCATCGCGTCGGGCAGGCCGAGTGGGTCTGGGTTCACGTCGGGCAGGTGTTCAACAAGGCGGATCATATCGTAGCCGAGGTAGCCGAAGAGGCCAGCGGAGGCTGCGGGCAGGTCGGCGGGCAGATTGATTTTGCTCTCTGCGATCAGACCGCGCAGGGCAGTCAAAGGATCGGTGTCAATCTCTGCGAAGCTCGTTTCATCAAAGCGCGCATTGCGGTTCACGCGGCTGGTGGTGCCGCGACATTCCCAGATCAGATCGGGGTTCATGCCGACGATGGAATAGCGCCCACGTATTTCGCCACCTGTGACGGATTCGAGCATAAACGCGTTTTTGCCAGCGTCCGCCAGTTTGAGCATCAGCGAGACCGGCGTGTCCATGTCGGCGGCGAGCCGTGTATAGATCACTTGGTTTTCGCCGCGCTCATAGCCGCGCGCGAAGGTTTCGAAATCGGGAAGCAGGGCCATCGTATTCGCTTACTGAAGTTGGGCGTTCACGGCGTTGACCGCGGCCTGATTGATATTCACGTCTGTCCGATTTTGCACCGAGGCGGCGAAAGCATCAAAGATGTCTTGGCTGATCCCTGAGGCGGCTGCCTTGGCGGCTTGCGCTTTCTCGGCTTGGGTCTGGGTGTCGTCCTCGTCGGGAGGTGTGATTCCGTCGAGGCGCACGATGATGACGGTGTCTGTGTTGTCGATGACCTTCACTTCGCCGATGGCCATGCCAAAGACATCGTTGAGGAAGGTCGGCGGTGTGCCCTCAAGGAAGCTACGGCGGGTGAGGCCTGCTTCGGATTTGCCCGCGAGGCCGAGCGTATCGAAGCCCGTAAGTGGTTGGATTTCCAAAGATGTTTCAGTGGCTTGTGCCAAGAGGGCCGCCTGTGTCGCTTGCGCAGTCCAGCCAGCGTCCACGCCGTCGCGCACGTCCGCGAGTGGTTGCACTGCAGGAGGCGTGACAGCGTTGAGGCGCAGCGCGAAGATGCCGCCGTCAGCAAGGTCGGCGAGGGTTGGGTAGTCGCCCTCTTTTACCGCTTCCGCAGCCGCGCGGAATTCGTCGTAGGCGGCAATATCGTCGTGGTTATCGACGTCCCACGAGATGTTGCCGATGACCATGTCGGATTGATCCGCGAGGTCTTCGAGTTTGGCGCCGCCTGCAATCAGGTCGTTGATTTTGTCGCGGCTGTCGTCGATGACGCGGCGGGCGCGGGCGGCGGCAAGTTCGATGCGCAGATCGTCTTGGGCGTCTTCGAAGGAGACCTCTTCGGCTGCAAGCACGGCGTTCATGCGGAAAAGTGCCGGCCCGAGTGTTGTACTGAGCGGGCCGACGACATCGCCGACATTGGCCGCGAAGATTTCTTCGCCTGCTGCCCCGAGATCATCCTTGGACACATCGCCGAGATCGACGTCAGCGAGGGTCAAGCCCCGCTCTGAGACCAAAGCGTCGAAGTCAATGCCATCAGCGCCGAGTTTGGCTTTTGCGGCTTCTGCGGCGGCGTCATCAATATAGACAAGGCGCTCGACCAAGCGGCGCTCGGGCTGAACAAAATCGGCGAGGCGTTCTTGGTAGAGGTCGCGCAGCGCTGTTTCGTCGATTTCGATGCTGTCTTGGATCATCTCAGGTGTGAGCCAAGCGTAAGTGATGTCGCGGACTTCGGGTTTGGTGAAGTCTTCAGGGTGCGCGTCGTAATAGGTTTGCAGATCGGCATCCGTGGCACCTGCGAGCGGTGTTGTGAGGTTCTCTGCGGTGAGTTTGGCCCATGTTATGTTGCGGGCCTCA
>Ga0181559_10001746_pt1 | contig 21437 bp, 7 predicted proteins | sample 011ome_21_FD_133752 | JGI IMG/M metagenome (GOLD analysis project Ga0181559, IMG submission 133752) | Coastal salt marsh microbial communities from the Groves Creek Marsh, Skidaway Island, Georgia - 011508AT metaG (megahit assembly) | ecosystem: Environmental > Aquatic > Marine > Intertidal zone...
CGATGCATCGCGGAGGCATCGCAGCGCTCGTGGATGCCGCCCGGCGCTCGCTCGTCGCGCCCGCGCGCTCGGGCATGGGCCACGCGCGAGCGCTCGCGACCGACGCGTCTGCGCGGTGCTGGGCGAGATCTCGTCGCGAAAACGAACGGCGGGGGCGATAGTGCGTGACACATTTTGGTGACAAAATGTACATCGTATGGGTTTATAGTCTCAAATGGCGTGTACACAAACTTCCAGTGGGCAAATAGTCAGGCAACAATTTGAGGCGACAATTTGCGGGAAAAAGCTTGTTCTGTAAATTGCCAAATTGCTGCCAGCAAGCTTTTCTTTTGTTCGGGTCTCACGGACGGAGACGCGGGGCGATTTCCGAGCACCCGCGCGCGGCCTCTTTCTCGGGCTGCCCGAAATCAACCGCGATCATCGCGAGAGGCGCGTCGGGGCGACGCACCCGCCTCTGTGCGATGACGTCGCACGGTGACGCCATCGAGAAGATGTCCGCGTTCGCGTCGCGCGCGGACAGCTTCGTGAACGCGGCGCTGGATCAGCTCGACGACGCGGTGGAGCAGGCGTTCGTCGGGGAGACGAGCGCGGACGTCGAGGCGGTGCAGAAGGCGTCGCTCACGCCGCAGCAGCAGAGCCTGCTTCGCGCCGCCGCCGCGTTCTGGTCCGACCTCGCCCTGGACGCGAAGCGCGAGGACTGGCGGGACGCGGCGACGCGCGTGGCGAGCGCGCAGGCGGGCGCCGAGGCGTCCAAGCGCGCGCTCGCGGAACGCGCCGAGGCGGCGAGGCGCGAACCGTCCGACTCGGATGCGAGAGACGCGCTGACGCGCGCGTTGACGAAGGAACTCGCGGCGGTCACGAAGCGCGCGGCGTTCGCGGAGACGGCGTTCATGAGCATGCTCAACGACATCGATGAGGCGCCCGACCCGGCCGTGCCGCTCGCGTTCGCGCAGGACGCCGCGCTCGTCGTCACCGCCGCCGCGCGCGCGCGCCAGGAACTCGAGTCGCTTCGCGCCGCGCGCGACGGCGCCGCCGCCGCCGCCGACGAGCTCGAGGCCCTGCGCGGCTCGCTCGACGCGCGCGTCGAGGAGGCTGCCTCGGCGCGCGCGCGCGAGGCGGAGGGGCGCGCCGCCGCCGCCGAGGTCCGCGCGGAAGCGGCGACGCGCGCGCGCGAGGCGGCGGAGTTTGATCTATCCGTCGCGTCGCGCGCGCGCGACGCCGCCGAGTCGCGCGCGTTCGAGCTCGAGTCGACGCGCGACTCCGCCGCGGCGCTGGTCGACCTGGAGACCGCGGACACGGAGGCGTCCGCGGCGTTCGCGCGCGAGGAGATCAGGCGGCTGCGGCGCGAGCTCGAGGCGGCGCGAGCCGCCTCGGGGACCCGCGCGCCGCGCGCGACTCTCGACGTCTCTCTCGACGCCGAAGAAGCGCGCGGCGACGGGGACGACGGGTTCGGGCCGGGCGCGGTGGCTTCGCTCCGCGACCGGCTCGCCGTGCGCGAGCGCGTCGCGGAGCAGCTGAAGCTCGCGCTGGAGGAGGCGGAGGCGGCGCGCGAAGAAGAGCGCGAAGCCGCGGCGGCGCGGCTCGAGGCGGCGGAGGAGGCGCGCGTCGCGGCGGCGGAAACCGCGCGGCGCGAGGCGGAGGAAAAAGCCGGAGCGGAGATGGCGCGAGAAAAGGCGCGCGCCGCCGCGCTCGAGGCGCGTGTCGCGACCCTCCGCGCGCTCGTGGACGCGGAGGATGCCGAGACGGCCGAGACGGCCGCCCGCGCCCGGGGGGACGGAGGGGACGGCGAGAACCATACCGTATACGGCGGAGATACGGCGGAGGGGCGCGACGCGCCGCTGGCGGCGGCGCGCGCGAGGAACAAGCGCCTGGCGGGCGAGGCGGCATCGGCGCGACGCGACGCCGCCGAGGCGACGGCGCGCGCGCAGAACGCCGAGCGCCGCGCGTCGGCGGCGGAGTCCGCGGCGGCATCGCGTGACCTGGCGGTGGCTGAGCTCGAGAGGCACCTCGTCGCGACGACGGGCGAAAGAACGCCGGAGACGTCTCCGTCGGCGGACGGCGAGATCTCCGCGGCGGCTTCGGCGTCGCTGCTGCCCATGGTCGCCGCGCAGCGCGACCGGCACAAGCGGCGCGCGTCCGAGCTCGAGATCCGCGTCGCAGAGCTCGAGGCGTCGCTGGCGACCGCGACGGAGGAGCGCGAGAGGAGCCGCGCGGACGCCGCGGCGCTGTACGACAAGGTCATTCACGTGCAGGACTACTACCACGCGTCCTCGAAAACCGGCCTCCTCGCCGGCGCCGGCGCCGGGCCGGGAGGCACGCGCATCGTCCGCGTGGACGACGCCGGCGTCGCGCTCGACAAGGAGGACGGGCCCCTGGCGGCGCTCGCCGCGCGGCGCGCGGCGAGGTACGGGTGCTTCCCCGGGGGGGGGCTGCGTTCGAGTTCGATACCCGGAGGCGATCCCGTTCCCCTGGACCAGCTCCCCGGCGGCGACCCCGGGGGCGTGCTGGCTCGGTTCGCGACGATGAAAAGCGCGACGAGTGTCTCGAGTGGTCTTTGGCACACTTTTCCGGGGCTTCCGGGGCTCGGGCTGGGAGGCAAGACGCGCGCCGCGAAGCTCACGCGTCTGTTCTTCGTGGCGTACCTCGGCGTGATTCACGTCCTCCTGTTCCGGGTCGCGACCGCGGGGACCCCCGGGTGACGGCGCGCGTCGGGAGACGCGAACGACGCGCCGCGGTATTTAATAATACTACTTTTAGTTAGACTACTAATCTATAGCTCTACTAGAGAAGGTACTCACTGAGCGCGGGACTCGTCGCGCGCGACTCGTCGCGTCTGCCGCGCTGCCGCGAGATGGGACGCGTCCTCCTCAGAAGCCCGCCCGCGCGAGCGCTTCGTCGAAGGCGACGTGTAGCAGCTCGTACGTCGAGAAGGAGATGGCCGCCATGGGCACGATGCGAATCGACGCTGGACCTATGCCGCGGTACAGCCCGCGGACGCCCTGTTCCTCCAGGATCGCGCGGAAAACCGCGAGCCCGTTCCCGGTCGCCGCGCCGGACGTGAGCCGCCGCGACACCGCCTCCGCCGGGAACGCCGCGGTTTGGCCGCACAGCGACGCGACGGCGGCGCAGGCGACGATCTGCGCGGGCGTCGCCTTGTTTCCGCCGCCCGGGGGCGTCTCGGTCTTTTCGGCCGCCCTTCTTTCGGCCCTTTCGCAGCGCTCCTTGAGCAGGTCGAATATGCCGTACGTCAGCGCCGCCTCCGGCGCGATCCCGATCAGCGCCGGCTTCAAGCCGCGGTACAAGCCGCCGGCGCCCTCCGCCTTGGCCACGGCGGCGCCGGCGGCGAGGAGGCCGCGCACGCCGCCCGCCTTCGCCGCCGCCGCCACAACCCCCGCGGCTTTGAGCTTCCCGCTCGCGGCCGCGGTACCTCGCGCCAGCGCGCCGCCGCCGACGGCGAGGCGCGTGGTCAGGTTGTCCAGCGGGAAAAGCAGAGCCGTGGACGTCAAGCCGGCCAGCGCGCCGGCGGCCATGCTCTGCGCCGTGCGCGCCGCGCGCCGGCGGGAACGCCTTCTTTTTGCCTTCTCGCCGTCCCCGTCCCCGCCGTCCCCGTCCCCGAGCGCGTCCCCGAGCAGCCTGTCTCCTATGAACTCCTTGTACACCTTGAATGTGAAGAAGTCCAGCCCTTTGGTCGGCGCGAAGCGCACGACGTTCGCGAGGTTGCCTCGGTACAGAGCGCGCCATCCCTCGCGCCGGGCGAGAAGCGCGATCTCACCGGCCAGCCCGCCCTTCGCGGCTGCGGTGCCGTCCATGGCGCCGGCCACCATGCGGAGACGCACCGTCTGGATCGGCGCCGTGGCCGTGCGCGACAGCGCGCCTCCGACCGCGCCAGCCAGGAGGTGCGCGAGCGGGTTGCTGCTTCGCGTCCCGGGGGCTGAGCCGGACGTGCTCGCCGAGGAGGTGCGATCGCGAGCCTCCAAACGTCGGGTTCCCCGCGAACGCGACACGCTGGCGTCCCCGTCCCGCGGGCGCGCCTGGCTCTGCGACAACGACGCCAACGCGGGGGAATACCCGAGCGCGCGGGGTCGACGCACACGAGGCATCGTCCGCGTGCCTCGGCCCGCCCGCCGAACGGGTCCGCGTCCGCCGCGCCGTTGGGTATGCCGCGTCGTTTGCATTGACGTCTTCCAAGAACCACTGCCCTGAAACCTGCGCTGAGCGCGCAGAATCTGATCACGCCGGCGCTCACAGGCAGGCGGCGGTTTACGTAATCCTCTTCGTCGTTGGGAATTTGACGCAATCGCCTCACACACCGCCGCGCCGCCAACCCAGCCGAATCGCACCAGCCTGTCTTCCCTTTCACCGGCGATCGACCAGACCACATGACCGACGCCGACATGAGCCCGCGGCGCTCGCGCTCGCGCTCGCGCTCGCGGTCCCGCTCGAGAGGCCGGATGAATTCGCCCTCCCCCCCGCGCGGCGGGCCCGCCCCGCCGGCGGCAGAGCGCGAGGACATAGAGACCATCGACGTGAGCGACGAAGACGCCGCGTTCGTGCTCGGGCGCGGCGGCACCACTAAGCGCAAGCTCGCGCGCGTCTCCGGCGCGCGCCTGGAGCTGCACGACAGCAAGAACACCGGCGGCAAGTCGGTGCTCGAGATCGCGGGCGACCCCGCGTCCCGATCGCGCGCCAAGGATTACGTCGCGTACGTGCTGGCGCAGCGCGTCGGCCCCGTGCACATCGACCCCGGCATGAAGCGCGACGACATGTCCATCGTGCAGGTCCCCGAGGACTGCGTCGGGTTCGTGATGGGCAAGGGGGGGCAGGTGCTGCGGTCCATGGAGGACGAGTGGGGCACGCTCATGTTCTTCGCCAAGAACGCCGCGGCGGGCGGCGCCGCGGACGCGCCGCCCGGGGCCCCGCTCCGCTTCGGGGGCGAGATCCTCGCCATTTTCGGCACGCGCCGTGGCCGCAGAGGCGCCGAGCTCAAGGTGATGTCCGCGGTGGAGCACAAGCACAAGGGGACGTTCATGGACGCCGAGGGCGCGCTCAAGACCCCGCTCTCGCAGCCCGGGGACGATGAGGGCGACGGCTTCGACTACGACACCTTCCCCTTCCGCGGCGACGAGTTCTCGTACGCGCTGGGGAGCCGCGGGAGCACGCGCAAGAAGCTCGCGGCGGCGTCCGGCGCGATCATCGAGTACGTCGGCGAGGTGGCGATCTTCGCCGGGCTCGAGCGCGAGCGGAAGCAGGCCCGGGAGTACATGGAGTGGCTCATGCGCCAGCGCACGAACGAGCCCATCGACGTGGACGTGGATGCGCGCGAGGACGTCACCGTCGTCGCCGCGCCCAGGTCCACGATGGGGTACATCACCGGGCACAAGGGCGACAGCCTGCGCGGCATCGAGCACGAGACCAGGACGTTCATCTTCGCCGCCGGGCAGGGCAAGAAGGCGACGCCCGCGGACGGCGACGGCGGCGACGACGCGATGGCGGATGAGAAGCGGGCGGACTCGGAGCGCATTTTGATCTTCGGCGACGTCGAGAGCGACCGGAGGCGCGCCAAGCGCATCCTGGAGGACCGCATCCAGCAGGCGCTGCGCGGCGACCGCCGCCGGGATGAGCGCGGCGGGCGCAGGGACAGAGACGACAGCAGGGACAGGCGCGGTCGCCGCGACGACCGCCGAGATGACCGCCGCGACGACCGCTATCGCGACGACCGCCGCGACGACCGCTATCGCGACGACCGCCGCGGGCGCTCGCGCTCGCCGCCGCGCTACGATCGACGCGGGCGCTCGCGCTCGCCCCCGCGGCGCGACAGCCGCGACCGCCGCCGCTCGCCGCCGCGGTACCGCGACCGGAGCCCGGAGGACCGCCGCGGCGGCGGCGGGAGGCAGGTGTGCTTCGACTGGCAGAAGGGGCGGTGCAACCGCGAGCGGTGCAAGTTCGCGCACGATGACGGACCGCGCGACCGAGACCGGTCGAGGGACCGGAGGTGAGATTGACTACGCGTAGTCGAGGTGGTACGTCGCGTCAAAGCTCGACGTACCACCTCGACTATATGTTCATAGTAGCTAACTATGTTGTTCTCAGAACAAGTACTCGTCAACGAGTGACTCCTGCCTCCTTCGCGACGCCACTTTTCTTGCCGCTCTTTCCGCTCCCGCTCGCGCCGTTGGCGTCCACCTTGGCGACGCCCGCATCCACCAGCGCGTCGCGCGCGGCGTTGTTTATGCACTGGAAGCGCCGCGGGCCGAGGTGTACGCCGCCGAACCAGCGGGTGACGACCACGCACACGTCCTCGCTCTCCGTGACCCGCAGCAGGTGCGACAGGCCTTTGCCCGCGCCGTGTTCGCCGTCGTCGTCGTGGTCGCACGCGAAAGAAACGCTCGAGTCGTCGGTTCGGTCCGCGTCGCTTTCGTTTTTTTCGTCGCCAACGGCGCCTCGCGCCGACGGAGCCGGAAGCCGTTTCCGAAACGCCAGCACGTTGTGGCTCGCGCGCGCCACCTTCGGGTCTCGCTTCAAGTACGCCGCGAACGCGTCCGCCTCCTCCGCGCTCCGCAGGCGCAGCAGCACGTGCGCCTGGAACGTGCTCTTGCGCTCGACGAAGGGCACGCCGTGGCGCACGCGCGACGGGTCTATGTCGCTCTCCGCGACGAGCGCGTTTGCGGCGTCGTCGGAGTCGACGTCTCCGGCGGCGGCGGCGGCGGCGGCGTCTCGGCCCGCGTCGATCGCCGCGAGCTCAGCCGCGAGCGCCTCCGGGTCGAACGGGTCTCGATTCTCGTTCTCGGTCCCCTCGGTGTGCCGTTCCGGAGCGTCCTCTGCGTCTGTCGCCGGAGCGTCCGCGGCGGAAGCGCACGCCTCGCGGAGGCGCTCGACGAACGCGAACGCCGCCACCTCGCCCGGCGCTTCCGAGTACGCCGCGTCAGCCTCGCGCGCCAGGCGCGCCAGCTCGCCCACGTCCAGCGCGCCGCTCGGCCCCACCTCCGCCAGGAAGCACGCGCGCGAGGGGTACGTCTCCAGGGGCACGCACCTCGCGGTCAGGAACGCGGGAAGGGGCTCACCGTCCGCGCCCAGCCGCGGAGGGCGCTCGGGATCCCGGAAGACCGGGACGCGCACGGTCCACGCGCCGTCCTCGACGGCGAAGTCCTCTCCGTATATCGCGGACAGAGCCTCCGCCTCCTCCGCCTGGCGCGCCAGGTTCTCGGCGCGCTCCTCCGCGTCCATCTCGGCGACGCCCCTCTGGACCCCCGAGCGCGCGCGCCGGGGAGTGTCGAGCGCGAGTTTTCCGGCGTGAGAGTGTTGTCGGTTACTGTCGCGAAACATGCATCTTGTAGTAGTAACAACGCCGTCCGCTCCGCTTCGCCGCGTCCGGGTAGTGCTCTCCCTGTCCGGCCCGTCGACACCCCGGACGTCTTCTGTACGGCACCGCGCATCACGGCGCGGCCTCGGCGGTTTTCGCCGCCTCCGCCGCCTCGATGGCAGCCTGTTCCCTCTTGAACTTTGTCTCGTACGCGTCCTTCTCGGCGGCGCGCTCCGCCTGGATCTTCGCCCTGAATCTCTCCTCCGCCGCTTCCGCGGGGGAGTACGCGGGGCCGGGCATGACGTACCTCGGGGGCGCTCCCGGCTCGGTCCCGGGCATGCACGGCGTCACCATGTTGCACTCGACCGCGCGCGCCGAGGGAGTCCCGCCCGCGAACCCGGCCAGGAACGCGGCGCCGAGGCCGAGCGCGGCGCCGCGACGGCCGAGGCCGAGCGCCACGGAAGTAGAGGCGGGCGACTCGGCGTCGCCGCGCGCGGCGGCGCGTGCGGCGCGCGCGCGGCGGGGCGCCGCGGTGGAGGCGCGCGCGGCGCGCGCGGCGGTCGGGATGTGCGTGGGGAGGGCGGGCATCGGACGCGGAGGAGCGTGCCGGGGAATGGCGATCGGCAAGGCTGCAAGATAGGATGATCATCATCATCTGTCGCGTAATTTGGCGAAGAACAAGGCATCCGTCTACTTGTATCCACACCGACAATCATATGTTCCGAAATCGCCGTTTGTCGCGATCCGCGCGTCGTCCGTCTCGGCGGCCCAAACGCCAAACACACACAGGTCGCGTCGTCCGCACGTACCTACGCGAGCCAGCACACGCACCTCTCTATGAACACAGTTATTATCTACATACACACGATCGACTCCGCAACGCGCTCCGAACTCTCCGCCGCGCGCCGCGGTTGCGGTTTTAAAAAAAACGTCTGTATTACCGCGCGCTGGCGCCGAATCCCGCAAAGTACGCGTCGCCGAATCGCCCCGTTTGATACCGCTCGGCGCGGTCGGCGGCGTCACCCTCGTGCTTCTCCGCCCTCTGGCCCAACACGGTGGCCAGCACCGCCGCGCGCTGTTCCGCGCGGAACTGTTCGACGCGCTCGGCGTTCATCTCCAAAGCGCGCCGCGTGTTCTCGTGGTGGCTCGCCGCGCGCGCGTCGGCGGCGGCGGCGGCGGCGTCCGCCTCGGCGCGCGCCGCGCGCTGCGCGCGCTGCGCGTCGGCGACCGCGGCGCGCTCGGCGGCGCTCGCGCCCTTCCAGTGGTCGGGGCGCACGCGCCGCCCGGGCGCCAGCGCGGACGTCGCCACCATCGGGTCCTCGGTGAGAAACGCGTCGTTCTCGTTGTGCGATCGCTCGGCGGTCTCCGCGTTCGCCTCGGCGTCGCGTATCGCCGCGCTCGCCGCGCGCCGCGCCGCGGCGAGCGCGGCGTTTTCCTCGGCGACGTTTTTCTCGAACGCGCGGCGCGCGGCGGCTTGCGCGTCCGCCGCCTCCTTCTGGTACTGCTCCTGCGCGCGCATGAGCTCCGCATGCGCCGCCTTCGCGAGCCGAGCTTCTTCTAGGCGTGCGCGCTTCTCCGCGGTCTGCGCGGCGTACCACGCGTTCGCCTGCGCGGTTTGCGCCACGCGCCGCGCGCCGGCGTCGAGGTCCTCGCCGTCAAATTTCTGCGCGCCCGACGCGCCGGTGCGCGGGTCATCGTCCCCGAGCCTCGCCGGCCGCGCGTCGCGCGCGCCGCTGGGGTCGCTCAGGTCGAACTCGCGCCTGCTCTCCTTCGCCTGGTGCTCCGCGCGGAAGCGCGCGACGTTCCGCGCGAGCTCCGCCGCCACGGCGCGGCGTTCCTGCTCCAACATCACCAGCCGGCGGTCGAGCGTGTTCGCGAGCGCGTCGTGCGCGCGCTCGCGCTCGAGCTCCGACGCGCGCAGCGCCGCCTTCTCCGCGATCTGCGCGTCCAGGGCGGCGACGTCAACCTGTCGGGTTTCACGAGTGCAGCGCGGGTGCGCGGAGAGGGGTCAGAGGCGCGCGGTTGGACGGTCGTGCCGATCCCGCGGTCGGGGATGCCGAAAATGGTTCCCCCGTCGCTCGATTCAGCGTCGGGGCGAAAAGGAACAGCCGGGGAGGGGACGCACCCCCGTCGTGCGCCTCTTGGCGTTGTGCACGAGCGCCAGTCGGTCCCTGGCGTCGAAGCGCTTCGTGCGGGGGAAGCTGTCGCTCCCGATCAGAGGGAGAACCATGGTCGGCGGCCGGGCGCGTCGCGGTGTGAATGACGACTGTGGCGCCGAGAATTCACGTGTTCGGAAACCTGTCGTCAGAAACCAGGGTTCAATATTCGACAAAAACCGCGGGGGGGGGCCCATAGACTATGTTTGATTTCCGCCAATCGAGTGGTTCCGAGGTTCCAGCGACGCAGCGGGGTTTTCGCTCTCGCACCCACGCTCGCGCCGCAGATCGGGAGGCGTGGACGACGAGCGAGATGGTCGCGGCCGCCGCCGAGCCGGAGAAAGCCGCCGCCGCGCCAGCAGGAGGAAAGGTACGCGGTCTTGCCCCGAACCGATCGCGCCTTCGCGCGACCGGCCGCGCCAATGTCGAACCCCCGACCCCCGAATTCCGGAACCGGTGTTGGCGCCAAAACCAAGATCGTCTCACCCGAGAGGGACGAAGTGCGCCACGACCGCTCGCGCTCGCCCCGGCGCGGTGAGCTGACCTTTCGTCGTGTGTTCTCGTTTATGTCGACCCCCATCCCCCCCGTTCGAACGACAGGGCAACACCGCCCCCCCCTCCGGCGCCGTCCCTGCGCAGAAAAAGGAGGAGCCGCCCGTGCGGACGATCACCACCGCGGATGGCGTGCGTCTTCCCATGGACATCGGCACGCGCGTGCAGTGCCGGTGGCGGGATGGGCAGCTCTATCCCGTGCGCGTGATTGAGCGCCGGCCGGGGGACGCGAAAGGCAACCCCGAGGAGTACGAGTACTACGTGCACTACGAGCAGTTCAACCGCCGGCTCGATACGTGGGTGACGGTGGCGGAGATGGACGCGAAGTCGGCGGAGCAGGATGACCCCAAGAAGCGCGGCGCGGAGGAGCACGACGAGGAGCACGCCGAGTTCGACCCGAACGCGCTGCGCGAGCACGAGGAGGTGACGAAGGTGCGGAACATTTTAAAGGTGGAGCTCGGGCGCCACGAGATGGACACGTGGTACTTCTCGCCGTTCCCGCCCGAGTACACGACGTGCAAGAAGCTCTTCTTCTGCGAGTTCACCCTGAACTTCTTCAAGCGCAAGGAGCAGTTACAGCGGCACTTACGCAAGAACGAGCAGTACCACCCCCCGGGGGATGAGATTTACAGGAACGAGAGCCGCGGGAAAACAACCGCGTTTTTCGAGATTGACGGCAAGAAAGACAAGATGTTCTGCCAGAACCTGTGTTACCTCGCTAAGCTGTTTCTGGATCACAAGACGCTGTACTACGACGTGGACCTGTTTCTGTTCTACGTGCTGTGCGAGGTGGACGAGCGCGGGTACCACATCGTGGGGTACTTCTCGAAGGAGAAGTGCTCTGAGGAGGGCTACAACCTGGCGTGCATCCTGACCCTTCCGGCGTACCAACGCAAGGGCTACGGCAAGATGCTCATCTCTTTTTCGTACGAGCTGTCCAAGAAGGAGAGCAAGGTGGGGACGCCCGAGCGGCCGCTCTCCGACCTCGGGCTGGTGTCCTACCGCGGGTACTGGACGCGGGAGCTGCTGGCGATCCTGAAGGACCCCGCGAGGCAGGTGATGAGCATCAAGGACCTGAGCGAGCTGACGATGATCAAGACGGAGGACATCATCAGCACGCTGCAGCACCTGAACCTGCTGGCGTACCAGAAGGGCGCCTACGTCATCTGCGCCGCCGAGGAGCTCATCGAGAAGCACCTCAAAGCCGCCGGGTCGCCCGGGGTTGAGGTGGACCCCGCGAAGCTCATCTGGACGCCGTATAACGCGGAGAAGGAGTACGCCAACTTCAAGGGGTGAGGAAGGCGGCGCGGCGTCTTTGCGCGTTTTTTTGCATCGTTCGCTTTCAATACAAACAAAACACACGCGCGAGAGGTTCGTTCGCGTGTCGTCGCCATGTCTAATACTCTAATACTTTCCGTCTAATACTCTCCGCTACTAAGGTCTACTCACCATCCCGGTTCTACCGATGATACCGGACACAGTGAGCGCTTCTTACCTTTACCTTCATCCCTTAATCCCCGTCGCCGTCGCCCTCGCCGTCGCCCTCGCCGTCGTCGGCGTTGTCCGCCTTGAAGTCGGCGCCGTCGTAGGCGCCCGCCTCGGCGAGCAGGTGCATTCCCACGAGCTCGGTGTACGTCTCGTACCAGCCCAGCGTCTCCGCCGCCTTCATGAACCCCTTTTTGAAGCTCGTGATGACGTACAGGAAGAACATCTTCCTCCCCACGATCTTCAGACTCTCGATCCCGAACGTGTTGATCAGGAACGCCGTGCCCCACGCGGCGATGTACGCGCTCTCCTCGCCGGGGCCGAGGTACCGGTAAATCAGCACGCCGTACACGAGCACGACGTACCCGCCGAACACCCACACGAAGGACGCCAGGAACCACCCTTGGTACGACATCAGCACGGACTTCCACCGCAGCTTGCGGATATACAGGCGCCGCTTTTTGCGAACCTCATCGACGCTTATGGTGTTCACCGCAAGCATCGTCTTGAACGCGTCGCCGGCGGCGCGCGCCGCGTCGCCGGCGTCGTCGCGCGCGCGCGCGACGTACGCGCGCGCCGCCACGCCCCAACGCCGATGCGCCACCGACGCCGTCGTCTTGGTTTTTAGAGCCGTCGCGTTGGTTTTTAGAGCCACACCGCCGGACAGGTCAGAGAAGGAAGTCTCGTTCGCGACCGCGGGCGAGCCCCACTGGATCTTCGTGCCTTTCGCAGGCTCCGGCTCGCTCAAGCTCAAGCTCGCGCGCCGTCGCGCGTCCTCCTCCTCGTCGTCGCTTTCGGGCCCCGAAAGCGGCATCCCGTCCTCGCCCCGCGGCGCGGGGGGCGGGATACCGTTTTTCCCGCCGGAGGCGTCCGCGGCGAGCCGCGCCATGGCGGCGGCGCCCAACGCGGCCGTCAGCTCCAGGTACGCGCGGTGCCCGGGCGAGCCGCGCGGGAGCTCGCACATGGCTGCGCCCGCGCCGGCGGCCAGCAGCGCGCGCTCGGCGGCGAGTGCCGTGTCCGGCCGCGCCTGAGCGGTTGCGGCGAAGGCGGCGGCGGCGGCGCGCGCGTGCCTCGCGCGGTGGTCGGCAAACGGGGGGAGCATACGCGTCAAGTCGACGTACTGAAGCGCGATGTCCGACTTCGAGTCACGGCTCCTGTCACGGCTCCGAGCCGTGGCGAGCAACACGCCAAGGGGCGTGTTAGAGACGTCCGTCGTGTTAGAGACGTCCTCCAAAAGCGCACGAGGCTCGAGCCCGTCCTCGCGCTGTCTCGTTCTCAGCGCGGCGAGCGCGAAGCACAGCGCCGCCGCGCGGTCGCGCGCGTCGCGGTCCCCGCGCAGCCGCGCCACCTCGCTGGCGTCCCGCGCGAGGCTCTCGGAGACGTGCCGGAACCGCTCGCGGAGCGCCACGAAGCACCCCGCCTCGAACGCGCGGCGCGCCGCGCGCGCGTCGCCGCGGCAGGTCACCGCCAGCGCCGTCGCCAGGTCCGCCTCGGCGCGCGGCGAGACGCACGCGTGGCACAGCGCCTCGGCGGCGGCGGCGTACCCACCCTCCACGCGGAACTCCGTGGCGGCGTCGCGCCCGCCCTCGCAGGCGCGCGCGAGGAGCCCCGCGGCGAGCTCGAGCACCTCCGAGACGCGCGCGCGCGTGCGCGCGGGCGCCGTCTCGTCGTGGATGTGCTCGAGCTCCGCCTCCTCCTCGACGAAGTCGAGGCGCGCGGCGACGCGGAGCGCGGCGGTGGCGGCGGCGACGCCGCCGTCGCGCACGAAGGCGGCGCGCACGACGGCGAACGCGCGCGCGGCGTCAGACTGCGTCGCGGCGTCCGCCGCGGCGTCGTCCATGACGCCGGCGATCGTCTCGGCGAGCCGAGAGACACGCGCGGAGGTGGCGAACGCGTACGTGCCGTCGCCCGAAAACACAAGCCGCGAGAGCTCGGCGGTGGCGCGGCGCGTCGCGGAGACGGCGTCGCGCAGGCGCGCTTCGTGGTCGCCTTTGTCTCCTTTCGTCTCCTCGGCCGATCCCGAGCTGGTCTCGGAGTCCAGGCTCGCGGACCGCTTGACGCTTGACGCTTGACGCTTGACGATGTCCCCCTCGCCGCAGAGCGCGCGCATGTGCGGGAGCTCGCGCTTGGGCGCCGCGGGTGAGCCGAAAACCGTCGACGCCGGGAAGCCGGCGGCGACGTCCCCGGCGGCGGCGAGGCCCGCGGCGCCGTCGCTCATCGCCGCCGCCGCGCCGCTCGGCGTGCCTTTGGTGAACATGCGGCGCCTCTCCACGGAGACGCCGGCGGCGACGGCGGTCGTCTTCGATGCGCGGTCGTCTTCGATGCGCAGCTTGACGTCCTCCGCGTCGGCGCCCTCCCCCGCGAACGCGCCGATGCGCGCGCGGATCACGGGCACGTCCTCGAAGCGCGCCTCTTTCTTCCGCCTTCTGCGCCAGATGCCGAGCCTGTCCAGGAGCCAGAAGATCCCCCCCACGAAGGACATGGCGTAGGTCATGAGCGTCACCATGAGCAGCTTCTTGAACACGGCGGAGAACGCGGCGATGATCTTGGCGATCTCGGGTTTTTGGAACACGCCGACGGGGTCCTCGAAGGCTTGAAACAGGCACTCCAGGTACGCCGCGTACACCTCCATCATGTTCATGCCCGCCGCCACCACGGCTTGCCTCCAGTGCGGCTCGAGCACGGCGCCGCCGCCGGCGGTGAACATGCGCGTGAGCGTGAACTTCACCGGGAACATGATGGCGATCTGGATGGCGATCACCGTCAAGAAATGCCAGCCGTTCTTCTTGTCCGGGAAGGCGCCGCAGCTCCAGCCCGCCGGCTTGAGCTGCTTCTGCGCCATGAACGCCGCGCAGCCGGCGCCGGCGGGCACGACGTCGCACGCCTCCAGGACGTCGGACGAGCACCCGATGTCCTCGCGCAGCATCACGCAGCACTGCGTGGCTTTGTTGTAGTAGAACCACACCGTGATGAGCAGCGCGGCCAGGTAGCATGTGGTCTGCATCACCACGCGCTCGGCGCCGGAAAACGCATCCGTGGGGTTGGCCAGGAACGCGCGCAGGAAGATGTGCGCGGCGAAGTACAGCCGGAGCCCCCATTTCACGAAGCCGATCAGGTACTTGACCCAGAACGTCACGAAACCCACCGGCGAGGTGAGCGCCCACCACAGCGCCAGGCATGCCTTGGCGATGAAACCCTTCTCCTTCGCCTGGGCGAGCTTCTTCGCGCGCGCCTCCTCCGCGGCGCGCGTCGCGCGCAGCGCGGTGACTGCCGCGACGAAGCCCTCGCGCCACTCGGTGATGCACGTTTTGGCGGCGCGCTCCGCCTCGAGCACCGCCGCCGCGACTTGCGGGTCGCCCTTGACGCGGAGCTCGATGTAGGTCCAGCCGCACTGCAGGATGTCGAACTCGGCGAAGACGTCGTCCCAGGGGTTGAGCACCCAGACGAGCCCCGCCTGCGAGCACCCCTCCATGGCCAGCAGCGTGACCCACATCTTGTCCACCACGCCGTGCCCGAGCGTGTCCACGCACGCGCGCAGCGCGGGCGGGCAGTGGCGCAGGAGCTCCTCGGCGGCGTAGAAGGACTTGACGATGGGCTGCGGCGAGAGCTTGGGGATGGGCGCCGCCAGCTCGGGCTCGCCGGCGGCGCGCAGCGCGGCGGCGAGCGAGTCGGAGACGTTCCAGCTCCCGTCGGGGTTCTGCAGCGCCAGGATGTTCCACAGCATCGAGCGCTTCATCCAGCCGTCGCCGGTGATGTTTCCGGAGCACATCGCCTTGAACTCCGCCACGAGCAACGGGAACGTCACGCCCGTGGGCATCACCCACGGCAGCTGCGCGGCGTCGTAGATGCGACTGCCCATCTCGACGTGCGAGACGACGTTCTTGACGTCCAGGTAGGCGTACACCATGGCGGTGCCGACGGCGCGCTCGAACGGCAGGTACCGCTTCTGGTTCTTGTCGCCGCTCTTCCACATCACCAGGTTGCGCGCGAGCGACTCAATCGGGAACGCGATGAGGAACCGCACGTACTTGATGCCGATGGCGCCGCAAAACGCGGGGCCGTTGCGGGGCACGACGGGCAGTTTCCGCATCTCGCGGTCGGGGGGCGGGGGGATCACCTTGCGCTTCGTCAAGCTCCGGAGGCTCTTGCGCAGCTGCTTCGGGGTCATGCTCTCGCGGACGCGCGCGAAACTCTTGTACCGATCGTTCCGCGTCAGACGGGAACCCTTCGCGCGCGTTTTTTTTTCATTCGGGGGAGAGTTTAGAACCGGAGTCTCCGTCTCGGAATCCGAGTCCGAGTCGGAGTCGGGACGCTCCGACGGCGCCTGCGTTTCAAAACCCAGCCGCTTCTTGGTGGCGCTGTCCAGCTTCTCCAGCTTGTTCTTGCGCCGGTGCGCGTTTCGGTTCGTGTCCACGACGGTGTCGAAGCGCGTCTTGCCGTTCACGACGCGCACGCGCACGCCGACATCCGCCTCCGCCGCCTCGCGCTCGATGAGAAGCTCCACTTCCCTCACCCGCTGGTCCTCGTCGTACGCCGGACAGCCGTCCGGGCCCAGCGGCTGGACCTGCGGCAGGCCCTCCTTGGCGCGCTTGGCGCGCTTGAGCGCCTCCCTCCGGCGCTGGATGGCGCGGCCGGCGTCCGCGGCGACGAAGTCGTCCGCCTGCGCCAGCACCGACTCGAGCTCGCGGCGCCGCGCCTCTTCGTCGTCGCCATGGCGTCGGGCGAGCAGCGCCTCGACGGCGTCGGGGTCGTTGGCGTGGTGCAGGTTGCTGAACATGAACTGCATCTCCTGCACGTCGATCTCCCAGGTCCAGACGTCGGACACGACGTGGAAGCCCATCATGGCGGCGGTTTTGCCGTCGATGAACTTGTTCAGGATCTTGCGCTTCGCGCGCGCGTCGCGGCGGTTGAACGCGATCACCAGCGCGCTCATGCACCCGAACATGCCGCCGACCACGGCGAACACCTTCCAGGTGCGCAGCAGGTCATCCAGGGACACGGAGAGCAGCTCATCGACGGTCACGGGCTTGATCTTGGGCGGCGCGCTGGACGCGGTGAAGTCCGTGGCGTGGTCGCACAGGCACTCCATCTCCGCCGCCACCACGCACCCGCACCCCTCGAAGGACTGCGAGTCGCGGCGCCAGGCGCACCGCGCCGCGTTCGAGACGAGCTCCGCCGTGCAGTTCGCCGCCGAGACGTTGCTCTGCTCGTACCCGAGCACGCGCGTGACGTTGTCGTCCGCCACGAGCGTCACCGCCTCGCACCCCGCGAGCACGGTGTCGTGCGTGAACTGCCACAGGAACGAGGCGTTCGCCTCGGAGATGCGCACGTCGCCTTCGCGCACGCCGGGCGCCCAGACGAGGGACCCGCCGGGCGGACGCGGGTTGGGAAGCGTCGCGCACCCCTCCGAGCTGTACGCGTTCTTCCCGACGTCCCAGAAGGCGCACACCGCGCGGTTGGCGGGAGGGGCGGAGGCGTTCAAAGGCTCGGTGTTCAAAGCCGCGTCTTGTTGCGCGCATGTCACGCCGGCGAGGTCCTCCATCCCCGACGCGTCCAGCGGGAGCGCGAAGGCGATGGGCACGGGCAGGTCGTGCACGGCGAGCTCGTCGCCGCTCGTGCCGTTGGCGAGCACGAGCGAGAGCGTCCCGGCGACGCGGGGCGCGGCGGCGACGTCGGTGGCTTCGGCGGAGGCGTTCGCCGCCGCCGCCGCGGCGGCGGCGGCGTGCGCGTCAAAGTCCAGCGCGAGCAGGAACGTGTCCACCGGGTCGTCGCCGCTCAGCGAGAGCGCGGAAGCGGGCACCTCGAACGCCGCGCCGCCGGCGGCGGCGGTGGCGCTCGAGTTTGACCCGGTCGCCGCGCGCTCAGCCGACGGCGAGAGGCGCGACGCGACGTAGGATATCTTGGTTGCGTTGGTGGCGACGGGGTTCTCCTCGGGGAGCGAGGGGCCCAGGCGCGTGGCCATCAGTTGCCTCGCCGCCGCCGCCGCCGCCTCGGAGGCGGCGGCGGCGTTCTCGTCGCCGTCCTCCGCCGGGGTCACCGCGTTGGACAGCGCGGCGAGCATGTTCGTGCTCCCCGAGGCGTCGACGGCGAGCTCGTTGTCCGGCGACGCGGTGGTGTTGACGAGGCCCGCGATGAGGCCCACGCCCGCGACGCGCGCCGCCTCGGACGCCTCGCACGGGTCCCCGAGCACGCGCGCCGCGACGCCGGCGACGCCGGAAAACAGCGTGTTGGAGGACGGCATCAACGCGCCCGCCGAGATGGTGACGTTGAGCATGGACTCGCGCGCCTTGGATCTCTGCGCCGCGCTGCCGGTCGCGTTCGCGCCCCCCCCCCCGACGCATCCGTTGGCGCTGAGCAGCTTCCTGCGCCTCTGCTGCGTCTTGAAGTTTTCATCCTGCTGCATCACCACGCTCACCAGGCTGTTCGCCTCCTCGTACTGGCCGGCGTCGCGCAGCGCGGCGGCGTCCATCCCCGCCGACTCCATCGCCTCCGTCGCCGCCTCCTCGGAGGCGAGCGCGGGCCAGGTGACCACCACCGTCGCCTCGGCGACGGCGGAGACGGCGCCGAGCGCGTCCATCACCTGGACGCCGAGCGCGATTTCCCGGCCGTGCGCCTCCAAGCCGCCGGGCAGGATGCCCTCCCAGTACGCCTTCGGGGAGAAGTCCTGCTTGTTGTCCGGCTCCGCCGTCTCGTCCCCCACGACGCGCGACGTGAACTTGTACTGCAGAGGCGCGTCATCGTCCGTCCAGGCGATGGCCTCGACGCGGAACGTCGTGCTCAGCGCGACGCCCTCGCTCGGAACCGCCATCACCGACCCGTCGCCGGGGGGGGTGTTCTCGGCGAGCGTCGCGAAGGCGGCGGCGGCGCCGTTGGCGTCCGTCACGTCCAGCCGGAAGGTGTACGTGTACCCCGTCTCCAGCGCGTTGGGGGATAGCACCAGGTTCTTGGTGGTGAGCGAGGAGGAGGAGATGAACGCCTCGCCGGAACCGCTCACGGATCCGAGCAGGTCCACCGCCTCGACGCTCCCGTCGTCGTCGTCGCTCACGCGCGTCGCCGACCAAAGCAGCGCGCGCGTGTCGGGCGCCGCCTCGGAGAGCACCGTCGCCTGCAGGCGCGCGACGTCGCCGGCGTTGACTTTCTGCCCGGGCAGAGGCGGGATGGACACGCTGGGCGGCGCGCCCGTGGCGCCCGCGGCGGCGCTCACCACCGTCACGCTGCTCTCCGTCGTGGCGCTCCTCGCGCCCTTGGTCGCGACGAGCGCGATGGCGTACGTCTGCCCCGCGCCCGCCGCGCCGACGAGCTGCAGCGACTCGATCCGGGCGGAGGCGGGCAGGTCGATGACGTAGCCGTCGGCGTCCAGGCAGTCGCCGGCCACCGCCACCGGGGCGAGCACCTCGCAGGTCCAGGCGAACGCCCAGTCGTACTCCGTCTCCTCGTCCGGGTCGATGGAGGAAGACGCGTCCAGGGTCAGAGGCACGCCCTCGGTGAGAAGCACGTCCCCACCCACGATCACCGCCTCGAGAGGCGCCGCCTGCACCACGAAGTCGAACTCGGCGTACGACGCGACGGCGGGGTTTCCCTCCACGCGCCCCTCGAAGCGGAACGTGTACGCCACGCCGGGAGGCAGGCTCTTCTTGGGGATGAACAGGTTCGGGGTGTTCGAGTACGTCGTCGAGGGGTCGAGCACAACCTCCGTGCCGTCTGAGCGCGACGCGGAGTACCCGAACGTGTACCCGAGCGTCGCCGTACACGCCGCGTCCATCTTCTCGATGGCGCCAACCACGCGCGTGTTGCCGCCGCGGGGCACGGCGCCGTTCACGATGGTGGTCGCCGCGATGGAGACGGACATGCTGCACAGCGTGCAGGTGACGCCGTCGCCCTCGTACCCGATGGGACACTTCCCGCAGGTGTACCCCGTGCCCGGCGCGGGGACGTCCGTGCATGTCACGCCGGCGAAGCACGGCGAGTTCGCGCACCCGTCGATGTCGACGCACCCGGAGTCGCCGTCGCCGGAATACCCGCCGCCCGCGGGACACGCGCCGCACGTCGACCCGCCGGACCCGTCGTCCGTACACGTCGTGAGTGGATCGCACCCGCCGTTGTTCACGGCGCACGCGCTCATGAGCGTGCACCCAGTCTCGCCCGAGCCCTTGTATCCGGCGGGGCAAGCGCCGCACGTCCGACCGCCGGGCGTGTTCGTGCACGTCGTGCCGTCGAGGCACCCTCCGTTGTTCGTCGCGCACTCGTCGACGTCCGCGCACCCGTCGACGCCCACACCGTCGCCCTCGTACCCGATCGGACAAGACCCGCAGGTGAACCCTTCCTTCGGAGGCGCGGCGTCTGTGCAGAGCACGCCGGGGAAGCACGGCGAGTCCGCGCACCCGTCGACGTTCGCGCACAGCGCGAACTGGTCGTTCTGATCCCGGCCGTATCCCTTGGGACAAGAGTCGCACGTCGCGTCGCCGGTAACGTCGTCCGCCGAGCACTTCGTCAGGGGGTCGCACCCGCCGTTCTTGATGAAGCACGGGTTTTCCTGGCACGTCTCGCCGTCTCCGAGCTGCCCCGCGGGGCATTTCCCGCACGTCCGGCCCATCGAAGGCGCCTTATCGTCCTTGCAGTGCACGCCCGCGGCGCACGGATAATCGACGCACGCGTCGTAATCCAAACACCAGGTGCCGTCGCCCTCGTACCCGGCGGGACACGCGCCGCACACGGAGTTCCCGTTCGCGTCCTCCGAGCAGGTGACCAGCTTGTGGCACCCTCCGTTGCGCACTTCGCACGCGCTCGACTTGACGCACTTCGTATCGCCGGTCCCCTTGTACCCCGCGGGGCACGCACCGCACGTCCGACCGCCGGGCGTGTTCGTGCACTCGGTCCGCCGATCGCAGTCGCCGTTGCGCTTCGCGCACTCGTCGACGTCCGCGCACGTCACGCCGTCGCCGGCGTAGCCGGCGGGACACGCGCCGCACAAGCGCCCGCCGACGACGTTCGTGCACGTCACCAGCGGAGAGCACCCACCGTTCACGAGGTTCATGTCAGAGCACTCGTCGCGATCGCTGCACCCCGTGCCGTCCGAGTGGCCGTCGCCCTCGAACCCGGAGGGACACGCCCCACAGGACACGCCCGTCGCGGCGCCCGGGTCGGCGGTGCAGCTCACGCCGTCCACGCACCCGCCGTTGGCGACGAGGCACGGATCGTCCTCGGCGGCGACGAGCTGGTTGGACGTCCGCGCGGCGAGGACGTCGACGACCGCCGCGTTCACGCCCTTGGTCTTCTTCCAGTACGCGCGGCGCGCGGCGGTGGACCGGAGCGTGCACTCATCGAACTGATCGCCCAGGGCCGCGCGAGCGGTCGTCAGCGCGTCGCCGGTGGCGAATACCCGCCCGACGGCGGCGGAGGTGTCCGACATGTCGTCGGCGGCGACTTCGAATCGAACCACCAGCGTCATGGAGAGCGAGCTCACCTGCGTCAGGCGCCTGCCGCGTCTGCGCGAGCCTCCGCTGGCGCGCGCGGAGAGAAGCAGGCGCCGCGCCGTGACCGCGGGGACCTCCGGAGAGGAAGAATCGTCGTCGCCAGTCTTGGGCGCGTACAGGATCGTCGTCGTCATATCCTCTCGCGCTTTCCCGCCCTTGCCGGTCCCGCGCTCCGCCTCCACCAGAGCCCCCAGTTCGTCCGCGAGAATACCCGTCTCGTACGACGTCAGCGTGGACTTCGGGGTGAGGCCTAACGTCATGAACTCGTCCAGGAACGCGAATCCAGACGCAGGCGCATTCGGGAAACACTCGTCGCCGTACGCCGTCTCGTCCGATTCGCACGTCTGCTCGACGCACGTCGCCGCCGTGAGCGCGCCGGCGTAACACTTCGACGTCCCGTCGGCTTCGAACCCATCGTCGCAGTCGGGCTGGCACGAGGACCCGGAGGCGAGCGAGTCGGTGCAATCGCCG
>Ga0181559_10001749_pt1 | contig 21428 bp, 21 predicted proteins | sample 011ome_21_FD_133752 | JGI IMG/M metagenome (GOLD analysis project Ga0181559, IMG submission 133752) | Coastal salt marsh microbial communities from the Groves Creek Marsh, Skidaway Island, Georgia - 011508AT metaG (megahit assembly) | ecosystem: Environmental > Aquatic > Marine > Intertidal...
CCTTGATGAAATGCGTTCCATTGCAGTCGGTGAAGATGAGGTGATCATCCATTTTGACAATTCGGGTGATCATGTCATTCGCACAATCCATATGAATGCCGAGCACCCGGACAATGTGGAGCTTTCAAATCACGGCCACTCCATTGGCTGGTGGGAGGGTGATACCCTGGTGATCGATACCATCGGCTATGCGCCCAACTCTTCTGGTCTTGGCGGCAGTGTGCCAGCAAGTGCGCAAAAACATACGGTTGAGCGCCTCGCCCTGAATGATGACCGTACCCGACTGCGTTACCAGATTACAGTCGAAGACCCGGTGTACCTGACCGAACCGGCCTCCCTGGCACAGCAGTGGGACCACCGCCCCGATATCGATTTTTCACCTGCCTCCGAAGCCTGTGATGATGAAGTGGCAGAGCGTTATATCCCGCACGTGCCGGAGCAGTAGTGTCAACTCATACAAGTCCGGGGTCATGACCCCGGCAATCCCTAAACCCCGGCCCCTCTGGCCGGGGTTTTTCGTTCCCGATCTGGTAATGGCAGATCCTGTCAGTACCTGAAGGTATAACTGAATTTCAGCGATACATCGGAAAAAGTGGAATTGAAACGGTTATCCCGGTCGTAATCCTCCAGGGTGTGATTGATCACGAAGAACAGCTCCTTGCCGATTTCCGGAATCCAGTGCAGGCGCATGTTGATGCCGGCGGTTTCACTGACATTGTCGTACTGGATCAGGTTGACCCAGGACAGGGTGGAGGAAAAAACATAATCGATGCCGGCAGTGAGCAGGCGGGTGGTAAAGTCACCTTCCGGTAGTTCCACATCGGTAATATTGAAGCCGATATTGGTTCTGAATTTCGGGGAAGGGGCCCAGGTGAGACTGCCGAACAGGCGGGCCTGGTGACCACTGTAAAAGCTGCCTTCCAGGTAAGCCAGGCGTCCGGCCACCTTGCGAAAATCCGCACCCTGGATTTCGATACCGTGGTTTTCAAAAGAATATTCACCGGCGGGTATGACAACCCCGGGATATATCTCGAACGGTACGTTCAACACCTCCTTGCTGAAGTTGGAACGCATGAAGATGACATCGCCAGTGTTGCTGGTCATGTTGAAGGGGGTAATGGAAATTTCCTGTGACTGGAGTCCCCCGTCAATTTCCTCGATACGCTGGGCATCCATACCGGCGAAAACGGACTGCAGAGGCCCGCTGTCGGGCCGGTACGTGTAGCCAATAGCCACTGACATATCCTCCACCCCCAGGCGGCTGACAAAACCCTGGCCGGGGTTGAAGTTTTTTTCCACCTGCTTGATCGCAGCGTTGTAGCGGAAACCGGCATTGTTAGGCATGGAAAAACTGATGCCGCCGGCGCTGTCATCACCCTGAAGTCCTTGCGTATCCGATTGCTGGTACCAGGCGGAGACTTCCATGATGCGACCGCCGGACAGGCGCGAATTCCGGTAAAGATAGTCCATACCACTGAGCGAATTATCGATATTGGAATGGGGATCGCCGTCAGTATAAATGGCGCCGATGGTTGATTCGCCGCCGATGCCGACTTTCGCCCTTAACACGGACAGGGTCTCAGCCTCGATACTGGCATAGTCCGACTGGCGGATTGACAGGGCGCCTACTTCCCAGTTGCCGATACGGCCACTGACCTTGGCACCGTAATCCAGGTCGACAATCTGCCCGGCATTACCCAGGCCGATAGTGCGTGAGAAAAAGGGGCGGCCATTCTGGCTGTCCGCACCACCACCGACACCACCCTGGGCACCGATACGGCCGAACTCGAAAATATCAGCCTCGCGCAGAAAGAAATCCCGCTTTTCAGGAAAGAACAAATTGAATCGTGTCAGGTTGACCTGGCGATCATCGACCTCTGTAGCCGAGAAATCGGTATTGAAGGTCAGTGAACCATTCAGCGAGGGCGTGATTTTGTAAATCATGTCCAGTGAGGGATTAGTGGTGAAATCAGAAGTCTCCGGGGAATAGGTCCGTTCACTGTTCAGGCTCATCGAGGGAATGATATCCAGGCCCACACCCTGCTGAAGCCCTTCAAACCCGGTCACACGTCCTGAACTGCTGGGATCCCAGCGTCGGTTACGTGAGACCCAGGCCATGTCCTCGGCGCGGTTCTGGATAGTACGGGTGATATTGAGTCCCCAGGTATCGGACTCCGGATCAAAGGAGAGAGACTTGAAGGGAATCTCGTACTCGGCGGTCCAGCCGTTTTCAAAAAAACTGGTTTCCGCGAAAAAAATGGTATCCCAGTCCGAATAAAATTCACTGACATTGCGATAAAGCCCGTCTCGGCGCACGGCATAGGGATTGATGCCGAAAAACACACCACCGCGCTGGTTGTTGAAGGGATCCAGGGTTACAAACAGCGTGTCATCCCCGATCATGTTACCGTTTTGTCGGAGGACATTGGCCGTGATCTGGTCCGGATCGATATACATCCTGGCGCCGACATACAGTGCATCATCATCATAGAGCAGGTAAATTTCGGTACGTTCACTGGGCTCAGTATATTCGGCCGGATTCACCTGGTGGAAATCATCGAAGAAGGCCGCATTTTCCCAGACCGCATCATCGAGCTCTCCGTCAATCACAGGAGGGGTGTCAGTGCGCACGATAGTGACTAGTTTCTGCCCGGGATCAGCAGGTACAGTGGGCTGTGCCTCCGCCGACTGGTAGAGCGACAGGAATAGTAAAAGGCAGGGCAGGGAATACGGGTGTCTGGATAACATCAAAACACAAGGTTTCTGTTATTGGCAGAAGCAGAAATAGATGCACGTATAAAATATCCAGAGAAGCGGTCAAGCGTACAGCTGTCGACAAATCTTTTGACAGGAATGTCCATATGATTTGCTAAAGCCGGGCTTGTCATCATTATTTTTATTTCCCTGATTGGTGACATTATGTAAAGACTAACAGGATACAAAAATATTTTCTGTGACATATGGCGTAGAGGGTAGTGTTAAAAAATGGCATTTCGGTTATCCGAAATCTGCCGTCAAGTAGTGAATCACTATTGCCGCTTTTCCAACTCCCTGCGTATGATGACACTGAAATCAAGATAATCGACTAAACGGGGTAGCTTTCGCAGGGGGGAGCCATGGGAAAAATAGAGAACAGGCAGGAACGGGTCGAGCGTCGCCGCCTGCTGCAAATGCTAGCAGGGCTGGGTGTTGTAACCTCCTTGCACCATATACCGTCAAGCAAGGCCCAGAGCTCCGGTACCCGGATTATCCTGCTGGGCACCCAGGGCGGGCCCAACTTCAACCTGGACCGGGGTGAAACCGCCACGGTCTTGTTGGTTGGTGAGCGTCCCTACCTGGTGGATTGCGGCTACGGCACGATGCGGTTATTGCTGCAGGCCGGCATCAACTACCTGACCATTCCCGATGTCTTCCTGACTCACCTGCATGATGACCATGTCTCTGACTTGCCCACCCTGCTGACCCACCAGTGGACCCAGGGCAGGGTGGAGTCCACCCGGGTGCATGGTCCTTATGGGACTGACACCCTGGTCGCCGGCATCCTGGAGTACGGCGCGGCCAATGCCGATATCCGGTTTATCGATGAAGGACGCAGTATTCGCCCCGAATCCCTGATCGAGCCACGTGTACTTGCAGCTACGGATGTCGTCAATAACGTGTTTGAGGATGACCGGGTATGCGTGAGCAGCATCGAGAACAGCCATTTTCCGGACTGGGCAAGGGAGCAGATGCCTTACCGTTCACTGTCTTATCGTTTCGATAGCGAAGACCGGTCTGTCGTGTTTTCCGGGGACACCACGTATTCAGAAAACCTGGTCACCCTGGCCCGCGATGCCGATGTCCTGGTCACAGAAGTCATTGAACCGGTGGCTACGCGGCAATGGTTTGAAGAGGTGGTGGTTGCGGGCAATTACCAGGACAACCCGGAAAATATCTGGAACCACATCGAAGAGACGCACCTGAAAACGGAAGATGCCGGCCGTATTGCGGCGGCGGCCAACGTCAGGACCCTGGTACTGAACCACTTGCTGCCGGGAAATCTCAGGAATGTCGATGAGTCGCTTTACCTGGAGGGCATCAGGCGCCACTTCCAGGGTGAGGTGATCGTCGGGCGTGACCTGCTGGAAATCTGAACTCCGGCAGGCCAGCCGACAGTGGGTTTGAACAAACTCTCAGGGCGTATCGAAAGCTGGTCCCTGGCCCTGGGCGCCAAGTTCTGACTGGCGGCGGAAGAAATCATCCACCAGGTCTTCACGACCGGCGCGCTCGGCTTCTCCGGCATCAATGGCAGCCCATTGCTCCGAGGTACGGCAAATGGATTCCCGCATCTTGGTGCCGGGTTGGGCAAAGGAACGGCATTCCCGGTCGCTGGCAACATTCTCGCCATCATCACCCGTGCTGGAACAAGCTGTTCCCAGCAGCACAAAACCTGTTGCTACTACTGCCTGTAAAAAAGGCGAAGCAATTCCCTTCATGCGCTGTTTCCCCTTGCACAGGGATTCACCGGGTTCACCGGTGAATCCGGTATGGTTATCAGTTCAGTCCCTTGGCGTCGGTTTCCCAGTTGTCGTTCATGCACAGCCCGCAGTTTTCTCCGACAAACATCTTGCCGGCTTCTTCGTCACCCTTGAAGAAATAGAGCAACCAGTTGGATGCCACGTTGGCGTATTCGCCGCCGCCGGGATGATAGACCGTGGCGGTATGACCGGCATTTTCACGGGCACCGTAAAACACCGGCACATGGTCAATGAGTTCAAAGTTCTCGCGGGCGGTTTCATACATGAAGTCCACTTCACCACCGTTGATGATCAGCACCGGGCCATTGAGAAAGGCCAGGGAGTCGGTGGTGGCACGTCCGGCCGGTGTGCCATCGGAAGGCGCAGCCAGACCTGAATTGAACAACCCGACGATATCCACGCGGGGATCCAGGCCGGCCGTTGCCGCCATCATGCCGCCACAGGACTGGCCCATCAGGGCAATGTGCTCGAGATCGATCTTGCCTTTCAGGTGGGAACCCTCGCGGGCATTTTCCATTTCCGCCCATTCGATGATGTCGCGCATGTCATTGGCGTTGGCATTGGTGCGTGCTTCACCTTCTTCCGGCTCGATGGCAATGGTAGTCACCACGATGAAGCCGTGAGAGGCAATGGTGCCAAGGAAATCCCCATAACGACTGCCGTCAATGGCGCAGCCACCGTTACCCCAGACCACCAGAGGCATATTGTCCTTATCCGGAAAATTGCCCAGGCCGATAGGACGGATGACCAGGTAACCCGGATCATCAAAGTCAGCCCTGGCGGCCTCCCGGGTCACACTGTAGGGACCTGGCACAGCTTTCGGCGCGCCTTCCAGCGGCAACTGGCGCATGATCATTTCCATGGTCACCCCCGGTGGTTGGGCGAACACACCCTGGCCCAGGATCAGCAGGCAGCAACATGCTGCAATTCGGTTCAGTACGGTCATACGATTTCCCCTCAAAAGGTCATTTCTGATGTTTTCATTATTGTCGCCTACAAGGCATACCCCGAACAAGCCGTGCCATCATAATGATTTCAGGGACTTAGCATGACTGGTAGGACTCAGAGACCCGTTTCCGACGGCAAAAAACGCCAGGCTAAACCGCCTTAACTCCTTGATTATTTGGTAAAAAACCCGCATTCTGCGAGAGATAATTATAAAAATAATTATTCCGGAAGGACTGGAGGGGACATATGTCCTTTTTCGAGGAGCTCAAGCGGCGCAATGTCTTTCGAGTCGGTGCGGCGTACGTGGTAATTGCATGGTTGCTGATCCAGGTCGCGGACGTCCTGTTGCCGCGCCTTGGCGCACCCGAGTGGTTCGTCAATGCCCTCATGCTCGTCATCGTCCTGGGTTTTCCGGTCGCGCTGGTAATCGCCTGGGTCTTTGAAGTCACGCCCGACGGCATCGTCACCCAGGACGCCGTTGATGCCGGTGCCAAAACCACCTCGGGCAAGAAACTCAACGCCGTCATCATTTCCGCCTTGCTGCTCGCTGTGATCTTCATGGCCGTGGATAACTACGTGCTGGACGACTCAGTGCCGGCTCCGGTCACCGCCAGTACCAACACCGTAGCGCCGAATGATGAAATCCTCGAAACCGCGGGTCTCGACAAATCCATCGCCGTCTTGCCCTTTGCCAACCTGTCCAACGATCCCGACCAGGAATATTTTTCCGACGGCTCGACCCGGTCAATGCCCAGGTCTCGCGGGGGCTTGGTGTATCGTTGTCGGCGTTGGGTCGTTTTGATGAAGCCGTGGATGAGGCTGACCGGGGACTTGCCATTGGTGATGCTTCTGCGTTCCGCTTCCTGCATGCCTTGAAAACCATGTCAGCTTACTCGGCCAATGATTTTGACCAGGCGATTGCCTACCTCAATGTCAATACACCTGGCCAGGAGGAATACGACATGGCCTTGCCACTGGTCGAACAATTGGCCATTGGTAATCGTGAAGTCGTCGTGCAGGAACTGGCCGCACTCCAGCAACAAAATATTACCCCGATTCAGGAAGCCATCCTTCAGCCAGTGGCGGCGGTCGCCGGGGATACGGAAGTGGCGGTGTCCTATATGGTGGGGGGCAGCAACCAGATGGGCTTGTGGTTACCGTTCTCCAGGTCCTATTTCAATGATCCGTCAATGAAACAACAATTCAGGGAAAACGGCCTGGTTGCCTACTGGCAGGTATCCGGCTGGAACGATTTCTGCGGGCCCATCGAGGGCTCGGAAAACGATTTTGAATGTGATTAGGGAGGCTCGTGACTCAGCCAACAAAAAACAAGTACGACAATATTCTTAAAGCCGGCGTGCTGTACCTGGCCGGTGCCTGGTTGATCGTGCAGACCGTGATGTCGTTGACGCCGGTATTCGACTGGCCGCCTATTTTCGGGTTTGGCATCCTGTTCATGCTTATTCCCGGTTATCCCATTGTCATGCTGATGACCTGGGCCTTTGATGTCACGCACCAGGACAAGGGTTGGGACAAGGCGGCCGATGAACGAGAGGCCCGGGGAACCGGGAAAGGCTTTCGAATAACACTGGCGATCCTGACCGGTCTGGCACTGATGGTGATGTTCCTGGATATCTTTCTGCTTGAAGACGGGGAGCCACAAGAGCAGGTTGTCATTCCGGTGATGCCAGAACAATAAAGGCAGAAACAAGCCACAGGGAATGGAATGTCCTTTGGCAGGGAGTGATGATGTTGAATGTTATTAGGGGTTTGGAAAGGAAAAAGTGGGACACGTTTAAATCAACTATGTCCTGAGTATAAAACCATGAAAACCTATAGAGTGAAAATTGGAATCGGGTTAGCTGCCACAGTGTTGTTGTTGGCCTGTTCTGGCGAGCCTGAGCCATCGCAACCAATCACTGAGGCTACGCCTGAACTGGAAGCCACGGTCGACCAGGCGCTGGAAGCGGCCGGGGTTGCTGATGAGGTGGAAACGTCCTTTTATGACAAATCCATTGCCGTGCTGCCTTTTTCCGACCTGAGTGAAAACAGCGATCAGGAATATTTCTCGGACGGGCTTTCCAATGACCTGATCAACCGCCTGGCCATGATGCCGGATTTACAGGTGGCCGGACGTGAGTCGTCTTTCTATTACAAAGGGCGCGATGAAGTGCTCAGTTCAATAGGTGATGCACTGCAGGTGGAAAACATCCTGTTAGGCAGTGTGCGCAAGTCTGGTGATAACCTGCGGGTAACGGCGCAGCTGGTCAATGCCGATGATGGCTTCAATATCTGGTCGCGTACCTATGACCGGCAACTGGAGGATGTGTTTACGATCCAGACCGAGATTGTGGATGAAGTGGCTACTGCCCTGAGTGTCACGTTAGGCGCCGGGGAATTCGCCATACCAGGCATGACCCGCAATATAGAAGCCTACGACAAGACCCTGCAGGCTCTGGCCCTGTATAACCAGTTCACACCGGATAATATCTTCCGCGCCATCAACCTGCTGGAAGAAGCAGTCAGGCTGGACCCGGACTATGGGCGTGGCTGGTTGATCCTGGGAGATATCTACGACCAGAGCCAGCTGATATTGTTCCAGGACCAGGCCGTGGATTTTCCGGCTCAGGCGGCCGGGGCTTTTGCCAAGGCGGCTGAAATTGCGCCGGACATGCCGGAACTGATGCTGGTGGAAGCCGGCAGCCTGCGCAACCAGGGGCGCTTTCTGGAAGCGGAAAATCGGTACCAGCAGTACTTTGAAAGTTTTGGCTACTCGGTCGCCCGGGCCATGGAAGAATATGCCCAGTTGCTGGCACGGACAGGGCAGTTCAACGAAGCCATTGCCATGCTCAATCGTGCACGTCGCACTGAACCTTTTGATCCCCGCTTTACCTATCAGCTGGCCTTGATTCAACTTTATCGGGGAGAGGACACCGATGTGGCACAACTGGCGGAATACGGCCTTGGGCTTGAAGGGGGGGATTTCCTGTTCAGCGCACTGGAATGGGAGCTGGCCCTGCGCGAGCGTGAGTTGCAGAAGGCCGCAGAACTGATCAGGGCTTATCTTGAGGACGAATCTGCTGGCACCTATGACACTACAGTATCCCGGCATTTCCTGGAAAAATTTGCCGACATTTTGTCGCTGAATGATTTTGAAGCCTCCACTGAAGACATCATCGCCATGATCAACGATCCGTCAGTGACTCCCCTGGAACTGGGTTATGTCGCACGCCTGGTGGCATTGATGGGGCAACCGGAAATTTCCCTGGATTACTGGTATGGCCAGAATGCCAGTCCCGCTATCTGGGATGATGTGTACGTGGACATGCGCCGTTTGCCGGACTTCAACCGCTTGCTGCAGGAAAAGGGCCTGGTGGATTACTGGCGTGCGACCGGGAACTGGGGTGAGTATTGTGTGGAGGCTGGTGGGCAGGATTTTGTGTGTAAATAGGTCCTGGTGAGTGATGGGTTTTGGGCGAGTGTTGTCCACCTTGTCGGCAAACGTCCCTGCGGGACTATGCCGACCTACAACTATTCAGCATCGGTGCTGAAAGTGGCAGGGTGACCTGCGGTCACCATGCCGGATGGCGGCACGTTGTGCCTTATGCCGGCCTACGATGATTCACCGACATTATTTTGTAATGCCTTTCGTTGCTAGACTTCCTCTTCGTCCCGGTCTGCCCAGATAAAGCCAATGGGGTTTCTTTGCTCTGGTTCTTTTATTTCCATGGCAAAACACATCATCTGGACTGTGGACTGGTGGGCAAAGGTTGTCACCGGGTTGCCTCCCAGGTGCCCTTCGATGCGGATGCCGTCAAAGGAGACCTGGGCCAGCTTCATGACATTGATCTGCACACCGCCATGCAGGATCGCCATTACCGCAGGCTGGTAATTTTCGGGCAACTGTTCACGCCAGGCTTTGACTTCGGTGGCCAGTGAGGCCAGAAAGACGGCGGCACTGCGAAACTCGTTTTTCTCTTCCTGGCTGCAGCTTGCCGGCAGGGGGCAATACAGCGATTGCTTCTCTACACTGGGTGGCCTGAAACCGGGAACAGGCGACATCTGCCGGTTCAGGTTTTCCATGACGCTGTCGAGTGTCTTGGGGGTCGCTGTGTCATTGTCTGGCATGATGTGTTCCCTTTTGATTATGACAGGTGATTTTGCATACACCCTTTTCAGGTCATTATGCTAAATAAAGCGCCTGGAGTGAACCTGGGTTACCAATGCCGGAGATGGCCCTTAGGGCCATTTCCGGCCTACGGCATAGAGTAAAAACCTGAACGGATGTAGGCCGGAAATCGCGTAGCGATCTCCAGCAAGAAAGATGTTGACGGCACCCATTGCCGGAGATGGCCCTTCGAGCCATTTCCGGCCTACGGAATAGAGCAAAAACCTGAATGGTTGTAGGCCGGAAATCGCATAGCGATCTCCGGCATACGGTATCAGGACCTGGACAATACCTCGTGCAATAAAGCAGCGGCTTCCTGAATATCTTCATCACTGACCAGCAAATCCGGCAGCAATCGAATAATACCGCCGCGTGTCGGCACCACCAGCAGTCCGGCCTCTGCGCAGGCATGGGTTAATGGCCTGGTCATGTCATGATCAAAGAACTCGATGGCACACAACAGCCCCTGACCGCGAACCTCCCTGATCAGTTCCGGGAACTTGGCCTTCAGTGCCTGAAGCTGGTTCAAGAGCAGTTGTCCTGAATTGGCTACTTTGTTCGCCACATCGTGTTGCATCAGGTAATTCACCACGGCATGGGAAATGGCACAGCCCAGTGGGTTGCCGCAATAGGTGCCGCCATGGTCATCTTTTTCAACGCGTTGGCTCACGTATTCACTCACGGCAAACGCGGCAAAGGGAAAGCCGCCGGCTATACCCTTGCCCATGGTCAGGAAATCAGGTGTGATCGTTTGTTCTGAATGTTCCAGCGCGAAGAATTTTCCTGTACGACAGAAACCGGTCTGGATTTCATCGACAATAAACAGGGTGCCATGCTGCCGACACAGGGCCTGGATGGTAGCCAGGTAATTATTTGGTGCAATCTGCACACCGCCTTCCCCCTGAATGGGTTCGATAATGACCGCAGCTGTTTCGCTATCCATTGCCTGTGCCATGGCCTGGCTGTCACCAAAGGGCACGAACACGGTGTCGTGTTGTTGTGGTGTGTAGCGTCCGGAGTTTTCCAGGCCGCGAGTAACAGACAGCGTATTGAAAGTCCTGCCGTGAAAACCACCCAGCGTGCTAATGACTTTTTTGCGACCTGTTATTTTTCTGGCCAGTTTCAATGCTGCGTCATTGGCTTCGGCGCCGCTGTTGCAAAAATAGATACGTGTCAGGTTGGCGGGCAGGGCGGTTGCCAGTAGCGCGAGCAATGCGGCACGAGAGGGAGAGTAGGTAAATCCCGCATTGGGGCTCTGGAGCAGTTTGCCTGCCTGTTCAGTGATAGCCCGGGTGATAGCCGGGTGGTTGTGACCCAGGCAGGTCACGCCCCAACCGGAAGTAAAATCCAGGTATTGCTTGCCTGCTTCATCCCAGACCCGGCTGCCCTCACCGTGGGTGAAGGCCAGCTCAAGGCGCTCGCAAAAAGTCATGCCAAGCCGGTTTTCGATTTCAATGGTATCCATGATGTTGTCCTCTCGTGGTTGTGTCATGGTGGATTGCTTTCTTCAGGGCATAAAAAAACCTCCAGTGTCTGGGACAGCTGGAGGTTTTTAAATTCGGTGTTTTGATGTGTTACATGAACCGGTTATCCAGGCATCCCTTGTTTTGCGCGCGCAGCACGACGCGCCGCGGCGGCCAGGCGGGCTGCAGCGAAAGACGCGATGTTGATGTTCAGTTCAAATGTCATTGTCGTTAAATGTCTGGTGAATCCTGTGTGACAGGCGGGGGACTTTAGTGAAGATCGGAATTTGTGTCAATTGAAAATTCGCGGCACAGGCCTGAGGTTCAGGTGTTTCTAGATGCCGTAGGCCGGAAATTGCGCAGCAATCTCCGGCAATCCCGGATAATGAAGGTGACATTGCCGGAGATGGCCCTGCGGACCATTTCCGGCCTACGGCATCTCCAATAAATACAGTTCTTTCAGGATTTCACGCCATTCATCGTACTGCTCATCCAGCGTACCGCTTAAGTGATACAGGGAATCCTCCAGCGTGATATCGGTGGGCAGGATTTCGTTGGTGAAACCTTCATTGAGTTCTTCCAGATACTGGTCCTGCATGCGGGCCCAGCGGTAATTGTTGTAACTCTCGCGCAGGGCCATGTAACTGCCACGGCGAAATTCATTGCCCTGGGCAGCTTCCCGGTTGATCTTGTCGGCCTCGCTGGCCTGTTGTTCACGCCGGTACTGCCGCCACAGGTCATAGACCGGCTTGATGGTGACAAAGAAGCTTTCGTACTGCTCGTCCACCACATCGATGAAGACATATTCATGTTCGCGAATCTCGCGCACGCGCTGGAAAAAGGGATCATTGTCCGCCGGGAAGCGGGTAATGGTGTAGTGGCCGTTTTCATCCATGGCCAGGTAGGGGCTGAATACCTCCGGGGCAAGATCGGCGGCGTAGCGCAGGGTAGCCACTTTTTTGATTTCATCTACCTGTGTGCTGCCCAGCGTGTCATACATGGCAACAAGATCACTGCTGATCTCGGAGTAAAGGTATAAAAAGGGATCAGTACCCAGGATCGGCTGACTCAGGGAAACGCTTTCCACTGCCGTTCCGATATAGGTCTTGTCCAGCCAGGTACGGTCAGTGGCATCGCGGGCCACCAGGGCAAGTTCCAGTGTCGTGCCGTTGGAAATGACGATGGTGGCGGAAATTTGCAGTTCGGCGCCCCTGTCCGTATCGGGCAGCAGCCTGACAGCGCCCCACTGGCCGCTTTCCTCCAGTGTGAGCTTGAGAAAGGAGGGCAGGTAACGGGCTTCGGCCTGGCGCACGGCCGGAAAGACTTCTTCCTGCTGCTGGGTAAGGGCATCGGTAGGCAGGTTCATGTCGAAAGCTTCGATGCTGACATCCAGCAGGGGCTTTTCCTGGGCGAGTGTGACCTGGCCAGGCAGCAACACGAAAAGGAGCAGAAGCGGCCGCATCAGTTACTGGTCCTGTCAGTCGCCCGGCGGCAGACATTGTTGCGGGTCAGGGTCAGGATGCAGTCGATGTCGTTTTCCGGCACCTCATACCGTCGATAGTAATTGCTGATGGTTATGGGGGCTGGCACCTGGCTGGAGGATACCGTGGTAGTGATATTCAGCTGGCGGCCATTGGGCGACAGGGTGACCTGGTAGAAAATCTGCAGGCCATCGGTCAGGCTGAGCTGGAACAGGAGCTGTTCACCATTCCAGCCACACTGCTCTGCTCCGAAGGGGGTTTCAGTGACGGCGACCTGGCGATTGAAGAATTCACAGAACAGGGCAAAGTCTTCCTCGCGGTCAATCCTGATACGGGAGCGGTCCTGCTCGATTTTCAGCACCGGCATGCGCGTGATCTCTTCGGTAAAGCGGGCCAGGCCAACCACGGACTCCATGGAGCCGCCGGCAGCGGGACCTGCGCTGAAAGTGGAATTGCGATTGAGTCCGTCTGACTGGGGATTGAGCCGACGCTGGACGTCGAACAGGTAGAGGTTGAACTCGGTTTCAAAGTCATCACTGAGCTGGTAGTCCTTTTCCCAGTTGCCTGACATGTCGACAACCTCGTAGGCCACTTCTTCGTTGATCCTGGGGGCTTCCGGGCTCTGGCAGCCGGCCAGCAGCAACAGGCCGGCAATGGCGGCCAGCGTGTTGGCGGGGAAATTGAAGTAATTGATTTTTATCAAGATGTCAGTCAACCAAAGGCGTTCTACTGGATACCCGGAGCACATGGTAACAAGTTTTCAGGTTTGTATTTTTCGTACTTACCACAATATCTAATCAGGTATGCTGTCCAAGCCAGTAGAGAGTTAGCCAGGCCAATAATGCAGATAACCCATGAACAACGGCTTGACCCGGAAATCATCCGCGTGTTGAGCTGGAACATCAAGAAGCAGTCAAGGCCGCAACTGAATGTGGACCTTGCCGGCCTCAGCAAGGAAGTTGACCTGGCATTGCTCCAGGAAGTGCATATGGAAGGGCGTGGCCTGCATCATTTCAACGAGTCCTGGCACCGTAATTTTGCTCCGGGCTTCAGCCTGCCGCGGCGTACGACCGGCGTGATGACGTTATCGACTTCCGGCTTTGTGCACCAGGACAAATTCATCCATGCTGAACCCCTGTTTCGAACCAACAAGGCTGCCAGCCTGACCTGTTACCCCCTTAAAGGCATTGACCAGACCCTGCTGGTGATCAACCTGCATGCCGTGAACTTCAGCCTGGGTATGCAGAGCTACAACAGGCAGTTACATGATTTGCTGGCCCATGTGGACAGTCATGAAGGGCCGGTGATTTTTGCGGGGGATTTTAATGCCTGGCACCAGCAGCGACTCCAGTTGCTGGAAGAGATCGCTTCTCATCGCGGGCTTCGGGAGGTCACCTTTGACGATGACCGGCGCATGCGAATTTTCGGGCGTTTCCTGGACTACATGTTTGTTCGCGACCTGCAGGTCCTGGAAGCGCGTACCCTGCACTCGGAAGGATCCGACCACAATCCCCTGCTGGCCACCCTGAGCCTGTAAGCTGCCTTTTCAGAGCCCTTCGGCAATCGCCACCACATCTGACCAGTCCGGCCTGACCCGGTAATTCTCCTCGGCCATTTTAGCCAGAATCTCGCCATTGGGGCTGAGCAGCATGATGCCCGGCTGGGGCACGCCATAGGCAAAATGGTCGGGCTCCACATCCGTGTTCAGGATATTGAAGGCATTTACATGCTTGATGTTCTCATCGTGGAGCATGGTGAACGTGATGCCCTGGTCTTCCTCCACCAGCTTGAGGGTCTCCACCGGGTCATAGGTGATGGTGGCAACATGGAAACCGGCGGCCCTGAATTGCTCGACAGCACCCTGGAGCCCGACAAGCTGAGCCTTGCAATACGGGCACCAGTCAAATGAGCGGTTAAAGACCAGCAGCAGCCCTTTGTCACCGGTCAGTGTCTCCAGGGTCTGGGTTTCGCCATTCTGGTCAGGCGCCTCGAGGACAGGGATGGTGGAGCCCACCGGGTAATCGGGAGCCCAGTTGAACTCCTGGGCGAGGAGGGCAAAACAGGGCAGTGAGAGTAACAGGGTCAGGGCAAGTGTTCTGTGCATGGCGGGCTCCGGGTGGCTTCCATGGAAACGGTTGGTCGTGTGGCTTGTTTGAGCAGATCAAGATTGACGGGCTTTTCTTTCAATAGCAACCGGGCAAGGCAGCAACCCGGTGCCCGGGAAGGCTTAGGTAGCCGGAAATGTGCCTCTTCCTGGTAAGAAAAAAGTGGTCAAAAAATCACCTGATATTGGTTCGGCATCATGTGCGATTGGCAATAATTCCAATAGTTTTATGCACATACGGAATCCTCGTGATAATACTGTTTAAGAACTCTTAATAAATGCGTGTTGGTAATTCAAAAAATTCGTAACCTGCTGAAATTAAACAATAAATATCTATAACCCGGCAATCTTGTGAAATGTCCGTGCACCACTTTTGAACACAGAGGACTATTACTCGAAAAATTCTGCACAGTTTTATCCACAGCTTTGCCAGTAATTCACAGCTGTGGATAACTTGTCGCGGACCTGGTCATGGAAACAGGCGTTTGGGACTGCTTGCCATTTCCCCTACAATGCCGTGGATTCAAACACGGGGTACCAATATGCCGGATCACCATAGCCTTGCCCTGCAAGTCAGGGATTATGAATGCGACCTGCAGGGTGTGGTCAATAACGCGGTCTACATGAACTACCTGGAGCATGCCCGCCATGAATTCCTCAAGTCACGGGGCGTGGATTTTGCCGAGGTAACCCGCCAGGGCATCCACCTGGTCGTGGTCAGGGCTGAGCTGGATTTCAAGGCTTCCCTGACCAGCGGTAATGACTTTACGGTCACGACCCGGTGCGAGCAGGAAGGCCGCCTGCGAATCGTCTTCCAGCAGCAGATTCTCTGTGGTGACAAGCTTATGCTGGCCGGCAGGATTATCGCTACAGCCCTGAATGAGCAGGGCCGTCCCTTTGTACCCACCGACATCCTGTCCAGACTGGTTTAAAAAAATTTACGGGCTTTAACCCTTTTTCATCGTCCACCCGTTTACAGGGGGGAATTTAACGCAATGTTTTCCCCGGGAGGGAACGACGATGAAAAGAAAAATACTTGCCACATCCATCAGCGCGGTCATTGGCCTGGCCGTGCTCAGCGCCTGTTCAGTCAATAATGAAAAAGAGGCTACGATCGAGACATCACCTCCGGTCGCCTCGGCCGAGCGGCCACAGGAAAACGAGGCCACTGTGCAGCAGCGCTCTGTGGTCGAAGAGGTTGCAACCCTGGACCAGCCCCGACAGGCAAGCACCGACCGGGAACAGTTGCTGGATCTGGTAGAAGAGCGAAAAATCGCTGGCAGTGCGCAACAACAGCCACAGGTGACAGCGGCCAGTCGCCTGAATTACAACCTGATCCAGCCCGGCCAGGAAAGCTACTTCATCCCGCCAGGTAGTCGGGAAAACTAAGCCAGCCTGGATGACAATCGCATCAAGCGGGTCACCGATGAACCGGTTTCCACCTTCAGTATTGATGTTGATACCGCCTCCTACAGCAATGTGCGCCGCTTTCTCAACGAGGGCCGGTTGCCGCCTGCCGATGCGGTTCGCACCGAGGAAATGGTCAATTACTTTGCCTACAATTACCCGCGTGACAGTAACGAGGGGGCGCCTTTTTCCGTGTATTCCGAGATCAGCGCCAGCCCCTGGTCAGCCAACAAGCACCTGTTGCATATCGGCGTCCAGGCTGTAGAGGCTGACAGCGTGCAGGACCTGCCGGCCAACCTGGTATTCCTGGTTGATGTCTCCGGTTCCATGAATAGCCCCGACAAACTGGGTCTGCTGCAGTCCTCGCTGAAAATGCTGACCAGGCAGCTCGATGAACATGACCGGGTTTCACTGGTGGTCTATGCCGGTGCCTCCGGTGTGGTGCTTGAGCCCACGCCGGGCAACCAGGAACACAGGATTGTTTCCGCCCTGGAGCGCCTGCGTGCCGGTGGCAGCACCAACGGGGCGGCAGGTATCGAACTGGCCTACCACCTGGCACAGCGGGCCTATATCGACGGCGGGATAAACCGGGTCATCCTGGCCACTGACGGGGATTTCAACGTCGGGGCATCCAGTGTCCAGGCCCTGAAAGACATGATTGTCGAGAAGCGCAAGACCGGTATCAGCCTGACCACGCTGGGCTTTGGGACAGGCAACACCAATGACCACATGATGGAGCAACTGGCCGATAACGGGAACGGCAACTATGCCTACATCGATACCCTGAACGAGGCCAGGAAAGTGCTGGTGGATGAAATGTCTTCCACCCTGCACACCGTGGCAAAAGACGTGAAGGTGCAGATTGAATTCAACCCGGCGGTGGTGGCCGAATATCGACTCGTGGGGCATGAAAACCGCCTGCTCAACCGGGAAGACTTCAATAACGACAAGATTGATGCCGGGGAAATTGGCGCCGGGCATACGGTGACAGCCCTGTATGAAATCAGCCTGGCTGGTTCCCGGGGACAGAGTGTTGAGCCATTGCGTTACCGGGACAACCAGCCTGGAACGCAGCCGGTTACTGTTGATACCTCGGAGTTTGCGTTCCTGAAACTGCGCTACAAAGCCCCGGAGGAAGACTCCAGTACGCTGATCGAGCAGCCACTGCTGGTTGCTGATATTCGTGATTCCATTACTGATACCTCCGAGGATTACCGGTTTTCAGCGGCAGTGGCCGGCTTTGCGCAGTTGCTCAAGCAGGATGCCAGCCTGGGCAGCTTCAGTTTTGATGATGTGCTGGTCCTGGCGCAGCCGGCCAGGGGAGACGATATCTTTGGCTACCGCGCCGAGTTCATCAACATGGTGCGTACAGCGAGTGCATTGCGTTGAACGCTGGTCGATATCCGCTGAACTGGAATGAAAGTGATAAACTCGAGCCATGCAATTGTTCAACATAGCTGACAGGGGTGATAGTGACGCAAAACTGATGCTGGCCTATGCCCGCGGTGATGCGTCAGCCTTTGAAAAGTTGTACCTGAAGCACAAGGATGCCCTGTTCCGGTTCTTTCTGCGCCAGTGCGGCAACCAGGCACTGGCGGAGGAGCTTTACCAGGATGTCTGGGTGCGCGTGATTGATGCCAGGTCCCGCTATGAGGCAAAGGCCAGGTTTACGACCTGGCTTTACCGCATTGCCCATAACATCCTGACGGATTACTACCGGAAACCGGTAGAAGAGGATTTGCCGGAAACCGGTACCGTTCCGTCTTCGAGTATCGATAATCCGGAAGCGATCGTCAGCGGCCAGGAAAAACTTGCCCGCTATCGCACGATGATCCAGACGCTGCCGGATGAACAACGCGAAGTCTTCCTGCTGAAAGAAGAAGCCGGGTTGAGCCTGCAGGAGATTGCGGAAATTACCGGTGAGAATTTTGAAACCCTGAAAAGCCGACTGCGTTATGCTGTCGGCAAACTGAAACAGGCACTTGAAGAGCCTGAACAACATGACGGACAACGACAACCACAAGCTGTCTGATGAGCAACTGGCGGATTACCTGGCCGGCAAGGATACCGTGTCTGGGGCCCATCGCGAGCTCGAAGACGTGTCCTCACCCTCGCACCTGGATGAGCGAATACTGGCCCGCGCACGGGAAAGCGTTGCCGGGCAAAAACCCACCAGGAATGATGTCTTTATCAGGCCCTATGCGACTGCTGCCACCGTATTTCTGTGCCTGACCATCAGCTTCCTGTATCTGAACAATTCCGATGTGCCGGGTACCGGTGCTTTGCGTTCACCGGAAGACACGACTGCCAGGCTCGTTGAAGGTGCCCTCGAGGAGCAGGCCCCTGCCGCACCTGGGGCGGAAAGTGCTGCCCGGTCCAGGGTGGCTTCGGAGGCCGACACTCAACGCGCTGTCGCCAGCACATCCAATATTATCGCTACCGGTGCCGACAGCAATGCAACCGCGAATGAGGCTACTGCAGACCAGGATGCCTCCCTGGACCAGTTGCTGGACCTTGTCGAGGAGCGCCAGCTCAGTCAGTCAGAGCAACAGGGCATCACGTTTGCTGCCAGGCTGCAGGTAGCCGAGCCGGAACTTTCCTACCGGGAAAACCGCGAAGACTGGCTTGAGGAAATCGCCCGCTTGCGTGAAACCGGGGAAATTGACAGTGCCGCTGAAGAGGCCGTCCTGTTCCTGGAAGCCTATCCTGAAACTGATCTGGAAGCGGCCTTGCGGGCGCTTGAGTCACCCTGAAAATTCCGTTTTGACGAGTCCCTCGACCGGCGGTATCCTTCTCGCCAAAAGGACAGGCCAGCCCTGGTCTGAGTGTCCTTAACTTGAGGAGATTCCATGGCATTACCCAAGATCGGCAACAAGGCACCCGCGTTTACCCTGCAGGACCAGAATGGCGACAAGCACAGCCTGAAGGATTACCAGGGCAGCATTGTTGTGCTGTATTTTTACCCGAAGGCGATGACACCCGGCTGTACGGTACAGGCCTGCGGCATTCGTGACAGCCAGAAAGCCCTGAAGAAAATGGGCGTCAAAGTACTCGGCGTCAGTATCGATGCCTATCCCAGATTGGCCAAATTTGCTGAACGGGATGATCTGAATTTTACCCTGCTGTCCGACGAGGACCACAAGATCGCCGACAAGTACGGCGTGTGGGGATTGAAAAAATTCATGGGCCGGGAGTTTATGGGACTCAAGCGGACCACGTTTATTATCGACAAGGATGGCCGCCTGCGGCACATCATGGAAAAGGTAAACACCAAGACGCATCATGATGACGTCCTTGGCTGGATCAAGGAAAATCTTTCCTGACAGAATACCTAACTCGCCAGGCTGTTCAGCACTGAAGGATGGTTTGTAGTTATGAAGTTGTATTGCAAGCAGTACGCCGATGCCGGTGAACTCCTCATCATTCTTCATGGTTTATTTGGCAACCAGGGCAACTGGGGCCAGCATGCCAAGATATTTGCCAACCAGTATGCCGTTTACGGCATGGATCATCGCAACCATGGGCGCTCCGAATGGGAAGAGGGGATGACCTACGAGGCCCTGGCTGGGGACGTGCATCACACCATGCGCCTGTATGGCATTCCCAGTGCCCATTTCATCGGCCATTCCATGGGTGGCAAAACCGCCATGCAACTGGCCATATCCTACCCTGACCTGGTCAGGAAACTGGTGGTAGTGGATATCGCACCGGTGCAATACAAACCTCACCACGATGCTATCTTTGAAGGCCTGAAAACGCTCAACCTGGATCTCATTGACAGCCGCCAGGATGCGGATGAAATTCTGTCAGAGTATGTCAGTGAAAAAGGTATTCGAGATTTCCTGCTCGCCAACCTGGTCAAGGATGCCGAGGGCAATTACGACTGGCGCATGAACCTGGATGCCATCAGGCACGGCTACACGGATTTGCTTGCAGGTATGCCCGATGGCAAGTTTATGGGGCCAACCCTGTTTATCAAGGGAGAGAATTCAGACTATATTCTCAAGAAACACGAGAAGGCCATCATGGGGCGTTTCCCTAATGCCCAGATAGAGCAGCTTGATGGGACAGGGCACTGGCTACATGCGGAGCAACCCGAACTTTTCCAGGCCATGGTCCATAAATTCCTCAAGAATTAGCCTTAACACCTGGCAACGCAATTGACGTAGGTCGGATAAGCGCAGCGCCATCCGACATGGCATCCGGAGGATGCCCTGACAAGAATACCTTTGCAGACTATTTAAAATACGCGGTGATTGCAGTAGCTCGCACGCAACGCTTTAAAAATTTCAACATTATTGGGCGTTATGCGAACGCCTGATGACTACTGCAACCGACAGTTCTTGGAAAACTGCGATTTGAGAAACTCCATCTGGTCAGCCCGTATGCGTTTTGAATTGACAAGCGCCAGGTATTCGGCAGGATTGGGTTCGTAGGGCAGGGCAAGCAGTTCCATGTGGGCTTCTTCGGGTGTGCGGTCCTGCTTGTAATGGTTGCAGCGGCGGCAGGACGCAACCACGTTGACCCAGGTATTGGCGCCACCGCGAGACGTTGGCACGATGTGGTCGCAGCTCAGTTCCCTGTCCGTGAATTCCTTGCCGCAGTACATGCACAGGTTCTGGTCCCGTCGAAACAAGATACGGTTACTCAGGGCGGGTTTTTTCGGCAAACCGCTGTGCAGTTCCCCGGCGCAGGCAACGATACTGTGCAATTCAATAATGGATTGTTCGCCGGTTAGACGTGATGTACCACCACGTACCTTGAAAAGGGTATCGCCCAGGGTCCAGGTGATAAGTTCGCGAGCGTAGAGGGTAGTGGCTTCTTGCCAGGTGAGCCACTCGACGGGGTGGCCGGCAATATTAAGACGAAGAATATGGGCGTGACTGTCGACTAATTCCATAATCCCACAGCGGACGTGCCTGATTCACGACTGACTGTAGCCATAAAACCAGGGCACGTCAATATCCTGAAAAAATTTAACCTTCTGTTTAAAAAAACTTTTCCAAACATGTTTTGAAATTATCTGGAATAGTTGCCTTATATTTTTTGATCTTATTATTATATTCAAACTCTATTTCATAACTCAATAAACATAGTTGAGTATTATTTTTTTTATCTCCATACTTTGAATCACCAACTACAGGATGGCCAATATCCGAAAATTGCTTTCTTATTTGATGTTTTCTTCCAGTTATCAAATCAATTTCCAGATAAGAAAAGTTATTTTTTTTTGATATTACTTCAAAATAAAGTTTAGACTCAATTTCTTTTCCATTTAACTTTTCTTTTGAATGAATTTCGCCTTTATTTTTTTTAATTTTTCCATTTATAATCACAAGA
>Ga0181559_10001750_pt1 | contig 21426 bp, 16 predicted proteins | sample 011ome_21_FD_133752 | JGI IMG/M metagenome (GOLD analysis project Ga0181559, IMG submission 133752) | Coastal salt marsh microbial communities from the Groves Creek Marsh, Skidaway Island, Georgia - 011508AT metaG (megahit assembly) | ecosystem: Environmental > Aquatic > Marine > Intertidal...
ACCATAGACCGATCTCCAAAAAAAAGAGCGCAAAGTCTAGCATGCAGGGGGGATTAAGGAGCACACTGGGAACCGGGCTCGGTGAGGAGCGATAGCTTACTCCTTGCTACAAAGTAGGCAGCCCGATCAGCACTGGGAACCATCCATCCCAACAATCCACCTCCATAAAAGCAACGCGATAAAACCACACCGGGAGAAATCCATGCAAACTGAAACTGCCATTCTCGCCCCCGCCGCCGTTTTGGCCGGTTGGTCCATGATTGTTTTTCTCTGGCTCCTCGCGCGACGCTTGCCCGCCTTCAAAGCGGCCGGTGTTGTCCTGGGGGAAATGCCCGCTGGCGCTCGCGGAGGAGACGGCGAGGCACAAATGCCCGCCAAAGCCAATTGGATTTCGCACAATTACACCCACCTGATGGAGCAACCCACGGTGTTTTATCCAGTGGTAATCATGCTGGCGCTGATGGGCGATAACTCGGCGCTGAGTATTAATCTCGCGTGGAGTTATGCTGTCTTACGGATTTTGCACAGCTTCTGGCAAGCCAACGTTAACACCATACCCATTCGCTTTGGACTATTCGGGCTTGCCAGCGCGTGTCTCATTGCCCTCGCCGTCAGGGCGGTGATACTGGCGCTTTAATGCCGGCACAATTCAGGTCGTTGACCTTCTCATCTGCTTATCGCGTTCCGCGCCCGCCGCCCGCCGCCCGCGTGAGATACGTAGCGGTTGCGGCGCTACCGGTCTTGGGACGCGTCTCCCCAGCGTTTCAGATGCTCTGGGGTGTCAATATCAATGAGGTAACGCGTGTTGTCCGTTACCCAATCCAATGCCCACGGCTGCTTGCGATGGCGCCATTGCCCGCTGCCAAAATCGCCCTCACCCCTGCACACCTGATCAACGATGGGTCGACCCAGCAGGACCGGATTACCGGGCTGGTCGTTCACCATCGGCCCCACAAATTCAATGTGCGCATCGGCGTGTTTGTAAGCGCCAATCAAGGCAATCAAATCCCGGGCCTCAAGCATGGGCATATCCACCGGCATGATCAACGCGGCATCGACACGCGCGGAAAGAGCGGAAACGCCTAGCCTTAATGACTCTGCCTGCGAGTGCTGATTGGCAGGCTGCAAAACCGGCGCGACGTCGCAATCCTCCAACAGGGGCATCAGGAGTTCACAGTGGTGACCCAGCACCACCACTACCTCATCCACTCCCGCCTCCGACAGCAGCCGGAGCTGACGTTGCAGTAGCGGTTCACCGCTGACCGGAATCAAGCCCTTGGGTTTGAAGCCGAGGCGACTGCCCGCCCCAGCAGCCAGTACGACCCCGCCAAGATGCAGCCGGCCAGCGTCACATTGACCTGGGGGACACCCGTCCATCAATGCCACCGCGCCATCAGACTTTTCCCCGGCGCCAGTGTTTGCACCTGAAGTCGGCAGGGGTCACATCACCATCCGCCTGACATCTGCCAGCAGCGCGGTAAGCGCGGTCATAAAGCGCCCGGCGTCCCCGCCATTCACCACCCGATGATCATAGGACAAAGCAAGCGGCAGCAGGCTGCGGGGCTGGAACGACTCACCATCCCAGACGGGCTGAATAGCGGCCCGACCCACGCCAAGAATAGCGACCTCGGGCGTATTGATGATGGGCGTAAATCCGCGACCGCCGATAGCACCCAGACTACTCACGGTAAAAACGCCTCCTTGCATATCTTCGGGTTTGAGCTGTTTGTCACGCGCCTTGTTCGCCAAAGTCGCGATTTCAGCGGCGAGCGTCCAGATCGACTTCTTGTCCACATCGCGAATCACCGGCACCACCAAGCCTCCCGGCGTGTCCACCGCCATACCGATATGGCAGTAGTGCTTCATCACCAGTGTCTCACCGCCATCGGCCAGCGAGGCCTTCAATTTGGGATTTTTCCCCAGGGCCAGAGCGCAGGCTTTTACGATAAAAGGTAGCGGTGTCAGGCGCACCTCCCGCTGCTCCGCCTCAGATTTCATCGCCTTGCGAAACTGCTCCAGCTCGCTGATATCAGCATCATCAAATTGCGTGACATGGGGCACGTTCAACCAAGAACGCACCATGTTGGATGCGGTCAATTTATCGATGCGGGATCTGGAAAGACGCTCGATGGCACCGAACCGGGAGAAGTCCAATTCAGGCACGGTAGGCAAAGCGGTAGCCGTCGCAGAGGCGTCGCCGGCACCTGCCAGCGCACCCGCAACATAGCGCTGAAGATCCTCTTTGAGGATCCGGCCACGCGCACCCGAGCCATGCACGCGATCCAACGCTACCCCAAACTCACGGGCCAGTTTACGCACAGCGGGACCGGCGTAGACCAACCCTGAACCGCCTTCCGATTCTTGTGGGGCGGATACAGCCCCCGCCACTTCCACTGCCCCCGAATGACGCTCGCCGGCGGCCTCGGGCGCCGGCGCAGCGGCCGCGGAAACGGCAACCGGGCTTGCCGCCGGAGGCGCGTCCCCGGCGGTTTTGGACTCAGGGGCCGCCGCCAAGGCCGCCTCGCTCAGTTGCAGGGTGGCGATGACAGCCCCTTCCTGCACCGTGTCACCGGCGCTGACCAACCACTCGGTGATGACACCCCCCGCGGGTGCGGGCAACTCCATCGACGCTTTGTCAGATTCCAGCAAAACCAGCGAGTCGCCTTCGGCTACCACCGTACCCACCGGCACCAGTATCTCAACCAGATCGGCGCCCTGATCGCTACCTAAAACAGGCACGCTGACCGATAGGAACCTGCCCTCACCACGCTCATTAACGAGAGTGGTATCGGCATCGGCACCCGTCACCTCAGTCAATGGCGTGGGGGCCGGGTCATGGCCCTCAGTGGCACCCACAGAGGGCGCACCATCCCTCTCTGGTGGCATCTGTTCCGGGGCGCTCGTTGCTCCCTCAGTCGCCAGTGTCAATATCACATCGCCCTCAGAAACCGCATCGCCCACTGCTACCCGAAGTTCAGTTACGGTACCTGCCGAGGATGCAGGTATTTCCATAGATGCCTTATCAGACTCAACCACAATAAGGCTCTGCTCAAGGTCGATACGGTCGCCCACCGCGATGAGCACCTCCACAACCTCTGCCCCTTCAGCACCACCGATGTCGGGCACTTTAATCCGCTCTTCGGCCATATTATGCGCGCTCCTCGTATCGCACTTACACCCGAACCGGGTTGGGTTTATCCGCGTTGATGCCCCACTTCGTTAGCGCCTCGGCCACTGTCTCGCCTTCCACCTCGCCTCGATCCGCCAGCGCTTTCAGGGCCGCCACCGCGATGTGTTCCCGGCAGACTTCAAAGTGCTGACGAAGTTGCTGACGCGTGTCGCTTCTGCCGAATCCGTCTGTACCGAGCACGGTAAACTCGCCCGGAACAAACTCGCGCAATTGATCGGTATGCGCCTTTTGGTAGTCGGTTGCGGCAATAAACGGCCCCTCCGCCCGGGCAAGCTGCTCGGTCAGGTAGGGGAGGCGGGGCGACGCAGTCGGATGGAGTCGATTCCAGCGGACAGCGTCATTACCCTCTCGGGCGAGCTCATTGACACTGGTAAGGCTCCAGACGTTTGCAGCGATACCATAGTCCTGCTCGAGCATGTCAGCCGCCGCCTCCACCTCCCGAAGGATTGCACCTGCGCCCATCAGCTGAACAGTCAGCCCGCCCGACAACTCACTACTCCGCAACCGATACAGGCCGCGCACAATGCCCTCCTCCGCACCCTCGGGCATATCGGGGTGGGCATAATTCTCGTTCATCGTCGTGATGTAATAGAAGCAGTTTTCCCCTTCCTCAAACATCCGCCGCATGCCCTCTTGGATGATGATGGCTAGCTCAAAGGCGTACGCGGGGTCGTAGCTGATGCAATTGGGAATCGTGGCCGCCAGCAGATGACTGTGACCATCTTGGTGCTGCAGACCCTCTCCATTAAGCGTGGTGCGCCCGGCGGTCGCGCCGATCAAAAAGCCCCTCGCCTGACTGTCGCCCGCGGCCCACGCCAAATCCCCGATGCGCTGAAAACCAAACATCGAATAAAAAATATAAAACGGCACCATCGGATAATCGGACACGCTGTAGGACGTCGCCGCCGCAAGCCAGGCCGAGAATGCGCCCGCCTCGTTGATGCCCTCCTCCAAAATCTGGCCGGTTTCTGCCTCTTTGTAGTAGAGGATGCCGCCAGAATCGTGGGGGGTGTAGCGTTGACCCACCGAGGAGTAAATGCCCATCTGGCGGAACATGCCCTCCATGCCAAAGGTCCGAGCCTCGTCGGGCACAATGGGTACCACCCGCTCACCGAACGTCTTGTCTTTAAGCAGCGCGGAGAGGATACGAACGAAAGCCATGGTGGTACTGATTTGCCGCTTGCCTGAGCTTTTTAACTGGCTTGAAAACGCGTTGCGCTGTGGCGCTGGCAGGGCGCAGGAGGTCGTTCTTCGGGACGGAATACTGCCACCCAATTCGGCACGCCGTTCGCGCATGTAACGCAGCTCGGGGCTGTCCTCTCCCGGTCGGTAGAAGGGTACGCTCTTCAAATCCTTGTCGCTGATGGGCACGCCAAAGCGATCTCTAAAAGCCTTCAGACTTTTAATATCCAGCTTTTTCAGCGAGTGAGTCTCGTTGGACGCTTCCCCCGCCTCGCTCGTGCCATACCCCTTCACCGTCATCGCTAGGATCACCGTGGGGCGCTCAACCTCCTCGCAGGCCGCCGCGTAAGCAGCATACACTTTATAAGGATCGTGACCGCCGCGGTTGAGGTACATGATGTCCTCGTCGCTGAGATCCTTGACCAGTTCCAGCGTTTCCGGGTGCTTACCGAAAAAGTGCTCTCGGGTATAGGCTCCACCGTTAAACTTGCAGTTCTGCAATTCCCCATCGCAGACCTCATCCATAATTTTCTGGAGGCGTCCACTCTGATCGCGCTCAATCAGCGGATCCCACTTGCGCCCCCAGATGACTTTAATTACCTGCCAGCCCGCACCTCGAAATACCCCCTCCAACTCCTGGATGATCTTGCCGTTACCGCGCACGGGCCCATCGAGCCGCTGCAGATTGCAGTTCACCACAAAATGGAGATTGCCAAGGCGCTCGCGTCCCGCCAGCGCAATGGCGCCGAGTGACTCGGGTTCATCGCACTCCCCATCTCCGAGAAAACACCATATTTTGCGATCCCGATGATCGACCAAACCCCGCTTGGTCTGATATTTCATGACATGGGCCTGATAAATCGCTTGAATCGGGCCCAGCCCCATCGACACCGTGGGGAATTGCCAATAGTTGGGCATCAGCCACGGGTGCGGGTATGACGAAAGCCCGGCGCCACCGACTTCACGACGAAAATTTTCCAGCTGGGCCTCACTGATAACGCCCTCGAGATAGGAACGCGCATACATACCGGGCGCACTGTGCCCCTGGTAGTAAATCAGGTCGCCGGGATGTCCGTTGCCGGTGCCCCTGAAAAAATGGTTCATACCGACGTCATACAGCGTGGCGCTGGAGGAGAAGCTCGAGATATGCCCGCCCAGGCCATGCTCGTTGTCATTGGCGCGCATGACCATCGCCATTGCATTCCAGCGCACCAGAGAGCGAATACGCCTTTCCATGAACAAATCACCAGGCATCGGTCGTTCGTCCTCGGGGGAGATTGTATTGCGGAACGGCGTGGTAATCGCATCCGGCAACGGCACGCGGGAAGATTGGGCTCGGTCGGATAAATGCCGGAGTAATTCCCCTGCGGCCTCAGCACCGTTAAAGCGCAAAACGGCGTCGAGGGACTCGGTCCACTCGTCGATTTCTGTCGCATCCAATTGCGCCATGTGTGTTCCCCTATGCCTGCGCCACGCCCACGTGCAACCCTTAACAGTCGCATTCGGACCTACTTGGCATCAATTAGTTCTATTTAGGAATGTAAAAACAATCGCTTCAGTGACACAAAAATACCAGAGACCAGCCAAAATTGTCATAAAGTTCTTTTTTGAAACTTAAAAAGCGGGCGAATTCACTGTTTTAAGAGACCGGGGTTACCCGGGTGGACGCTCGGTCTTCCAGAAGTGGCGGGCAATGGCGGTGCCCGGCGTAGCGACAGGACTTGGCAGCGTCTCGCTGCCGCTCTTCCATGGCCTCGCACCAACACGCCCGAGGGGGGGGCGCTATCGGAACCGCAAATTCTGTCGGCTCAATTCGCCAACGGATCGCAGGCCCATCAGCTTCATATCCCGGACCAATTCGCTGTGCATGTTAGTAAGCGCTCGCTTTACGCCATCACTACCAGCACCGGCCAATGCATATAAGTACCAGCGGCCGCCAGAGCACGCTTTTGCACCGATCGACAGCGCTTTTAATACGTGGGTACCGCGCTGAATGCCGCCATCACAAATAACATCAATATCGCTCCCGACCGCATCCACAATTTCCGTCAGCTGATCAAACGGCGCTCGGCTACCGTCCAGCTGTCTCCCACCATGATTAGATACCATAATAGCATCTGCCCCGATTTCAACGGCTTTTTTTGCGTCGGCGACCGACATCACGCCCTTGAGGCAAAAAGGTTTGCCCCACCGCTCCCGTATTTCCGCGGCGTCGTCCCAGTCCATTGACTGATCGAGCATGGTAGAAAAGTAGTCCGACACTGAGATGCTGACGTTTGATCCTTCGGCGATATGACTTTTTAAATTGGATAACTCGAAGGGCTCTCGCAACAGGTAGTTGAGGGTCCAGCTGGGGTGCGTGGCAAAGCTCCAAAGGCTTGAGGGCGTCAGCTTGGGTGGGGAGGTGAAACCGGTCCATAAATCTCGCTCCCGATTGCCCCCGACAATGGTATCCACGGTGAGCGCCAGAGCATCGAAGCCTGCTGCTTTACAGCGGTCGATCATGCCCCAGGTCAGCGCCTTGTCCTTGTGATAGTAGAGCTGGAAAATTTTAGGGCTGCGTATGGTCTCGGCGACCTCCTCAATGCTCACCGTCGCCAGAGAGGAGATGCCAAAAAGGGTATTGAACGCCTCCGCAGCGCGGCCGACGGCTCGCTCACCGTCATGGTGAAACAGACGTTGCAAAGCGGTGGGCGAGAGGAACATCGGCATGTCGATGGGCAATCCCATCACCGTCGTTGACAGATCAATTGTCTCAACACCCGCCAGCACATTTGGCACGAGGTCGCAGTCCTCGTAGGCCTGCGTATTGCGCCGATAAGTCACTTCATCATCGGCGGCGCCGTCAATGTAGTGGAAAATCGGACTGGGGAGCCGCCGTTTTGCCAGTTTCCGGAACTGTGCGGTGTTGTAACAGTCGGCCAGTGTGACGCCCATCAGCGGTTAAACCGGCTTGCCAGCACCTGCCGGGGCATGACTTTATGAAATGCTTCGATGCTCTCAATCAGGGTCGCACCCTCCAGCTCAGCATAGGGCTGGTCTTGCCAGCGCTGGCCCCGTAGCTGAATCAGTATTCTGCTCGGGTTATCCGCCAAGACCGTCTTTTGGTAGTAATCGCGAATAGAAACCCGCGTGACGCCCTGCACGGCCGCAATCAGCTGCTGACGACTGCTGAAATCATATTGCTCACGACGCCAGTCCGCCAGGTACTGCCCGGCCTCATCGGATAGGTTAGTGGGCGGTTCGGTCAACTGGGTCAGCACACCGGATTTCAGGTTCTCAAACTGATCTTCAGTGAGTGCCTCCAGCATCGCGGCGTAGTCCAGTGAAAATTGCTCAAACCGCTCCAGCATCGCTTTAGGCGTCTTTACCGGCGTCTGGATGTAAAACCCGATCCACGGATGGTCCTGCATCGTGGTTGTCAGCCCGCCCGCGGCATAGCCCAGTTGCTCCTCGGTCCGCAAAGTGTCGAAGGCGCGGTTACGCAGATGCCGTCCCAATACCAGACCATTTGCCTCATTGGTCACGGTTGGCGCCGGCGAGGCATAGAGGAGCATCATCCCCAGATCCTCCACAGGCAAATCGGCGTTGTAGACCACGCTCTGTCCGGCCGCAGGGGCGTAAACGGCGCCGCGCGTATAGGGCGCCGCGATCAGTCGGTCGGCAGGGAGCGCCGCTCTGATCGTGGTCACCGTATTCTCCGCATAGGCCTTATCGTAATTACCGAACAAATACACGCGCACCAGCGCACTGTCCAAAATAGTCTCGACGAAGCCGTTGAAACTGTCCAATGTGACCTCGCCCGCAGCGCGGCGTACCGATGCCTCGTCGTAGTAACCGGTCTGCGTCAAGCTGGCGAGTACCCTGCCCAGCTGACTCACCGGTAACGCTCTCTTGCGATTGTCCAAGCCTCTCTTCAGGCGATCAATCGCCTGCTGCAAGGCTTGCTCATCGGGATTCACCTTAAGGCCCGCCAGCGCCGCTGAGAGCAGCCTGGGCTGTTTGTCGGTGAAGCCCGAGAGGGTTAATCGGAGTCCCTCATCAAGCGCGAGGCTGAGTCCCATCCCTGCGATAGCCGCCTCGTTGATCAGTGCGGTCTGGGCGAGATTGTAAAGGTCACTCCACAACACCAACATCACAGCGGCATCAACACTCTGTTGGCGATAAGGGGTGTTGAGGTAGATCTGCGTATAGCCCCTCGGAAGCGCTGCAAACGCCTCACTCCCCTGAAGCCATACGCTGATATCTGATGCCTCCAAGACCTGCTCGGGCTGCCGATTCGCCTCGACGATGGCAAATTGTTCAGGCAGTAAGCGATTCTTTGCGGGTAACGACAGTTGGTAAGCAAGCGCCTCTTCTCGCAAGGCAGCGGCGTCGGGCAACACTAATTCCTCAACCGCATAGTGGCCGTCATAAAAATACAGTGACTCACTGGCGGTCTGCTGCTGATCTATCTCCCAGACGTGCAAACGCTCAGGAATCAGCTGTGCCAATACCGCGTCTACTGCCTCTCGGTCAAAACCCGTGAAACGATAGGGTGCTGCGATCGCGTACTGCGCAGGATAAGTTTGCATCGCTCGGGTCAACTCATGGGCGTAACTGAAATCATCCATTTTTTCGAGAAAGCGAAAACGGTTGTTAAGCGAGGTCCCGAATTCATTGGCATATCGATCATCCACGCCCTGCTCCTGCAACATCGCGAGATACCCCAGCAACATGCGGGTAATTTCCTTGCGATGCGCCAATCCCTCGGGGGTCAGCCTGGCCGAGAACGTAAACACTCCGTAGTTGCCGTAACGTGAAGGATCGGCGCTCACCACCAGTGCGCTGGCCCAGCCCAGCTCCCTGAGCCGCACGGCGGGGGTGCCCGGCATTTCAGAGCCGAGAATATAGGAGAGATATTCGCTGGGTTTGGCGTCGTCCCGTTCTCGGTTGTTGTCGATGATAAAGTCCAAACGTAACTCGCGCGTATCGTCCTTTGGCACATATCGCACGCGTTTGGCGCCCACCTCTGCGAAATCGAGTGGCGCGGTTATCTCGGGTTTAGCGATCTGCCGATTCGGAATATCGGTAAAGTATGCCTCGGCAAGCGCCCTCAGCTCAGGGATCGATCGATTACCGATGAGCGAAGCCTTCATCAGATTAGCGCTGTAATATTCCTCGAAAAACGCAACGGTCGCGGCATGGAGGCCATCGTCGGTTTTATCAGCCAGCGATTCGAGATTACCAATCTGGAAACGGTTGGCGGGGTGATCCCCCAACAGTTTTCGCGCCAGACGGTAAGTGATGCGGAAATCCTGCTCTCGGCGCATGGACCACTCAGCGTTGACTGCATTTTTCTCTTTATCGATGTAGGTTGGATCAAGAAGCGGGTCGGTGAAAAAACGGGAAAAGCGATCCAACGCCTCTGGGAAGGCATCGTTTTCAACGAGCATCATATAGTTGGTGATATCCAACCCCGTGTAAGCATTGGACATCCCGCCATGCTCTGCGGTGAAGGCCATAAAACCGTCTGGCTTAGGGTACTGAGCCGACCCCATGAAAAGCATGTGCTCGAGGTAATGAGCCATCCCGGGGTAATCCTCGGGATCAGACGCCGCACCGAGGCCCACGCTAAGCGCAGCCGCAGATTTTTCGACCGTAGGATCACTGACCAGCATGACCTCCAACCCATTTTCGAGCGCGATCAGGTCATAACGTCGTTGATCATTGGGACTGGTGACGACCTTCGCCTCTGCGCCGCCGGCCCCCTGAACCTCCTTGGTCACATCGCAAGCGGTGATACCCAATAGTAGCAAAGATGCCAGCGCGATGCGCATGACATCCGCGAATGGCGCAGCCGGGCGGTCATCCCGCAGGGCATGACCCAACGTTTGCGTCCTATTCATCATGGGTCAGCGACTCCTCTCGCTAGGCCATCGGGCTTCGTCGGCCAGGTGATAGGCCAAGCTAGCTGGCGGACAGGACATCTCTGGCGGGCCAGGCAGACAGCAGGGCGTTGACCATTGTTGCAAGAGGAATGGCAAAAAAGACGCCCCATAGCCCCCAGATGCCGCCAAAAAAAAGCACGGCAATCACAATGGCGACAGGGTGAAGATCGACGGCCTCGGAAAACAGAAGTGGCACCAGCACGTTGCCATCAAGCACCTGTATCACAAGATATGCCCCAATCACCCAATAGAAGTCGGGAGTGACACCAAATTGAAAATACGCCACAACCACAACAGGTAAAGTCACTAGCGTCGCACCGATGTACGGCACAATGACCGAAAGCCCTACCAAAAGCCCCAGTAGCGCGGCGTAGTTCAGCGAGAAGAGCGCGAACACAAAATAAGAGGCAAGGCCAATAATCAGCACCTCAATCCCCTTACCTCTCGCATAATTGGCGAATTGCTGACTTAGCTCACCCCAGATACGGTCCAGAAGCGGTCGTTTGTCGGGAAGAAACCCCGCAAACCAGGCAACGAGTTTGTCCCGGTCTTTGAGAAAGAAAAATACCATCAGGGGGATCAGAATCAGGTAGACGATCGTCGCCAATACGCTGGGAATAGAGCTCAGACCCTTGGTCACCAGTGCCTGTCCGATCAGCGCCATCTCGGTCTGAATGGCGGCGGTCAGTTCGTTGACCTGCTGCTGGGTGAAAAACACCGGGTACTCCTCGGGCAACGTCACCAGCACCTTGCGGCCCGCTTCAATCATGGCGGGGGCTTCGCGCAGGAGCGCCACGGACTGCCGCCAAACCAAGGGCGCCAAGCCAAAAAGAAAGGCAAAAAAACCACCCAGAAACACACAAGTAGAGGCCGCAACCCCGACCTCGGCGGGCAGGCCCCGATGCGTCAGGAAGTTAGCGACACCCTGCATCAGATAGGCCAGGATTACGGCCACCAGCACGGGCGCCAGGACATCACCAAAGGCGAGCATGGTGGTAAACGCAAGAGCGATTATCACCAGCAAAATAACGGCTTCTTCCTCGCTCAGGTAACGGTGGTACCAGCGACTTAAGACTTCTTTCACGATGAGTCAGATCCTCGCATCAGGCCTTGGTGATAATGAGCCGTATCACCTCATCCGGCAAACGCTCGCAAACTACCGCGTGGCCTGCCAGTCTCGCGAAACTTTCGAAGTCGCGCTCCGATCCCACATCGGTGGACAACACCTCCAGTGATGCCCCAGAGGGGATACCACTCAAGGCGCGTTTTGCCATTAACAACGGCATGGGACACCGCTCGCCACGAGCGTCAACAGACGCCATCGGAACAGATGAATCTTGCATGCCGCTAATCCGCATTTTCCGGAGTCGTCAGTATATCGTTTCTTGCCCGCGATAACGGCGGGATCGCGCACTTTTACCCCGCGGATAATCCACCAGTGACCCCCCAAGTGAGCTAGAGTGCGCCCATGCAAGTCAGGATACCTACCGCCGCTCGATCTGCCCTGCTGGCGCTGCTGTGCTGCCTCCCCGCCTTTTTGCCCGCGAAGGCCGCTAACGAGGATCTCAAAATCCCGAATCTGGGAGAGTCCAGCACCAGCCTCTTCTCTGCCGACTATGAATACGAACTGGGGCGAATGTGGCTCCGCAGTTTCAGGGGGCAGGCGCCCTTGGTCAACGATCCACTGCTGTACAGCTATTTGGAGAATCTGGTCTTCGAGCTGGTACAGCACAGTGAGCTTCAGGATCGTCGTATTGAGTTGGTTATCGTCGACAACCCAACTATCAACGCCTTTGCCGTGCCCGGGGGCGTGATTGGTGTTCACAGTGGCCTGTTCAACTACGCCGTCACGGAAGACGAATTCGCGACGGTCATGGCCCATGAAATTGCGCACCTGAGTCAGCGACATTTTTCGCGAAGGATGGAACTGGCGCAGGAGCAAGGCCCGATGCAGTTGGCGGGGCTGCTGGCTGGCATAGTGCTGGCCGCTACCATCGGTACGGACGCAGGGCTTGCAGCAATGACAACGGCGCAAGGCCTCGCCCAGGATGCTCAACTTCGCTATAGCCGAGCCAATGAGGCGGAGGCGGATCGCGTCGGTTTGCGCACCCTGTTTAACGCCGGCATGGATCCTTACGCGGCACCCCAGATGTTCGAGAGAATGTACGCCGCTACCCGCTATAGTCAGGGTGATCGCATTCCCGAATTCCTCCGCACCCACCCGCTGTCGGAGAAACGCATCGCCGATACGCGTGCTCGCGCCATGCAATATCCAAAGCAGATTCGCTCCGTGAGCTTGGACTATCAGTTGATGCGGGCGCGCGTAGCGGTGCAGTCTGCGCCAACACCGGAGGCCGCGGTAGCGCAATTTCGCTCTGCGATGGAAGGTGACCCAGTCTCCGCAGAAGCCACTGCGTATGGCTTGGTGCTGGCACTGACGGCTGCGGGTCGAGCGGATGAAGCCGCGCTCACCCTTGACAGCATTTGGTCTGCCAGCAGGGACCGCGTTGAATACGTCATGGCTGCCGCAGAGATCGCTATGACACAGGGAAACCCGGACCGCGCCGTGGCAGGTCTGGAACGCCGCCTAGAGCTCTCACCGGGGAACCACCCACTGACCATGGCCTACGCCAATGCGCTGCATCAGGCGGGCTCACCCCACCTCGCAGAGGCGGTATTGCTTGAGCAGTCCCGCAGGGTGAATAGCGATCCAGGGTTGTGGTATTTGCTCGCAGAAGTGCAGGGATTGGCGGGCAACATCGTGGGGCTTCATCAGTCGCGGGCCGAGTACTTCATCTTGGTCAACGCGCTCGATGCTGCCGAGGCGCAGTTAGGATACGCACAGCAGTTGGTTGGCAACGACTTTACGAGGGCGTCACTGATTAATGAGCGCATGCGGGATATTCAAGAGATGCGCGCCGCGATGGACCGAAGCTAGTGCCGCGCCGGCCAAGTTTTTGGTGCCCAGCGCCCCTTTGCGCCGCATCAAAGCCAGAGGGCGCCCTCCCCATACACCCACAAGGCTGGCACAGACACCCTCAAGGCTGAAGCGTTTTGGCGAAATCCAACATGCGCTCCAGCGGCCGCATCGCCGCCAGCGCTAAAGTCTCCGGCACCTGTATTTCGTTATCGCCGCGATCAAAAACCGCAGCCATCGCCTCGAGGTCGTTCATCGCCATCCAAGGGCAATTGGCACAACTGCGGCAGGTAGCACCCTGCCCCGCGGTGGGCGCAATAATGAACTGTTTATCGGGCGCTGCCTGGGTGAGCTTGTAAAAAATACCCTGATCCGTCGCTACGATAAATGTCTGGTTGGGCAATTCGGTCGCTGCGCGGATAATTTGCGTTGTTGATCCGACACGATCCGCGAGTGCAATCACGCTGGCGGGCGATTCCGGATGAACCAATACCGCGGCCTCTGGGTGGACTCGCTTAAGATCACGAATACCCCGCGCTTTAAATTCCTCATGCACAATGCAGGCACCGTCCCACAACAACACGTCGGCACCTGACTCACGTCGCACATAATCCCCCAGGTGCCGATCTGGCGCCCAAATAATCGCTTTATCCTGAGCGGCAAGATGCTCAGCCACATCGAGCGCAATACTGGACGTTACAACCCAGTCAGCACGCGCTTTTACTGCCGCAGAGGTGTTGGCATACACCACGACTTCCCTTTCCGGATGGGCATCGCAGAAGGCAGAAAACTCGTCGACTGGGCACCCCTCATCAAGAGAGCAAGTGGCCTCCAAGGTCGGCATCAGTACCCGCTTGTGGGGTGTCAGTATTTTCGCGGTCTCGCCCATAAAGCGAACGCCTGCCACGATCAGCGTGTCTGCCGAATGATCGCGCCCGAATCGGGCCATTTCGAGAGAATCTGAGACGCAGCCACCGGTAGCCTCGGCCAGGGCCTGAATCTCTGGCGCGGTGTAGTAATGGGCCACAATCACCGCATTGTGATGGAGCAGATGCCCGCGGATCGTGGCCTCCAGTGCCTCACGACGCGCGTCGGACAACGTCACGGTCTCGCGGCGATCGAGATGCGTCTGAACCTGCTCGCGGATCAGGTCGAGTTTTTCCTGGGCTATGGACATCGTGGGAGTAAAACTGGGGCGTTTGGTAACACTAGCATAGTAGATAGAGGTTTATTCAGATCACCGGTTTTTAAAATTGGCCGCTCTTTTTTCGCGCTGGGCCAAGATGCCCTCCTGCACATCCTCAGATTCAGCACAGGCGTTTGCCAGTGAGTTGGCCCGCGCTCGATCCAGCGCACCGACCTCTAATCCCCTGATGATAGAGAGCATACTGGTGACCGCCATCGGCGCCAGCGCCAGCAGAGATTGCGCATAGCTATCTGCCTCAGACCGCAACTGGGCCGCCGGGAAGACGCGGTCGATGAGGCCGAGCGCCAACATATCGTCTGCCGAGAAGGTCTCTGCGGCGACCAACAGTCGCTTCGCAAGAGGGACACCGAGTCTTCGCGTCAGTCGTTCAATCCCTGCGACTGGGTAACACAAACCGATTGCCGCGGCGGGTATGCGCATCACCAGCCCCTCCCGACCCAGGCGAAAATCGCAGCTCAACGCGAGTTCGGCGCCCCCACCGAACACATTGCCGGTCAGCACCGCCACCGTCGGCATGGGCAGGCTGGCGATCTGGTCTGTCACTGACTGGAAACGATCACCATTCAGTGAGCCATCCAGAATCTGGCTTAAGTCCGCCCCGGCACAAAATATCCGATCATCTGAGGAAGTGATAAGCAGAACCCGGGTTGTCTCATCCAGCGCCGCGAGCCCTGCTTCAATGGCATCGAGTTCCTCCGACCCCAATGCGTTTCTGCGGGTAGGATTATCAAAGGACAGTGTGGCTATGCCGTGCTGCTGTCGGAAGGATAGGGTGTCGGGCACGTTGTCTCTCACCTTCATTGGGTGGGGCGTCAGTGTGGCATACGCCCCCCCCTAGGCCCAACTCGGCATTCACTCGGGCGTGGCACCGCGGGCACACAAGCGCCTGCACGGCACTCCCCCCGGGCCAACTTTAAGGGTTACCCGCTTTGTCATGCCTGCTGCCGTGGACAGGTTCAGTAAAAATACTTAAAGTTCGAATTCTTGAACTTTGAGGATGACCCGAGCGGGTCAAAAGGACCCTTAACCGCCAGTGGAACACCTCAACCCCGATCAAAGATCACCTTTTAGCCGTGGCTTGCAGCGCGAAACCAAACGCGCCGCGGTGCTGTCCTGCGCCGCCAAACTGTTCAACACCAAAGGCGCCCGGTCCACCACGCTGGCCGATGTTGCCAGCCGTCTTGGGTTGACCAAAACCAGCCTCTATTACTACGTAGCCAATAAAGAGGACCTGATTTACCAGTGTTACGAAGCCAACGTCAGACAGGCTCATGCCCAACTCGATGCGGCCGAGAGAGACGCCGACGCGCCGCTTGATCAACTTCTGTACTTTTTGGAAAGCCAAGTTGCGACCACGCTGCGATCTCTCGACGGAGAAGGTGATTTTTACGCGGCACCGCTGGAGGTCGCCTCGTTGACAGCGGGGCATCGTCAGGCACTCGAGGAAGGATACCGACGTTTACTGCGACGCCTAATTGAGCTGATGCAGTGGGGCATTCGCCAGGGAACGATCAGGCCCTGTAATCCCGTCGTTACCATTCGCGCCATCTTGGGCGCGCTCGACTGGTCATTTTATTGGCTCTATGAGATGCCTCGGGAAGAGGCCACCACGGTCAGCGATGTGCTCCGGGATCTGTTCAGCAACGGATTACTGGCCTCGACCGGTATCTCTGAAACCGAGGCACTGCCCAGTCCTGAGCATCTTCCGGTCGACGAGGACGTATTTGATCGCGACACCCAAAACCGGCTGAAGCAGGAGGCATTCCTCAAAGCGGGTACGCGCTGCTTCAACCAGAAAGGCTTCAGCGGGACCTCGCTTGACGAGATTGCAGAACAACTGCAAGTCTCCAAGGGCGCCTTTTATTATCACTTTGCCAATAAGGAGGCGCTGCTAACCCAGTGCTTCGACTACACGCTGGACCAACTCGAGCGAGTGATGGCCCGCGTCGCATCACTTGATGGCTCCCCCGTTATGAAGCTCGAAGTCGCCTGTCGACAAATTTTTTCACTGCAAAATTCCGATCAGGGCCCACTGGTCCATTTTAATGCCATTACTGCGCTACCGCCTGCTGTCAGACAGCGACTCCTGACGCGACTGGGATCAGTGCACGGCACTCTCGAGCGCTTTATTGAAGAAGCCGTGCGAGAGAGGCAGTTCCGACCCGTGCCTGCCGGCATCGTAATTCAGTTACTGACGGGCGCGTTGAATGCCGCGATGGATCTGGAAGAGTGGCAGTCGATCGAATCGGTTGAGCGTAGCGCGGGAGATTATTTTTCGGTTTTCTTCCGGGGACTTCAGCCGACCCCCTCACCGCAGTAAGGAATTGTGCGTGACAGATTTTAACGATGTGATAGGGCAGATTGCGCCCCGGCAGACAGGCGCTATGACATTTGTTGGCGACAGTCTCCTGCCCCAAAGCCGGATTTTTGGCGGTCAGGTCGTGGCGCAATGCCTCATGGCGGCTAACCAGACGGTTGCACCTGCCCTGGAGGCACACAGCCTGCACGCCTATTTTTTAAGGGCTGGCGACCCCACTACGCCGATTGATTTCGATGTCGATCCGATTCGAGACGGCCGCTCTTTCTCCACGCGTCGTGTCGTGGCACGACAACGGGGTGAGGCCATCTTCAATACGTCGATCAGCTATCACGTCGAGGAAGCGGGGGTTTCCCATTGCTTCACCATGCCGGATATTCCGGCTCCCGCAGATGAGGCGGACGATTTGTCCGGTTTTGTTGGATTGAGCACCAAACCGGGCGACCCTAATCTGATTGACCTTTACCGGATAGAACGACAGCGAGTAACGCAGTACCTCGCAGAGGAGCAACCGCCCATTGGCCGCTCCTGGTTTCGGACCGTCGGGTCATTGCCGGATGACAAGACGGTTCATCAAGCCGCCTTGGTTATGATTTCGGACTATTCTTTGCTCAGTACCGTTTTTTACCCCCACGCCTCCACCAACCCTTTTAAAGATTTTATGGCGGCGAGTCTCGATCATGCGGTGTGGTTTCACCACCGTGGCGAGATGGACAAGTGGGTACTTTATGACTGCGACACGCCCCGCTCGGGGGGTGGCAGAGGATTGAGTCGCGGTTTTCTCTGGGCTCAGGACGGCACGTTGCTGGCGTCTACCGCCCAAGAATCGCTCATGCGACTGAAACGCCGTTAATTGATCACGCTCCTGAGCATGTGACCACGGCTTACCCACCGCCAGTTGTCGCCCTCGATATGTAAATGGTGCACCGAGCCATTATCGGGCATGCACTGCAACACAGCATCATCCCCCGAGATCCTCGACTCCACAGAATTGATAACCAAAAAATGGGTAAAGATCACGGTGGGTGTCGGGCATTCCTGCAACGCCTGAAGCAGACCCGATCGCCACTCCGCGACCGACTCAGGGAGATCCTGCCAGGATGCCTTAAGGACCTTTTGAATCCATGCGTGGCGCTCGCTCAGCGCTCCGGGCGATGGTAACTCGATAAAACGCGGGTCACTCACCAGACCCTGATCTCGCTGCACCGCGAAAGGCTTCCCGGTCTCGAGCGCGCGGCGTTTCGGACTACTGAGCAACGTCGCGGCAGCAGGCACAACCGGCGCCAGGTGCTGTGCGGCGGTCTCCGCCTGTTGATGTCCGAGATGGGACAGGCCTGGATCAATATCCTCAGCAAAGCCGGCCTCAGCTTCACCGTGGCGCACCAACCAGATATCTGTCATGACAGCCGCATTAACGATAGGTGACCAAAGATTCACCCAACTGCTGACTAAGCAACTGCAGGTGCGCCGTATCGTTAAAATTGGAGAGCGAGATGCGTCCGCGGGAGAAAATCAGCCGCGTGATTGAGCAATTGAATACCGGCTCATAAAAGCCGTAAATCTGGTCATGCCGCACGCCCAAAACCCAACTGACCGCGGTGGCAATCGTGCCACCCGATGTGAAAATCGCGGTGTCACTGCCCCCTGCTGCGCGTGCCATGGCGTCCTCCAGTGCCCCCTTAACGCCCGCCAGATAATCAGGCCAGGACGCGGTGTCGGCCAAGGGCGGGCAGTCGGGCGACACCCAGGCATTAAATACCGCCTGAATCACCTTTTGATACTGCTTGCTGTCGGTCCGCCCAGCCTTTACCCGCTCGGCAAACGCGGCATCCTGCTCACATAAAATGGGTAACAACGCGGCTATTTGCCCCTCGTTGTCCACTTCGTTCAAGCGGGGGTCAATGTGCAAAGGGGTCGTTTCGGGCTGACTGGCTAATACACGCTCTCCGGTTTCGCGTTGCCGAGACAAATCGCCGCTGGCGGCCTGTGCGAAATGCAGGCCGACATCGGCGAAGAACCGCCCCGAAACATCGGCCTGTCGCTGCCCCAAGGGTGACAGTTGATCGTAATGATCACTGCCAAAGGACGCTTGACCGTGACGAATAAGATATAGAGATGCCATGGCTACGCCGCCTCCTGCTGACGGGAAAATCGGACGCGCCGCGGATAAGGATAAAAATCCTCGACAAACCCATCGCGCAATTTGTTCTGTAAGCGAACCCAAAAATCGGCGTCGTACAAGTCAGCGTGCTGGGCATCAAAAGCTTTGCGCGCCCGGGCATTACCAGAAAAGAATAACCGAAATTCCTCGGGGAAAATGTCTTTGGGCCCTACCGAGTACCAGGGCTGCCCTGACATCTCGTCCATTTCATCCCGCGGCGGCGGAATACGACGAAAGTTGCACTCCAGCAGCGGTTCAATCTCATCGTAGTCGTAAAAAACAACGCGGCCGTGTCGGGTGACGCCAAAATTCTTCAACAGCATATCCCCCGGAAAGATATTCGCCGCCGCAAGCTGTTTGATTGCATTGCCGTAATCATTCATCACTTCGTTCACTTCGTCGTCAGCCGCATCCTGCAGGTAAAGATTCAACGGATTCATGCGCCGCTCGACATAACAGTGCTTGATAATAAGTGCGCGGCCATTAACACGAATTTGCGACGGGCAGGTGGCGCTCAACTCTTCCATGAGCTCTTCAGAAAAGCGACTAGCGTCAAAGACGAGATTGTTGAACTCCTGAGTGTCTGCCATGCGCCCTGCCCGATCCCAACGCTTCACCAGATGGTATTTGTCTTTCACGATTTGGTGCGTCACTTCCTTGGGCGGGGTAAAACGATCCTTGATGATTTTGAAAACGTACTCGTATGACGGCAGGGTAAATACCGTCATCACCATGCCTTTGATACCCGGCGCGACAATGAATTGATCCTCGGTTGAACGAATATGCCGGGTCGAGGTCCGGTAAAAATAGGTCTTGCCGTGTCGGAAGTGCCCGATAGAGCTGTAGATTTCCGAAATTTCCTTCTTTGGCATCAACTGTTGCAAGAACAACACATATTGGGAAGGAATCGATGCATCCACCATGAAGTAACTCCGGGTGAATGAAAACAGCAGGCTCACTTGATCGGAGCCGAACAAGAACGCGTCCAGATAGACCGCAGGCTGGGACGGGTTGTCGTTATGGAGCACGGGTAATACAAAGGGCATTTGGTCGCCATCGCAATACAGGCGCCCGACGATGTAGCAGGCCTTGTTGCGAAAAAAGTGATGCTCCAGCACCTGGAGCTCGACACCGCTTCGATTCACATCGAAATGCACCGCCATGTGTCGCTCAATGGCGGCACAAATATTGGTGACATCCCGCGCCTGATCCTCAAACGGAATATTAAATGCATAATCATCGAGCAACCGGTTGAACGCGTTTGCGGCGTCCGCCTCCACGGGGTAGTGATTGACTACGCGCCCAATATCAACGGGGGGAACATCCCCCTGGGGCGAGAACACAAAAGCGTATTCATTGCGAATGGCACGATGACCAAAATGGGAATTGAAAATCGAGTTGTAGAACGTTTCGGCGATCTCAAAATTAGTCATACCTCGGACCAGATTCGCGTAGATACTGCGCGTTCCGGACCAGAAGTTGAGATCATCAATGTGCTCCCCCGCGATGTGGCGCGCCACACCCAGCGTTTCCATGACTCTCTCTTTGTAGACATCGATGCGACGACTGGAGACCTCAGCCATGTCAGCCCATTCCGCTTGCTCAAAGCGCGTGCGCGCAGCCAGCGTGATGTTTTCGAATTCGGCGAAATAGGCGTAAAAACCGTTCAGAACGACCCGGGCAAAACGCTGTTGTCTATCCAAAGGGGTTCCCCTCGCGAATGTCAGGGGAGTGTAGGGGGCCGCATGTTTCGGCGCAATTTGCGCATGCCGCCAATCCAGCGGTCATAGTTTTGTGATTTATTCTGGGCGTACTGCAACACCTGCTCATGGGGCAGAATCAAGAAACGCTCTTCCCTGAGACCCGCCACTGTTGCCTCAGCCACCTGCGCGGGACTGAGAATGCCGTCAAGCCCCGCGGCACCGCCATCGCTGCCGCCCAGCATCGCCGTATCAACCGCTTGGGGGCATAGACAACTCACGCCGATGCCATCGTCGCCATGGGAGATCGCCAGCGATTCTGCGAAACCAATCGCCGCGTGTTTGGTGGTGGCATAGGCAGCGGTATAGGGCTGGCTCAGCAACCCCGCTGCAGACACGGTGTGCAGAAAATAACCCTCACCGCGGCGAATCATGGCGGGCAGACAAGCCCTGGCAGCGTAGATGTGCGCCATCACGTGTACTTCCCAATTGCGCTGCCACACCTCGTTTGCGCTGGAAGTCGCCCAGTAATCACCGCCATCCAGATGAAGGATGCCTGCATTGGAGCAGAACAAATCGACCTGGCCGAACTCGGCTTCGGTATCTGCCACCATGGCGGCAATCTGCGCTTCATCACGCACATCTACGCCATGACTTTTACCGCCCAGCTCAGTGGCCAGCGCCGCAGCAGACTCGGCATTGAGGTCTGCGATCACCAGACCCCGCACACCCTCGTCACGAAATCGTCGGCACAAGCCCTCTCCTATGCCACTGGCTCCGCCAGTGACTATGACGACCTTATCCCTGAGTTCCATGATCAGG